>OGJZ01000001.1_pt1 | contig 322252 bp, 388 predicted proteins | sample 1572321 | NCBI WGS metagenome assembly OGJZ01 (sample SAMEA2582086, study PRJEB24529) | metagenome | biome: Human gut stool | place: China | collected 2011 | reverse complement strand
TCTTCCATCCACCGTCTACTGACCGGAACTGATAGCCTTCCCGTTTCATGTGTTCTATTTCCTCCTTACTTGGCAGACTCCCTTCCCATAGAATACTTGTCTGCATACATTCGCCTCCTTCCATTTGGCTGATATACAAAAATCTCTCTGTTCCGTATAAAATACAACTGGTAATTTTCCAGACAAAGAAAAACATCAAGTCCTGTCTGTTCCTGTACTTTCTGCAGCCTGTCGATTTCTTTCTCATCATTTAAAATCTTTTTCATAGGAAGATAGCCTTCCCCTTCTTTTTCTTCCTTCTTTCCCACTGGAAAAAGGTGCATTCCCTGATACAGCAGACACTCCTTCGAATTTGAAACTGCCTTATTTTTCTGTTCGAGGATTGTAGCAATGCATTTCTTCAGATAATCCGGTATTGTCCATCCTGTCAAGACTTCAAAACAAGTTTCCACTGATTCCCGGTCTTTACTGTTCTGATGTATCTTTAAAAGATCAGCTGCAATTCCGGTAATTTCAAAATCTGCTTCTTCTAAAATATCTGCCAGCACTGTGTCTGCATCCTGAATGACCGCTTCATCGTTCATCTGCTTTTCTAAAAAAGTAAGTGTTTCAAATAATCTTCCTGTTTTCTGTTGTTTTCTTAGCTGCTCTACATCGTTCCTTTGACACATTCCTTTTTCTCCTTTCTTTTCGTTTTTTTCATGTGTTCCTCCTTTCACGCACAAAAAAAGACACAAAGAAGAACCATTGTCTTTTTGTGTCTGTCTATCTATGCGTTTTAAAACGATTGTTAAAAGTTCTCTTCCGGAAACAAATCCGGAACAAAATTTGACTTATGGAAATCATTATATTGTTTCCATATAAAATGAAGTCACCTAAAGATTAACACAATATATAGTATGTGTCAATCTCTCTATGTGCATATTTAGTATTTAACATGAAACTTCTTTCTTATCCCATATACTTGCCTAATTTTTCCCATTCAGGAGCAGAGGCATTCAGCATCTGCTCCTTTTCGTTCAACTACTCTCGTAGTCTTCTGTGATATCATTTCTTTGAACCAATACAATCTTGTTCTCCTCATCATAATATCGACAGACAATCTCTTTTCTTCTATATCCGCCCATGTCATCTGACACTCCAAAAGAAATTTGATATTCACCGTCTTCTTTGTCAAGGCGATTTATCATGTACTCCGGCTCCATACATGCGATTACCCAGTCCTGATCTTCTGAAACAACACATTCTTTGGAATACTCAATCATTGCGTTTCTATAATCCCATCCTTCTTCCGGTGGCAGCGTATGTTCATCTGCGTTTCCTGAATATCGGATAAAATAGTCATTTTTCAAATCCAAATAGTAGAACCAGTCGCTGTTTTTGTATACAAACTTCTCTGCGATTGAATTTAATACATGTTCCTTATCGCTGTTTCCAAATACAACATATATTTTGTCTTCTCGCCCTGGCAAGTATAAGATCTTAATCTGGATCCATTCAAACTGCTTATTTTCTTTTTCAAAACGTAAATCCAAACTCTGCTCCTTTTTTAGTGCTGCCATTTCTTTCAAATGTTTGATTTCAAAAAATTCAAGCAACTCCTGTCTTTCTGATTCTATATCCAACTGCTCTAACATTTTGGGCAACTGATCCGCTAGTTGAAGCGTATTGTCTTGATACAATTGTGTTTGAACGCCCATCGTCTTCAAAACCTGCACTTTTTCAGTGAGCAGATCAACTTCTAAAATTGCTTTATATAAATTAATAAAAGCATCTAAAATTGCATTTTTTTCTTTTGCAAGCAAAGACATTTGTTTCTTTGATTCAATATCATAAGTGATAAACAATATTTTTTTTAAATTTCCTGTCTTTACATAAAGAGCTTTTCCTTCCACCCATGTATACGTATCAAAACGTGTTTTCGTACGAAATTCTATTTTAACAATTTGATTCTCTTCTACAATCTGTGTAAGTCCTCTCTCAGAAAATACTGCCTCCACTTTCTGTATATCATCAGGATGCACGAATCTTGAAATGACAGAGAAGATATCTGTCTCCTCTGTTATTTCCGAATATTTATCTTTTCTATAAAAAATAGTGCGGATTGTGAAGTCGACTGCATCTATCTCAAATAGTTCATCACACATCTCTATGAAATAAGGAGAATACATTTTCAATTTTTTCAAATCAACAACCTTGTGTTTGTCATCCTCCCGGATTTCCAACTCCATCTGCTCTGTTACATCTTTATGAAATCCTTTTATTCTTACTCCCGCTTTATACGATTCATCCCTGAAAGCACCACATCGAACAAAAGTCCATCCTTTTTTCGGATGATACCAAGGATATCGCGCTTCTGTTGTATAATTTTTTTTCAGATTATTTATAGCTTCTTCTATCATCTGAACGTAGGTAGAATCAATTCTTTCAAACCAAAATTGATGCATCTCTTCCGGTGACATTTCCTTGTCATTCCCCATGATCAAATGCATCATCGGATCTCCATACATTCTCGGCTGTCCTTCTTCGGGATACTCAATGACCCAGAAACCAACTTTCATCTTGCTGATAATATCTGTTTTATCAATGATATCCATCAGCATATCCTGATTCTTAAGAAATTCCATTTATCCTCCATTCTGTAAGTTATTTCTTTTCACTCACAAATTAAGACTTTCATCTTATAACTAACCTACCATATTATATACACTTCAAGAGAAAACTTCAAGTAAAGAAAAAGGACAGAACTTACACATTCCACCCTTTTCTCACAGTACTCTACAGCATCTCAATAAACGCTGCAATCCTTGTATTCAATTGACCAATATCTGCCTGTGAGTAATCTGTCTCCACGCTGATATATGGAATATTCTTTTTCTCGTTTACAAATCTGCGGATTCCAAGCGACTCCACATTATATGTGTGACAGGCCTGCAATATCATCTCCACAACACCGTCTACCTTGTATTCATCAATCAGTCTTCCGAGCAGCTCTAAACGATTTGGATTCGGTGTCATCACAGAACATCCTATATTTAGATATCGTCTTGCCAGAGCATCATAGATATCCGGATTCTCTTCATCTACCAGCTTATCAATAGATTTTGCACCTGTACAGCTTTCGTATGTAACAACGATTCCGCCATTCTCCTCGATTGCTTTGATGACCTTTTCTGTCGCTCCGCCAATTGGACATCCGGTCACAAGAATACGCGGTTTCTTTTCTTCCATCTTCCCTTCTGCATACTCCTGATTGATCTTAGCGACAAGTGCGTCAACTTCTGCCGGAATCTGAGAACGGTCAAACTTGAATGTACTTCCATACAATACCTTAAAAAGATCATGACCTTTGATCGGAGCCGGATCATGTTTCATTACTTCATACAGCCTTTTTAAAGAACGTCTTCCTGCATTATTCATCTTCACCGCATCACGAATCTGCTCTTCTGTAATCGTAGTGTTGAATTTTTTCTCTAAATATTCTTTGAATTTGATAATCTCTTTCTTCCAAAGCTCTAATGCATCCTCACTTTGCGAGTTTGGAAGTTCCATCAGGTATACATCTTTGAATTCTGACATATATTCATACATTTTCTTTTTCCCATCACAGGTTGTCTCCCCGACAACAACATCAGAAAAATAGAAGAACGGACATTTATCTGTCTTTGCAAAACCATAACTGGATTTGATCAATGGACATAAGTTTTTCGGCAAATCTTTTTCTGCTTCTGAAATAGTCTCGTCAGACGTAGAACATAATCCCACTGTTGCAGCGCCCATTGCAAGTGCAATCTCCTGCGGAAAATAGGTACAATAAGCCCCCACAACCGGAACACCTTTGTCTTTTAATTCTTTTACTGCCAAAAATGAATTTTTTCTCTGTTCTGCAAATTCCTCAAATACTTCTGGTAATTCTTTAATAATTTCCATGATTTTTTCCCTCTCTTGTGCTGAAATCTTATAAAATGATTGTAGCAAAACGGAATTTTCAAAGCAAATAGAATTTCCCGATAAATCTATAGGAATTTTGAATATATTTTTACATTCTCGTATTCATTTTTTCAGAATGACTTTCCATACAAAATATGTTAAAATAAAGAAAAAACCAAAGAAAGGATTGCCTATTAAGGACAAAAGAGAAAATGATGTATCAATTATTTAACAACTATTTGAATACCACTCAGCTGATCATGACCGGTATTCTCTTTACGTTTTTCATTACATTTCTCGCGCTGAAGTTTCCACTTCCTTTTTTGCCGGTGGATCAGGGACGCGAGTTTGCAATCAACGGAAAACTTTCAAAAGGAAAGATTCGAGGCGTGGGATTGACTTTTGTACTCTGTTTTATCATCAGTAGTATATTGTTTCTGCCAATTGACCGTGAGTATATCATCTATCTGATATTACTTTTCTGCGTCATGCTAAGCGGATATCTGGATGATGCAGCGGACACCCCATGGAGTGATTACAAAAAGGGATTCATAGACCTGATCATCTCAATCGTGACTATGCTGACATTCGTAAATTATAATACTACGGTGATCCACTTTTTCGAGACAGAACTTGTCATTCCGAAAGCGGTGTATGTCATACTTGGAATTATTTTGATCTGGGTATCGATCAATGTGACAAACTGCTCTGACGGAGTGGACGGACTTTGCGCAAGTCTGTGTACTGTATCACTGATTTCTTTCAGTTTGATCTTTAAAGATGTACTTGGTATGTATACAAATGCAAACTTCTTATTTGTCGCAGTTTTACTTGCCTATTTGTATTTCAACACCTCTCCGAGCAGTATGCTTATGGGAGATGCCGGATCGCGTGCGCTTGGGTTTTATCTTGCAATCATCACAGTCAAATCAGGACATCCATTCCTTTACATCCTGCTGGCAGCAGTGTTAATTGTTGACGGTGGACTAGGACTTGTGAAGATATTTTTAAAACGTTTTTTAAAAATATCAATTTTAAAAAATACTCGTACTCCGATTCATGACCACTTGAGAAAAAATCACAACTGGTCTGATACGCAAGTCGTAATTCGATTTATTATCATCCAAGTGATTTGCTCTGTACTTGCATTTCTTTTGCTTGTATAACGTATATAAAAAAATAGAATGTGACCACATTGGCACATTCTATTTTTTCTATTTGCGTTTTCCCTCCAGCGTCTGCTCAATGATATTTTTCATCATATCTTCATTCAGAGCGCCACTCACATATCCAAAAACATTCCCCTCTCGGTCAATCATAAACGTAGTAGGGAAAGAGGAAATCCCATATTCCGAGAAAAGATCTCCGGTTGTATCCATAAGTGTCGGATACGTATAACCACTTTCATCTAAAAATGCTTTAATGCCTGCTTCATCTTTTTCCTGGCCTAGTCCGGGTGCAGCTACACCTAGAATGATGACAGCATTGTCCCCTTCCGTCTCATAGGTCTCATAAAGCTTTTGAATATCCGGCATCTCGCTTCGGCACGGTCCACACCAGGTAGCCCAAAAGTTCAAAAATACAGTCTTTCCTTTATAATCAGAAAGCGTATGCTCATTTCCGAACTGATCTTTCAGTGTAAAATCAATTGCCGGAACGACAGTTTCTTTGGATTCCTCTTCCTTATTTTCTTCTTTGTCTTCCGACGCATCCTCTGATTCCTTCTCTGTCTCTTCCTGTGATTCTAAATTTGCATTTGTGCCTCCGGACAAGTAGCCGGTAAATGCATTCATTTTTCCGGTAAACATCAAAACACCCATCAGGATCATCAGCGCGCCACCTACTTTTACCGTGTATTTGACTACATTCATATGACTTTTAAAAAATTCCAAAAGCGTTGTTGTGAACAGACCAACGGCAAGAAATGGAAGTACAAATCCTACCGTGTATACGCCGATTAACATAAAACCCATAACCTTTGTGTTTGCAGACGCCGCCATTAACAAAACACTGGTAAGCGCCGGACCCACGCATGGTGTCCACGCAAAGCTGAATGTAAATCCCATGATCAATGCAGTGAGCGGAGACATCGCCAGCTTGTCCAAATGAAATGGAAGTCTGCGCTCTTTTCCAAGCACACGGCTGTTTCCAAATACGCCAAGCTGATAGAACCCAAATAATACAATAATAACACCACCGATTCTGGCAAATAGCATCTGATTTTTATTTAAAAAACTTCCAAGTGCCGATACCCCAAGACAAAGCGCAAAAAAAGCAAAACTGACGCCTATGACAAAGCAGAGCGTATGAATCATTACTTTGCTTTTTTGATAGTGTATTTTCCCATCCGCTCCCCGTTTTCCTGTACCTCCTGACAGATAGCCGATATAAAGCGGAATCAACGGCAATACACATGGGGAGAAGAAACTAAGGAGTCCCTGAAAAAATACAGTTAATGCAGGAACACTGACATCCAGTGAAAAATTCATACTTTTCTATTCCTTTCCTGATATATTTGATTTTGAAACGGAGTTTTTAAACACCTCACGATCCAGCATCTTATTTTGATGTGCCACAATTGTTGTGCAGACTGCATCCCCGGTAATATTTACTGCAGTCCTTGTCATATCCAGAATTCGGTCAATTCCCATAATCAAGGCAATACCCTCCACCGGGAGATTCACTGAATTAAATACCATAGTAAGCGTAATCAGACCAACTCCTGGAACACCGGCTGTTCCGACTGATGCAAGCGTTGCTGTTCCGATGACTGTCATGTAATCCATCATATCCAACTGAATTCCAAATGCCTGTGCGACAAACACAACTGCAACTCCCTGCATGATCGCGGTTCCATCCATATTGATGGTCGCACCAAGCGGCACTGTAAAAGAAGAGATTTTTTTGGATACACCCATCTTTTTTGCCAACGTATCAATCGACAACGGAATCGTTGCATTGGATGTCGCTGTCGAAAAAGCAAACGCCATAACCGGAAAGAAGTTCTTGATAAAAATAATCGGATTCAAACCAGTAAAAATTTTAAGCATTCCAAGATAAACGATAAAACATTGCATCGCCAGTCCAACCAGTACTGCCAGCATATATTTTAACATCGGGATAAACGCATCAAATCCGATGCCCGCAAATGTCTTTGCAATCAAGCAGAATACACCAATCGGTGCAACTGCCATAACCATCATTGTCATTTCCATCATAATGTCATTGAACTGACCAAAGAAATTCGATACAGTCTCCACCCGATCTCCGAGCTTTGCAAGAATAATTCCCACAATTAGGGCGAATACAATAATCTGCAGCATCTCACCATTGGCAAGTGCAGAAAATGGGTTCGTCGGAATGATGTTTAGCAGCGTATCTGCAAAATTGGTTGCCTCTGCGCTTCCGACATCTTTTGCCGCCTCAATGGATGAGATATCCAACCCGATTCCCGGATCGATCACATTGGCAACCGAGAGCGCCAACGCAATCGCACAAGCAGTTGTAGCAAGGTAAAACAGCATTGTTTTTACGCCGACCTGTCCCAGTTTTTTTGTATCCCCGATAGACATACTTCCGCAGACAAGCGAACAAAACACAAGCGGTGCGACAAGCATCTGCATCAATCGAATGAAGCCTTGTCCTACTACATAGAATATTCCATTGATAATAATGTCATCTCGAATCTGCCCAGACGGCACAAAATAGTGCAGAAGAACACCTGCAATCGCGCCAAGAATCAGACTTATGAAAATACGTGTGGTCAATCCAACCTTTTTCTTCTCTGTTTTACTCATCCCGTGTACCTCCATAATTCTCTTTCAAAAATATTTTTAGAGACTCCCTCCACTCTGGCATCTCCTGCATATTCAAAATTCGTAAAATAAAATTATCGAGCACCGCATATGCCGGGCGGACAGAAGAAAATTCGGATTCCTTTGTCGGTACCGGCTGAATCGTCACGTCATGATCTGTCAACCTCAGAATCTCTTTTGCAAACTCGTACCGGCTGCAGGTTCCCTTCGCCGTAATATGGTAGGTGCCATATTCGTTGGTATCCATAAGTTCCAATAACAATCTTGCGAGATCGTTGGCACTTGTCGGCGAACCAAACTGATCTGATGCAACCGGAAGCACATGCTCTATCTTTACGCGCTCCAATAGATTGCTCACAAAATTTTTGCCTTTTCCATAAATCCAATTGCTTCGAATAATAAAATGCTTTTCTGTAAACTCTTTTACATAATTTTCACCGGCACGCTTTGAACGCCCGTAAACCGTTTTAGGATTTGTATCGTCAAACTCGCAGTATGGTTCACTACTCTGCCCGTCAAACACATCATCTGTAGAAATCTGAACTAATTTTGCACCAATCTTTCTAGCTGCAATACTCAAATTTCTTGCTCCAAGTGCATTGACTTTATATGCCAGCTCCGGATTTTTCTCACATAAAGCAACATCGGTAATTCCCGCACAGTTGATGATCACATCCGGTCTGTTGAGCTCTGCAAAATTCAACACCTCGTCAATCTCTGTAATATCTAATTCTTCCACATCTGTGTTTAACAATTCAAATGCAAGTGGATCGGCGACATCTGTAATTGCAGTTCCCACTTGTCCGCTTGCACCTGAAACTCAAATTTTCATCATGGCTCTCATGTTTTTTCCTCCTTGTATATGATAACTATTCTCAGTATAACAAATAGAACTAATCTATGTCAATTTGACGTTCAATCTCCTGAATAATCTTTTTGCTGTCAACTGCCGCGTATTGCGCTCCTTTATAGTCCATTGCAACAAACAGGGCAAACAACAAAATAGCAATAAACATGCGCACTCCAAATGTACTGTGTGATCCTGTCATCTCATGTTCCTCCTGTGTATCATACAATTTCGTATAAAACGACTGATATCTTGGATGTACCGCAGGCGGGATTTTTTTGTCACTGTAAATCGTCCTTGCCCGCCTAAGCAGTTCCTCTCTCCTTTTTTCGGATTCCGTCATATTTTTTCTCCATTATAAAAAGCATACATCATTTATTCTAATGTATGCTTTCCGAAGGTCTTTTAGACACCTATCTGTCTGCAAGTTCTTTAATGATATCTTCCCATGTCACACCACGTTCCACCATAAGCACCATCGCATGATACAGAAAATCAGACAGTTCATATTTTACTTCTTCCGGATTCGGATTCTTTGCGGCAATGACAAGTTCTGTCGCTTCCTCACCGACTTTTTTCAGTATCTTATCAATTCCTTTGTCAAACAGGTAATTCGTATACGAGCCTTCTTTCGGATTCTTTTTCCGATCCACAATTGTCTCGTACACTGTCTCAAATACCTGCAGCGGATTGGTCTCATCATAATCCGTTCCGACTAAAGGCTGGAAAAAACAAGTCGGATTGCCAGTATGGCACGCCGGTCCCACCTGATCTACTTTTGCGAGCAACGTATCCCTGTCACAATCAATAGTCAATGATTTTACATATTGATAGTGCCCGGATGTCTCACCTTTCACCCACTGCGTTTTACGGCTCCTGCTGTAATAAGTCATTTTGCCTGTTTTAATTGTATGATCAAACGCCTCTTCATTCATATATGCGAGCATCAGAACTTCTCCGGTCTTATAGTTTTGAACAATGACAGGAATCAGTCCGTCTGAATTCAGCTTAAACTCTGTGAATTCCATGATGCTTTCAAAAGAAGTCATCTTGATATTTTCCTGAGAACATTTCTTCTTAAATTCTGCAAAATCCAGGTCCGGCTGGCTGATAAATTTTCCAGATACGCCTTTGATTCCCGGACACTTCAAAATTTGGAGAATCTCTTCCTCCTCCATCGCATCTGTCAATACAACACTTGGAATATCTGTAATGTTCATCACAGAATCCAAATCCAGCCTGTGCATAAATAAGATCGAGCTGGAACACTCTTCAATCAGGTGCTGCTGCTTAAATAAGGCATCGAAGTCATTTAAGGAGACTGCTATCTTTTCTTTCCCGAAACGTTTTGAGACATCCTCAATCAACTCTACAGATAATGCCTTTGAAAAATTCAAAATTGCCCGTTTTGCACCTGTATATAAAATCTTTTTCACATCTTCCTGACGTCTTATGTTTCCTCCGGCAACCATTGGAATTCGGATTACCCGATTCATTTTTTTCATAAGATCAATTGCATGATCATGTTCCTCATCTGTGGTAGACAAATCAAACACAAGCAATTCATCTGCCCCCATGTCATTATATTTTTTTGCAAGTTTCACTACATCATCGGAAAGTATTTCCAAATTGTCAAACCATTTTACTGCTTTCCCCTGATAGATAAAAATACAAGGAATCAACCTTTTATAATTCATTATGCCAAACTTCCTTTCGTAGACCAAACTTCTTTTATACGAGGTTCTTTCATCACTGCCTCGTCCAGTGCTTTTCCAAATACTTTAAACAAAGCCTCTGCCATATGGTGATTATTTCCACCATCGATTACTTTCAGATGCAGGTTCATAGCCGCGCTGTAGGAGACTGCATAAAAGAATTCCCGAATCATCTCTGTGTCAAGCGCACCGATTTTCTCTGCCGTAAACTCTGCTGAAAAATTCAGATACGGTCTTCCGGAAAGATCAATTGCACAGAGGACAAGCGTTTCATCCATCGGCAGCATGAAATTTCCATATCTTCTGATCCCCTTTTTCTCGCCGAGTGATTGAAGAATTGCCTGACCAAGCACAATGCCTGTGTCCTCTATTGCATGATGACAATCAACCTCTAAATCACCTTTTACAGAAACACTGAGATCAAACAGACCATGTCTTGCAAACCCATCCAGCATATGATCAAAAAATCCAATGCCGGTATGGATATCTGTTTTCCCAGAACCGTCAAGATTCAGCGTCAAAGAGATATCTGTCTCTTTTGTTTTTCTTGTACAAGTAACTATTCTTTCTTCCATATCTTTTCCTCTATTTTTCAAATCGGACTTTGATCGAATTAGCGTGTGCCGTGAGTTTTTCTGCCTCTGCAAATTGCTCTATATCGCTGTGAATTGCCTCCAGCGCTTCTTTCGAATATGCGATGATGCTTGATTTTTTAATAAAATCATCCACCCCAAGCGGCGAGAAAAATTTCGCAGTTCCATTCGTCGGCAATACATGATTCGGTCCTGCAAAATAATCACCAAGCGGCTCACTGCTGTACTCTCCGATAAAAATCGCACCTGCATTGCGAACCCGCATCATCACATCATACGGGTTCGCTGTCATGATCTCCAAATGTTCCGAGGCAATCTCGTTCGCAATATCGATCACTTCCTCCATCGTATCTGCAACGAGAATGTAACCATAATTTTCCAAAGACTTTTTCATGATCTCTGTGCGGGACAATTCTTCCACAAATACTTCTACCTGCTTGGACACTTCCTTGGCAAGCGTCTCACTTGTCGTCACGAGAATTGCCGATGCCAGTTCGTCATGTTCTGCCTGTGACAACAAGTCAGCCGCCACATATCTTGGATTCGCTGTCTCATCTGCAATGACAAGGATCTCGCTTGGTCCTGCAATTGAGTCGATGCTCACATGACCATATACCGCTTTTTTTGCCAATGCTACATAAATATTCCCAGGTCCTACAATTTTGTCAACTTTTGGAATGGAATCTGTCCCGTAAGCAAGTGCTGCAATCGCCTGCGCACCGCCGACCTTATAAACCACATCTACTCCTGCCTCATTCGCTGCCACCAGTGTGTTCGGATTGATCTTCCCATCTTTCCCAGGGGGAGTGACCATCACAATTTCTTCCACTCCTGCTACCTTTGCCGGAATGACATTCATTAGTACAGAAGACGGGTAGACTGCTTTTCCGCCTGGTACATAGACACCCACCCTTTGCAGCGCAGTTACCTTTTGCCCAAGCATGGTTCCGTCTGGTTTGCTGTCAAACCAACTATACTGTTTCTGCTTTTCATGGTAGATACGAATATTTTCTTTTGCTTTTCGTATGATTTCCACAAGAGATTCATCTACCAGATCATATGCCTGCGCAATCTCTTCTTTTGTCACAGTAATTGTATCCGCTGTAATATCCGCACCGTCAAACTGTTTTGTATAATCAAAAACAGCCTGATCCTTTTCATTTTTTACATGTTCCAAAATTTCCAAAACACGGGATTCGTATTGGGTATACTGGTTCGGACTTCTTTGCAACAAATCTTCCAGCAGATTTGTCTTTGTCTCATAGTTCAATTTTTGTATTCTCATCTCATGCCTCCTGTAAAATCATTCTCAATTTTGTCAGCAATTCTTTGATCCGCTCATTTTCCATTCGCATACTAACCGGATTGACAATCATTCTTGCAGACAATGGACATACCTCTTCTAACACTTCCAAACCATTTTCCCGAAGTGTAGATCCGGTCTCCACAATATCTACGATAACTTCCGACAATCCTACAAGCGGTGCAAGTTCTATCGAGCCGTTCAGCTTAATGATCTCGACTGTCTGATGCTTTTTGTTATAAAAATAATCCTTCGCGATATTCGGATATTTTGTCGCAACACGAATCAGCTCATGATGATTTAAAAGCTCCTTTGCTCTTGAGGGACCACACACACACATTCGGCAGTTTCCAAACTGTAAATCTAGTACCTCATATGTTTTTCGTCCTTCTTCTAATATCGTATCTTTTCCAACCACACCAATATCAGCTGCTCCATATTCTACATAAGTGGGAACATCCGGACCTTTTGCAAGAAAAAATTTTAATTTTAGTTCTTCATTTACAAAAATTAATTTTCTGGAATCTTTGTCCTTCATCTCCTCACAAGTGATGCCAAGCTGCTCTAACAATTCCAGCGTTTTTTTCGCAAGCCGACCTTTTGTCAATGCAAATGTTAAATATCTCATATGATTTCCTCCCAACCGACTGTTTTTTTCTCATCTGTCAAAAGATTCGTCATTAAAATCTCGTCTTCTCTCTTCAGGTAGAACATTCCTCCACAGAAGTTCTGTCTCGCATATGACACATACTCATCCAAAAATCTGTCATCTGATTTTTTCACGAGCTCTGTCGGTTTCTCGGCAAGCCGAAATTCTTTTGCCAGCGCAATTGCTCTGCTGCGCTCACTTTCTTCATACAAGATCAACGTATTTTTCTGATGATACGGTATCTCCAGTTTCTGTCTTGAAATTGCGCCCATCAGTTCATCAATAACGATTGCAAATCCGATGGAAGGGAATTCCTTTCCAAATTTTTCTACAAGATGATCATAGCGTCCACCTTTCACAATTGCATCTCCCGTACCATATGTATAACCGCGGAATATAATGCCCGTATAATACCCATAGGTGCCGCTCATGCTGAGATCAAAGGTGATATATTTTTCAACTCCGTATGAAACCAAAATCTCATATGTCTCTGACAGGCGTTCCACTGCACGCAACGCTTTCTCACAAGAAACGATTTTTTTTGCGCATTCCATGATCTCGATTCCACCTGTCAGCTCCTCCAGCACTCGGAAAGCCGCCTTTGTCTCTTCTTTTACACCACAGTTATCCAGCAGCTCTTCCACACCGAAATAATTCCTGTTTGCAATCAATTCACGAAGCCTTGCCTCTTTTTCTTCTTCCAGACCTGCATCCTCCAACAGACTTTCAAAGAAATCAACATTTCCGATATAAATCTGAAATTCATTTAATCCGGCTGCCTTCAGACAGTCTGCAGCCAATGCAATCATCTCCGCATCCGCCTCCAAAGAATCAATTCCAAGGAGTTCCGCACCCATCTGCGTACTTTCCTTTAATTTTCCACGATAGCTTGAATGATTGATAAATGTGTTTCCATTATAACATAGACGGACCGGAAGTCCTTTTGAATCCAAAAAAGTTGCTGCAACTCTTGCGATTGACGGCGTAATATCCGGTCTCAACACAAGTGTATTCCCATCTCTGTCAAAAAATTTATAAAGTTCCTTTGAAGAGATTGTACCAATCTCTTTTCCGAAAACATCAAAAAACTCGAACATCGGTGTCTGTATATCTTGATATCCGTATAAGTGCAGAATCTCTTGTAATTTTTCCTCCAACATAAGCTTTCTTCTGCATTCAATCCCATAGATATCCCGAACTCCTTCCGGAGTATGTAAAATCTGCTGTCTCATAATCTCCTCCAATACTTTATTACGCTACCATATTAAAATAATGCTTATTATAACATTTTTTGAAAGATTGTCAATCCCTGAGATCCAAATCCTGCTGCAATGCTTCCAAATATGATACCAGACATCCATTTTTTAACTGGATAAAAAATGTCTGAGAAAGCTCTTCATATCGGATACTTTTTCTGCCTCCTGTTTTTGCGCGTTCCCAAAATTTTTGAATTTCAGAAAAACGCATATAATATAACTCGTTTCTGGTGCTGTAATAGATAATCAAGAATGCAATTCCTCCCTGCTTTTCAAAATTACTCATAAACGTCACCTGATGTTCATGAATATTTTGCAGCGGAAACGTGTCTGTATTACATTCCTTCGCATCAAAGCATACCGGAATCCCCTGTACCGCCCCAATGTAGTCAACAGTACTTCTCTGATCAAAATATGCCAGCGTGATATGACGATGCTCCTTATCAATCCGAACAGGAGTGATTGGCGTCGGAATTTTTTGAATCAACGCCAGTCCCTTTTCCAGATAACGTTCATTCGTCCGGTTGATCATATCCTCCAGTGTAGAACCGCGAAGTCCTCTTGAATTCCATGTCCCCATTTTTCTATTCCTCACTGTATTTTTCTGCTTTTAAAATATTCTGAAACAATTTTGGAAGTGGTGCCACAAATTTTCTTTCACTTAGATTCGACAACTCACCTGTACAGGCTGGCATTTCCAGCCGATAAGCATGTAACAACTGACTTTTCAGTCCATACTGCTCTTTTAGTCTATCGTTGACCTTTTTGCTCCCATACTTGTAGTCTCCGATAATCGGATATCCAATCGATGCCAGATGTGCCCTGATCTGATGCGTTCTACCGGTGATCAGATGCACTTCCAAATATGTATATTTTCCATTGCTCCACAAAGGCTCATATTCTGTCTCAATCGGCAGGCAATCCCCTTTTTCTGCCTTTGACACCGTTACTTTATTTGTCTTTTCGTCTTTTACAAGATATCCGCTCACCGACTGAGAATGTTTTACCTCACCTGCCACAAGACAGCGATAATATTTTCTCAGAGAACGATTTTTAAAAAGTGTTCCCATCTCCTGCAGCCCTGCAAGACTTTTCCCTGCTGCCACCAGTCCACTCGTATTGCGGTCCAAACGGTTGCAGACAGACGGTCTGAATTTTCTAAGTTCTTCCTCTGTCAATTGTCTTGTTTCAAGCATATATGAAATAATATGTTCCACAAGCGATTCATCATCGGCCGCTGCCTTTTGTGACAGCATCCCAACCGGTTTGTTGATCAGCAGTACATTCTCATCTTCATAGATAATATCAAGCGTTACATTGGTATGAACTGCATGGATATTGGAAAATTTTGCAATCGTCTCATCAGCCAAAAACAATTTTACAGAATCACCGACCGCCAGCTTTTCGTTTCCGGTTGCCTTTTTCCCATTCAATACAATATTTTTTTTTCGCAGCATTTTATATAAAAAGCTCTTTGGTGCCTCGTTTAAATACTTCGCCAGCATCTTATCCAGTCGCTGGCCGGCCTCATTTGCCGCTACAATAATTTCCTGCATAGTACTCCTCTATAATGAAATCTGAAATAACAGATGTCGAATTCCTTCTTCTTTTTTCTTTGTGTCAGGTCTGTTTGTTTCCGCCATATGCTGCATACTTTCTGCCCTTGCAAGGAATGCAGTATAATCCGTAAAAATTTTCACAGACACTTTTGTATACTGATTTTGCTCCAGCATCTGACGTAAATGTTTTCCGGTATAGACAGGATCTATTTTTTTCCCGGAAGAATACCCACAGATCGTATTGTCCAATATAATGATACTGTCAACGGGCATAAATTTGTCCTTACTCGTAAATACCAGATCAAATGCAACCGTCAAATCCTCTGCATGTTTCTGAATCTCTTTCGCTCGTTCCTCTGCAATCGAGTGATACGGAGAGATTGTGATTACCTCCACCAGCGCTTTTGCCGCCGGAAGGCATCCAAGTACGGCGACAACTGTCAAAAGATTCAGTCTTGTATGCGTCTGCCAGATACCAAGTATCAAAAGCGCGATGACAATTCCAAATTCCAGTACCGCTTTCAATATCAGTTGTTTTTTTCGCGCCTGAATATAGCCGGCTTCTCCTTTTGTAGCTTTCATTTCTTCGTTCCTTTCCTTACCAGAATTTTTTCATCGCTTTTAGAATCACACTGTGCGGAAGCAGCTTTGTTGCCGCCTCTGCTCCCTTCATCGCCGTCCCGTACACAGACAGTTCTTTGCCCTCTCGTGCATCAAGAAGCGCCTGTTTTACGACCGCTTCCGGTCTTGCCATCACCGCAGCCTTCATTTGATTTTTTTCTTTTTGTCCGGCAATTTCAAAAAACTCTGTCTCAACCGGTCCTGGACAAACTGCGGTCACAAAAATCTCTTCATCGCAAAGTTCTGTGCGAAGACTTCTGGAAAAACTAAGCACATAGGATTTGGTAGCTGCATAGACACTGAAAGACGGCTGCGGGCAAAATGCTGCCGCCGAGGCAACGTTCACAATTCTGCTTCCTCTTGTCATATATGGAATACAGATCTTTGTCATATGAGTCAGTGCTTTACAGTTTAACTCTATCATATCTAACTGATCCTCAGCAGAAAGTTTTTTCACTTCCCCAATTTTACCAAATCCTGCTGCATTCACAAGCATACGGATATCCGGCTCTTTTTCTTTCAAGAGAACTTTTAGTTCTTGATAAATGTTTTGCTCACACAAATTACCTTCTAAAATACGCACATTGGTAAACATACAGCTTTTTAATTCTTCCAGCCGTTCTCTTCTGCGGGCAATCACCCATATCTCATCTAATTCTTTATACAAGTGCTCAATCTGTTTTACAAACTCTTTTCCAAGTCCAGAGGATGCGCCTGTTACAATCGCAATTTTCAATTTATTCACTTCTTTCTGATGCTGTTTTTATTTTGTCTTTTTCCGGTGTACGTTTCGGATTGCTTTTTTCTTCTTTGCAGCAGGTTTTTTCTGTTCCTGCCTTTTATAATCCGGTTTGCCCTGATATTTCTTCTCCTGTCTCGGACGAATCAGACAATGTTTGTCAAATCCAACTAAGTCCATTCGGTCTGCCATGCGAAGAGCCTCCATGACAAGCTGATAATTCTTCGGATTCCGATATTGGATCAACGCTCTCTGCATCGCTTTTTCATGTGGATTTTTCGGTACATATACAGGTTCCATCGTCCGCGGATCCACTCCCGTATAGTACATACAAGTCGATATCGTCGACGGTGTCGGATAGAAGTCCTGTACCTGCTCCGGCATATAGCCAAGATCCCTTAAGTATTCTGCAAGAGCCACGGCTTCTTTCATCGTTGAACCCGGATGCGAAGACATCAGATACGGAACCAGATACTGTTTTTTCCCAAGTTTTTCGTTGATCTGTTTATATTTTTTCGAAAATGCCTGATAGACACTGTTTTCCGGCTTACCCATCTTTTGAAGAACAGGATCTGCTACATGCTCCGGGGCTACTTTTAGCTGTCCGCTTACATGATACTCACACAGTTCCTTGAAAAAAGTATCATCTTTATCTGCTATCAGATAATCGAATCGGATACCTGAGCGAATAAATACCTTCTTTACATTCGGAAGTGTACGAAGTTTTCGTAAAAGCTTCAGGTAGTCTTTATGATCCACCTTCAAATTTTTACACGGCCGCGGAAATAGACACTGCTTTTGCTTGCACACTCCTTTTGTGAGCTGCTTATCACAAGAAGGTGCTCTAAAGTTCGCAGTCGGTCCGCCAACATCATGAATATAGCCTTTGAAATCCTTATCCCAAATAAATTTTTCTGCCTCTGCGACCAAAGATTCATGGCTTCGCGTCTGAATGATTCTCCCCTGATGAAACGTAAGAGCACAAAAATTGCATCCGCCAAAACATCCACGATTGCTGATCAGACTGTATTTTACCTCCTCGATTGCCGGAACTCCTCCAAGCGCCTCATAGGACGGATGGTATGTTCTCATATAAGGATAGCTGTAAGTGCGATCCATTTCCGACTGGCTAAGCGGTTTGGACGGTGGATTCTGGACTACATATAAATGGTCCGAGTATGGTTCCACAAGTCGTTTTCCTGAAAAAGGATCTGTATTGCAATACTGCGTATAAAAACTCTTCGCATAGTTTAGCTTGTCCTGCTTTAATTGTTCGTAAGATTCCAACATGATCGCATCGTAGACACTGTCTAAAGACTTCACCTTACAGACAGTTCCGTCGATGTATGTGATATCCTCCACTGCAATACCACTCTCCAGCGCTTCGGCAATCTCAAGAATCGAGCGTTCTCCCATTCCATAAGAAAGAATATCTGCACCCGAATCCAATAAAATCGAACGTTTTAATTTATTTGACCAGTAATCATAATGAGCCATTCGGCGCAGACTCGCCTCAATCCCACCAATAATGATCGGCGTCTTTTTATAAACCTGACGAATCAAATTACTGTAGACGACCGTCGCATAGTCCGGACGTTTTCCCATAACGCCGCCCGGCGTAAATGCATCTGTCTGACGTCTCTTTTTCGACACAGAGTAGTGATTCACCATAGAATCCATATTCCCACTGGATACAAGGAATCCAAGGCGAGGTTCACCGTATTCTGTAATGCTGCTTTTATCTTTCCAGTCCGGTTGACAGATCAACCCAACTTTATATCCATTCGCCTCCAAAAGGCGTGTGATGATCGCATGCCCAAAAGACGGATGATCCACGTAGGCATCTCCGGAAACATAGACAAAATCCAACTGTTCCCAGCCTCGCTCCTCCATATCTTTTCTGCAAATCGGTAAAAATCCATTTCTCATTTCAGTACCTCATAGGTGTTATTTTTAATATCTTCATAATCTTTTATATAATAGTCTGCGAGCGCACGTTTTTTTTCATCCTGATTTTTTGAAAAATCGTCTTCCACTGCACAGACTTTCATTCCGGCATTGACACCTGCCAAAATTCCGTTTGGCACATCTTCAAAGACAAGACAACGTTTCGGTTCCACCTGCAAAGATTGTGCAACTCTTAAATACACATCAGGAGCCGGTTTCCCTGCTTTTGCTTCGCACGATGTCCATATAGAATCAAATAACGGCAATACTTTTGTTGATCTTAAAACTGCCTCTGCAAGCTCGCGTTTATTGCTTGTAGCGATTCCAAGCTTAATCCCTCTTTGATGAACTTCCTGTAAAAAGTCAAATGCTCCTTTTTTCAGTATAAGCTCATTTGCATATTTTTCATATGCCATTCCATACCATTCTTCCATCAATTCCTCTAATGTGTGTGGAAGGTTTGGAAACAATTCCAGAAAATATGCTGCTGTTTCCGAATAACTTTTTCCTTCCATTCCTTCATGAAAATTCTCCGGCTGTGTCAAACCATATTTTCCTAAAAATTCATCGTCGATTGCAGTCCAGACCCACATGGAATCCACCAGTGTGCCATCCAGATCAAAAATAATCGCCTCTATATTCTCTAACATAATCGCTTAAGTTCCTCCTTCGTAAGAGCCCGGTATTCACCGCTCTTTAATGTCTCATCCAACAGAAGTGTTCCCATAGAAAGCCTTTTCAAATAAATTACTTCTTTCCCCACGGCATGAAACATCCGCTTCACCTGATGGAATTTTCCTTCCTGTATCGTAACTCTTATCTCAGAAATCTCTCCGGAATACAAAATTTCAAGCTTTGACGGAAGTGCAGTCTCGCCGTTTCCGATTGACATTCCTACGGCAAAGATTTCTTGATCGACCTCATCTACAATCCCCTGCACCTTTGCATAATACACTTTATCCACATGTTTTTTCGGTGACAAAAGCCGATGCGCCAGCTCTCCATCGTTTGTGATCAAAAGAAGACCTTCTGTGTCTTTATCAAGCCTTCCTACCGGGAACAAATCTCTGCGCTTTTTTGAGGAAATCAACTCCACTACTGTCTTATCCTGCCTGTCTGTTGTGGCTGAGACAACTCCTGCTGGTTTGTTTAGCATATAATACTCGTGCGTTTCATAGGAGACCGCTTCGCCCATACAGCACACTTTTTGATGTGAAATGTCAATCTTTCGCTCTGGAGATTTTTCAATACTTCCATCCACTGTTACTTTTCCCTGACGGATCAGTTTTTTTACTTCTGTTCTCGTCCCAACGCCCATATCTGCGAGATATTTATCTAATCGTATCATTATGACTGCCATCTCCATCCAGGTAAATATTTGTTCTTCAAAGTTCCGTTTGCAAGTTTCCCAAAGCCTAGCGGATAGCCGTCCACAAGGACAAGCTGCCAGCCTTTTTCTTTGTGATCAACAAGATCGTCAACTTCGATCGTCTCACCTTTCAGATAGCGGATCACACGCTCATCCTCCACGGAAAGTGAGATTGTGCGGCGGTATTCTTCTTTTTTCAGACACATCGCAAGTGACTGACTCGGCTCAAACCGGTTCTTTTTCACATCTCCAAGATACAGTCCTGTCCGAAGGAAACGAATACCTTTTACATTCGGGATATCTTCCGGCATATAGTAGACTTTCTCGCTGTAAATCTCCAGTCTGCTCCAGTCCATCTCCCATGTGATGTCCTCAAAAAATGCAAGCAGTTCTTCCGGCACTTTTTTCGCGCGCTTTTTCTTTTCTTTGACCACTAGTTTCTCCGACTTTTCCCCTTTTTGAAGCAATGCCAGATAATGTCCCTCTCCGTGCATCTTATACGGCCAGATACGGACTGTTTTTTCAAATGCAGGCTCTTTTGATTCAGTCACTTGCGGCATTCCTTTTGCAAATCCCTCATATGGCCGAATCTCTTTTATCTCAAATTCCGGATATTGTTGTCTTAAATATTCAATTGTTCCCTCATTCTCTTCCGGATCAAATGTACAAGTAGAATAGAGCATCATTCCACCCGGTTTTAACATTCTTGCAGCCTGCGTGACAATACTTCTCTGAATCTTTGCAAAAAATTCCGGTCCATGTTCTTCCCAGGCTTTCACCATCTTTTTATCTTTTCGGAACATTCCTTCGCCGGAACATGGTGCATCGATCAAAATCTTGTCAAAATATTCCGTAAAATACTCTTCAATTTTACCTGGCTCCTCACTGAGCACAAGCACATTGCCGATGCCGAACACTTCAATATTTTTTAATAAGCCCTTTGCTCTGGAATTGCTGATGTCATTTGCCACAAGCACACCTTCCCCGCAAAGTTTTGCTCCAAGCTCAGTCGCCTTTCCTCCCGGTGCTGCACAGACATCCAGCACCTTATCCCCCGGTTCAATCGGAAGGCGGTTTGCCGGTGTCATGGCGCTAGGCTCCTGTAAGTAAAAAAGTCCGGCAAAATAATATGGATGCTTTGCCGGCTGCACATGCTCTCCATCATAATAAAATCCATTCTCAATCCATGGTATCGGTTGAATCTCAAACGGACAAATCTTTTTAAATTCTTCCACACTGATTTTTTTTGTATTTACGCGGAGACCATAAAGTCTTTTCTCCTCATAACACTTTATATAATCATCAAACTCTGCTCCAAGCAGTTCTCTCATCTTTTTTTCAAACGCAATTGGTAAATTCATTTTTCATCCTCCATGTCAATTTCATATTATACCATAGCCATACTATTTTCTCCACAAATATTAGTCAGAATACGCACATTTCAGCTTATGCGGTTCCAGATACCGCATCACCCAATATGGATTGACACTCATTTCCTGACCGTTCGGATACACATAAATCCCCACATGCAGATGCACCGGAAATTTCCCTTTTGTACCTTCCTCTCCATAGCCTGTATCCCCCATGAATCCAATCACATCCCCGGCTTTCACTCGGTCTCCCTCTTTAATATCCGCATAGGAATCCAGATGTGCGTAATAAAAGTATCCACCGGAAGGCGCCAGAATACCGATACGGTATCCCCCTTTCGGAAGCCACCCTTTACTTTGTATGACACCGTCCGTCATGCTGACGACCGGATAATATCCTGGGACATCTTTTTTTGCCATCAAATCACATCCCTCATGTCCGCGTTTTCCACCATAGTTTCGTTCTTTCATCCATCCATTTTCAAAGACCACCGTTGCATCTTCATCCGTCGTTGATTCTGGTACCGGAAAATATTTCACATCATCCCAGATTGCCTGATTGATTTTCAGATAAGTATTCCATGCCTTTTTCTGTTCCCATGTCTTCTTTCGTTCGCAAAACGTTTTTTCTGTACATGTATACGGAAACGGTTGATAGCCAAACTTGCTTTCCAACAGATAGATTCCTGCCTGCATCCCTCTGCTTAGTCCATCACAAAAACTATTGATCATTTTTTCACCTAACTGCTGATCTCGAAATTCCATCTTCATAACTGTATTTTCATGCAACCGTTCCATTCTGCTTATCGACAGCAGTCTGCCAATCCATATTTCTGTAACAAAAGAAAATAGTAATACAAAAAGAAGTAATTGATATGCCTGTCTCTTTTTCACGACAAACTCCTTTTTGTATTACTATATGTTTTTCTTATCTTCAAATATGTATTGTTTTATTTACAATTTTTTAAAACTGCAAGCAGATAATCCCACATGCGCTGCACAGATGCAACTTCCAGTTTTTCATTCACAGAATGCACGTCAAACATATTTGGACCAAAAGATACGCAATCCAGTTCCGGAAGCTGTCCGGATAAGAGACCACATTCTAACCCTGCATGAATTGTAGCAACTACAGGAGCTTTTCCGAACATCTGCTCATAAGTATCGATCATGATCGGGCGAAGTTTTGAATCTGACTTGTACATCCATGCCGGATAGTCACAGGATACTTCTCCTTTTCCTCCTGTGAAAACAGCATACGCATTCAGCATCTCTTCGAGTTCTTTCTTTTTACTCTCCACAGAACTTCTCACCATAAAGATCAACTCGATACTATCCTCTTTTGTAGATACGATTCCAAGATTCAAAGAGCTCTCTACAAGTCCTTTCAATTCACGGCTCAATCCTTGCACTCCATATGGTGTAGAAATTAACAGGAATACAACTTTATCTGTTGTATCTGCTGTGCATACATTCAGTGTAGTTTCTTCAGAAAGTACAACTGAAATTTCCAAATTCGGCTCGTCTTTTCCAAATTCAGTTTTCACAGTTTCTGCAAGTTCTTCCACATATGCTTTGACGGCATCTTTCTGTGTTGTGTCCACTAAGATTTTTGCTTTCGATAACGGCGTGATAACATTGTCTTTTGTTCCGCCATTCATCTCAATCAGTGCATATGAAAATTGTGTTTTAAGACTGTTTAAAATTCTTCCGAGTACTTTGTTAGCATTTCCCCTTTGTTGATTGATCTCGATTCCAGAATGTCCGCCTCTCAATCCTCTCACAACGATCTCAGCCGCAACCCCTGTTTTTTCTTCTTTGGCCAGCGGAAGCGTAATCGTATGGCGGAAACCGCCTGCACATCCTGTCAGTAATGTTCCCTCTTCCTCGGAGTCAATATTGATCAGCATACGACCTTTTAATACAGAAAGATCGATTGCTCCTGCGCCACCCATTCCAACTTCTTCATCTGTGGTAAAGACTGCTTCAATCGGCGGATGTTCAATCGTGTCACTGTCAAGAATTGCAAGTGCATATGCGATGGCAATTCCGTCGTCTCCCCCAAGACTGGTATCTTTCGCCTTTAAAAATCCATTCTCCTCATATACTTCAATTGGATCTGTGTCAAAGTTATGTGCAGAATCATCCGTCTTTTCACATACCATATCCAAATGTCCCTGAATGATCACCGGTTCACTGTTTTCAAATCCTGCTGTTCCGGCTTTTTTAATAATCACATTGTTCGCCTCATCCTGAATGCATTCCAAGCCTCGCTCTTTTGCAAAGTCTACACAATAATCACTGACTCTTTTTGTGTCAAATGTTGCCCTCGGAATCCGGCAAAGTTCTTCAAAAAAATGAAAAACCGATTTTGGTTCTAAATGTTCTAATGCTGACATAATAAATTCCCTCTTTCCTTTAAAATTTTCCTATAATCTATTGTGTCACATCAGACATAAAAAATCAAGCATATCCATATATTATAAAAACAAATTGGAGGTCTGTTATGAGACGCTATGCCTTCCCATTCAGTGTGATTTTATTATTTTTTATTATGCTTTCTTTCCCACAGGAAGTATTCGACGGAGCAAGCGAAGGACTACTGCTTTGGTTTCAGATTGTCCTCCCTACTTTACTTCCGTTTATTATCATCTCAAATATCCTGATACAAACAAATTCTATCTCCATGTTATCCCGCATATTTGGTCCTGCTTTTCAGAAAATCTTCCGTATTTCAACTGACGGAAGCTTTGTGGTACTTGCAGGATTTCTCTGTGGTTATCCGATGGGCGCTAAAGTGACCTCAGATCTCATTTTGGCAGGACGTATAACCAAAAGTGAAGGCAGCTATCTGCTTTCTTTTTGCAACAACACAAGCCCCATGTTTATCATAAGCTATGTGATCTGGCAAAATCTGTACGATCAGACTCTGCTTTTTCCATCCTTACTGATTTTGTTTGCCTCACCGATATTGTGCAGTTTTGTTTTTCGAAACATTTATAAAAAAAATCTGCCAGCCAAAACAGCGGGAAAAACCAGTATATCTTCCCGCATCCATTTTAACTTTGAGATCGTTGATACCTGCATCATGGATGGGTTCGAAACCATAACGAAAGTCGGAGGATATATCCTATTATTTTCTGTTCTGTTATCTCTTTTGCAGATGCTTCCGGTAAAATCAGCTTTGATATCAAACATATGCCTCCCGATGCTGGAAATCACCAATGGAATACCTATGTTATCTAAAAACATACTATCCCAAACAGAAAAATATGTTTCTATACTTGCACTGACTTCTTTTGGGGGATTCTGTTCTGTCGCACAGACAAAATCCATGATTCGTCAATCCGGTCTCTCTATTGTCCCTTACATAGCAGAAAAACTGGTCACCGCATTGGTAACCAGTTTGTTAGCTTTCTTTTATATGACGTTTATTCATCCATAGAATCGCTGCCGAATTCCGCTTCCATACCACGGTCAGACTTATCTGGCACTTCCAGCTCCGCACGATTAGTCTTGACGATGTCGTAACACTCTCTCAAAGAATTCACAAGACCATCGTATTTTGTTGTGTAGCTGTCCAAAGTATGCCCGATAATATTTTCCACGTTCGACATAATATCGTCTGTGTACTGCATCGCACCAATTCGGATATCATTCGCATCATTTGTCGCATTATCCAAAATCTCCTGCGCCTGCTCTGTCGCTGCTGTCACGATATCATTCGCCTGAGCATATGCCTGCTGCATGATCTCATGTTCGCTTACCAGTTCGTTTGTATGAATCTGAGCTTCCTCCAGCATACTCTCGGCTTTCGCGCGTGCATCCGCTAAAATCGCATCCTTATTGGCAATGATCTTCTGATAACGCTTAATCTCGTCCGGCGTCTTCATGCGAAGTTCACGCAAAAGCTCGTCCATCTGATCTTTATTTACAATAATCTTTGTTGTAGATAATGGCTGAAATTTACAACTGTCAATATATTCTTCAATTTCCTCAATAATTTGTTCAATACGACTGCTCATAATTTACACTCCTTTTCTTTCTTCCATCTTCTCTTTTATTTTTTTCACAATCACTTCCGGTACAAACTGTGTAATGTCTCCCCCAAAGCTCGCAACTTCTTTTACCGTTGTCGAACTCAAAAAGGAAAACTCCAGACTTGTCGTCAAAAACAAGGTCTCAATCTCCGGTTCAATTTTGTGATTCGTCTGTGACATCTGTAATTCATATTCAAAATCTGTAATTGCACGCAATCCCCGAACAATCACTTTCGCATCCATCTGCTTTGCAAATTCTACTAACAACCCCTCAAATGGAATGATTTTGACATTTGGGAAGTCTTTTGTCACTTCCTCTAACATTTTAACACGTTCTCCTACAGAAAACAACGGCGTTTTCGCTTTATTATTCAATATTCCGACAATTAACTCATCCGCGATGGCGGCGGAACGTCGAATAATGTCCAAATGACCAAGCGTCACCGGATCAAAGCTTCCCGGATAAATGGCTCTTAGCATTCTTTAAGCCTCTCTTTCTAAAAATATATGTTTATTAGTCTTATATATCTTTTCTTTAATAACAGAAAAACCAAGTTCCTCCACATAAGAAAACTCTGTATCCAAAGAACTTTCCACAATCACGACAGCATCTTGCGAAAGAATAGTTGATTCAGAAAGATATTCTAACACCTGCTTTTCCAGCATCTTACGGTACGGTGGATCCATAAAAATATAGTCAAACTGATACTTTCCTTCCAGACGTTTTAGCGCGCTCAAAACATCCATCTCCAAAAGCACCGATTGTTTTGCAAGCTTTGTAAATGTAAGATTCTCGCGAATACAAGCCATCGCCTTACGGTTCTGTTCTACAAACACCGCTTCTTTTGCTCCTCTGCTGAGGGCTTCTATTCCGATTGCTCCACTTCCGCTGAACAAATCCAAAAAACAGGAATCTGCAATCTCATGCGAAATCATATTAAACAGTGTTTCTTTGATACGATCTGTTGTCGGTCTTGTGTCAAGCCCATCTATTGTTTTTAACTGTAAGCGTTTTGCGCTTCCTGCTATAACTCTCATAATGTTCCTTTCCTGAATAAAAATATCATTTTTCATTATACGAATTCCCTCGAAACTTGTCAATTACTGCACAGAAAAAACGTGCAAACCTTTTCTGATTTGCACGTTTTTCTAATTACATCTGCCAATTATTTCTCTGACATTTGTTTTTCCTGCTGCTCGATCATTTTTTTCACCATATAACCACCAACAGATCCGTTCTGTCTTGATGTTAAGTCTCCGTTGTATCCTTCTTTCAAAGGTACTCCGAGCTCACTTGCCACTTCATATTTAAATTTGTCTAAAGCTGCTTTTGCTTCCGGTACTGCTGTTCTGTTTGATGAACGACTTGCCATAATTCATTTCCTCCTCTAAATCTCTTTCCTTTTATTTTGTAACTGTTTTGTTACAAGGATAGTATATGGAGAATTCATAAACTTACACTAGAAATAGTTTCTTTTTTTGACAAATTCTGTCATGTGATTTAAAGCGTTGTTTCAAGCATTCCTTCCCGGATATATTTCTGTAAATACTCCCTAATATTCTGGTGATTTTGCTTTTCCAAGTTTTCATCTTCCGAAATCAGCTGTTCCGCCGCCTCGCTTGCACGCTGCAAAATCTTTGCATCCTGAAATACATCACCTAATTTAAAATCCAAAATCCCGCTTTGACGAATACCAAACAGATCTCCCGGGCCGCGAAGCTTCAAGTCTTCACTCGCAATAAAAAATCCATCATTCGATTTATTCAAAATAGAAAGACGCTCTTTCGTCTCTTTCGACTTTGATGCACTCATAAAAATGCAGTATGACTGATATTTTCCTCTCCCCACACGTCCTCGAAGCTGATGAAGCTGTGCAAGCCCAAAACGTTCTGCATTTTCCACCATCATCACCGTCGCATTCGGAACATTGATTCCTACTTCAATAACGGTCGTAGAGACAAGAATCTGAATTTCCCGTTTCCCAAACTGCTCCATGATCACATCTTTTTCTGACTGCTTCATCTTTCCGTGCAGATATGCCACCTGAATGTTGTCCCCCATCTCTTCTTGCAGTGTCTTCGCATAATCTATTACATTTTCTGCCTCCAGATTTTCATTCTCTTCTATCATTGGGCAGATGACATAGCACTGTCGTCCTTCCAGCACCTGTTTTTTCATAAACTGATAGGCCGTCTTTCGATAATTAGTATCTACCACACAATTTTTAATCGGTAGACGGTTGGCTGGAAGCTCATCGATGACAGAGATGTCCAAATCCCCATACAGGATAATTGCAAGTGTCCTCGGAATCGGAGTTGCACTCATCACAAGAATATGTGGTGTGTTTCCTTTTTCAGCAAGCTTTTCTCTTTGTTTCACGCCAAATCGGTGCTGTTCATCTGTCACTACCAACGCCAGAGAATGGTATTTCACCTTTTCTTGAATCAGTGCATGTGTTCCAACAATAATCTGTGCTTCTCCTGATGCAATCCGCTCATATGCCATCCTTTTTTCTTTTGCAGTCATAGACCCTGTCAAAAATTCCACACAAACCGGAATCTGATGTTCTTCTAACATTTCACAAATAGACTCAAAATGCTGTTTTGCAAGCACCTCTGTCGGCGCCATCAATGCTCCCTGATAGCCGTTGACAGCGGCAAGCAAAAGACCAAGCAAGGCAATAATCGTCTTTCCGGAACCGACATCCCCCTGCACAAGCCTTGACATCACATGCGCTCCGTTTAGGTCTGCCTTAATTTCCTCCCAGACTTTTTGCTGAGCGCCTGTCAGTTCATATGGCAGTTTATGCATGAATTGTTCCACCGGTTCGGCAATCGCAAATGAAAATGTATTTTTACTTTTTTCATTTTTCTCCTTCATTTGCCGCAGTGCCAAAATAAACACAAGAAATTCTTCAAACACAAGACGCTCTCTGGCAGTATAAAATTCCTCTTTGTCTACCGGAAAATGAATTCCCTGTATCGCATAATTATATTCCGCAAGATGATAGCGGGTTCGAACATCCGGCGGAAGGAAATCCTGCTTCAAATCCAAATAGGAAATTGCCTGTTTCATCGCTTTGACGACAGCATTGTTCGTAAGTCCGGCTGTCAATGCATAATTGGGCTGCAACGTGTTTATCTTCTCCTCATACAACTCACTCGGATAAAAAATTTCCGGCTGTTCCATAAGAAGTGTTCCTTTTCGCCGCACGACTTTTCCACGTAGTGTGACCACACCCCCTTTTTGAAACGTATTTCGCAAAAAAGGCATTCGGAACCAGACAACACGCAAAGTTCCAGTGATATCCTTCACATAAATGGTTGTAACCTGCATACTTGTTCTGCCAGAGACCTGTACTTTCCCGTAAATCGCACCTGTGACCGTCACAGTTCTGCCCTCGTCTATCTCTGCAATCGGGGTTGCTTCCTCATACACTTCATATCCTTTCGGAAAATGTCGAAGCAAATCTCCAATCGTAAAAATATTTAATTTTTGGAATAATTTTTCTGTCTTCTCGCCAATCCCTTTCAGTGAGCTGATCGTTGATTGCTCATTCATATTTCTGTCTCCTGTTTCAGAAAAAACGGGAGATATCACTTCTCCCGTTTTTGTCACTCTTATTCTACTGCCAATACATAATAGTAAATCGGCTGACCTCCAAAATGTGTGTCCACATCTACACTTGGATACTTTTCTTCAATCTCCGCTGTCAGTTTTTCTGCGTCTTCTTCGCTGACATCTGCTCCATAGTAGATACTGATCAATTCCGAATCCTCATCCACAAGTGTTTCCAGCATCTCTTTTGTCGTCGCTGCGATATCAGTTCCCACTGCAATAATACCGGAATCACCAATTCCCATGATATCATCTTTGTGGATCTCCTTGTCATCGATATGTGTATCTCGCACTGCATATGTTACCTGTCCGGTCTTGACATTCTTGATCTCTTCTAACATGACTTCTTCATTTTCTTCTGCCGATAAATCCGGAACAAAATTAATGATTGCAGTAATTCCCTGCGGAACCGTCTTTGTAGGAATAACAATTACTTCCTTATCTTTCACTAAAGATTTTGCCTGGTTTGCCGCTAATGTAATATTTTTGTTATTTGGGAAAATAAATACATGTTTTGCATTGACTTCATCAATCGCATTCAACATGTCGTCTGTACTTGGATTCATTGTCTGACCACCTTCAATGATATAGTCCACTCCAAGCTCTTTAAAAATCTCATTCAGACCTTCTCCGATGGAAACGGCAATAAAGCCAAACTCTTTCTGAGCCTCTTTTTTCTTTTCTTTCTGTTCTTTCGCAAGCTTCTGCGCATCGCGGATCAATTTTTCTTCATGCTCTTCGCGCATATTGTCAATCTTCATACGAGAAAGCTGCCCATATGTCAGTGCCTTTTGAATTGCAAGTCCAGGGTCATTGGTGTGTACATGTACTTTTACAATTTCATCATCTGCCACACATACGATTGAATCACCGATAGACTCCAGATATGCCTTGAACGTTTTCTCATCTTCCTCTGTAAATTCTCTCTCTGCCATAATGATGAATTCTGTACAGTAACCGAATTTGATCTCTGTTGCCGCCTCTGCGCTGACCTTTGTCACAGCAGCACCTGTGCTGGAAGCAATCGCACTGTAATCAATCTCTTTCCCTAAAAATGCGTCATATGCACCCTTTAACACTTCTAAAAGTCCCTGTCCGCCGGAATCAACCACCCCAGCTTCTTTTAATACCGGAAGCATATCCGGAGTCTTCGATAACACATGTTCTGCATGCTTGATAATCTCTGGAATGAACACTTCCAAATCATCTGTCTCTTCTGCAAGTTCCCAGCCTTTATCTGCAATTCCACGTGCAACAGTCAGGATCGTTCCCTCTTTCGGCTTCATAACCGCTTTGTAGGCAGTCTCCTTTGCCTTATCAAGTGCGTTCGCAAGAATCAAACAGTCAATCTCTTTGACTTCTTTGATTGCTTTTGTAAATCCTCTGAAAAGCTGTGAAAGAATTACTCCTGAGTTCCCTCTGGCTCCTCTTAAAGACCCAGATGAAATCGCCTTTGCCAAATCCTTCATATTAAGTTTTTCCAATGCCGAAACTTCTTTTGCCGCTGCCATGATCGTAAGCGACATGTTCGTTCCTGTATCCCCATCCGGTACCGGAAAAACATTCAATTCATTTATAAATTCTTTTTTTGCCTCGATATTTCCGGCGCCTGCCAAAAACATCTTTGCGAGCATCTCTACATTTATTGTCTTCGTTGCCACAATCACTTCCTCCTTAAATTAATCGATTACTCTTACGCCTTCAATATAAATGTTAATCTTATCCACTGTCATTCCGGTGAACTCTTCTACTTTATATTTTACGTTGCTGATTAAATTATCGGTAACGGCTGAAATACTCACACCATAGGATACGATTACATGGAAATTCAAAGTAATCTTATTATCTTCTGAAATTTCCACCTGAATTCCATGTGTCAGGCTTTCCTTTTTCAAAAGCTTTACAAGACCATCTTTTACACTTACTGCCGCCATACCAACGATTCCAAAGCATTCCACAGCTACAGTTCCCGCATATTTTGCAATGACTTCCGGTGCAATTGTAATGATTCCTAATTCTGTACTCATACATCCTTTCATATCTATTCCCTCCAATTTTTGTTATGGATTTTCTTTTTTATGCATACTTAACGTTTATATTATACTCTGTTTTGCCAGTTTTTACAACAACTTATAAAACCTTTCTTCAAATTGTTAAATAAGTACTTGCAAATTAAACTTTTTTCTGCTAAAATAATTTGTGTTGTGAGTCTGGTATGACTATTAATATCGTTAGGAGGTGCAATCATGGCTAAATGTGCTATTTGTGAAAAGGGTGCTCATTTCGGAAATAACGTAAGTCACTCTCATAGAAAAACACCAAAGATGTGGAAATCAAACGTAAAATCAGTAAGAGTAAAAGCTGAAGGCGGAAATACAAAGAAAATGTATGTATGTACTTCATGTTTAAAATCTGGCAGAGTTGAACGTGCTTAATTTTACACAGAATGAAACGAGATGAAGAATCATCTCGTTTTTTTGTGCATCTATTATTATCCACAAAATAAATTATATCCAACTATGAGACATATAAAAATCAACACAAGACCAACAAAGGCATTTGGCAGCATCAGCATAATCAGCATTCCAACTGCAATAAAAAATAATGCAAACCCAATTACTTTTTTCATTGCTCTACTCCATGTAGTGTATCCTCTTTTTATTATATGTCTCATTCTTCCAAATTATTCTGCGTCGTTCAACATATCCGCAACATCCTTTTCCGTTACTTTCTCCTCTTTTTTAGAAGAAAACCGATCAACCACATCAGGAACCATATCTAAAATTTTTGTAATCGTATCCTGATTTTTGATATTTACAAGTTTTGTCTTTCCGTCTTGAATCACAAGCACCGCACACGGTGACATCTTTCCGCCAAGTCCACCGGCGCCTTTTTCCTTTTTATCTCCCTGAAATGAACCGGCTCCCACCGCAAATGAAACGTCTACCAATGGTAAAATGATAGTATCGCCAATGTGAATTGCATCACCGACAACAGTCTTTGACGAAACAACACTGTCCATCCCACGAAATAAAGCTTCTACTGTTGCATTAAATTTGTTATCCTCCATTTTGTATTCCTCCTCGCATATTTTATAATTTAAACGTTTTTATATGTTCATATGTGGTTCTGACCTGTTTATCAAAAAATAAATTCCACAAAACAATCACTGCATAAATTCCTCGGATACGCCCTTTAATCAGAAGGTGCCCTTCTAAAATCCGATATTCGAAATCCGGATAGATATCTATATGTTCTCCATAAAACGGATAAAGCATACTCAGCACAGCCAGTATCCTCCCCGTATCGTAGGGATCCTCCAATCCAAATCGCACAGCGCCTGTAAATTTCCTCGGTCTTAAAAGCCGAAGAATTCTGAACAATTCTTTTTTCAAACGCCCCCATGCCGCTTTGTGAATGGGCTCCGCAAGAAACTCTGTTAATTTTTCTTTTTTCTCCAAAAGCACTTTTATCTTATCACACATTGTCTGATATGTATATTTTATCTTTTGAAGCAAAGATTGTTTTTCCTTTTTCTCACTTTCTGCCGTTTCTCCACACTTCTTTGCTGTGCGGTTTCTTTTCACTTTCTTTTCCTGCGGTTCTTTTTTCGTTGGAATGTTTGTCGGCTCTGCTTTCTGAGGCACTTCTTCGTCTCTTTTTTCTTGTTCCTTCTCAGACTCTTTTTCTCTGTATGTCTCATTTTGGAGCGTTTCAATGTGCTCTGTCTGGTTCAGTTTTTTCCAGCCGATTCGAATCTGCCAGCAAAATTCGCCATTTTGATATTTAAAATATCCGGAAAACAAATGTAAAAGCCACGAAAACCGAGCATGCGCGTCGATACTTTCAAATGTCCCTGCACTTTCCGCCTCAATTCGATACCGGACAGGCACAAAAAGCACAATGCAAATGAGCAATACTGCAATTCCCAGTATTGCTGCCAGAAGAATTCCTATGATTTTCAAAATCCATAATATAATCTGGAACATGTCTGCACCTACACTTTTCCCTCTTCAAACTTTTTTTGCTGTTCTAGCAAATACTTGCGTATTTTCATATCTCCTGTCACATCATACACTTCCTGTGCAATCTTTTCCACTAAGTACAGTGCCTCTTCAAAACCATCTGCAATGCCAACCACAAGTAGCCTTCGCTTTTTCCAGCCCCTTTGCAGCAACAATGCCGTATCGTAAAACTCAAGATTATTATTCGCATTTTCTGCAAGAACAATCACATATTTATTTAACTGTATTTTATCATGCTCTAACTTATATATGATTCCCTCTTTTTTTTCTTTTAATTCATCACTTAAATACAGATTATGATAATATTTCATATGGATCCCTCAATTATTTAATAGTAATACGCATTCAAAACCTGTTTTGCAACCGATACTGCACTCATTCCGGAATTGTCTGCACTTTCTACCACCGCACTGATTACAAGTTCTGGATTGTCTACATTGGTAAACCCTGTAAACCACGAATGGGATTTTTCTTTATCACTGCTGTATTCTGCTGTCCCTGTTTTTCCGGCTACCGTATAGCTTTCTCCGCTAAGCACCGTCCCCGTTCCATGATCGATAACACCTTCCATATACTCTTTCAGTTTTGCTGCTTCTTCCGAAGTCATAAGCGTTTCGTATATCTCCGGAACATTTTTCTTAACTGTCGTTCCTGTATAATTTTCGGTATGATCAACCAAATATGGTTTCATCAATGTCCCTCCATTTGCAATTGCAGCCGAAATAAGCGTCATATGGTACGGACTAATCTGTGTTTTTCCCTGACCAATTGCTGTCATCATAATTTCACTGTCTGTTGTGTTTTTGTCCACACGAAATTTGCTTTGGCTGTAAGGCAGTACAGACGGAAGCTTTTTATTAAACAACAACTCTTCTGCCGTTTTTCTGTACGCTTCTTTATCCAACATCAGACCAATATTAGAATAAGATGCGTTACAGGAGTTGGCAAGCGAATCCGCTAAATTTTCCTCACCATGCGCCCTGTTTCCCGCACAGTGAATCGTCGTCCCTTCATGGGTGATCTCACTTTCACAATAATAACTATAATTTTCAAAATCCGAATATTCACGCATATACTCTAATGTTGTGACTAACTTAAAGGTAGATCCCGGCGCATACGCTCCCTGTGTCGCACGATTCAGAAGCGAACTGTTTTCATCTGTAGTAAGCCATTCCCAGTCTTCCGAAATGGTATTTGGATCAAATGTCGGTTTGGACACCATGGCAAGTATCTTTCCTGTGCTTGCTTCCATGACAACAACTGCCCCCTTATGGTCTCCCAATGCATCATAGGCTGCTTGCTGAAGTTTGCTCTCAAGCGTTGTAACTACATTGTCGCCAATATTTTTTTCTTCTTTAAATTCTTTTACAATCTTCTCTACAAAAAAAGCATTTGATGTCAGCAAATCAAAATTTTCCACGGATTCCAGTCCTGACTTCCCTTTTGAATCATATCCTACTACATGTGCATACACATCTCCATAAGGATAATTTCTTGTCTCGGTTCCATCCTCCGCAACTACTGTCTCAGCCAGCACCTCTCCGTTTTTATCTAAAATACTTCCTCTTACAACTCGGTCAGAAAGGGAATCCATACGCACATTATAAGGACTGTTGATAATTTCTTTGCTGCGCACAACATTAAAATATACAAGATACCCCATCATTACCAGAAAAAGTGTCACAAAAAAATATGTCACCCTAGCGAATTCTTTGTTTGTTGATTTCTTTTTCTTTGTTCGTTTTTTCTCTTCTCTGCGGCCGTCTTGCTGCATCTTTTTCGCGCTCGTTCTTTTTTTCACCGGCGGTACTTCTTCTCTTGATTGTTGTCCTTTGCGTGTCTTGCGGACTCTTTCGTCTTCCTGTCGTCTCCTGCCGTCTTGTCTGATTTTTCTGTGCTCGTAATTGTTGTTCTTTTCTTCTCTCAATATCTTCTTCCTCGTCTTCTCTTAAAATATACAATCCCTGAATAATTGCAAACATAATCAAAGTGCTCAATACAGAACTTCCTCCATAACTGATCAGAGGAAGTGTCACACCTGTTGACGGAATAAATTTTGTCACACCGCCAATAGTCAGAAATGACTGAAAAATGAAACAAGTTCCAAGTCCCAGTGCCACCAGCTTATAAAAGCGGTTATGAAGCTGCATTGCAATATTCAAAAACATCACATAACAGCTTAGGAAAATTAATATGATGCAAAGCGCAAAAATCAGTCCCATCTCTTCGCAAATTGCTGAGAAAATAAAATCCGTCTCCGCTACCGGAATCGCATCTGCCTTTCCCTGAAACAATCCGGTTCCAAACCAACTCCCTGTTCCAATCGCAAACAAAGACTGTGCCACCTGATATCCACCATTCTGATAAGAAGCGAAAGGATCTTGCCATACGATCACACGGACACGAACGTGGTTAAACAAATAATAAGCCACGACAGACGCTGCCGCTCCCGCGCCAAGGCCGGCAAATACATATAACGGCTGGCTTGTGGCCACATACAGCATAACAAGATACACAATAAAAATAATCAATGCCGCACCCAAATCCTTAGATGCGACCAGAATCAACACATGAAAAGCCGCTAATGCCGTTGTAATCACAATATCTTTAAATGCTCTGGAGTGATAAAAGCTGGATGCAACAAAAAACACAAACAATATCTTTACAAATTCGGAAGGCTGGACTCCAACACCTCCCACCATAAATCCCAGCTTTGCTCCAAATTGTTCAGTTCCCACAACAACAACTGCAGCCAATGCAACAATTCCCACACCACAGTACAGCCATCTCCACTCGGAGAGTTGTTTCACTTTCCGGATGATCACCGGAACTGCCAGACTGATTGCCACACCGCCCGCTGCAATAACACATTGCTTCACCGCCTTATTATAAGACAATCTTGTGATCATGATAAAACCGATTGTCATAAGCATACACATATTATTGACTACAAGGCGTGAAGCCTTTGGATAAATCCATGTATACAGCAGTATGATTGCCAAAAGCAGTACTACCTGTACCGCATAAAATATCAAAATCTTTATTTCTCCGATTTTCAAATACATTCCTGCAAACGCAAGAAAATGTATCATAAACATCAATTTATTCTGGTTCCGCAAAATACGCCGCTTTTTGTCTCCGTCCGCATATCCGAAGACAGTGAAGCATTCGTATGTATACATCGTAATCAAAATGATCATGAGGTATTTCGCACATTCTACTATAATATTTGCCAATTTCTCACCTACTTTATTCCCCTCTTAAAATGTCCTCTTGTAAATTCCATATCTGGTTCTCTTGCTGCCTGATTTTCCAAAAAGACGGCTCGATATAAGTCCAATACTTTCCTTACGTTCTCTTTCTTTTCAACTGTAAACTGGAGACGCATAGCCTTTGGCATCAAGTCCTCAATTTCTTGTTTTTGATCTGTCAGAACGACCGGCAAGGAATTATATATGATATTATAACAATAATCACAATTGTTTTTCACAAAAAACTCTTTTTGGTATCGGTCCTTCATCACAAGTATTCCTTTTTCTTTTCGACATCCTGCTACCGTCTTTGTCACACATTGTGCTGACACCATCATCGGCACATGTCCATAGACGACCAGTTCACTGCTTTCCAGCCCTACTTCTCTTAATTCATTATAATTTAATTCCAGTGGCGCTGTTGTTGCCTCCACCTCTTCTTCCATCCAGAATTTCTTTGCATATCGATTGAATTGATACAGATTATAGTCTGTGACAATGTTGCCTTGGTAGCCATGTGCCTTCAGAAACTGATAACTCTCATAATTTCGTATCAGCACACCATCCCAAGCCGCTTCAAAAATATGGGCATAACAAGCTTCATACTTTACGTTTGCATCTGTCCTGAAAATATGTGGCATTCCAAGATAAATTGTTTTTCCCCGTTCATGCACACTTTGAATCATGTCATTCAGATTCGGATTTTCCCATATGCGCTCCGCAAGATTACAATCCAGATAAATCCTCTGCACAGAAGACTCTTTTAAAACTTCCAAAAGCTGTTCGCTCGTTTCTACAGAAACATAAAAGCAATTGCATTTTGTGTCTGCAGCGACTGATTTTTCCATGTATTTTGGAGCATCAGAACTTTTTCTTCTTGTCTTTTGCAGAATCTGATCTTCCAATGTATCTAATGCTTTCCTTCTAAGTTCATTCAGACTCTGCATCGGCAGGAACACATTCCCCAAAAGATTTATCTGCAAATGTTCAAATTCAAACTCCGTGTTCCCGGTTTTTCGCATCTGCTTTTCAATTCTTTCTATTTGCATCGGCTGATTCAAAGCCTCCTGTACGGGCTCCCCAGTCAAATCCACTGTACAATCCTGATAGACCACTTCTAGTTTAGCAGGTTCTCCAACAGAAAGTATTAATTTTCCATTGATTTTTTCTTTTACTTTTCTTGATATGATAGTATCATGGATTTTGTTTATCAGACTTTCGTTTCGTGTTCGATTCAAAATCTGCCCTTTTTTCATATTCTGGCGTTTATGAGAATAAAACGTAATTGTCTGCCCCTTCTTTGTACTATCAGAAAATGTATAATTCTCATTCTGTGTCGGAAGCTCCACAACATCTCCTGCATGAATGTCCGTAATTGCTTTTGCCGTCACAGTCTTCCCACTCTGTGAAACTACCTGCAGTGCCGGCACTCCCGCATGGTTTGGTCTGTCCAAGGACAGCATCTTGCGTCCATTTCTTGTATGATAATAGCCACCATGAGAGCCTCCACGGTTGTATAAATCCATGAGCATCTGTCTGTCTTTGGGATCTATACAAAACGTTTTCTCCCCATGTTCCAAATATTGATCTGTATACTTTCGATACATTGCAGTGACAAGCGCAACGTATTCGGGCTTTTTCATGCGTCCTTCGATTTTAAACGAATCAATTCCCGCTTTCACAAGCTCCGGTATATACTCCAAAGTACAAATATCCTTCAGACTCAGCACATATGAGCTTTCCTTGCTGCCATTTACTTTATACGGCAGTCTGCAAGGCTGTGCACACTGACCGCGATTTCCACTTCGCCCTCCAAGCATACTGCTATATAAGCATTGACCCGAATAGCAATAGCAAAGCGCTCCGTGTACAAAACTTTCAATCTCGACGTCAGTCTTTTCTCTGATATTTTTAATTTCTTCCAGCTGAAGTTCTCTGGCTGTCACAACTCGCTCTACTCCCTGCTCTTCCAAAAAACGGGCGCCGAGCGCATTCGTGATCGTCATCTGTGTACTTGCATGAATCGGCAAATCCGGAAAATGTTCCTTTACAAATTGCAGAACACCGATATCCTGTACAATGACCGCATCCAGCCCTCTCTCATAGTATGGGCGCAAATATTCATAAAATGACTCCCTTAATTCTTTCTCTTTCAAAAGAGTATTTACTGTCAGATAAATCTTTCTTCCGTGCAGATGCACATAATCAATTGCTTCTAATAGTTGTTCTTCGGTCAGGTTGTCAGCATATGCTCTTGCACCAAATCGACTGCCGCCAATATAGACTGCATCTGCTCCTGCCGCAATTGCCGCTTTCATGCTTTCATAAGATCCTGCCGGCGATAAAATTTCAATTTTTCTTTTCATATATTTCCTTATCCCTTAAAAAAGGCTGTCCCATGACAGCCTATTTTTTATGATTCTTCATCTCTGCTTCCAACTTCACAATTTTCATCTGCAGCTGTTGATTTTCATTCTTTTCTTTTTCAAGATCACGCTCCAGATTCTCGAACTTGATCTGTGTAGAAATCAGCTCATGCTTTAAATCATACATTTCCTTATCTTTTTCTTCCACATCACTTTCAAGCGCAATGCTCTGCTTCTTTTCTTTAAAATAATCATCTGCGATATTCAGCGCCAACAAAATATTCCTTGTCTCTGCACTCTGTCTTCCATATCCTTCACTGCTCGCACACTCTGAAATCTTATGATTTAAGTATGTAGATACTTGCTGCAGATATTCTTCGCTCTCAAATCCACTCAATGTAAAAACTTTTCCGTCTATGATAACTTCTGTGTAATTTTTTGAAGATGTCATGGAAACCTCCTTGAAACTTTCCTAATTATCTTTCTATTATAAACCATCTATGAAAAAAAACAACTCTTTTATTCTTTTTCATAATGAATTCCAAGATGATGGTATGCGAATTCTGTGACAACTCTTCCTTTCGGTGTCCGCTGGATAAATCCATTCTTCAGTAAATAGGGCTCATAAACATCCTCTATTGTCCCTGAATCTTCTCCAATAGATGCCGCCAGTGTGTCAAGCCCCACCGGGCCTCCCTGAAATTTTTCTATAATTGTAAGAAGAATATTCCGGTCAATGTGGTCAAGCCCATATCTGTCCACCTCCAGTAAATCCAGTGCATACATCGCCACCTCTTCCGTAATGACGCCATCATACTTCACCTGTGCGAAATCCCGCACTCGCTTTAAAAGTCGATTGGCAAGACGTGGTGTTCCTCTAGATCTTTTCGCCATCTCCAGCGCACCATTCGGTTCGATCTCAACGCCTAAAACATCTGCTGAACGCATAATAATCGTCTGCAGTTCCTTTTCTGTATAAAATTCCAGACGATTGACCACACCAAACCGATCTCGCAGCGGCGCTGTGAGCATACCGGCTCTTGTTGTCGCTCCCACCAAGGTAAACTTCGGAAGATCCAAACGGATGGAACGTGCACTTGCTCCCTTACCGATCATAATATCAATCGCATAGTCTTCCATCGCAGGATAGAGTACTTCCTCCACCTGTCTGTTTAAACGATGTATCTCATCTACAAAAAGGACGTCTCCTTCCTGAAGATTGTTTAAAATAGCTGCAATCTCCCCCGGCTTTTCAATCGCCGGTCCCGAGGTGACTTTTAAATTCACATTCATCTCATTTGCAATAATTCCCGCCAATGTAGTCTTTCCAAGCCCCGGAGGTCCATAAAAAAGAACATGATCCAAAGATTCTTTTCTGGATTTTGCCGCCTCAATATAAATTTTTAATGTTTGCTTGGCCTTCTCCTGACCAATATAATCAGATAACAGCTGTGGGCGAAGATGATTTTCTATCTTTACATCTTCTTCCAGATTTTCTGTTGTAATAATTCTCTTTCCCATTTTCATTCTCCGCCTTTGTTAAAACATCATGTACTTCAGCGCTTGTTTCAGTACATCTTCCACAGTAGTCTCCTCTGTGACTGTCACTTTTTTCACAGCTTTCATAGATTCTGTACTTCCATATCCAAGGGCAGTCAGTGCTTGAACTGCCTCTGCCTGTACTTCATTCGCAGTATCTGCCACACCTGCATATTCAACTGTCTCCGAATTTTTTTCCAAGATGTCTTCCACACTCAGTTTATCTTTCAATTCAATAATAAGTTTTTCCGCCGTTTTCTTTCCGATTCCCGGCGCCGCCGAGATCGCTTTCGCGTCATTCGCCAGCACGGCAAATCTCAAATCATCCGGACTCAGCTGAGACAGAATGCTCAATCCGCCTTTCGGACCGATACCACTTACACCGATCACCAGTTTAAAAATCTTTAAATCGTCTCTCGTCAAAAATCCAAATAATTGCATCGCATCTTCACGTACATTCAAATAGGTGTGAATCTTCACTTCCTCGCCAATCGGCGGGAGCATTCCCATAGATTGCCCCGGCATAAAAATTCCATATCCTATTCCATTCACATCTACAATAATCTTATCTTCTTCAATTGCAGAAAGTTCTCCTCTTATATACGAAATCATATTTCCTCCATTACATTTCTATTCTGTTCAATCTTTTTAACATCTCACCAGAGATGATACCAATCAAAATTCCTGTCACAAGCCCCGATATAAGTAAAACCGGAAGATAATATCCAATGCTCAAACTCTCCAATACAAGAGCAGCCATGATTAACTGGCCAACATTGTGAAAAACGCCTCCCATCGCACTGATTCCAAGCAAACTGAACGCTTTTGTCCTTTTTAAAGCGACCATCACCGTCAGACTGAGAAGTCCGCCGGCCAAACTATACACAATGCTAAATAAATTACCAAATAAAAAACCTGATAAAATCACCCGCACAACTGCCAAAGTATAAGCCTCTTTGATTCCCATCTTATATAAAACGACTACAACCACAAGATTCGCCAGACCAAGCTTCACCCCAGGTATTCCGACTTGAATCGGTATCAGTGTCTCCACATAGCTGAAAATCAATGCAAGTGCGATAAATACTCCGAAATATGCTGCCTTTGATTTCAAAACGTGCCTCCTAATTTGCAACCGAATCCATCTCTGCCTCTTCTCCTGTTCCTGTAGTAATCTCAATCACCACCTTATTTGGCAGACAAACAATCGTCTCTTTGTTTTTCGAAATTGCTTTATGATGTACGCAAATCTGATCCGGACAATTAGCTTCCTTCATCTTTACTTCTCGGTTCTCAATGACAAATGTATTCGTATCGTTAATTTGCACTTCCGTGTTATCCGACAGACTGTAAGTCCCTTTCACTTTTCCATCAACAGTCACTACCACTTTTCCAACGCTCTCTCTTCCGAATCTCATATATAAAAGCAAGCAGGAAGCCGCCACACACACAACAACCAGAATCAATACAATATCACTTTTCTTTATCTTCATTGTTTTTGTTCCTTTCTTTCCGTCTATTTTAGCATATCACATTCTTTTATGCAACCACACGTTCGATTTCATACTTTCTTTTGCGAAAAAACAGGACTACCGAAAATAGTCCTGTCCACATTTTAATAATATCCGTAATATCCGCTTCCACTGATCATATTGAATATCATTGCTCCAAAGAAAATGAATACAATGATACCAAGCACAGTAGTAATTGCCCAATAAATCAAGTATGCTCTACAATAGTTTTTACGGTTTTCATTCTCGTTTTTTCCAAACGCCCATACAAAATATAAAATAATTCCAGCACAAGGAATTAAAAGAGCTAACAATGTAATCAGCCAATCTCCCATTGACATTACGCTTTTGTCCGGTTGATTATACTGATTCGATCCATTCTGATTATCGTATCCATTTGGCTGGTATTCGTTATTTCCATATGAATACTGATAATTTTGATTCATGTTTTCGTTCGAGTTTGAATACTCTGAATTTGTACTTTCCTCGTTCTGAGGAGCCGGCTGTGTTGACTGTGTTTCTTCCTGTGGTGCATTTTCATAGTTATTTTCCATAGTGTGCCTCCTTATCAGATTTATACATTGATATCATACCATATTTTCGCTGCGCTCACAATTTATTTTAATACTTTATCGAAAAAAAAGTACTCAACAAATTATTTCGGTAATATGACATCGGCGGCTCTCCCGGAAACAAAAATATCATACGGTACACATAAAAGCAAAGCATTGCAATGACAACTACAAGCGCATACTTTACAAACACCTTTTGACTCCGCTTCAGGATATATCGATAAACACAAAAAAGAACCAGTAATGCTGCAATTACATAGATAAAAGGGTGAATCTGAAACGCTTCCTTAAACTCACCTCTTAAAAGTGCTATTCCTGCCCTCGTAAGTCCACAACCCGGGCAGGGAAATCCAGTAATTGCTACCCAGATACAACTGACCGGAAATACTATGCGATTCAATCCCAAATAAACTGCAATGAGCAAAATCGCAATTCTCATATTTTTAATATCCTGCCAAAGCAAAGCAGCTGCCTCTTTCAAAATTGTTTTCACAGAACGTTTCATTTCTCTTCCTCTCAAAAAGGTTCAGCCGTAAGCTGAACCTTGATATTTACATAATGATTTTCTTTGGACATTTTTCTGCACACAGACCGCAGTTCGTACATTTTTCAGGGTCAATATGTGCGATATTATCTTCCACAACAATAGCATCAGACGGACAAACTTTCTGACACATTTTACATCCGATACAACCAACTTTACAGACAGACAGTACATCTTTTCCTTTGTCCTTCGAGCTGCACTGCACTAAATGCTTCTGTTCATATGGTACTAACTCAACCAAATGTTTCGGACAGGCTGCAACACATTTTCCACATGCCTTACAAGCGTCTTTATCTACGACCGCAACGCCGTCAACAATGTGAATCGCATCAAATGGACATGCCTTTACACAGCTTCCAAACCCAAGGCAGCCATAATTACAAGACTTCGGACCTCCATTTTGTATGAAATCCATCATTTTACAATCTTCAATTCCATAATATTCATAATCCTGATTTGCCTTATCACAAGTACCTGCACATTTTACAAATGCAGTCATACGTACCTGTTCTCCTGCTTCCTGTCCCATAATTTCACCAATCTTTGCCGCAACCGGAGCACCGCCGACCGGACATCCTCCAATTTCTGCTTCCCCTGCAACGATTGCAGCGGCAAGTCCTGAACAGCCTGCATATCCACATCCACCACAGTTGTTTCCAGGAAGTACGCCTGTGATTGCCTCTTCTCTTTCATCTACCTCAACTGCAAATTTTTTGCCTGCAATTCCTAAGAAGGCGCCGATGAACAAGCCAGTACCGCCCACAATGACTGCAGCTATTATAATCCCTGTTACACTCATCTTTTCGTCCTCCTTAAATCAGTCCTGAAAATCCGAAAAACGCAATCGCCATCAGTCCTGCTATAACAAGAACAATCGGCGTCCCCTGAAATGATGGGGAAACATCATTGTTTTCCGTTTTTTCACGAATACCTGCCATAATTACAATAGATACCGTAAACCCAACAGCAATTGCAAATCCATTCACAACACCTTCCAAAATACTGTAAGATTTTTGAACGTTGGTCAGGGCAACACCAAGCACTGCACAGTTTGTCGTGATCAGCGGAAGATATACACCAAGCGCTTTGTAAAGAGAAGGCATTGATTTTTTCAAGAACATCTCCACAAACTGTACCAAAGCTGCAATTACAAGAATAAATACAATGGTCTGTAAATATTCAAAATGTGTTGGCACTAAAATAAATTTATAAATCAAGCTTGTAAAAAATGATGCGATCGTAATAACGAAAATAACCGCGCCCCCCATACCACTTGCTGTCTCTACTTTCTTCGATACACCAAGGAATGGGCAGATTCCTAAGAATTGGCTAAGTACAACATTATTCACAAATGCGGAACCAATTGCTATAATAAGTAATTCTTTCATTTCCTGTACTCCTCCTATTCTTCATTTCCTGTTGGAAATATTCTGCCTCCACATGAACTGTTTCCACATGAAGCACAGCCTTCACCACATCCGGTTTTCACTGTTTCTTTTCCTTTGTTTGCTGCATTTCTCTTCACTTTATTTTGAATTGCAACAAGCCCTGCCAGAACAAAAAATGCCCCAGGAGCCAAAATAAAAATAGTCACAGGTTCATAGGAAGACGGCATAATCTGTTTCCCAAAAATCTGTCCTGCCCCGATTACTTCACGGACAATTCCGATACTCGTCAGTCCAATCGTAAATCCAAGTCCCATACCGATTCCATCAAAGATAGATGGAAGAACCGGATTCTTAGAGGCATAGCTTTCTGCACGTCCTAAGATGATACAGTTTACGACAATCAATGGAATATAAAGTCCAAGTGAGTCATAAAGACTCGGAATGAACCCTTCCAAAAGAAACTGTACAATTGTAACAAAAGATGCAACGACAACGATAAATGCCGGCATTCTAACCGAATCCGGAATAATTTTACGAAGCATAGAAATGAGCATATTTGACATCACCAAAACGACCGTTGTCGTCAGACCCATTCCCACACCATTGATTGCAGATGTTGTAACAGCCAATGTAGGACACATTCCCAACATCAAAACGAAGGTAGGATTTTCTTTTACCAGACCATTGTAAAGTCTTTCCACACATTTATTCATTTGCACTACCTCCTATTACATGATTAAAATATGCAAGTCCTGCATTTACTGCGTTTGTCACCGCATTTGAAGTGATTGTAGCTCCGCTGAGCGCATCGATTTCTTCGTCTGAGCTTGCACCTGTTTTTGTAACTGTGAAAGCTTCCACAGTTTTTCCGACATACTGATCACGGAATTTCGCCTCAGTCGCTTTCATTCCAAGTCCCGCTGTCTCGCTGATACTTAAAATTTCCACGCCTTCCACAACTCCGTCATTTCCGATTCCGACCGAAATCTGAATATCTCCACCATATCCTTCACTGGATGTCGTCGTCACGACATAGCCGATTGTCTCACCCGACTTATCTTTTGCTTCTGCAACTCCATTTACCGTACATCCTGAAATATCTTTCACTGCTTTTGCCGCTTCTTTCTCATCAAAATCAGCGTAGTCTGCAAAGCTATCCGCTTCTTTTAAAACTGCTTTGTACGCTTCTTGTCTTGCTTTCTCCTGAGATGCCGCGATTGGATCTTTTGTAATCTCATAGACCATTCCCAGCAACAAACCGGAAATCAACGTTATCGCAGTAAGAATCAATGTGTTTTTAATAATTTTATTCATTATTTTTCTCCTCCTTTACCAAACGGTTTTGGAAGAGTAACCTTCTCGATCAATGGTACTAAAAGGTTACTAAAGATGATCGCATAAGACACACCTTCTGCCGAACCGCCAAATAAACGGAACAAACCAGTTAGCAATCCAAGACAGACACCATATACAATCTGTCCCTTTTTTGTAATCGGCGACGTCACATAATCCGTTGCCATGAACCAGGCTCCAAGCATCAGACCTCCACCGCAAAGATGTGCCGTGATATACTGTGGGTCTAGTCCATGTCCGCCAAACAAGATAATAAAAATAACAAATGTCACAATATATGTACCTGGAATTCTAAGGTCAATCACCCCCATTAAAAGAAGGAAAATAGCCCCGATCATAATCGCAATTACAGATGTCTCACCAATCGTACCTGCAGTATTTCCAATCAGCATATCAAATGTGTTTACACTTTCGCCTGCTTTTAACTGTGCAAGCGGAGTCGCACCGGATACACCGTCATATACAAATGTTGTCATTCTTCCTGTAAACGAAATCAGCAGGAAGCATCTCGCGCCAAGCGCCGGGTTCATAAAATTCTGTCCCAATCCGCCAAACAGTTGCTTTACAACTAAAATAGCAAACACGCTTCCGAGTACGCACATCCACCAAGGTGCTGTCGGCGGCAAGTTCAGTGCCAGCAGAAGTCCTGTCACTACCGCACTAAAATCCTGGATAGTCACCTTTTTATGCATTAATTTTTGATAAAGATATTCTGTCAGCACCGCTGTTCCTGTTGTTATTAACACTACACCTAGCGCTGATAATCCAAAGTTATATACACCGAATATAGTTGTCGGCAACAAGGCAATTGTTACCAACATCATAATATTGCTCGTAGTAACCTTGGAACGTATATGTGGTGAAGACGATATATTAAACTGTTCACTCACCTTAGTTCACCTCTTCCTTTATTTTTCTTATTTTTTTCTTCTGTTTGCGAGTGCAATTTTTCTCATGGAACCAATTGCCTGCTTCAACTGACGCTTTGCCGGACAGACATAACTACATGAACCACATTCTACACATTCAAGTCCTTCCCATTTCGTAAATGCCTCTTCATTATGATGTTCTGCAAAATCAGCCAGTCTTGACGGTATAATACGGCTCGGGCAGACTTCTACACAACGTCCGCAATTAATACATGCGCTCGGCTCATTTGCAGCAACTTCATCTTTTGTCAGACAAAGAATAGAGGATGAAGTCTTGGTGATCGGAGTATCCAGCGTAAACATGGCAAATCCCATCATTGGTCCCCCCGAAATCACTTTTTCCGGCTCACCCAAAAATCCTCCCGCAGCCTCTACAAGTTCTCTTTGATTTGTTCCAAACAGCACTTTAAAGTTGCCAGGAGCTTTAACGCCATCTCCGCTGACCGTTACGATACGTTCCATAACCGGTCTTTCATCTATCACTGCATAGTGAATTCCAATCAATGTCTCAACATTGTCTACTACACATCCTGCGTCTGCCGGAAGCATACTGGAATTAATGGCTCTTCCTGTTGTTGCAAAAATAAGCTGACGTTCTGCACCTTGTGGATACTTTGTTTTCAGCGCAAGGACTTCCATACGAGGCTCATCTTTTGTAAGTTCCTTTAATTTTGCAATACAATCTGGTTTATTATCTTCCACTCCAAAGATTCCTTTTGCATTGTCAAACAGCTTTAATACTACCTTCATTCCACTGACAAGTTCTTCCGGATTCTCAAGCATTCTTCGATAATCTGCAGTGATATACGGCTCACACTCGGCACAGTTTGCTATCACATATTCAATTTTTTCAGGTTCTTTTGGAGAAAGTTTTACTTTTGTCGGGAAACCTGCACCACCCATACCAACAATTCCGGCTTCGCCGATCAAATTTAAAATTTCTTCTTTTGTAAGCTCATCAAGTGGTTTCGACGGAGTATATTCTACTTCTTGATACTCTCCGTCATTTTCTACAACAATACAGTTCACTTTTGAACCTGTTGGATTAAAATGTGGCTCAATTGCTTTCACTGTTCCCGATACCGAAGCATGTATCGGAGCAGAAACAAAGCCCCCTGCTTCCGCAATTTTTTGTCCCTTCAGCACATGGTCTCCTACTGACACAATCGGACTTGCCGGTGCACCAATATGCTGGGAAAGCGGATAAATCAAATCTCCCTTCGGCATCACTGTAACAATCGCCTTGTCTTTTGCAAGACTTTTCCCATCATTCGGATGGATACCGCCTTTGAATGTTAGTAATCCCATTCGCACATTCCTTCCTTTCATTTTTTGACATTTTTTTCACATAAACACATGCAAATAAATAGAGACTACAAGTAGTCTCTATTTATACATTATTCATTTACTGATATCCTTATTCTGCTGTCTCTTCTTCTGCTTCAACTGTCTCAGGCTCAAGTGCTTTCATGCTCAAGCTGATCTTTTTCTCTGCTTCGTTCAAATCAACTACTTTTGCTGTAATTTCCTGACCTACTGACAATGCATCTGAAGGTTTTTCAACATGTGCTCTCGAAATCTGAGATACATGTAATAATGCATCTACACCTGGAGCCAATTCTACAAATGCACCGAAATCTGTCATTCTTGCAACTTTTCCTGTCACTTCTTTTCCTACTGCAAAATCTGTGGCAGCATTTGCCCATGGATTTGTCTCTGGGAATTTTAAGCTCAATGCAACTTTTGTATCGTTAATATCTTTCACAAGAACTTTTACAGTATCTCCAACCTGGAATACTTTTTTCGGGTTCTCTACTCTTCCCCATGACATTTCAGAAATGTGAAGTAATCCATCTACTCCGCCAAGGTCGATGAATGCACCAAAATCTGTAACATTCTTCACTGTACCTTCCACAACATCTCCGACTTTTAATTTTGCAAATAATTCTTTCTGTAATTCTGCTTTTTCAGCTACTAAAAGTTGTCTTCTGTCACCGATCACACGGTTTCTTCTTGGATTGAATTCGCTGATAACAAATTCAATCTCCTGACCTTGATATTTGCTAAGATCTTTTTCGTAAGTGTCAGACACTAAACTTGCAGGGATAAATACTCTTGCTTCATCAACAACAACACTTAATCCTCCTCCAAGAATCTGAGCTACTGTCGCTTTCAATACTTCTTTGTTCTCAAAAGCTTCTTTTAATCTTTCATTTCCTTTTTCTGCTGCTAATCTCTTATATGTTAACAACACTTGTCCTTCGCCGTCATTTACTTTCAATACTTTTGCTGTCATTGTATCACCTACAGATACAATTGTAGTCAAATCAACATTTGGTTCGTTTGTATACTCACTGCGAGTAATGATACCGTCTGCTTTGTAGCCTATATTCAAGATGATCTCATCTGGTTTCACATCAATGACAGTTCCATCTACAACCTCTCCATTACGTATTGTTTTAAAAGACTCTTCTAACATTTGTTCAAAAGTTAATTCTGACATTATTTTGAACCTCCTCAATTATATTCTTGGGCGTTGATGCCCCAGCTGTAATACCTACCGTTTTTACCGACTTTAATTGATTCATATTCAAATCGTCAAGTGTCTGTATATAGTACGTATTGTTACATGCTTTATCACATATTTCAAATAGCTTTTGCGTGTTGGAACTATGTTTATCTCCAATTACGATCATAGCATCCACTTTTCTTGCAATCTGATCAGCTTCTTCCTGCCTTTCCTTCGTTGCACTGCAAATTGTATTTAAAACACTTATATCATAACTCTTTTTAGAAATAATTTCAACTAAATATTTGAATTTATTGTAATTAAATGTCGTCTGAGATACAACACACACTTTTACATCAGAGGAAACATGAAATTTTTGTGCATCTTCCACTGTTTTAATCACTGTGACGTCATTTTCTGCCCATCCTTTGATTCCCTGCACCTCCGGATGTGACTCATCACCTATGATTACAATATGCTTTCCTTCCATACTCTCTTTTTCAACAATACGGTGAATCTTTTTTACAAACGGACAGGTTGCATCTACACAGCTCAGCCCCCGTTCCTCTAAAGTTTTATAAATTTCTTTCGCGACACCATGAGAGCGAATGATCACCACACCACTTTGCAGCTGCATCAGTTCCTCCTGTGTATAAATCACCTCAACACCCTTGCTTCGCATATCTTTGACGACCTCTTCATTGTGGATGATCGGACCATAAGTATATATCTTCACATCGCTTCGTTTTTGAGCCTGTTCATACACCGTCTCCACAGCTCTTTTTACCCCAAAACAAAATCCTGCTGTTTTTGCAAGTCTAACTTCCATCTTTTTTCCTCTTTCTTATCAGGTATAATATGATTGCCGACAGAACCGCTCCGATCAATCCACCGCAGCTGTCTAAGATCACATCTGTAATCTGCCCGCTCCTTCCCGGCACAAATAACTGATGAATCTCATCTGTCACTGCATACAGAGCAGTACTTAGCGCACTCATTCCCACTATCTGTTTTATCTTTCTGCTCTTCTTTTTATAGTTCACAAAAAACAATACACTAAGCGCTGCATATTCACATGCATGGGCGCTTTTTCTCACTGCAAAATCGATCTTCTTTGCAAATGCATCTTGTTTCGTGTCGCTCCACTCTTCAAATTCCGGTACCACCACTCTCCCGATCATTTTTCCTACCGAGGTGCTCATCTTTGCAGACTGTACCGCTGGTTTCGCTGAAAAAAAGAAAATCAGTCCCATCCAGAAAATGAGCAGGATAAAAAGCAGCATCCTCTTTCCGTCTTGCCTTGTCATAAACACCTCTATTTGCAAAGATTTTTGATTGCTTCTACCACTTCATCAATACTCATATCGGAACTGTCGATCAACACAGCATCTTCCGCCTGTCTCAATGGAGCAGTTTCGCGGTTCATATCTCTTGTATCTCGTTCTTCGATATCACGAGCAATATCTTCAAGGCTACACTCCTGTCCTTTGTCTGACAGCTCCAGATATCTTCTGTTCGCCCTTGTCTGCACGCTTGCAGTCAAGTATACTTTGACCTCTGCATTCGGCAGCACATTTGTACCGATATCCCTTCCGTCCATGACAACATCTTTTGTTCTTGCCATCTCTCTTTGTAATTCTAAAAGTTGTGCCCGTACTTCCGGAATTGCCGATGTGACGGAAGCCATATTTCCGACAGCTTCTTCCCGCAGAAAACCAGTCACATTCTCACCATTCAAATACACCTGCTGTACGCCGTTCTCATACTGCAGAGTCACTTCCGCATGCTTGCATGCTTCCGCAATCTTTTCTGTGTCATCTGTGCCAAGCCCCTGATTGAGAAAATAGATTGCAAGCGCCCGGTACATTGCCCCGGTATCTACATATACATATCCCAACTCTTTCGCCACTCTTTTTGCTATTGTACTTTTTCCCGCACCAGCTGGTCCGTCAATTGCTATATTATATCCCATTCTTTCTCCTCCTGCTTTAAAAAATGCTGCTTCCCGCTGCATACGCTGTCGACCATGCAATCTGTAAATTAAATCCACCTGTCAGCGCATCCAGATCCAATACTTCCCCCACAAAATAAAGTCCGCTCACCAGTTTTGACTCCATTGTAGAAGGATTGATCTCTTTCACCTTCACTCCGCCCTTTGTGATGATCGCTTCGTTGAAATCTCTCAGCCTTGTGATAGTCCACGTAAAATTTTTCATCAAATGCACAAATTGGTGACGCTCTTCTTTCGAGATCAGATTCACCTTTTTTTCAACATCAATACCGCTTAACTTAAGCATCACCGGGAGCAGTTTTCCCGGAAACAGCTTGGTAACAGCATTTTTAAACTGCTTATTCTTATTCTCTTCAAAGTCTCTGAGCACTCTTTGGTCCAGCTGTTCAAAAGACAATGCCGGCTTCAAATCAATAACCAATTTCAGTTCACTTCTTTTCAACTGTTTTCCGATATAACTGCTCGCGCTGAGCATCAAAGGTCCGCTCACTCCATAATGCGTAAACAGCATCTCACCAAAATCTTCATACAACTTTTTCTTTCCATCATATATCGCTGCAGTCACATTCCGAAGCGACAACCCCTGAAGTTCTTTTACGTAGGTTTCTTTAAGCTCCAACGGGACAAGCGCCGGCATAATATCAGTAACTTGATGTCCTGTTTCTTCTGCAAAACGATATCCGTCTCCCGTCGATCCGGTCGTCTGATAAGAAAATCCACCTGTCGCAACAATACATGCGTCTCCCGTAATCTTTTTCCCATCCTTCGTTTCCAAGTATTCAAATCGGCCCTCGCCGACAACCCTTTTCACTTCTGTATGCAGATGAATCGAAACGCCAAGCTGATGTAATTCTTTTGTCAATGCGCCGATGACATCCGACGAGTGATCTGACACCGGAAACACTCTATTCCCACGCTCAACCTTTGTTCTCACACCGATTCTTTCAAAAAATTCAATCACATTCTGATTGTCATAACCGTAAAAACTACTGTATAAAAATTTAGGGTTTGTCACCACAGAGGCAAACAAAGTATCCATATCACTTGCATTTGTAATATTACAGCGCCCTTTTCCTGTGATAAACAGCTTCTTTCCAAGTTTTTCGTTCTTTTCAAAAATATGAACTTCATTTCCATTATAAGCGGCAAAAATTGCGGCAAACATTCCTGCCGCACCGCCTCCTATCACAAGTACTTTACTCATCTACGTTTCCTCATTTTCTTTAAAATTAAGCGACACCGAATCGTCTACCTGATTCAATTCATCGCTGCTGTATACCTGATATTCATCCCAGATTTGTTCCAGTGTCTCAAGGGTGGCAATGACGTCTTTCTGTTTTTTCATGCATAATGCCACCACAAGTGCGTTCACAACACTTAACGGAGCAACCAGCGAATCTACAATAGATGCCATATCGCTTCTCGCAATCAGATTGCAGGATGAATATAATGTCATTGGAGAATGTACACTGTCTGTCAGTGTGATCACCTTTGCTTTCCGGTTGCTCGCAAATTCCAGCGCCTTCAACGTACGCATTGAATATCGCGGAAAACTGATGCCGATAATCACATCCTCCGCCCCGATCCGTATAAGCTGTTCAAAAATCTCGCTTGAGCTGTTTGTGTGAACCGATGTCACATTATCGAAAATCAAATTCAGATAAAAACTCAGAAAATTAGCCAGCGGTGCACAACTTCGAATTCCCACCACATATATACGTTTTGCATTCAAAATAGTGTCCACGGCAAGCTCAAATGCATTCTGATCCATATTGGCAAGTGTAAGCTTGATTTTTTCAATATCCGACTGAAGAACCGATGCCAAAATTTCCGACTGACTGATCCGACCATACGTCACTTCCATGCGCTGAATCGAATTTAATTTATTCCGCACAAGCTCTTCTAGTGCTTTCTGAAATCCCGGATACCCTTGATACCCCAACTGCGTTGCAAATCTGACAACAGTAGACTCACTGACCCCCACCACTTTCCCAAGTTTTGCTGCGGTAAGAAATACTGCTTTGTCATAATTTTTCAAAATATAATCTGCCAGCAGTTTTTGTCCTTTACTCATCTGTTCATAATTTTTATCTATTTTATTTAACAATTCATTTGCGTTTTTATTATTCACAATTTGCCTCCGGTATCTTACTATCAATATGCGAATTCATTATACACGACTTATATTTTTTATTCAAGACGTAATCAGGGACGAAGCAAAAACTCCGTCCCTGACTTTATTTCTATTTCTGATTCACATTTGCAGTTGCAACAATGTCTACCCCTGTTTCAGCTACATCTTTCACTAATATGTCTCCGATTTTTATCGGTGCTTTCGCCACAACATCTTTCAAGTCCCGCACCACATCAAAAATTTTCCCCTTTGGAATATCGCTTTTTGTTTTTACGGAGACCGACACTTTATCCCCTCCGCTTACCCGCACACTGCTTGTCACAATCCGCATAGGATTCGTTACTTCTTTCTCCGCATACACCTTTCCTCTTGGGCAAGTATTTCCTGTCACATTTTTTACTTCTTTTCCTTCCAATTCCACCGAAATCATACATCCCAAAGGACATCCGATACAAATCAATTCTCTTTTTTCCATCCTTATCACTACTCCTTTTCAACCTTTATGGTTATTTTCTTCAGATCCGGATATTGGCTCAACTGCTCTTTTGTAAGTTTGATCTCTTCCATTTCACCAGGCGCTACAACCGGACGTTTTCTTCTCATAATACGTTCCCCATCAAAATATGTACTGATATAACAATTTTTGAACACGCCTCCGACACGAAAACGAACCGTCAGTTTCTCATCCATATTTTCCGGACGGATATATTTCGGAACTGTATATCGAACACCATCTTCCGGTACAAGATCAATTTTCTTGTCAGCGGCTGCCAGCTCGCCCTTGATGTATTTCACTGCGTTTTTCCCTGCCATAGCAGCCTCTTCTGACACGAAATCGACAAGATCATGTACATGAAGTACATTTCCGCATGCAAAAACACCTTCCATACTTGTCTCAAGGCTCTCGTTTACTACCGGTCCGGAAGTCACTCGTTCCATATCGATATCAAGTCCTCTTGAAAGTTCATTTTCCGGGATAAGTCCAACTGACAGCAACAATGTATCACATGGAATATATTCTTCTGTCCCTTTGATCGGTTTGCCTTTTTCATCTACCTGAGCAAGTGTGACACCTTTGACTCTCTCTTTTCCGTCAATATCAATAACCGTATGGCTTAATTTCAAAGGAATTCCATAATCATCCAGACATTGCACAATATTTCTTTTCAGCCCGCCGGAATATGGCATTAACTCTGCAACCACTTTCACATGAGCCCCTTCCAGCGTCATTCTTCTTGCCATAATAAGTCCAATATCGCCGGAGCCCAATATCACAACTTCTCTTCCCGGCAAATATCCTTCCATATTAACTAGTCTTTGCGCCGTTCCTGCAGAAAAAATTCCAGCCGGACGATACCCCGGAATATTTAGCGCACCTCGAGGACGTTCGCGGCATCCCATTGCCAAAATAATTGCTTTTGCCTGAATCTCAAACAGCCCTTCCTCTCGGTTCATCGCTGTGACAACCTTATCTTTTGAAATATCCATCACCATCGTATTAAGTTCATATGTAATTCCAAGTTCTTCCACTTTTTCTATGAATCTTCCTGCATACTCAGGTCCTGTTAACTCTTCTTTAAATGTATGAAGTCCAAATCCGTTATGAATACACTGATTTAAAATACCACCAAGTTCCTTGTCTCTTTCTAAAATTAAGATGCTGTCAATTCCGTGTTCCTTTGCAGAAGCCGCAGCAGCAAGTCCTGCCGGTCCTCCTCCTACAATCACAATATCATATGATTTCATGTATATGCCTCCTCTTTCTACAGATGATCTTTATTGATTCCTACGATAATTTTTGATTCGCCGCCTGATTTTGTCACTTCCGCCATATCAATTCCAAGTTCGCGCGAAAGAATTTCCATCGTTTTCGGTGAGCAAAAGCCCGACTGGCAACGTCCCATTCCTGCTCTTGTCCGACGTTTCACACCATCTAATGAACGTGCTCCCAAAGGACGCTGAATTGCGTCAATAATTTCTCCTTCTGTCACCGTTTCACATCTGCAGATAATGTTTCCGTATGTTGGATTTTCTTTAATCAATGCCGCCCGTTCTTCCTTCGAAAGTGTCTGCGGATTCAAGACACCTTTTCTCTGTGCCACGAATTTTTCATTTACCGGAAGCTGCAGTGCATCTTTCACCATAGTTGCAACCATCACTCCAATTGCAGGAGCACTTGTAAGTCCCGGTGATTCAATTCCTGCTGCATCAAAGAAGTTTTTCGCATCCCTTGCCTCTCCGATTGTAAAGTCTCCTTTACTCTCGCGAGCTCTCAATCCTGCAAAAGAAGTGATCACCTGGCGCATCGGAAGATTTGCAACAGATTCTCCTGCTTTTTCCATCAGGAAATCAATTCCTTCCTGTCTCACATTGTTTGCTTCTTTGTCTTCTACATCCATAGCTGTCGGTCCTACAATCAGATTACCATGTACTGTCGGAGATACCAATACTCCCTTTCCCAATTCATTTGGCAATGGAAAAATTGTCCTGCTTACATGATTTCCCGCCGTCTTATCTAACAGGCAGTAATCCCCTCGTCTTGCCACGATTTTCAGCTTATCTTCGGATACCATATTATGAATTTCATCAGCATAGACACCAGCAGCATTCACAACCGCTTTTGTCTCAAATGTTCCTTTCGACGTCTCGACAAGATAACCGTTCTCCGTCTTACTAATGTTCTCTACACTTGTGTTCAGTTTAAATTCCACGCCATTTTCAACTGCATTTTCCGCAAAGGCGATCGTCATATTAAACGGACATACAATTCCGGATGTCGGTGCATAGAGTGCAGCAACAACCTGATCTGTAAGATTTGGTTCCATCTCATGCGCTTCTTCTTTATTTAGGATACGAAGCCCTTTCACGCCATTTTTGACACCCTTGTCAAGCAGTTCCTGTAACTTTGGTTTATCCTCCTCACGCACGCAGACAACAAACGCTCCTGTTTGTTTAAACGGAAAATCTAATTCTTTTGACAATTGTTCCATCATTAGATTTCCTTCCACATTCAGCTTCGCCTTCAGTGTTCCCGGCTTTGCATCAAATCCGGCATGCGCAATCGCACTGTTCGCCTTCGATGTTCCGTTACATACATCTTCATCCTTTTCAATCACACAGGCATTCACCTGATACTTTGATAATTCTCTTGCAATTGCGCAGCCTACAACACCTGCACCTACAATCATAACATCATACATTTTTCTATCTCCTTTTTAATTATAATTTACTTAAAATAAGACAGAGTCAGGCAAAGACCCGGGCACTACCCGATTCTAAAACGCCTGACTCTTTTCTCCTATCGTTTGCGGTATTCAATTTTTCTTATCTTTACCATGGAATTGCTCCATACAAAAGCACTGCCACAATCGCACCGATAATCGGTCCTACCAATGGAACAATTGCATATCCCCAATTAGAAGATCCTTTTCCTTTAATCGGCAGTATAGCGTGTGCCAAACGAGGTCCGATATCACGTGCCGGATTGATGGCATATCCTGTAAGCCCACCTAGTGACATACCAACTGATACAATAATTCCAAATACTAAGAATTTATCCAATCCACCTGCAATTCCATCCACGTTTGCGATTCCTTTGATAGCAAACACTAATACGAATGTTCCGATTGCTTCGCTCAAAATATTTAGTGGAAGATTCGGAACTGATGGACTTGTAGAAAATGCTCCTAATTTTGCAGCAGGTTCCGGTGTCGCATCGAACTGTTCTTTGAATAAAATATATACCAGACAGGCGCCTACAAACGCACCTGCAAACTGAGCAATAATATATCCTGGTACCAATGCCCAGTCAAAGCTTCCATCAATCGCCAGTGCCAGCGTGAGCGCCGGATTAAAAGATGCACCGGAAGCCGCTCCAAAAATATAAGCTGGTATCATAACTGCAAGACCCCAGGCAAATGTGATCTGAATCGAACCCGCACCTTTCATTCCGGATTTATTCAATGTTACATTGGCTACAACACCATCTCCAAGTAAGATCAGCATCATTGTTCCTAAAAATTCAGCTATATATGGTAACATATAAAGATCCCCCTTTCACTTTTCACAATCCTTAATCTTCTTTTGCCCATCCGTAAGCATATTTTACAGCCTTATTCCAGCCTTTGATTCTAGCCATACGGTCTTCTTCCGTAATAGATGGTTTGAACGTCTTATCAATCGCCCAGTTCTTTATTACATCCTCTTTGTTTGCCCAATATCCAACTGCCAAACCTGCAAGATAAGCAGCTCCCATAGCAGTTGTCTCTACACATTGCGGACGATTAACCGGCGCATCAATAATATCAGCCTGTGTCTGCATCAAGAAATCATTTGCGCTTGCTCCTCCATCTACTTTTAACGCTGCAAGTGAAATTCCCGAATCTGCTTTCATCGCATCTAAAACATCATTTACCTGATATGCCAATGATTCCAAAGTAGCACGGATAATATGATACTTATTAACACCACGTGTAATTCCTACAATAGTTCCTCTTGCATATTGATCCCAGTGCGGAGCTCCCAAACCAGTAAATGCCGGTACTACGTAACATCCATTTGTGTCTTTTACTTTTTTCGCCATATATTCAGAGTCCGGTGAAGAATCGATGATTCGCATCTCATCACGAAGCCATTGTACAGCCGCACCTGCCACAAAAATGGAACCTTCCAACGCATAGTTAACTTTTCCGTCTAATCCCCATGCAATTGTTGTTACAAGACCATTCTTTGAAAAAACAGGTTTCTCGCCTGTGTTCATCAATAAGAAACATCCCGTACCATATGTATTTTTTGCTTCTCCCGCAGTAAAACATGTCTGTCCGAACAAAGCAGCCTGCTGGTCGCCCGCAGCACCCGCAATTGGAATTGGTCCTCCTAAAAATGCTGGATCTGCTTCTCCATAAATACAACTTGAAGGTTTAGCTTCCGGAAGCATTGATTTTGGAATATCCAATTCTGCTAAAATCTCATCATCCCATTCAAGTGTGTTGATATTAAAGAGCATTGTGCGTGACGCATTTGAATAATCTGTTACGTGCACAGCGCCTTTCGTCAATTTCCAGATCAGCCATGTCTCAACTGTACCGAACAATAACTCTCCTTTTTCCGCCCGCTCTCTTGCTCCCGGTACATTATCTAAGATCCATTTTACCTTTGTCGCTGAAAAATAAGCATCGATGACAAGTCCTGTCTTTTCTCTGAATTTTTCTGTCAGCCCTTTCTCCTTCAAAGAGTCGCAATATTCAGAAGTTCTTCTACACTGCCATACTATTGCGTGATATACCGGTTCCCCTGTATTCTTATCCCACACAATCGCTGTCTCTCTCTGATTTGTGATACCAATTGCTGCGATCTCCTCTGCGGTTGCCCCGATCATATTCATTGCTTCCACAGCTACGCCAAGCTGGCTTGCCCAAATCTCATCTGCATCATGTTCCACCCATCCAGGTTGTGGAAAATACTGCGTGAATTCCCGTTGTGCCACGCTGCACATCTCGCCTTTTTCATTAAATAAAATACATCTGTTGCTCGTTGTTCCTGCATCTAGTGCCATTACATATTTTGCCATGTGAATACATCCTCCTTTTTCTTTTTAGCATTTTTCACATTACTTATTGTAATCATATTACCACCTTTTTTATTTTTTGTCATTATACATTTTATATATTTTGTATAGTTTTATATTGTTAAAAATTTATTTTTATGCATATTGCACATTATTCTGATTGTGACAATATTCCTGCATCCCATTTTTCAAAAACAGAAGAATATGTTCGATCTGCTCATGACCAATCTTATCATCATACGTTTCCGCTACTATGATCACATAATTCAAAAGAGATGTCGTCAAAAAAGTGAGCACTTCATTTTCTTCTATTTTATAAACAGAGAGCATTCTTTTCATGCGCTCTTCCACATCAGTTATAACTGCTTTTTCCAACAATTCCCGACCAAATTCCTGAATCACTTTCCTGTAAAAATTTCTGTCTGCATGTGCATTTTCAAAAAGTGTATAGATCCAGCAATCCGGCGTTTTTTCTTCCACATCACACTTTTCTAAAAGAGTGTTTTTACAAATCCATTCAATAATTTCACAAATATCATGAAAATGATAATAGAACGACTGTCTTGTCAGTCCACTTTCTTCCACAATATCTTGAATCGTAATTTTATGAAGGCTTTTCTCTTTCATCAGTTTTTTTAATGCCTCTGCAAGCTTCCATTTTGTTTTTGACATACTTACCTCCTTTGATCACAAGAAAAAGAGCAAGACAAACTACAACATTTCTGTTGTTTTTTACCTCGCTCTTCTCTCATGGTCGTTCTTAAGTTAATAAAATCATAGCACACAAAAATTCTCATTTCAATCTTTTTTCCCACAAAACAATTAATTTTGTAGAAAACTCATAATATTTAGCTATCAGTTTTATACACTTTACATAGTTGTCAAACTTTTCACGATTTCATCAATTGTTTTCTGCCCCATCACGACAATTTCATCATTGATAACGGTCATTGGAACACGCTCAATCTTATACTTTTCAATGAGATCCGAATACAATTTTGCATCATACATGTCCGCTGTGACATAAGCACTTTCCATCGCAACCTTTTGGCATGCAGCCACTACATGTGGGCAGTGATGGCAGGATAAGGATACAAAAATTTTCATTGCAACCGGAAAGTCAATCTTCTCAATTTCTTTTTTTGTTTTTCGTTCTAGTTTCTGTCCGGCGCCTCCTGCATTACAAATTGACGCCAAAAAAGAGTTGATCTCTTTTCCTCCCGGCACTCCATGAAAACAAGCTCCAGAATATACTCCCGATTCATCATAAATTCCAACAACCGGCAAATGTTCTCCATGAAGTTCTTGGAAAATAACTTCATTCTCATCCTTTCCCCAAAAATGCGCCTGTACTTGTTCATTCACAGAGGCAATTGCTTTTAAAAAGGAACCAAGTTCCAGACTCTTTTCATCTTCGAAGTCTAAAATTGCATGCAAAACGACAGTTCGTCTCATCTTTTGAAACAATGGAGCAATCTGTTGTTTTAATTCTTCTGATACCAATCTACTCTGTCCCGAAATTTTTTTCATCTGATCCATAAAAACTCCTTTTACAGCATTCCAACCAAATCCAAACTCGGCATTAAAGTTTCTTCTCCCGGTTTCCAGTTTGCAGGGCACACCTGTTCTCCGTGCTCTTCTACATATTGAGCTGCCTGAACTTTTCTGAGAAGTTCTTCTGCATTTCTTCCAATTCCAAGATCATGTACTTCATATGCTTTGATTTTTCCATCCGGATTTATAATAAAAGTTCCTCTCAGTGCCTGACCTTTTTCCTTGAGTCTGACGCCAAAAAATTTTGCAAGCTCTCCTGTCGGATCAGCCAACATCGGATATTCAATTTTTTTAATCGTGTCCGATGCGTCTGCCCATGCCTTATGCACAAAATGTGTATCCATGGATACGGAATAAATCTCACAGCCACACTCTTGAAATGCTTCATAAAAATCTTGTAAATCGCCAAGCTCCGTAGGACATACAAATGTAAAATCTGCCGGATAAAAGAAAAATACAGACCAATGCCCAAGTATATCTTCCCTGGTAATTTCTTCAAATGCCCCGTTGTGATAAGCCTGTACTTTGAACGCTTTTACTTCTTCATTAATCAAACTTCGCATCATTTCACACACCTTTCTTTAATACTGTTACATTTATTATAGATATTTCTTATCTACTGTTCAAGCTGTTTTCTCGATCCTTCACTTATTTTGTACAATTTTTGCGTATTGTATAGTTTTTCGATAAAATCTGTAAAAAGAAGATTTCTTATGCTTGTCATTTCAGCAAGCTTTGCTATAATGAAATCAGATAAATGTTCGACCATGCGAAAGGAGGAAATATATTATGGCAGACAATTTGAGTATCACAAATTTGAACGGTGTTACAGAAGATGAGGATACAACTTGCGGCATTAACGATATGAACTGCTTGTCAGAAGATGAAGATACGACTTGCGGTATCAATGATATGAACTGTGTCGCCGAGGACGAGGATACAACCTGCGGCATCAACGACATGAACTGCTTAGGTGAATAATCCACGCAAAAAGAGGAACTGCTTTTTATCTGCAGTTCCTCTTTTTCGTCTTTTATCTTAGACCGGATAACTTCCGTTTTCTGTATCAGCAACAGTTTGATCAACACCTGTCTGCTGCGCTTCTCTGTATTTAAAGAAGTCTGTTGCAACCTGTGGGAATAACGCATATGATAATACGTCTTCATCCTGCTGTGACCACTGTGCCATTTCTCCTTTTAATGTATCCAATTCATCCGGAATCAAATCTGCCGGACGGCATGTGATCACTTCTGTATCACCGATACATTTCTTTTGAACTTCTTTGTTAAACGGTTTTACAGTTGCTCCGTATTTTCCGCTCAAGATATCTTTCGTCTCTTTTGTAGCCATCTTGTAACGTTCACCCATCAATACGTTAAATACAGCCTGTGTACCAACGATCTGTGAAGACGGTGTTACAAGTGGTGGCTCGCCAAGATCTTTACGAACTCTCGGCACTTCTTCAAGCACATCGTAGAATTTGTCTTCTGCACCTTGTTCTTTTAACTGAGATGTCAGGTTTGACAACATACCACCTGGTACCTGATAAAGCAGTGTCTTGATATTTACACCAAGGTTCTTTGGATTTAACAATCCGGAATCCAAAGCTTCATCACGAATTGGTCTGAAGTAATCTGCAATCTCTGCCAACAGATTCTGATCAAGTCCTGTGTCATACGGTGTTCCCTTGAATGTCTCCACCATAACTTCTGTAGCCGGCTGAGATGTTCCCATTGCAAATGGTGAAATTGCTGTATCAATCACATCTACTCCCGCTTCAACTGCTTTCAAATATGTCATAGAAGCCACACCTGAAGTATAGTGTGTGTGAAGCTGAATTGGAAGATCTGTTGCATCTTTCATCGCTTCAATCAATTCGGTTGCTTTATAAGGAACCAAAAGTCCAGCCATATCTTTGATACAGATTGATGTCGCACCCATGTCTTCAATTTTCTTTGCAATATCCATCCAGTAATCTAATGTATAAGCATCTCCCAATGTGTAAGAAAGTGCTACCTGTGCATCTGCCTTTTCTGCTACTGCAGCTTTTACAGCAGTCTGAAGATTACGGATATCATTTAAGCAGTCAAAAATACGGATGATATCAATTCCGTTTGCTACAGATTTTTTAACGAAGTATTCTACTACGTCATCTGCATATGGACGGTATCCTAAGATATTCTGTCCACGGAATAACATCTGTAATTTTGTATTTTTAAATCCATCACGGAACTTACGAAGTCTCTCCCATGGATCTTCTTTTAAGAAGCGAAGTGATGCATCAAATGTAGCTCCCCCCCAGCATTCTACTGAGTGGTAACCTACCTGATCCATTTTATCTACGATTGGAAGCATCTGCTCTGTTGTCATTCTTGTCGCAATCAGAGACTGATGAGCATCACGTAAAATAGTTTCTGTAATTTTAATTGGTTTTTTTGTGATTTCCATTCTATTGTCCTCCATATTTATTTCACTCCAAAGATTGCCATAAATGTTCCGGCTGCTACCGCAGTACCGATTACACCGGCAACGTTAGGTCCCATCGCATGCATCAGCAAGAAGTTGGTAGGATCCGCCTCTGCACCGACTTTCTGAGAAACTCTGGCTGCCATAGGAACCGCAGACACACCTGCCGAACCAATCAGAGGGTTTACTTTTCCGCCCGACAGCTTACACATCAATTTACCGAACAGTACACCTGCCGCCGTACCGAACGCAAACGCTACAAGACCTAACACAACGATTTTGATTGTATCCAAGTTTAAGAATGCTTCTGCACTTGTTGTAGCACCAACCGAAGTACCAAGTAAGATAACTACGATGTACATCAACGCATTGGAAGCTGTCTCTGTCAGCTGTCTTACAACACCTGATTCTTTGAACAGGTTACCTAACATCAGCATACCAACAAGCGGAGCTGTTGTAGGAAGAATCAAAGAAACAACGATTGTGATAATAATCGGGAACAGAATCTTTTCCAGTTTGGAAACAGGTCTTAACTGCTCCATTTTGATTTTACGTTCTTTTTCTGTTGTCAATAGCTTCATGATCGGAGGCTGAATGATAGGAACGAGTGACATATAAGAGTATGCCGCCACTGCGATCGGTCCTAAAATTGCAGTCTGCTGCAATTTTCCGGCAAGGAAAATAGATGTCGGTCCATCTGCTCCACCGATGATTGAAATTGCTGCTGCCGCTTTGTCAGAGAATCCCATTGCCATTGCTCCAAGGTATGCCGCAAAGATACCAAACTGCGCTGCGGCACCGAGAAGGAAACTCTTTGGGTTAGCGATCAATGGTCCAAAGTCCGTCATCGCACCAACCCCCATAAAGATCAGAGATGGCAAAATTGCCCACTCATCTAATAAATAGAAATAATGTAATAATCCGCCGACCCCGTTTGAAGATTCTTCAATCGACATCATAATGTCCGGATAAATGTTAACTAACAGCATACCAAAGGCGATCGGAACCAATAAAAGTGGCTCAAATCCTTTTGCGATTGCCAAATATAGAAACACACATGCTACCAGAATCATGACATAATTTCCTACTGTAAGGTTAAAAAATGCCGTCTGATCCATGAGGTTTCCTAATGTACTTGTAATGTATTCCATTTTTTGACCCCCTAGTTCAATGTAGCCATTACTGCTCCTGCTTCTACTGCATCACCTACTGCCACATCAATACTTGCAACTGTTCCATCTTCCGGAGCTACAACCGGAATTTCCATCTTCATTGCTTCCAGAATGATTACTGTATCTCCTTTGGAAACTTTTTGTCCAACACTTGCCTCTACTTTAAATACTTTACCTGCTGCTCCTGCTTCTACTTTGATTCCGCCTGCTGCTCCCGCTGCTTTTGGTGCTGCCGCCGGTGCCTTCGGTGCAGGCGCTGCCTTTCTCGGTGCTGCTGCCGCTGCCGGTGTTGCTGCTCCGTTCTCTTCTACTGTTACATCATATACATTGCCATTTACTGTGATTGTATAGCTTTTCATTTTTATTTTCCTCCTAAATTCTTCTACTTAATTCCAATTATTTGACGGGCGACGTCTGATAGAGCGCACTACAAAACCATCTGTCGATGTGCCTGTCTGTGCTGCAATTGCAGCTGTAATCACTGCCACTAATTCCAAATCGTCTACATACTCTGTATCTTCTTCTGCCGTCTCTGCAACTACAGGTGTCGCTGTCTGAACCGGCTGCGGACTCTTCTTTGTGAATTTCTCCACAAATGGTGGAATATATTTGATCAACGAAATCAAAAATGCCAGGAAAATCAAGACAACAAATACTGTTCCCATACCTAATACCGTATTCAATCCTGCTTTTTCTAAAATCTCTGCTGTCGTGTATTTTGCTGAAACATCCATAGACTCTAAGTTCAAGTCTTCATCAAACTTAAATTCAATCGTCGCATCTCTGTCTTCATATTCTGCCAATGTAGAAACAGAAAGTTCTTTATCGGATGCTTCAAACTCATATTCACCATGTTTTACATAAGAGCCACACTCTTTTTCAGCTCCCTCCCACGCATCAAGCATAGACAGGAAATTATCCCCCTCAATTGGAAGTCCTGACTGCATCATCGTGTAATCCAGCTGGTAGTCTGAAAGAGATCTAAATTGCTCAAACCCTTCTTTTCCCATCTGGGAAAAACTAGTGATAAGTGTCTCTGTTATCTGTTGTGCTGCAGATTCATCATATTCGGTGTCTGCTTTCTGGGAACACCCTGCAAAACTAAGCGATGCTGCCAAAACACATACTATTAAGCTCATTCTTTTCTTCACTTTGCCTCACCTCACTAAACCGTTCCGTGTTTTTTTGCCGGGCGGTCTTCTCTCTTTGTGAACAGCATCTCAAATGCACCTATCAAATATTTTCTTGTATCTGCAGGTTCAATGATCGTGTCTACATAGCCACGTCTTGCCGCAGATATCGGACTTGACTGAATCTCTCTGTATTCTGAAGCCTTTGCATTGATTGTCTCTGCATCCGAATCCGCATACATAATTTTTGCTGCCAATGTCGAATCCATCATTCCAATCTCTGCTGTTGGCCATGCGTATACCATATCAGCCCCGATAGATTTGCTGTTCATTGTCACATAAGCACTTCCATATGCTTTTCCAATAATCAAATTTACTTTTGGTACTGTTGCATTTGCAAATGCATAAGTTAATTTTGCCGCTTCTCTTGCAAGCGATTTTTCAGAACATTTGCTCGCCTCAAATCCTGTCACATTTGTAAGGGTTACAACCGGGATATTGAATGCATCACAGAAGTTCACAAAATCAGCCGCTTTCTTACATCCGCGTACAGACAATGTTCCGCCAAATTCCTGCACGGCGTTGCCTTCTTCATCATATATCTTCGCGCGATTTGCAACGGCTCCGATTGTCATTCCATTCAAGCGGATAAAACCGGTCACCATATCTTTTCCGTATTCTTTCTTTGTCTCAAAGAATACATTGTCATCAGATACTAAAGCAAGAACGATAGAAGTATCCTCGACTGCATTGTCAATACCTTCACAAACACGATTCAAATCATCCAGACACTCATCATAAGACGCATCATCTTCATTGTTTGTTGGAAGCATGCATACTAAAGAACGAATCTGTCCAAGGATCTCCTCCTCTGTTCCAACTCCATCAACCAAACCGGATTCTTCGCTTTGGAATTTTGCAGATGAAGTGTCACATTTTGAAACCTCATTTCCTGCAATTGCATTTGGAGCATTTAAAAATAATTTCCCATTTTCTTCCATAAAAGTAAAATCAGTCATCGCAGATGCAACGGCAAGTCCACCACCGCATTTTCCAAAAACTGCTGTAATCTGTGGAATCACCCCAGATGCCATAGCCTGTTTCATATAAAGGCTGCCAAATCCATTCAATGCATCCGTTGCCTCTTGAAGTCTTAATCCTGCGCAGTCTACAAGACCAATAACCGGTGCTCCCATCTTCATTGCCATATCATAAATATTGGCAATCTTCTTTGCGTGCATCTCTCCGATCGCTCCTTTTAAAACAGAAGCATCCTGGCTGTATACGTACACCAAATTGCCATCAATCACTCCATAACCTGTGATGACACCATCAGCCGGAGTCTCTTTCTCCTGCATGTTAAAGTCGGTTGTTCTTGCTGTAACTGCGCCACCGATTTCAACAAAGCTTCCTTCGTCAAGTAAAGTGGCAATTCTTGTACTTGCGAGGTTTTTAGATGTTGTGTTGCTCATAAATCTAGTCCTCCATTTTTATATATTTTTTTAAAGTTAAACCAATTTTCTGCCAATTTTAATTATATCTTATATTTTTAGAAATAGCAATTCTTTTTCCATAATATTTGATATTTTTTTCACATACCCTACTTTCTAAAAAAAACATTTGTACCTGTCTTTCGTTTATGCTACAATTCAACTTACGGGATAATAATTTACTAAATTACTTTAAGGAGGTATTCGGATTGAACGTATCAGACAGAATAGCGAAGCTTCGTTCCTTTATGGAAGAAAAACATATCGATGCTTATGTTGTGCCATCTGCAGATAATCACCAAAGTGAATATGTCGGTGAACATTTTAAATCCAGAGAATTTATCACTGGTTTTACAGGTTCAGCGGGAACCGCTGTAATCACAAAAGATGCTGCAGGTCTTTGGACAGACGGACGTTATTTTATTCAGGCGGAAGCTCAGCTTGCCGGGAGTGGTGTAACACTCTATCGCATGGGTAACGCGGGAGTTCCAACTGTCTCGGAGTATCTTGACTCTGTACTCCCTGAAAATGGGACTTTAGGATTTGACGGACGTGTCATCGCTATGCAGGAAGGAAAAGATTTCGCAGAACAATTTTCTTATAAGAATATCCGTATTGAATACTCTTACGACCTTGTGGATGCCGTTTGGGAAGAACGGCCAAGCCTTGCAGCCGAACCTGTATTTTTACTGGATGAAAAATTTTCCGGTGAAGCCACAACTTCCAAACTCTCTCGCTTGAGAGATGCAATGAAGGAAAACGGTGCTGACGTACATGTTTTAACTACATTGGACGATATTGCATGGCTTCTTAATATCAGAGGAAACGATGTAATGTATTCTCCTCTTGTTCTAAGTTATGCTGTAATCACAATGAATGAAGTACATTTATTTATAGATGAAAGCAGACTAGATGAACATGTAAAATCAGAACTTAAAAAGGATAATGTTGTTTTCCATCCATATAATGACATTTATACTTTTGTAAAAGACTTTGATTCTAATAACACAGTCCTGATTGACCCTGCAAGAATCAATTATGCTTTGTATAATAATATCCCGGATAGTACAAAAAAAGTTGAAAAGACCAATCCTACTATTTTATATAAAGCAATGAAGAATGATGTAGAAATTGAAAACATCAAAAAAGCACATGTAAAGGATGGCGTTGCTCATACGAAATTCATGTATTGGTTAAAAACAAGCCTTGGTAAAGAAAAGATGACTGAGATGAGCGCATCAGACAAACTTGAAAGTCTGCGCGCCCAACAGGAAGGTTTCTTATGGCCTAGCTTTGAGCCAATCTGCGCATTCAAGGCAAACGCTGCAATGTGTCACTACACTTCTTCCGCAGAGACAGACTGTGAGTTGACAGCCGGAAATCTGTTCTTAACAGACACTGGTGGAAATTACTATGAAGGTTCCACAGATATTACAAGAACTGTTGCTTTAGGAGAGATCAATGATGAGTTGAAACTTCATTTCACAACAGTTTTAAGAAGTATGATGAACCTGTCAAGAGCCAAATTTTTGTATGGCTGCTGCGGTTATAATCTTGATGTATTAGCCCGTCAGCCAATGTGGGAATTAGGTCTTGATTACAATCACGGTACCGGACACGGCGTTGGTTATCTTCTAAATATCCACGAAGGACCTACCGGTTTTAGATGGCGCATTCGCGGACATGAAGCGCATCCGTTGGAAGCCGGCATGGTGATTACAGATGAACCTGGTATTTATATCGAGGGTTCTCATGGTATCCGTACCGAAAATGAATTAGTAGTACGAAAAGGTGAAGAGACTGAGTATGGACAGTTCATGTACTTTGAGCCAATCACCTATGTACCTATTGATTTGGATGCAATCAATCCAGATCTTCTGAGGGAAGATGAAAAAGCCTGGCTGAATGCATATCATAAGCAAGTTTATGATATCATCGCTCCTCATCTGACAAAAGAGGAAGAAGAATGGCTTCGCATCTACACGAGAGAAATTTAAAATAACTTTATTTGGAGGACTTTATTTATGGGAACAGCAAAAAAAGCAAAATATCCGATTGGATTTTACATTTGTTGTATCACTTACACATTTGAACGTTTTGCGTTCTATGGTACAAAACCGCTTTTAGCCTTATTCCTTGCTGCATCTGTAGCAGAAGGCGGTATCGGAGTAACTAAAGCACAGGCTGGTGAAATCGCAGTTTGGCTTACTTCACTTACATACATCACACCAATTATCGGAGGATGGTTAAGCGACCGTTTCTTAGGTGCCAGATATGCCGTTACACTTGGATGTATCATCATGGGTCTTGGATATTTCTGCGGATGGCAGGCACACAGCGTACCTATGGTATGGGTAATGATTTTAGTCGTATCTATCGGTACTGCATTCTTCAAGGGAAACCTTGCTGCTATTATCGGACGTCTGTTTGATGACCAGGATTTACTGGATTCAGCATTTTCTATCCAGTATTCATTCGTTAACATTGGTTCTTTCTTTGGATCTATGATCTGTGCAACATTATATATGTACACATTTAAGCAAGGACAGATGTTAGGTTTCCGTCAGGTATTCTTACTTAGCGGTATTCTTGTAATCATCGGTGGTATTTTCTTTACACTTTGCTATGGAAAATTACAGGGACAGGGTATCAAGCCATTTAAATATCTTACAGATACAAACGGAAATGTAATCGGTGAAGTAAAGAAAGAAAAGAAAGAAAAATCAACAGCTCCACTTACATCAAAAGAGAAGAAAAACGTATGGGCTATCGTCTTGGTATCTGCCATCTCAATTATTTTCTGGCTGGCTTACTATCAGCAGGACGTTGTTCTTACATTCTACTTACAGGATTATGTAAACAGAGACCTTGGTTTCTTCGAACTTTCGCCAGCTCACTTAACAACAACATGGAATGGTCTGTTATGTATCGTTCTCAGTTTGGCAGCTGCTAAATTGTGGGCAAAATTAGCAAAAAGACCTCAAGGTGACTTGTCAATGTTCAGCAAAATCACTCTTGCATTTGTATTCTTGGGAATCTCTTACATTATGCTTGTAATGACAGAGTTAACAAGAGGTGTTGGTGCTCCATCTTCTGTAAAAGGTAATGTAATGTGGATCTTCTTATTCGGAATCTTCCTTACAATCGGTGAGATTTGCTTCTCCCCACTTGGAAACTCTTTCGTAAGTAAGTATGCTCCAAAGAAATACTTATCTGTATTGATGGGTGTTTGGACTTTAGCAACATTCTTTGCAAACTTAATCAACGGTCAATTCCAGAAAATCGTTGAAAAAATGGGTATTATGCCAGTATTCGTAACATTTGCAATCGTTGCATTCATCTGTGCGGTTGTTATGTTCTTACTGACAAAACCATTAAACAAGTTAACAGAAGAATAAGTTTCCATACAAAAAACTGGTTTGAAAATAAAATTCAAACCAGTTTTTTTCATATTTTTGATTTATTCCTTTCGATTCCGATACTGCACAGGCGTCATATCATATGCCTTTTTAAATAATCTGTTAAAATGCTCTACATTCTGATATCCAACTGCCAATGCTACTTTTTCTACAGTCATGTTTCCTGTCTTCAACAAATTCTTTGCTTTTTTCATTCTTGCTTTTTTAACGATTTCTCCAAATGTCATACCTGATTTTTCCTTAATATATTTTGACAAATACGGCTTTGATAAAAAGAATTTTTCAGAAAGATCATCTAAAGTCACATGCAAATAATTCGCCTGGATATAATTCAAAATTTCTATCATTCTCTCCTCTTTTTCGTCGTTAGCATGCTGTATCTCTTCAATTTTATTTACCGCAACGGTCAATGCCTCTATAGATGCCTTGATGATATCTGCATCAATTCCAACTCCCCAGTATACCTTTCCTTTACAGTTTACCCCTACATATGCCACTGCCTTTGACGACGAGCCTTTAGTAAGAGAATGTTCTTCATAAAAAGATAACTCGTAACCGATATTAAAATATTGTTTGATTGCATTGCTGACAGCATCCAACCGTCCATTTCCAACACCCATCATCACATATTTTCTGCCATCATAGCCAATAGTCACATCTGCTTTCATTCCATCTCCCTGTTCAAAATGGCATTCATCAATTGCAAACGTATTTTTGACATGAATATAATTCTCTTCAAAAATATGATAAATCCATTCCGGAGTAAGTTCTTTATGCGCCTTGTCTGACACATCCTTCACAAGATAACCCACTTCCTCCCGCATTTTTTCTGGAAGACTAATTCCAAAACTTTGTTTTAATATGTAGTTTACGCCGCCTTTTCCTGACTGGCTGTTAATGCGAATCACATCTGAATCATATTCTCTTCCAACATCTTTTGGGTCAATCGGAAGATATGGAACTGTCCAATGGGCGCGCTCTTTTTCTTCTCTATATGCCATTCCTTTCGCAATTGCATCTTGATGCGATCCCGAAAATGCAGTAAATACCAATTCTCCAGCATATGGCTGTCTTTCGTACACATGCATTCTTGTCAGTCTCTCGTATTTTTCACAAATCTCTCCCATATTTGAAAAATCAAGTTTTGGATCCACGCCATGAGAAAACATATTCATCGCCAGTGTGATGATATCCACATTTCCTGTTCGCTCTCCATTTCCAAATAAGGTTCCCTCGATTCTATCAGCTCCTGCAAGCACACCAAGTTCTGCATCACAGACTCCGCATCCTCTGTCATTATGTGGATGCAGACATAAGATCACATTCTCTCTATACAGCAGATTTTTACTCATATACTCTACCTGTGTTGCAAACACATGCGGCATTGCATTTTCAACAGTTGTCGGAAGATTGATGATGACTTTATTATCTTTCGTCGGTCTCCACTCTTCCAACACTGCATTGCACACCTCCAATGCATAATCAACCTCGGTTCCAGGAAAGCTCTCTGGGCTGTATTGAAATGTAAAGTTTCCTTCTGTCTCATCCGCAAGTTTTTTTAACAGTTTTGCACCGTCGATTGCAATCTGCTTTACTTCTTCTTTTGATTTTTTGAACACCTGCTCTCGTTGCGCTACCGATGTCGAATTATATAAATGAATTACTGCATGCGGTGCTCCTTTGACTGCCTCAAATGTCTTCTTGATGATATGTTCACGCGCCTGCGTCAGCACCTGAATCGTCACATCATCCGGAATCATATTCTGCTCAATCAAGGTTCGCAGAAACTGATACTCCGTCTCTGAAGCTGCCGGAAAACCAACTTCAATCTCTTTGAATCCAATTGCTAAAAGCATCTGAAAAAATTCTATCTTTTCTTCCAAACTCATCGGCTCAATCAGTGCCTGATTTCCATCTCGCAAATCCACACTGCACCAAATCGGCGCTTTGTCAATATAATCTTTTTTTACCCAATCATAGCTGATTTCAGGCGGCATAAAATAACTTCTCTCATATTTTTCAAAATTCTTCATCTTTCTTACCTCTTTGTTAAAATAAATCAATTTTATTATCTTTATTTATCCTACCATATTTATCCATCACGCAACAGTGACAAATTTAATCATTTTTATTGATTTATTTTAACATATACATAGCAAAGAGCTTTTGTAAGTACCATATAAATGTTTTTTGCGACACTGACTTTGTAATTACAAGCGGATATTCCTTTATTTTAAAATCTTTCAGATAATATGTAACACTCCCTACAGTCTCTCCTGCCTGGACGGGTGCCTTCAATGTCTTTTTGATATCAGTCTTGATATCTACTGTTTCCCCCTCCTTCAATAAAAATGGCAGTTCCTGCGTATCTGTTTTGATTTTTGTCTCTGCCATCGCCACATCAAAAATATCATCACTTTCCGGAATCCCATTTTCAACGATGATACAAGAGCTGTCCTGTTTTTGGAATACATTCTCGTATTCATATTTTTGAAGTCCATACTCCATCAATGCTTTCGTATCTTTCCATTTATAACCTTTATTGTTTGGCCACCCACACCCTAAAAGTGCCACGATAAATGTCCGTTCTCCCTGCTTTAAAGCCCCAACATAGCAATACCCCGCATCACCTGTAAAACCAGTTTTCCCAGACAGTGCTCCATCCATCATCCCTAAAAACACATTATGATTATTACAGGAAAATTGTCGCTTTCCTTCTACATCTGTAAATGTGTGGTTCTGCGTCTGGGTTATCTCCAAAAACAGCTCTTTTTGAGGTGAAAGCTTAATACAATACCGCATGATTTTTGCCAGTTCTTCCGCTGTTGTAGAATGTTTCCCATTTTCATCAGAAGCATCCAGACCGTTTGGTGTTATAAAATATGTATCCTTACATCCGATTTTTTCTGCTTTCTCATTCATCATTCGAGCAAATCCCTCTACTGTTCCTCCCACCTGTTCTGCAATTGCAACTGCCGAATCATTGTGTGACTCCAACATCAAAGAATATAAAAGATCACGCAGATAGAATTGTTCTCCATTTGCCATTCCCAAATGTACTCTCGGCTGTCTTGCCGCATTCTCTGACACTGTGACAATTTGATCTGGTTTTCCTTTTTCCAACGCCAAAATACAGGTCATAATCTTTGTCGTACTCGCCATTGCTTTTTGTTCATATCCATTCTTTTCAAACAAAACACGCCCACTGTCCGCATCCATAAGGACCGCTGACTGGGCGTATAATTGTTTTGGCTCCTCCTCTTTTGCATATGAGGTTATCCCAAAAAGGAGCGCACATGTCAATATAAATACTAATATCCGTTTCACGATGTCCCGCCTATTGATTCTTTTGTTCAATATATGCAATGCACGAAACATCCATTCCTATTTAGAGGTTCAGACGCAACTGTACCTCATCTTCTGCCTCCGCTTTGAAATCCTCCATTTTTTCCGGATTGATACTCGGAAGCTCATCGACAGACTGCACACTGAATCTTCTAAGAAATTCTTCTGTGGTGCCGAACAAAAGCGGTCTTCCAGGCGCATCCATTCTTCCGACCTCCGCAACCAGATCATATTCAATCAGCTTGTTAACTGCATGGTCTGATTTCACCCCACGGATCTTTTCAATCTCAAGCTTTGTAATGGGCTGTTTATACGCAATAATCGAGAGCGTCTCCAGTGCAACATCCGTCAGAACATGACGTTTAGGCTGTTTGGCAATTCGGATCAAATACTCATACGTATCCTTTTTGGTACACATTTGAAATGCATTTTCCAATTCAATAATATGAATTCCCCTATCTTCTTTTTCATATCGATCCATCATATTGTGTATTACTTTCCGTGTTGTCTCCACATCCTGCTCTAATGTTCTTGCAATCTTATCAAGTTCAACCGATTCTCCCATTGTAAAGAGAATTGCTTCTATAATCCCTTCCATCTTTTTAATCTTCATTCTCTGTATTCCACCTTTCACCGGATTGTGAATCTTGTCGAGAAGTAATCATAATCTCTCCAAATGTATGCTCCTGTTCAATCGTGATCGCTCCGATTTTCATCATCTCCAAAACAGCAAGAAATGTAACTACAATGTGCAGTTTTGACTTCTGGTGCATCAAAAGATTACGAAAGCTGAATTTGTGATGTGTTCTGATATACTCATTCAGATATTCCATCTTATCATCCACGGTCACTTCTTCTTTCTCAATTTTACCAAATATACTTCTTACAGGATCTATCTTATCATTTTGACGTCTCATGACATCTTTAAATATCCGATTCAGTTTTGCCAAAGTAAGTCCATCCAAAAGCTCATCCAAATCAAATGGCTGTTGATAGGTTTTGACTTCCTCCGGTATATCCGGGCCTTTGAACATCATACGCTCACCATCAATCTGACGATCCCGAAGCTCATATGACATATATTTATACATCTTATATTGCAAAAGCTGCTCTACAAGCTCTTGTCTTGGGTCTTCCTCTTCCCCCTCTTCGTTGACTTCTTTCGGAAGAAGCATCTTGCATTTAATGTCCAACAGTGTTGCTGCCATCAGAAGAAATTCGCTCATAATATTCAAGTCCTTCTTCTGCATCTCACGGATATAATCCATATACTGATTGGTAATCTCCACAATCGGAATGTCATAGATATCAATCTTATTTTTTTCAATCAAGTGCAAAAGCAGATCAAGCGGTCCCTCAAACACTTGCAATTTCACCGGTATTCCCATTTATCTGTCTTCCTTTTCCCTTACTCACTGCTATTTATTATACGGGATAGTACACTTTTCGACAAGTTCTTTCTCAAGGATTCCGCTATTACTGCTGCAAAAATAAAAGTGCCTCTTCCCAAAGAGAAATATACACTTCTTCCTTTTCATGATAAACCAAAACCTGGCTTTTTGGAAGTTGCATGCGCAGAGGTTTTTTCGCCCCATCCGGTCTCAGAAGATAAATCATATCAAAGGTCGACTCAATCACATCCTCCACAACACATTTTGCATCCGCATATTCTCTTTCCTTGATTACTTTTATATCATGCGCCCGGATTCCAAGTGCTTTTCCAATCACTTTTTCTGAACATACAATTCTTTTTCTGATGTTCCAGTCCTTACAATATATATATTGCCCCTCTGTTACCATCTCTGTTATGTTTTTACACCCCGTCAGGATTGCTGCTGAAACCGTCCTTGGATTTTTGAAAATTTCCTTTTTTTCACCTGTCACTTCTACTTTTCCGTTATGAATCACCGCCATTTTATCACAGAGCCGATAAACCTCATCTCTGTTGTGAGAAACGAAGAGAATTGTGCTGTTATATAATTTTGCAAGCTCCATGATCTGCTGTTCCAATTTCCATTTTAAATAGCTGTCAACTGCTGAAAACGGTTCGTCCAAAAGTATCATCTCAGGATTGAGAATGAGAATTCTCGCAATGGCCACTCGCTGTTTTTGTCCACCTGAAAGCATATACGGATATTTTTTTTCAAACCCTTCCAGAAAAAACATCTTCACAAAACGCGCGACCTCTTCTTTTCTTCGCTTTTTCTCAATACCGATTCCGATGTTTTCTTCAACAGTCATGTTTGGAAACAATGCATAATCTTGAAATAAATAACCGATTTTTCTCTTCTGAGGCGGCAGGTTAATATGTTTTTCCGAATCAAACAGCACTTTGCCATTCAACACAATCTTTCCCGTATCCGGTCTCTCAATCCCTGCGATACATCGAAGTGTCAGACTTTTTCCACAACCGCTTTCCCCAAGAACAGCAAAAAATTCATTCTCTGCCTCAAAAGCCACATCCAAGGTAAATCCTTCTATTTTTTTCTTAATATTTACCGAAAGAGACATCTTATTTCCTCCTAATTGCATATTTCATCTGCTGTCTGTTTACAAGATTCATAAGCAAGATTGACAAAAAAGAAATCAGCATGATAACCCCAACCCATTGATATGCCTGTGTGCGGTTTCCGTTTTGCATGGCAGAATATACCGCTATCGCCACTGTCTGTGTTTTTCCCGGAATGTTTCCGGCAAGCATGATTGTTGCGCCAAATTCTCCGAGAGCTCTTGCAAATGCCAGAATCGTTCCCCCTGCAATTCCCGGAAAACAGTTCGGGAAAATAACTTTCCAAAAGATCGTGTAATTAGAAAGGCCTAACGTTTGTCCCGCATACACTAGATTCTGATCCATCTGTTCAAATGCACTGCGTGCAGTTCGGTACATCAATGGAAACGATACAACCACAGATGCGATCACCGTACCTGCAAATGAAAATACAATCGGCATTCCATGTTCGGAAAGCCACGCTCCCAACGGACTGCTTTTTCCAAAAAAAAGCAATAGAAAAAAGCCGACGACTGTCGGCGGCAGTATCATCGGCAATGTTAATATTGTATCCAATACCGCTTTTCCATGCTTTATTTTTATCACTTTATAGGCAATCCAAAGTCCGGCAAAAAATGTAATGACTGTTGCCAGACACGCTGTTTTTAACGATAAAAGAAGTGGTGAGATATCCATTGATTACTCCTCATAATTCGTAAATCCATACGCTGTAAATACAGATTTTGCTTCATCCGTTTTCAAGTATTCCATAAATTGTTCTGCCGCTTTGGCATTCTCACTGGATTTGACAACTCCCGCCGGATAGATTACCGGATCACATGTCCCTTGCGGTGCTTCACAGATTACTTTCACATTCTCTTCTATCATCGCATCTGTAGCATAAACAATTCCGCAGTCTACATTGTTTGTGGCAACCCAATCCAGTACCTGTCTGACATTAGTCGCCAAATTCGCCTTCGCTGCGACCTGATCCCATAATCCCAAATTTTTATAAATTTGTTCTGTGTACTGTCCTACCGGAACATCAGCATTTCCAATTGCAACCATGGATACTTTATCTGTTGCCACGTCTTCAAAAGAGCTGATCTCTGTTTTCGCATCTTTTGGCTGAATCAAGACAACCTTATTTTCCAAAAGTTTCACAATACTGTCCTTTTTAATAAATCCACCTTTATCCAATTCATCCATCTGTTTCATCGCCGCAGAAATAAAAATATCTGCCGGAGCGCCTTCTTCAATCTGCGTTTTCAATGTACCGGAAGAATCAAAATTAAACACAAACTTTACATTTTCGTGTTCTTTTTTATATGTCTTAGAAATTTCCGTCAATGCATCTGTCATGCTGGCTGCCGCCAATATGTGCAATTCAACTTCTTGTTTCCTCTTTTCTGCTTTCTTTTCTTCTTTTATACATCCCGCCATACCAATCATAACCGCAAACGCAGTTAATAAACACACTAACTTTTTTCTTTTCATTTTGTCTATCCTTTCTTTTATCCTCCGATTCTGGACATTGCCTCTCCCTCTATGCAATCACATCCAAATCGATGTTCTCTTGGTTTTTCAAGTAATCCCTTTTCCAATAATTGCTTCAATTCCTCTTCGCAGGCACCTTGACGCAAGGCGCTCTTTAGATCTACCGCATTTTCTGATTGCAGGCACAACCGTAGTTTTCCATCACAAGTGAGACGTATACGGTTGCACTGATTACAGAATTTGTGACTGACTGCACTAATAAAGCCAATCTTTCCACAAAACTCAGGCAATTCATAATAGACACTCGGACCAAATCCGATTCGCTCCTCGCACCTTCTCATAGGACCATAAACATCTTCTAGCAATGCCTTTATTTCTTCTTCCAGATTTCCCTTTTCCTCTTGATTCTGAATCGGCATCAGTTCAATAAATCTCACATGAATTCTATATTTCTTTGCGATTTCTGCCACATGTACGGCATCTTTTTGCCAGTCTTTTCCAGCCAGAACACAATTTATCTTCATGTTGATCTGATCATAGGGAATAACCGAAGAAATTCCCTTCCACACATCTTTTACCTCACCATTTCGTGTCAGTTTTCGAAATTTTTTCTCTTCCAATGTGTCCAGACTGATATTGATTCCATCAATTCCCGCTTTCGACAACTGTTCAATGTAGTTTGGAAGCAGAATACCGTTCGTAGTAAGCGTTACCGTCTCAATTCCTTTGGTCTTTTTTAATCTTGCAATAAATTCCGTCACATTCTTTCGAAGCAGAGGCTCGCCTCCAGTTATCTTTATGTGTTTGATTCCCAGTGCTGCCGCTGCCTTACCCACTGTTAACAGTTCCTCATAAGTCAGCACTTCACTGTGAGGAATCCACGTCACACCTTTTTCCGGCATACAATACACACAACGCAGATTGCATCGGTCTGTGACAGATATTCGAAGATAATCAATCAATCTTCCATACTGGTCTTTCATGATTTTTCTCCTCCTATCTGAAGAACAATCATCTCCGCCGGATTAAAAAGACGAAACCGAAACGTATGCGTTCCAAGTCCTTTGCTTACTACAACAGCCTTTTCTCCTTCCATAGTCAATTCGCCTGAATATTTCGGAAATAACCTTGCCTGAGGCGTAATGACACCGCCAAGCTTCGGAACTCTCACAATCCCTCCATGCAAATGTCCGGACAAAATTAAATCTGCTCCCCATTTCAGATAGGTCTTTGCAAACACCGGGTTATGCGCAAGCAAAATCTCATAATGTCCCTCAAAAGCTTCACCGATACAGCTTTCTACTTCTTCCACCGGAAGTTCTATATTTTCAAATTTTTTATAATATCGATGCGGAATTTCCAACCCATATACATCAACAGCCTGTCCATCCCAGCTTAATCTGACTCCTTCATTTTCCAAAAAGTGAATTCCTGCACGCTTTAACTGTTCTTGATATACCGCATAAGTCTCACCATATTTTTCTGTATTTTCCTTCATCCGCTGTTCGTGATTCCCATTGGCATAATATACATCACAAATAGCAGGAAGTGCAGAGACAAATTCTTTTGCTGGCTTTGGCGAAACTCCTTCTTTCCCAATCAACATATCTCCGGCAATCAGTATCAGATCTGGGTTTTCTCTTCGTATTGCCGTCAAAAGCTTCTGATTATTCTTTCCATAACATTGGTTATGCAAGTCACTTAGCACAACAACCTTCCGTTTCCTCTTCAGCTTTTGCAGTTTGGATGATTGTATATTGTAATAGGTCGTTCTAAATACATGATTCTCCCGCCAAGATTCCATAAGCACGGTCAATAACACGATTCCAAGTACAATAATCACATTTCCCATACCGCCACTCCCGCCTTCTTTTTCTTTTCCATTCCATAAAACAGTACAGATCCAAATCTGAACCTGTACTATTATTTCTCTAGCATTATATAATTTTTTAACTCATTCTACAATAGAAAATTTTGAAATATCTCTGCAAATGCATGTTTAAACTGCATTTTCCCTACACTTTTTTGTATCTGAATCGAAATCTCCCCAATTTTCTTTCCATTCAACAGATATGTAACCGTTCCGACTTTTTCTCCTTTTTTTACCGGAGCCTGTTTTTCCTGATCGATTTCGATTTTTCGCTTTATCCCTGATAAATTGGCTCCTGTTGTGTCAATATATTGAAATTCCGTCTCCACAGCGACAGGCATCTCTTTTTCAATTCCACCCCTTATTTTCAAAGGCTCTAATTCAAACGGAGTGGTATCTTTGTATTTCGTACATTTTCCAAATCCATAATTTAGAAGCGTTGTCGCATCTTTAAATCTCGCCTTCGGATCCGGCGCTGCCATGATTACTGCAATCAGTTCTAAATCATCTTTCTTTGCAGTTGCTGACAGACAAAATTTTGCCTTGCTTGTCGAGCCGGTCTTTAGTCCTGTCGCATACTGATATTGTCTGATCAGTTTGTTGGTATTCGCAAGGCCAAACTCCGTTGTCCCCTTCTTGGTCGTATGTGTAATGTTTTCCATCCATATCGTAGAATAGTCGTGAATTTTCGGATATCTCGTAATCAATTCTCTCGACATCAGGGCAATATCCCGCGCTGTCGTCACATGTCCGTCTGCATCAAGTCCATTACAGTTCAAAAAATTCGTGTGTTCCATACCGAGTTCCTTTGCCCTTGCATTCATTTTTGCTACAAATTCTTCCTCACTGCCCCATATGTGCTCTGCCATTGCCACACAAGCATCGTTCGCACTCGCCACCGCAATACATTTTATCATCGTATCCACAGTCTGTGTCTCTCCCGGCTCTAAAAACACCTGCGAGCCACCCATGGACGCCGCATACTCCGATACGGATACTATGTCAGTCAGCTTTATTTTCTCATCTTCCAACGCATCAAAAATCAACAATAATGTCATTACCTTCGTGACACTCGCCGGCGGAAGTTGTTCATCTGCCGCCTTCTCGTAAATTACCTTTCCGGTAGACACCTCCATCAAAACAGCCGATGGTGTGCTGATTTCCAGCTCCCCAAAAGCAGATTCCTCTGTTCCGGCTTTCGTTTCCTCGTAAAGTATTCCTTCGCTCTCTGACATTGCACACACATCTGTAACGCATAATACCAGACTTACCATCAGTGCTAGAAACCTTTTCATGGCAACTTGCTCCTTTATAATATTTTTCGTCTACTATCATTGTAATGACTGTTTTTAAAAAATATGCAACCTTCTCTACTTTCATCTCCATTTTACTAAGAACGTGAAATTTTCTCAATCAATGTATCTTTAATCCTCCATACACGTTCCGGTATATCTTCCTTTTTCTCCACATACAATGAATGAAGAAAATCTATTGTAAATACAACAATCAGAAAACTGCCCACAATTTTCCCGACCAAAAACGGTATTCTCGCCACAACTCCCTCCACAAATCTTTGCAGAAATAAAAACAGAAAAAGGGTATAAAAGCCCCATGCGATTGAACTTTCCAGACATAAAATTCCTTTGTAATTAAATGGCTTTTCATGGTAATCCCACCAAATTTCTCCAAAGATACGCTTCATGATAATTCCCGTCAAAAGCTCAAGCGCCGTAGCAAGCAGAGACCCTAATAAAAACAGCAGAAATCCATTACTGCTATATGGTCTCAACACAAAATATACCGTCAATGCCCCAACACCATAAATCGGACAAAACGGGCCTTTTGCAAATCCTCTGTTTGTCAATTTTCTATTACAGATTGACATATAAATCGACTCTACAATCCACCCTAAAATACTATATAGCAAAAACCATAAAATCACATGGTAACTGTCAAACCCCAAAATCATTCTATTCCACCACATAACCGTACTCTCTCCTTCTCTAAAAATGTACGCCCTATTGTAGCATAGTTCCTTGAGAATATCCACTTTCTTCAGAAATTCTTAATGATTCACGTCAATTGGGGACATAGCAAAATTCAATTTTACTACGCCCCCAATTGCAACTATTTCATTCTACTATTCATATTTTCTTTTTTTATAAATCACAGTCACTGTGCTTACTCCGGCAATCATAACAAGAATCCATACAAACATCATTGTTGTATCCCCTGTCTTCGCAGCCGTTGGTTTTTTCTCTGATGCATTTTCTTTACTTGCTTGTGCATTTCCCTGTTCAGCAGATGGCTTTTTATCATCTGTCGGTTCTTTTGATTCCGCTGTTTTCAATCCATCCATTGCTTTTGCCAATAAATCTGACGCATACGCAACCTGCTTCTCTGTTGCATTTTCATCTTCAAAAATCGCTTTGGCATCTGCAATTGCTGCTTTCAAAACATTACCGGACTCTTCTGTATACAATGACAAATCAATATTTTCTGCTTTGCTTAACAACTCTTCCAATTTGTCTTTATTCGGAATCAGTCTCAAGTTGAAGATTGCATTTTGCAGATTTACAAATGCATGTTCTACCTGTTCTTGTGTTGCTTTTTCATCATCTAAAACAGCTTTTGCCGCATCTAAAGCTCCTTGGAAAAGTTCAGCAGACTGAGGTGTATATTCATTTAATTTTTCAACATACTTTTGTGCCTCTTTCACAGCTTTTGCAAGTTTGGATTTATCAACCGGAATTATAGTCAATCCCTCCATTGCTTCCTGTAATTTCTGTTGTGCAGCATCTAATTCATACTGAAGTGCATTTTCATCTTTCAACAATTCTACTGCTTCTTCTAATGCTGCTCTAAATGCTTTCACACTCTCTTCTGTATAAACATCAACATTGATATCCTCTGCTGCTTTTACTAACGCCTGCAGCGACTTGCTGTTTCCGGTGTAAGAAAGATAATGAATCATCTCCAACAGTTTATCACATACAGTATCTACCTGAGCCTGTGTAGCATTTTCATCTGCATATACTTTTTCGGCTGCTTCTAATGCTTCTTCCAATTTTTGTTTCACAATCGGTACAACGTACTGATACTCCGGTTTTTCCTGCTCAGATTTTGCATAATCAATTGTGTCTTTCAACAATGTTTTATTTACCTGTTCAGGTTCCACCATAGCCTCATCAACATAAGTAATGATTGGTGTTACGTGGATAGATGGTTTTGTCGGAGCTCCGTTATTTTTCGCTTCCACACGAATCCAGTCGCCTTTATTGACTTCAATCTCACGGATTCCCACATCTGCTTTTTGATTACTTACTTCAAGTACATAAGAATCGCCAAGCACTTCTCCATTTTTCGTAAAGCTTAAAGTAACCGTTCCGTTTTTGTTTCCTGCCTGACGCAGATACGGTTCATCGTCTTTCACAGCCAAGGTAATTTTTCCGCTCTTCGGTACGCGGAATGCCATTGCCATACCTTCTTTTTTAGATGCTCCGGTTGTATCGGAAAGCAATCCATGTGTTGTCTCTGTTGTCGGTGTCTGATGATTTGGCAAAGCTACACCTGGCCCAAAATATGTATCCACTGCCCAGTTTGGATATACCGGATCGTATGCTGTCAAATTCTCATATTCTGAAGCAGATTTTTTCATCTGACCAAACCAGACATTACCCTGCTGTGGTCCGGCATAATCAAGCGCCCACTGATAACTGTTTTTCGCAGAAATTGTAAATTCATTTTGATCTCCATTTTCTGCCTGAACGACAAGTTTCATTCCTTCTGCAATATTTCCTGTCGTAACTTCTTTTCCTTCTGCATTTACAATTTTGACTTCCGCTGTGCTGTGAACTTTCACACCTTCTTTTAACTCTTTCACAGTTGTCGGATTATTTTCCAGCATCGGAACAAATACAGTTTTATCTTTCATCATATAGACAGCCTCTTTGATTGCGTTGTCAGCTGATGCAACAATCGTATACACTACTTCTTGTTTTCCGTCAGACAATACAACACTCATACCGCCTTTTACAATTCCGCTTTCCACTTCTTCTTTGCCATTCATCACTTTGATTGTGCATCCGGAATCGTACTTCAAATTTTTAAGGAAATCTGCAACTGTTGTACCTGCTTCTACTCCTCCAATTGTTTTTTCTGCTGTTTTAATATCATATACATCAGATGTTAAAACAAGAGAAACCGCATCACTTTCAAATGCTCCTATATCCGGTGTTCCTGTCACTTTGTTTCCAAAGAAGTCTTTTCCACCATTGTTTTTGATCACTTTACCTGCATTAACTGCCGGAGAATCTGATGCCAGTTTATATCCATCAAATGCTGTTCTTTCATGAACAATTGAATCTTTTATGTTTCCTGCTTCCACGCCGGCCAAAGGTGCTGTTGGCGCTTTACCCGGATCTGCAAATTTCGGATCTGCTTCAATCGCATTCGCATCATTTGCCGGAACATTTGCATAATTGTAATAAAGGTTATTGTCATATTTTGTTTTTGTTTCATTCGTATGTTTGAACCAGTTTTCTTCTTTTGGTGCAGAGCCATTATAATAAATGATATTATTCTCTACTACCATTGGACCACCGCCCATATTTGTACGAATAAAATCAATTCCTTCTTTTACAAAGAATGTATTGTTATACACATGTGCATCAGGTTGTCCTGCTGGGTTAATCACACCGCCTAAATCATTTTGACTGATATTATACCGGAAAATATTATTGATTGCTTCTCCTCCGCAGAACATAACACTTCCGCCACCGTTATTATGGCTGTAATTATACTGGTAAACAGTTCCATCACCATAGTCTGCATCCCACGCCTGACCATCTTGGTTTTGGCAAGTATCAAATGCTTCATTGTACTGGAAAATGGCATCTTTACATTTCCAAGGCCAAATTCCGGCTGCAACTCGTCCAAATCCGGTCGCATTATAGTCTTTTGTATTAATCTGTCTTGCCGCACCATCTGATACGTTATACTCAATAAGCGGACGGTCACAATACATCAATGTAATTGCATCTCCACCTGCATCTTTCACATAGTTATTGCGAATCACAACATTGGTAGAGCCGTATGTACTAATCTTTTCATCTGAAATCACACCGCCATGGAACTGACCATGGGTATAACTGTATCCAACTGCAATTCCCCATCTGTTTGTGTTTTCTACATAACAATTTTCAATTTTTACATCATCATATTTTGCAATTCCTGTTGATGCATCCATCGGCTGGAAAGCTGTAAAATAGATACCTCCGTTGTTCATATGTTTGTCATATACATTTCCAATTACATCATGAACATATAAATTATCCAGATAAATATGATTTAACGTTCCTTCATTTTGTGCAACTGCCGCAACTCCTGTACGGTTCATAACATCTTCTGCATTATATGCTGTTTCAATCTTTGGAGCTTTGTTTGTAATTTCCAAGTTTTTGATTTCTACATATTCTACATCATAAAGAAGTACAGAAGAAGAAACATATCCTTGATATTTATGTTTTGCGTTGCCCAAAGGAGCGCGATAGTTTTGATACCAGATTCCTTGTCCGTTTGTTTCAATGATTGGTAAATTTCCTTTTCCATAAGAGTCAACAACGATTGGCGCCTCTTCTGAACCGTCTCCTTTCAAATGCAGAAAACCATTTTGGAATACAGAACCACGCTCCAAAAGAACTTTATCTCCCGGCTTCAATGTCAGTTCATTGATTTTGTCTAAACTGTAAAATGCTTTCCCCTCAGACATTCCATCATTGTTGTCGTTTCCGTCAACTGTACTTACATAATACGTTGTTCCTGTTGTTTTTCCCTGTTTTGCGGCATCTACTGTCATTCCCGGTAAAACTGTCGTACCCACAACTGCAGCCGCCATAAACATAGCCAGAATTCTATTTTTCATAATCACACCCTCCTTTCTACTCTTCAAATCCTAAACGAATTTCTGCTGCCGAAGCAAAAATTTTACTTGCTTCCTGCGATGCAGAGTCTGTTGCTACTAATTTCACATAACGTCCTAAAACAGTGTCAAATCTTGCATATTTCACAACATTATTGTTTGCCCATGTTCCCGTTGCAACCGGTTCTCCCCAAGTCTGTCCGTCTTTACTTACATAAATCTCATAAGCTGTGATGTTACCGTTTGTTCCGCCGCCTTGTCTTGGAGTATATTTTAACATTGCAACATTTTGTTCTTTCTTCATATCAATCGTAATCCATGTTTCTGAACGTTGACAGCCATTCCAGTTTGTATGCCACATTGTATTCAAGTTGTTATCCAATGCAAGATTTCCGTTTCCTTCTGTATTATTATTTGGCTGGAAACTTCCCGCCTCTGCTGTCATTCCTGTTGCTGCATACTCTTTATATACTTTCACAAGTGAAATGTTAAATTCTTTGGAAACTTCTTTATAAGATACTTTCAGTGTCATTCCTTCTTCGATAACTTCAGAATCTTCTACCTTTTTGTCTCCTTTATAAACGTCTACATTGACACGTTTATGATGAATTAAATTTTCTTTAAAAGTACCAACAGTTGTTCCTTTTGGAACTTCACGGATTGTTGTTCCTTCTATCTCGTAAACAAGCGTTGACAGACGAAGGACTGTATGTATTGTATACTCTTTTACCGTATCTCCATTTTTCAGTTTCAAAATCATACCGTCTTCCACAGCTGCATCGCCCGCTGCAGCTTCTTCTCCCTTGTACACTTCCAAAGTAACCCGCTTGTCATATACAAGATTTTCTTTCATCTCATCGACAGTAGTTCCGACTTCGACATCATTGATTTCATTCTCTGTCACTTTGTAAACATCTGAATAAATTTCTTCCACGATTTCTCCATCTTCTGCTTTTGTCTCGTGCATACCGATATCAGGTGTCATTCCAAGTTTATTGCCAAAGAAATCTTTTCCGCCATTATTTGGAATATATACACCGGCATTTACTGCTGCAGAATCTTCTTTGATTTTAAATCCGTCAAACACTGTCTTTGCTTCCGGATCATCGTGTCTATGAATCGTTCCATCTGTGCTGTCCGGTGCAGTCAGTGGTCCGACAAAAATCTGGTCTTTTTCACTTTCTGCAACAACTACCGCATGTTTATCTGTAGATGGAGTAGAAGTATATCCATAATAAAGATTATTGCTGAATTTTTTATTTCCATTTGGTTCCCACTCATCGTTCGGGTTCGCTGTACTTGCATTGTAGAAAATATTATTTGAAATCACACCGGAACCGCTGCGTTTTCCACTCGCATTGTGGTGTACTCTTGTTGCTCTGTCCCCGTCCACATAAAAGACGTTGTTATAAATCTTTGCTTCCGGATTTCCTTGGAATGTAATAAGACAGCCTAAATCATTATGGCTTAAATTATAACGGAATGTACCATTATAAGCCTCATTTAAGCAAATCAGCATAGAACCTCCACCATTATTATGACTATAGTTATACTGGTAAACCGTGCCGTCTGACCAGTCAATGTCCCACGCCTGTCCGTCACCATTGCCTTCTCCGACTGTATCAAACGCCTCATTATATTGGAATACCGCATCTTTTGTTTTCCATGGCCAGATTGTCGCACAGAAAGACTGCCAATAACCGGCATATCCATCATCCAAATCAACGCCGGCTGTATCCGAAATATTTCTTTCAATTACCGGTCGATATGCATACATTGCAACAATCGCATCATTTCCAGAATTCTGTACATAATTGTCTGCGATATAAATGTTTGTGTGTCCATATTTTTGCACTGTCTCATCTGCAATCTGTGCTCCATTGAATTTAGAATGCTGATATGTATAGCCAACTACAATTCCGGCACGTTTTACATCTTTGACATAACAGTTTGTAATTTTTACATCATTATATCTTGCAATCCCTGTTTTAGATTCATCTGTCGGTTTTGATACGTTGAACTGGATTCCTCCATTGTCCATATGTTTATCTTGAAGATTTCCGTCAATATCGTGGATATAAAGGTCTTCTAAATAGACATGGTCCATGGTTCCTCCGTCTTTTGCAATTCCTGCAACTCCGGTGCGGTCCATACGTGCTGATGTATTTGCCAAACCATTTTGAATGTATTGTGCATCATCAGATTCATTTGTCAATTCCAAACCTTTCACTTCTACATAATCAACATCGTAGAGCAAAATGGCAGAAGACACATATCCTTTTGAACGGTGTCCACTGTTATCCATCGGTGTACCATAATCCTGATACCAGACACCTTCTCCTCTTGCATTAATGATAGGTTTATTACCTTCCCCATAGCTTCCGATCCGAATCGGATTTTCTTTTGTTCCGTGTACATTCTGCAGATGAAGAAATCCTTGGAAAACAGATCCCGCTTCAAAAAGTACGCTGTCACCCGGCTGAAGTTTCACATCTTTAAGCTTATCTAAAGTCTGCCATGCTTCTCCTTCTGAAGTTCCACTGTTTTGATTGTCTCCACGATTACTGATGTAATATGTCGTTCCAACTGCTTTTTCCTTTCGAGCCGCACTAACGCTCGACATCGGGAAAACATTCGCTGACGTACACAATACAGCAAGTGCACACATTGCCGCTACAATTTTTCTCTTCATAGCTCTTATTCCTCCTCATTTTTATTTTTTTATATGTTTTTTTGTAAAATCATATACTTTCTTCATATCGCCGTCGACTTCCAAATCCTCGGCTTTTTTTTCTATCATAGAATTATAATGTTGTTCTCTTAACTCTTTATTGATATTATCCTTTACTTCATCAACAGTAAAATAATCATAATCGTTCTTAGCCGTACACTGCACAAGATACAGCGCCCCATTTTCATCTACTACCTGTGTCGATTCTCCAATCTTTAATTCATATCCCAGTTCCAAAACATCTCCGATTTCCTTCGCCTTCGAAGAAACCTCACTGGAAAGCAGTTCTTCATGGGAAAAATACGGACTCAGCATCTCGTTTTCTGCCACAAGTTTCTGTAATGTTTGTGAGCCATCCATGCTTTTATAAATAGATATCAATTCTTTTTCCAGTAACTCTTTTTGATCTTCCGTCATATTTTCTGAAAGATATGGGATTTTTATATAATCCAGTGTGATATCATCATTTTTTTGAAAGAGTGCATCTTTGTTTTTTTCATAATACTGTACTCTTTCTTCTTCTGTGATCTCCATTCCTTCATTTTTCAGATTCTCGCAATATCTCTTTTGAAAAGAATCCATCTCATATTCCATATACAATTCTGTAGTAAATTTGGACAATCCGAAAACCGGTTCTCCGTTCTCGATTTTTTCTGCCCTCATTTTATTCTCTTCTTCCATACGCTTTATCATATGTTCATAATCTGCATATTCCACGTAACCTTCTTCAATTGCCGTTTCATAAACCGCACGATAATATTTCAATTGTTCTATTGTCTGATCCGCCAATTTTTTATATGGAACAGTTCCCTCAATTTCCGTCTCCCAAAATTTCTCATCAATCTGAATGTCTCGATTTTCTGTCAGCTCATTGAAAACATCATAAATTTGTTGATTCATCACATACAAATATTCTTCTTTACTAATTGGTTTTTCATGAATATTCAATTCAAATTTCCCTTTTATAAAAAATGCACCTGCCACAAAAATTCCAGCCGTCAACACTGTTGCTACTAGGCATACTATTTTCTTTTTCATTCTTTTCCTCCGTCATATTACACAAAAATAGATTTCTCACATTTCTTTAATTGTATCATATATACAACATCAATACTTGTACAAATGTATCTGATTTCTCCATTTATTTGTATAATCAGGAACTCTTACACTATATATAAAAAGGTCTCCCGAACCTTTTTCCGATTCAGGAGACCCTTTCTTCATCTATTAATTTTATTCTTTTTTCCGTACAGAAAATACCGTTCCCGCACTTAAAGCTGCAATCAGCGCAAATAAAATCGGTGTTGAACGATCTCCTGTTTTGACAGGACTCGTATTCTTTTCTTTATCATCGTTCTTTTCCGCTGTTGTATTTTTGTTTGGTACTTTTTGTTCTTCTGCTTTTCCAACTTCTTTTAATCCATCCATTGCTTTTGCAAGTGTACGTTCTGCATCTTCCACTTCCTGTGTCGATGCTTCTGAATCTGCAAATACAGCTTTTGCTTTTGACAATGCTGACATGAATTCTTTTGCACTTTCTTCTGAGTAAAGCTTCACATCAATCTGTTCTGCACTTTGGATTAATTCTTCTAATTTATCTTTATTCGGCAATAATCTCAAACCAAAGACTGCATTTCGAAGATTTGCATACGCCTGATCGACTTCCTCTTTTGTCGCATCCTGTTTTCCTAAAATATTCTCAGCCGCTTCAAATGCTCCCATGAAAATCTCACCGCTTTGAGTTGTATACTCATCCAGTTTTTCTACATATTTTCGTGAACTGTCTACAAGTTTCTGAAGTTTTGACTTATCTACAGATATCACTTGCAATCCATCCATTGCCTCTTTTAATTTTTTCTGAGCCGCATCAAGTTCTTTCTGCAGCGCATTTTCATCGGCAAGTACAGTCTCTGCTTCTGCAAGTGCTTCTTTGAATACATTCGCACTTTGTTCTGTATAAATATCTGTATTGAGTTTTTTTGCGATATCTACCAAATCTCTCAGTGATTTTGCATCTCCTGTAAATGATAAATAGTGGAACATTTTTACAAGTTCATCTTTTGCTTTGTCAACTTCTTCCTGTGTTGCAGCTGCATTCGCAAAAACAGTTTCCGCCGCTTCAAGCGCCTCATCTAATTTTTGTTTTACAATTGGTACAACATATTGATATTCCGGTTTTGTCTTCACATCTTTCGCATATGCAATCGCAGCTTCCAGCGAACTCTTATCCGCTTCCACAACCGGAGGCGCCTCCGTTTTTGTTCCTGTAAGACGAATTTCTGCTGCTGATGCATAGTCATTATCTGCCTCCACGCTGAGTGCATCTAAAGATGTCAAACGCACATATTTTGCACGCACCGGCTCAAATGAAACCATCTTCCAAGCAGTATTTCCCGCCCATGTTCCTGTTGCAACTTGATCAAAATGAACACCGTCATTACTTACTTCCACTTTATATTCTGTAATAATACCATTTACGCCCCCGGAAGTTCTTGGCTGATAACGGATTCCATCTACCATATAGAAATCTTTCAGTTCAAATTGAATCCAATGATTTTCGCGTCCATGGCCACCACCCCATGTAGTATGCCATAATGTGTCTGCTCTTCCATCTAAAACATTCGCTGCCCCTTGACCTGATTGAGCCGCACCGGCTGTTGCACTCATCTGTTCTGTCGCAATATCTCTTGCAGCATCTGAAGGATCTACTCCAATGTATCCCATATTGACATCCATATCACCGGAACTTACACACAGTCCATTCGCATTTTTCACTGCTCCCGCTTCATCACAGATAATCTTTGGTCCTTTGAATTGGATCGTTCCTTCATCACCTTTTTGTAATACATATTCAAACACTAATGTTTTGTCATCATTTCCGCCGGATACATAATTCGCATAACGACCTTTGCCGTTTAACATAAACCTGAATTTCGGTGTTCCTGTTGCCGTAACATTCTGATCTGTTTTCACTGTAATCACATATTTATCTCCCGGCAGCGTATAAGCATGATCGTCTGTTTTTTCCACTTTGTATGTAACAGATGTAATCGTCGGGCTTAATAAATTCACTTCATCTTTAATATAGTCCAAATTAAATGCAGTAAATTTAATCGTATTCTGATGTTCATAGAGAAGTCCCATATTTCCATCTCTCATTTTTGTCAAACATGAATATGCATAATTATTTGGACAGAACATTTTTTCTTCTACCCAGTCCACAGAGAAACTACCCTCTGTCTCCGTCACTTCACCGATTCGTAATGTTCCGTTATTTCTTCCTGAACCTCCCGGATTTGACATAATCACTCTGTCTTTTCCGTCTGTTCCGTTTTTATCATAATACAATACAGATAACTGGCAGTATACTTCCGGCGCTGTTGTATCAATCGGATCACTCCATGTTGCTCCACCGTCTGTACTTCTAGAAACAACAACTTTTCCGTTTCCACCTGTATTTCTCATAAACTGAAGCAAGTTGCCGCTGCTCAATTCAATAATCTGACTTTCTGTCAGCTCACTGATTCCAACCGGATTTTGCGAAGATGTCACCTGTCCGTTTTTGTTAATTCGTCCATCATTCGGAGACTCTCCTCTTTGCCATGTTTTTCCGCCGTCATCACTGTAAATACAAGCAGAAGACTGGAATCCTATACCACTTCCTGCAATTGTATAATAAATCGGAAATACAAGTCTTCCCGGATGTTCCTCATCATACTGAAGCTGAACTCCAAATCCCGGACCAACTCCACAGAATCTCATCCAGTCTGCTTTTACCTGTGGTGTGATATCTACCGGATCACTCCATGTCACACCGTCATCATCACTATAGCTCAGCCACAAATAGCATGTCTGAGTCGGATGAAGAGGTGCTGAATCGTTGTTCTTAGAGGTACTTCTCAAATAAATATTTCCCACATATTCACCGGATTTATACAAATCACCTTTTTCATGGTAGCCTTGTTCATCATTTCCTTCAAACTGTTTTACTACATAATCTGTTTTTTGATTATCCTTGTCAAATACTTCTCCATTTTCCCGAAGTGTATATTGATTATTATCTTTATCATAAAGCGACAGATAATCTTTTCCATCTACTTTCACATAACCTGTTCCGGTTTCTTTGATTGACCATGTTCCTTGGCTTCCATTCGTTGATTCTGGAAACATATCTACAAGCATCCACACACGTCCCGGATTCTTTCCATTCTCATCTTCTGCAATCATCGCCGGATCAATTGTGTAAGCAGATTGTGTGCCACTGAAATAAGATTGTGATTTCAAATCAATTACATCAATCGGATCTTCCCAAGTCAAACCGTTATCTGTACTTCTTCTGACAACCGTATCAATATTTCCCCAGTCAGACCAATGTGTATTTCTTTGATCAGCTGCTGCGATTACAGTTCCTTTACTCGTTGTAACCATTGCTGGAATACGGTAATTATAAGAATCATAATCACCCATATCATAAATACCATACTCACCTGTCTTATATACATCTTTCCCGTATTCCGGTTCATCTTGCGGTAAGGTGCGTTTATGAAGTTCCATAACCTGTTCCGCATTTAACGTCTCATCAAACACATTGACACTGTCAATGATTCCGTAGAATGGCCATTTTGAACCCGGTGTCGTATTCGTTCTGCTGATTCCGCCAAGCGTAACCATATCCGGCGTCCAATCACCCTTCAGCAAATGCGTTGTCGCAAACTTTCCGATGGATACACCATCTAAATAAAACTCTGCCTGTGTCCCATCAAATGCATATGTCACCGTATGCCACTCTGCATTATTGACAGAATTTCCATTGCGGACTGTAATATACTTATCTCCTTTGCCCTGCACCTCATATCCGATTCGGTTATCCTTCGGCTTAATATAAAGAGCTCCGTACTCTCTATCTGCATTGCTGTTCGACAGAGATAACAATCCGTAAATCGTTTTGCCTACAGCCGCCTCATTTAAGCGATATGCAAAAGAAAACGTTCCTTTTGTCAAACCGGAAATTTTTTCTTTCTGCTCCGGCAGTTGAATCATCTTTCCTTCTGTTCCGTCAAACATTTTTCTCTGGTAAGTAAAAATCGGTGTTCCTACAGACACAGCACCATGGTCTGCCATAATCTGATCTTCGGAAACTGCTCCATTATACAATTTCACTTCTTTGATGCTTCCGGTAAACGGATAACTATTTCCTGAAATTCGATTTGCGCCTCCAAATGTCACAGAAGTCGGTTCCCATTCCATTTTGTCGACAAAATTAGTCTCACTCACATCCCACTGCTGTACAAGTTTTTGATCCAAATATACTTTATAATAGCTGTCCTTTTCTGTTACAAGCGTAATCGTATGCCATTGATTATCCGCAAGATTCACATCATTTACCGTAAAGTTTTTGTGATCATTTACCGTCTCATTTTTGCGGAATTCAAAACCGATTTTATTCCCGCCACTAATGTACAAAGACATATAATGATTCGTATGTGTACTTCCATTAATTGCAGCCAACGCCTGTAAATTGGTACTTCCCGTCCTAAAACTCAGTGTAATCGTACCGCTTCCCAATCCTTTTACAAAAGCCACATCCTCCTGCGGTATTGAAAAACGCTGTTCAATACCTTGAATCTGCTTTTCTTCACTTAAATATTCCTTGCACAAAATTTTTGTTGTTTCTGTATCTACTGTTGTCTCAACTCTTCCCGCACTTTCATCTTGAGCAAAAACAGGCATGGCTCCTTGCATCACCATCGTAAGCACCAAAAGAGCTGCCACTATTTTTTTCTTCATGCTCATCTCTCCTTCTCTTAATGAAATATATTATAAATTGTAGCATATTTTTATAATTTTTTCTTGTATAAAAGCGTCACTTTTGTTTTTATTTTTGTACAATACGGAACAAGCAATGTCGTTTTTACACAATTAAGTCAAAATACACACCAAAATCGCAGTTATAATTAACATTTTTTCACAAAACATCACACTTGTATTTTTCACTGTCTCTTCATATACAAAACACATTACGAGAACAATAAAGAGATGCACTAAAAAGGAAGTGTCTGTTAAACACTTCCTTTATCTTGCACATATTAGTTAAATTTACGTTTTCTAGCAGCTTCAGATTTTTTCTTACGTCTTACGCTTGGTTTTTCGTAATGTTCTCTTTTACGAATTTCTTGTTGAATACCAGCTTTTGCACAGTTTCTTTTGAATCTGCGTAAAGCGCTATCTAACGTCTCATTATCTTTTACGATTACATTTGACATAGTCTCACACCTAACCTCCCTCCAGTCCTATATTGTGCATCATACGACTGTTCGGGTATTTTTTTATTGCACTATATAGAATTATAGCATATTTTTTTCATTCGTCAACTACTTTTTTGAAAAAAATATAACCGTATTAGCTTTGGTATATACAAAGTCTATCTTATCTGCTCTCCCAAAACTTCTTCCACTTTGGCAATCGCATCCGGAATTCCTGCCGGATTCTTTCCACCTGCCTGAGCCATATTTGGACGGCCACCGCCGCCACCGCCTACAAGTGCTGCAATTCCTTTGATTAGATTACCTGCGTGAGCGCCTTTTTCCATTGCTTCATCTGTCGCCATCGCAATCAAGTTTACTTTTCCACTTGCTGAAGATGCAATCACAACAACGCCTTCTCCTAATTTTTCTTTCAACTGGTCACCAAGATCACGAAGACCATTCATATCAACGTCCTCAACAGCTGTGGCAAGCAGTCTCACTCCATTCACTTCTTTTACCTGGTTCATCACATCACCCAAAGCATCTTTTGCCGCTTTACTCTTCAGTGATTCGATCTCACTTTGCAATGCTTTCATTTCAGCCTGCATGTGTTCAATTTTTTCTTTTAAGTTGGCAGGAGTTGATTTCGCAGCTTTTGCAGCTTCTGCGAGTTCTTTTTCCACTTCTTTGTAATAACAAAATACACCGTCCCCTGTCAATGCTTCAATACGGCGCACGCCTGCCGCAACACCTGCTTCCGAAACAATCTTAAATGTTGTAATGTTTCCTGTATTGCTTACGTGTGTACCTCCACAGAGCTCTTTGGAGAAATCTCCCATTGATACGACTCTTACATCTTCTTCATATTTTTCTCCGAACAATGCCATAGCCCCTGTTGCTTTTGCCTGTTCAATATTCATAACTTCTGTTACAACCGGAACGTTTTTAGCAATCTCCGTATTTACAATGTTCTCCACTTTTTCTAATTCTTCTGGCGTCATCGCTGAGAAATGTGCAAAGTCAAAACGTAGTCTGTCCGGTGTCACAAGGGAACCTTTCTGCTCTACATGCGAACCAAGCACTGTCTTTAATGCTTTCTGCAACAAGTGTGTTGCACTGTGATTCTTACATGTGTTTGCTCTTTCTTTTTCTGCAACTTCCAATGTAACAGAATCTCCCACTTTGAACATTCCCTTTGTCACGTTACCGACATGCCCGATTTTTCCGCCTAGTAATTTGATTGTATTGCTCACAGTAAATTCTGCATCCTCAGTACAGATGATACCTGTATCACCTTCCTGACCACCCATCGTCGCATAAAACGGAGTCTCATCGACAAAAATTGTTCCATTCTGTCCCTCAGTAATTGCCTCCACAATCTCACTTTCTGTTGTGAGAACACTGATTTTTGAAGTATGTGTCAGTCTGTCGTACCCTACAAATTCTGATGTCACAGATGCCTCAATCTCATCGTATACAGTGGCATCCGCCCCCATATAGTTCGTCACTTCACGGGCATTACGCGCCTTTACTCGTTGCTCTTCCATAGAAGCCTTAAAGCCTTCTTCATCGATTGTATATCCTGCTTCTTCCAAAATCTCTTTTGTCAGATCAAGCGGGAATCCATATGTGTCATATAGCTTGAATGCATCCGCACCTGAAAGAACTGTCTTTCCAGCTTCTTTCATCTCATCCTGCATAGATGCCAAAATGCTAAGTCCCTGATCGATTGTCTTGTTAAATTTATCTTCCTCCTGTGTCAGTACTTTAAAGATAAATTCTTTCTTTTCTTCCAACTCCGGATAACCATCTTTGGATCCTTCGATTACTGTTGCACTTAATTTTGCAAGGAATTTCCCATCAATTCCAAGAAGACGTCCATGACGAGCCGCACGTCTGATCAGACGGCGAAGTACATATCCTCTTCCCTCATTTGTCGGCATGATTCCATCTGAAATCATGAATGTTGCAGAACGAATATGATCTGTGATCAAACGGATAGATACGTCTTTATCTGCATCTGCTTTGTATTCTACACTTGCAAATTCACATACTTTGTCACGAAGAGCCTTGATTGTATCTACGTCGAAAATAGAATCTACATCCTGTACAACAGAGGCAAGTCTTTCTAATCCCATACCAGTATCAATATTCTTTTGCTCTAACTCTTCATAATTGCCATTGCCATCATTGTCAAACTGTGTGAATACGTTGTTCCAGATTTCCATATATCTGTCACATTCGCACCCAACTGTACAGTCCGGACTTCCGCATCCATATTTTTCTCCGCGATCATAATAAATCTCTGAACATGGACCACATGGACCGGAGCCGTGTTCCCAGAAGTTATCTTCTTTTCCAAATTTAAAAATTCTCTCCGGTGCGATTCCCATCTCTTTATTCCAAATATCAAATGCTTCCTGATCGTCCACATATACAGACGGATACAGTCTGTCCGGATCAAGTCCTACTACTTCTGTTAAAAATTCCCATGACCAGTGAATTGCCTCTCTTTTAAAGTAGTCTCCAAAAGAAAAGTTTCCAAGCATCTCAAAAAATGTACCATGACGAGCTGTCTTTCCGACATTTTCAATATCACCTGTACGGATACATTTTTGGCATGTTGTCACTCTTTTTCTCGGTGGTATCTCCTGTCCTGTAAAATATGGTTTCAACGGTGCCATACCCGAATTGATCAATAATAAACTTTTATCGTTATTTGGAACTAACGAAAAACTTTTCATCACAAGATGTTCTTTACTCTCAAAAAAGTTCAAAAACATTTTTCTCAGTTCATTTACTCCATATTGTTGCATGATTTTCCTCCTCAGCATCTTAAATTCGCTAATAATTTATTATAAATAGATTTCTGTTCTTTGTCAATCAATGGCATAAAAACTGTTGACACTTTTACTTTTTTGCTTTAAAGTGTAGAATCATAAAAGTAAACCAAAGAAAGGATGAATACTATGACAAATCAAATTACCGGACATACACGTCTGACCGGTCTTTTAGGAAGCCCGGTCGAACACAGCATCTCACCAATGATGCACAACGAAGCATTTCAACAATTAGGGCTTGACTATGCATACCTCGCTTTTGATGTTGGAACTGACAAATTAAAAACGGCTGTAGAAGGGCTTCGCACCTTAAATGTGCGCGGATTTAATCTGACAATGCCGGATAAAAACCTGATGTGCTCTCTTTGTGACAAGCTTTCTCCTGCTGCTGAGATCATCGGCGCCGTCAACACTGTCGTAAATGACAATGGCGTTCTGATCGGATATACAACTGACGGAGTCGGTTACATGCACGCAGTGAAGGATGCCGGTCACAACATCATCGGCAAAAAAATGACACTGCTCGGTGCCGGCGGCGCCGCAACTGCAATTTTAGTGCAGGCTGCACTAGATGGTGTGTCTGAAATTTCCGTATTCAATGTGCGGGACGATTTTTTCGCACGTGCCGAAAAAACAGTCGCTGATTTAAACGAACGGACAAACTGCAAAGTACGATTATTTGATTTTGAAAATCCTGATATTTTAAAAAGAGAAATCTCTGAAAGCGCAATTTTGACAAACGGAACCTCTGTAGGCATGTCTCCTGACACCGACGCCTGCATCATCAAAGATACTTCCGTATTCCACAAAGATCTGATTGTCTCTGATGTCATCTACAATCCGGAAGAGACAAAATTGTTAAGACTTGCAAAAGAAGCAGGGTGTCCGACATTCAACGGCCTGTATATGCTTTTATACCAGGGCGCAGAGGCATTTCGCCTGTGGACCGGGAAAGAAATGCCAATTCCAGTCATTAAAGAAAAATATTTTTCAAGATAGTTAAGAATGGCGGAAAACTGATATAGAAAAAGAAAAGCGATACCTACCCTCTCGGGCAGATATCGCTTTTCTTTTAACAACTGTCACTAAGCTTCTTTCAGTTTTGCAATCATCTCCTCACAGATCTGCAATACACTCTTGTTGTCCGTATGTATGATCACATCAGCCGCTGTCTCATATTTCTGTCTTCGCTGCTCCATCATATTCGCAATAAACTCCACATTTTTATTGCCATTTAAAAGCGGACGATCGTCGCTGTCTTTCACGCGATTTAAAATTGTCTCTGGAGCTGCCGTCAAAAGAACAACCTTTCCATTTTTCTTCATCTCTTTTACATTCTGCTCACGAAGCGCAGCACCTCCACCACAGGAAACAATCGTATTTTTCGTTGCCTGCATCTCAATCAAAAGATTTGTCTCTAAATTGCGGAAATACTCTTCCCCATAAGTTGCAAAAATATCCGGAATACTCATATCCTCCCGCTCTGCAATCAATTGATCCATCTCAACCACATGCATGGCAAATACATCTTTTAAATACTGTGATACCGTACTTTTTCCGGCCCCCATAAACCCAATCAGGATAATGTTGTAAGAGAATAATTTTTGCGCCTGAATCCGCTTACTGTTTCTTACAATACAGTGGAACACATCTTCGATCTCTTTTTCATAACGATTGTCCTGCAGTTTTTCTTTAATCTGGCGCTGCTGTTTCTTCTCCTGCTGTGGTTGTAAAATTGGAATCCCATACTCCTCTTTATACGCCATAATTTTTTCTATAATAGAATTACGCTCTACCAAAGCATCAATGATTCTGTCGTCGCATTCTGCTAACTGTTCTCTGTATAATTCTAAATCATTCATATTCTTTCCCCCTTTAAAGTGCAAAAGTTTCTCAAATGCTATTTTATGCTTTTTTCTGTATAAATGCAAGAAGAAATATGAATATTCTAAAAATTTCTTGTTTACATCACGTGCAAATAGGTGTAATATATATGCATCATGAATTTAAAGTGATAAAGTGTTTAATATTAATATAAGGAGACAGCTACCATGAAAATTCACGTAACATGCAGTAAAGATTATGATATCTATCTTGAAAAAGGGCTTTTGGAACAGCTTCATGATTATATCGACTGTCAGCGGAAAATATTTATCATATCTGATGACAATGTACCGGAATGTTATCAGCAGACGGTATCAAAACAATTTCCCAATTCCTATCTTCACATTGTAAAACATGGAGAAGGTGCAAAAAGTTTTGCAGTACTGGAAGATTGTTTAACACAAATGCTGCGGCGAAACTTTTCTCGCAAAGATCTGGTTATCGCCCTCGGCGGCGGTGTCATCGGAGATCTTGCCGGCTTCGTGGCAGCCAGTTATATGAGAGGAATCGATTTTATAAATATACCGACCACGACATTATCTCAGATAGACTCCAGCATCGGTGGAAAGGTTGCAATCAATTTAGATGGGATCAAAAACTGTGTCGGTGCATTCTATCAGCCAGAGATGGTCCTCATTGATCCCCTTGTATTGAATACTTTGCCAAAAAGACATTTTTATAATGGTCTTGTGGAGGCAATCAAGGCAGGATTGATTCAGGATAAAGAACTGTTTGAACTATTTGAGCAGGAAGAACTTGATATTGAGCAGATTATTTACCGTTCACTGCTTGTCAAAAAGTATGTTGTAGAGCAGGATGAGACAGAACAGGGTTTGCGAAAGATTTTAAACTTTGGTCACACGATTGGTCATGCATATGAAAGCTATTATCACCTTCGCGACTATTACCACGGAGAATGTGTGGCACTCGGTATGATGGCAATTCTCAAGAATCCTGAGATTAAAGAAAGACTCTCCAAAATACTGGAACGCCTTCAGATTGACACAACCTGTGATGCCGAGAAAGACAAAGTTTTTACTTATCTTGGCAAAGACAAAAAAGCTGACCATGACCGGATTACGATTGTAAAAGTAGAACAAATCGGTCATGCAGAATTGGAAGATATTCCAATCACAGATTTAAGAACTTATTTATAAAAGGATTTGATTACTATGAAGAATACATTTGGAAATAACATTACTGTTACGATTTTCGGGGAATCCCACGGTCCTGCCATCGGCGCAGTTATTGACGGGATGCCTCCCGGAATCAAAATTGATTCCGGCTTTATCAAAAAACAGCTGGACAAGCGGAAACCAAAGGGAAAGATTTCTACAGCACGTGTCGAGAGTGACCGGGTTCAAATTATAAGCGGCGTCTTTGAAGACTATTCCTGCGGAACACCGATCTGCCTTCTGATTCAAAATCAGAACCAGCACTCTAAAGATTACAGCAAAACAAAAGCGCTCGCCCGCCCATCTCATGCAGACTACAGTGGAGATTGCAAATACCTCGGATTTCAGGATTACCGCGGAGGAGGACATTTCTCCGGAAGGCTGACGACACCGCTTGTCGCGGTCGGCGCCATCTGCCTTGATATGCTTGCAAGCAAGGGTATTTATGTTGCCTCCCATTTAAAAAGCATTAAGGATATCGAAGATGTTTCTTTTTCTTCCGATGAAGAACTGCTGAAACAACAGATGGACAAAGTCAACGACGAATATTTTGCAACGATTGATGATGCCGTCAAAGAACCGATGAATCGAGTGATTGAAGATGCCTTTCACAGTCTGGACTCTGTCGGCGGCACGATTGAGACGGCAATTATCAATATGCCTGCCGGCGTAGGTGAGCCGTATTTTGACTCCGTTGAGAGTATTCTCTCCCACGCACTCTATTCTGTAGGTGCCGTAAAGGGAGTTCAATTTGGAACCGGATTCCCAATCAGCCGGATGTACGGCTCAGAGGCGAATGACAGCTTCCGCATGAAAGATGGGAAAGTCATCACTTCAACTAACCACAATGGCGGTATCAACGGCGGTATTACGAACGGAATGCCAATTATCATCACAACGGCAATCAAACCAACGCCTTCTATTTATCAAAAGCAGGATACCATCAATTTCCGTGAACGTTCCGATGAGGAGATCTGTATCGAGGGAAGACATGATCCTTGTATCGCTCACCGTGCGCGTGTAGTCATCGACAGCGTGGTAGCAATTGGACTGGTCGATCTTCTTCTGACCAGATACGGACAACTCTATTTCCAGAGCGAACCAAAAGAAAATTTTTAATAGAAAGTAGGGAAAGACAATGATTATTACACTGAAAAAAAACACACCAAATCAAGAAGTAGACCACTTAATTCAGCAATTTGAATCACAAAACCTGAAAGTAAGCCTGATTACCGGAGAAAATTACAATGTATTTGGTTTGGTCGGCGACACTGCACAATTAGATGAAAGAAGAATCCTTGCAAATGAATGGGTAGAAAATGTACAGAGAATCGCTGCTCCATATAAGATGGCAAACAGAATGTTTCATCATGAAGATTCTATTATTGATGTGGGCGGCATCAAAGTCGGCGGACAGGAACCGATTGTCATCATCGGTGGACCATGCTCTGTGGAAGGCAGAGAAATGATGGAAGAAATTGCAGTCGATGTCAAAAACGCCGGTGGCTCTATGCTCCGCGGCGGCGCTTACAAACCCAGAACATCTCCTTATGCTTTTCAGGGAATGGGATATGACGGAATCATGTGCATGGTAAATGCCCGCAGCAAAACCGGACTTCCGATTGTCTCTGAGCTTATGAGCGCAGACAAAATCGAAGAATTTGAAGAACACGTAGATCTGGTTCAGATTGGCGCACGCAATATGCAAAACTTTGATCTGTTAAAAGCAGTTGGTAAAATGACAAAACCAATCTTATTAAAACGTGGTTTGAGTGCAACAATCGAAGAATGGATCATGTCAGCAGAATACATTATGGCAAGCGGAAACCCAAATGTCATCTTCTGCGAACGTGGTATCCGTACTTTTGAAAAATATACGAGAAATACTTTGGATTTGAGTGTGATTCCTATTCTGAAAGAAAAAACTCACCTTCCGGTGATCATCGACCCATCCCACGCAACCGGAGACTGGAAACTTGTAGAATCTATGTCTCTTGCCGCAATCGCAGCAGGCGCCGACGGTCTTATCATCGAAGTACACAATAATCCAGAATGTGCATGGAGCGACGGCATGCAGTCTCTAAAACCAGAGAAATTCAAGAATGTAATTGAGAAAGCCAAGCTGGTTGCCCAGTCTGTAGGAAGAAGTGTCTATGAGGGCTAGAATCACCCCTGCAAAGATAGACTCAGGAAATATCACTATTCCGCCGAGCAAGTCTTTGGCGCACCGTGCAATTATCTGCGCCTGCCTTGCTCCTGGCAGAAGTGTAATCTCCAACATTGATTATAGCGTAGATATTCGGGCAACCATAGAGGGCATGCGCCATCTTGGTGCCAGTATCAAAGAAGACAAAGATACGCTTTTCATCGACGGCATTGAGACATTCCAATATGATGGAGACGTTGTAAATTGCCATGAATCCGGCTCCACACTTCGCTTCTTCCTTCCGCTCTTCTCTCTAACCGGAAAGAGAGCAACTTTTTCAGGGAGCAAACGTCTCATCGAACGCCCGCAAAACGTCTACGAGATGTTATTTCAAGAACAGGGGATTGACTTTGTACGGACATATCCCAATATTATAATCGACGGGAGACTAAAACCGGGAGAGCTGACTTTAAAAGGAAATGTTTCTTCGCAATTTATAACAGGACTTTTATTTGCCCTCCCACTTTTGGAAGCAGACTCAAAAATTCATATTGAGCCGCCATTTGAATCTCGCTCTTATGTTGATCTTACTATCCAAATGTTGAAACGTTTCCAAATTATTGTGGAATACGAAGATGCATACACATTAGCGATCAAAGGAAACCAACAGTACCAGCCGACAGATGTACTTGTAGAAGGAGACTACTCTCAGCTTGTATTCTGGGCATCTCTCGGCGTTTTGAACCATTCTGTCGAGACACATGGATTAGATTTACATTCCCTGCAGGGTGACAAAAAAACAATCGACATCTTCCAAAGCATGAACGCCGGCATTAAAGTTTTAGATGACGGATATCAGTTCTGTCCTGGCACATTAAATGGCACAGTCATCGACCTCAATGACTGTCCGGACCTCGGACCGATGCTTTTTGCACTTGCAACACAGGCAAATGGAAAAACGACTTTCCAAAATGCCGGAAGACTCCGCATCAAAGAATCTGATCGGATAGAGGCAATGGAAACAGAACTCAAAAAACTTGGCTGCTCCATCTCTTCTACCTTTGGCACAGTCACAATAACCGGTCCTGTCAAACTTCAAGGAAATGTAACACTTCACGGACACAACGATCACCGGATTGTAATGGCTCTTTCTATACTTGCCACAATTGCTGACGAACCAATAACAATTGATGACGCACAGGCAATCAGCAAAAGTTATCCGGGATTTTTTAAAGATTTAGCTTCCTGTGGAATCTTTATAGAATTTGCAAATTAAAAACGGAGAAGATTTTTCATCTTCTCCGCCTTTTTTTATGAATTTCTTCTTCTCTTCTTATCTGCGATTAAAATAGTACCGCCTGATACAACTACCAACATGATCATCAATAAAATCATTGTTCCGTCTCCTGTTGTAACACTATTGTTAGGTTTGTTATCAGGAGTTGGCTGCACGTTGGCTTTCTTTTTCAAATTATCAATTGCCTTTTGGATTGCTTCAGCCATCTTATCTACTTCTGCCTGTTTTGTAATATCCAAATCACGTACAACTGCTTCTTTTGCTTCTTGTAATTTTGCCACAGATTCTTTTGTGTAAATGCTTAAGTCTTTTGGAATATTTCCAAGTGCTGCATCTACTTTGCTGTAATCTGCTTTTTTCAGCTGAAGAGCTTCGATTGCATTCTGGATCGCTTCTGCCATCTTGTCTACTTCTGCCTGTTTTGTAATATCCAAATCACGTACAACTGCATCTTTCGCTGCATTTAAGTTTGCTACAGACTCTTCTGTGTAAACGCTTAAGTCTTTTGGAATATTTCCAAGTGCTGCATCTACTTTACTGTAATCTGCTTTTTTCAACTGAAGAGCTTTGATTGCATTCTGGATCGCTTCTGCCATCTTGTCTACTTCTGCCTGTTTTGTGATATCTAAATCACGTATAACTGCTTCTTTTGCTGCATTTAAGTTTGCTACAGACTCTTCTGTGTAAATACTTAAGTCGCTTGGAATTGCTGAAATTGCCGCATCTACTTTACTGTAATCTGCCTTTTCCACTACCTGTTCTTCAGTTAAAATCTTAACAATAGCAAAAGAATGTTTTTTCAAGTTGATAATCTGTCCTTTTGGCATCTTTGTTTTCTCTGTCTGAACAGTTACTTTATTTGGTGTTTCTAATGTATTTTCATCTGTAATCGCTTCAGACTCTAATCTCTGAATTTCAATATCACGTCCACTTACATCTACACCTTTTACATCTAACATTATCTTTTGATCTTTTTCACGATCTACATTCACAAGCGCAACATACATATTTCCCTTTTTATCCACACTTGCAAGTGAAGATAATGTTTTCACGCCATTACTCATCGTTGATTCTTTCTCGAATGTCGCTTCCACAACATTTTCTCCAAATCCTGCATTTAACATCTGAAATACATGTGCAGAAGGCGTTGAGAAAAATGCAAAGTTTCCTTCGCCTGTTTTTGTATCTGCTCCTTCCTGAGGCACAACCTGTATCACAGCCTGCTGTGTAGGCCCCAAAGAGTCTGCTCCTGAGCTGTACCAGTCAGATAAACAGTGTTTCTGAATATACGGGCTTCCAAGTTTTACATATTCTGTAATTACTTTTGCAATGTAGAGTGCATGTGTCTGAGAACGAACTTGAGATTCTGTATTTCTAAAAATACCATACTCGCTGATGACCGGAACTTTTCCTTCCGGCAATTGTTCTACATATTCTCTCACTTTCTGAATCCCAACATTCTCCGCTTTCTTCATTGCATCATCATAAAATGTATCTGCATTCGTTCCGCCGCTCACACTTCCTGAATACGGATGAATGGTCATGCCATCATACCATTTATTTGCATCAAGATCACTCATTCGTTTAATAAATCCGCTTGATTCAAAACTCGTGTATACATTTGCTTCGTAATTTGTCTTCTCTATTTCATTGATTTTCTCTGTTGTCTGCTTAATTGCTTTTGATACATCAATAAATCCTTCTCTGTCTACTGTGTAAGTTGCATAAATATTTTTTCCTTTTTCTGGAATCATGCCATGTATCCCATCACCAAAAGTAATGCTTCCTGTACTATAGTCAACTACACAATGTTTGTCAGTTGCTTTTGAGTTTTCAAAATCAGATACCACTGTCCATTCGTCTAACTTTCCATCTGTACCAACATACACTTTTACACCATCATTAACTGCTTTATAACTTGGATCTTCTACAATTTTTCCATCAACCAGTTTTCCTGGATTTTGGTTCGCATAGCGCAAATAACGCACTAAGTTCGGCTTTCCATCACTCTGCGATGCCTTCTTATTCCAGTCTTCTTCTGCTACAGCATATTTCTGTACGAATTTTGCCTGTCCACCTTCTGTGTATGCTTTCTCTGCACCAGCGTCACCATCCACATATGTTGTCCAATAGCCTTGAGAAGCTGTACCATCAGAACCTCCCCATGCCTGTTGCATCTCATTTCCGATTTCAAAATATCTTACATGATAAGGCTCTTTATGTCCGTTATCCGCACGAACTTGTGCCCAATCAATTCCGCCATTTGGATTCGTTCCAACTTTTGCATTCAGAAATTCCACCAAATCTGCTGCGTCTTGTGCATTTCCACGTCCAAGGCTATACACATACACGATTTCTGAATCTACCTGATCTGCAAAATCTGCAATTTCTTTAATTCCAAAATTAGGCTCAATACCTCCTTGTCCATCATTATTATAGAAACCATGAATTTGTTTTTTTCTATCCTTTTTATCTCCCAATGTTGTCTTCCAGTTAAACAAATTAGAAATCGTTCCTCCCGGATAGCGTATAGAACCAAATCCTGCTTTTTCATACAACGCTGTGAAATCATCTTTCATCTTCATCTCTTTTGAATCAAATGTGCCATATCCATTGAATGCATAGCGATGATTAATTCCGAAAATAGAATCCGGTTCGATTGTTTGTATTGTTTTCTCGGTATCTATCGATAGTTTTACTGGAACTTCTGCTTCATACTCTGCAATTGCTTTTTCAAGAGCCGTATACGCTGCTTTCATTTCATCTAAAGTCGTAGCATCCTCTGCTTTTTTGAGTGCTTCTTTTAATTGTTTTGCTTTTTCATTATCTTCCGGAAGTTTCTGATTCTCTATAACCTCTTTTCCTTCTTTAACCAGTTTTTTCAATTCCTGATTGTACAACTCAGTAGCTTTATCTTCGTAGATTGCTTTCGCCTCATCTGCTGTCAATGCCTTTTCATACACATAAAATTCATCTACATCTCCGCGCATTGGGTGTGGATCTGTATTTCCGGCTGTCTTATGAGCTCCAAGACGAAGAGATAATTTTTTATTTACTTTTGAAGTTCCCATATTTTTTGTGCTGTCCAATTCTCCATTGATATAATAGGTTACTTCATTTTTTGCCTGGTCAAACACTACCGTAACATGCTGCCAGTCACCTTTTTGAACCGCCTTGTTACTAGCCACATTCTGTGCATTAATATAAGTATTATATTGTCCACTTGCCTGCAATGTAAGCAACGAACGTCCATCGTCTTCATGTTGAAGCAATACTGCTGACTTATCAGCTCCATCTCCTGTAATTTTTGTGTCGTAACGATACCACATAGAGAATGAAGTCGCATCCTTACCGGTATTGATATAATTTTCCAGTTTCAAATATTTGTCTGTTCCGCCTCCAAATCTTAAAACATTTCCGAATACCGGATTTTTGCTGTCGACAATACTAATACCATTTAATGTAGCTGTCGTCTTTCCACCCTGATCGCTTTGTAATGAATCAAAATTCCAATGATCTTTCATGTCGGTCTTCCAACTCGGCTCTTCTGCCGCCCGCACTGGATCGATAACAGATGCCAGCATCACGGCGGACATGATCGAGCATAACGCCATTTTTAATGTTTTCTTTTTCATTTTCCCCATCCTTTTTGTTTATTTTTACAATATGTATATTGACACTTTATCATTGTTTTGTTTTTTTTGCAACATTAATCGGTTTAATCTTTTCAATTCTTAGTTTAAAATACGATATTTTTCCGATACTAATTGATTGAACATTGTATCAACCTTTCTTTTCAGAACAAAAATGAGGTAAGATTCTTCATCTTACCCCACTACTTCTAGGCATTCGCCTCTTTATCATCTTTTCGTTTTCGCAAATAACGTCCAAGCTTAATTCCGCCAAACGCAAATGCACCGACAATCACCATCTTTATAATCGTTTGAACAAATGCTGCAAAAAATCCCATATACATACCTCCGCACACATATTCTTTTATCTTAGCTTATAGTACATCATATCATAGAATTTATGTATCGTAAAGGTAGCATTATTTTAATTCAATCTCTTCTAATTCTTTTGGCGGCAGCATCTTTGAAGAATGTGCCACAAAATCCTTCAATTCTTTCTGTGCTTTTTGAATCGGGATATTCGTTCCGGCTCCGGCAATACAACCTCCCGGGCATCCCATCCCCTCAATCAGGCATCCATTTTTCTTTCCAATCTTCGCAAGCGTCAGCATCTTCTTACATTCCGCAAGACCTTCCGCATGCTCAATCTTCACTTCCACATCCGGATAATATTCATTGACACATTTTTCGATGGCATTCGCAACACCGCCTGCCGCAGCATATCCACGCCCTGCACCGGTTGCGTCATGGAACGATGACTCAGCCTCATATTCTGTCAGATCGATCTCTCTGGCATCAAACATTGCCTGTAATTCTTCAAACGTAATGACAAAATCTACATCACTTCTCACAGTTCTTCTGGAAGCTTCCAGCTTTTTCGATGCACATGGTCCGATAAATACCACTTTTGCATTCGGATGCTCTAATTTGATTGTTCTTGCTGTTGCAACCATCGGTGTCAATTCCTGTGATACCTGATCTGCAAGATCCGGAAAATATTTTTTAGCAAGCATTGACCATGCCGGGCAACAAGAAGTCAGTAAAAACGGAAGTTCCCCGGTAACTACTTTTTCTACATAATGATGTGCCTCCGCAATCGCGCCGATATCTGCACCCAACGCCACCTCATACACTTCCGCGAATCCAAGTTCCTGCAGTGCAGCCTTGATATGTCTCGGTGTAATATTCGGTCCGAACTGTCCTACAAATGCAGGTGCGATCTCAGCTATAATCTCCCCACCTTCTTTCAACGCTCTTCCAAGCTGAAAGATCTGGGATTTGTCCGAAATTGCTCCAAACGGACAGCTTACCATACACATTCCGCAAGATACACATTTATCATTGTCAATATGAGCTCTTCCCATCTTATCCGAACCAATCGCATTCACCCCGCATGCTTTCGCACATGGACGCTCTTTTTTTGAAATTGCATCATATGGACAGACAGATTTGCATTTCCCACACTTAATACATTTTTCCTGATCAATGTAGGAACGTCCCTTTTTCATGGAAATAGCTCCCACCGGACAGACTTCGCGGCAAGGATGTGCCACACAGCCTTTACACATGTCACTCACTTCATATCCCTTTTCCTCGCATGCCGCACAGGCAGATGGGATAACCTGCATAAGCGGTGGCTCATAATATTTTTCTGAAATATTACTTTCTTCAATCCCAGCTGTCAGATGTACCGGCTTATCCTCCGGGCGAAGTGACATTCCCATCGCAAGGCGCATACGCTCCCTTACAATTGCACGCGAACGGTAAATACTCTCTCTGTATTTCTCCGTATCCTCATTAATCAGTTCATAAGGAACAGCCTCAATATCGTCGATCAGCGTCTCCGGAGTCGATTCAAATGCCAGCTTTGCTACCTTTGTGAACACTTGTCTTCTGATTCTTCTAATTGGTGTTTCCAATCCTCTCATGGCTTTTTCTCCTTTATCTCTGTAAAATGCATTCTCTATTTATCATAGAAACCTATCTGTGATTTGTCAATATTTTTTGTGCGTAATAGACGGATTGCATTGCATCTTTTCCATAGAAATCCGCTCCGATCATATCCGCATATTCCTGATTCAAAACAGCTCCGCCGACCATAACTTTACAATCCGGCGCTTTTTCTCTAAGCTGTCTGATCGTCTCTTCCATGCTTACGACAGTAGTCGTCATCAGAGCACTTAACCCTACAAGCTTCACCTCTTTTTCAAGCACCGTCTCAACAATACATTCTGGCGCCACATCTTTTCCCAGATCGATTACTTCAAAACTGTAATTTTCTAAAAGTACTTTCACAATATTCTTTCCGATATCGTGAATATCCCCTTTCACGGTTGCAAGAATGACTTTTTCTTTCTCTTTTTCCTCTCCGCCGTTCTTTTCAAGCTCCTCTTTTAAGACCGCAAAAGAACTTTTTGCCGCATCTGCACTCATCAGTAGCTGAGGAAGAAATACAGTTCCCTTTTCAAAACCTTTTCCGACCGTGTCAAGCGCCGGAATCAGATAGGTATTAATGATCTCAAGCGGTTCCTTTGTTTTTACAAGTGCAACCGTTGTCTGGTATGCATCTTCTTTCAATCCTTTTTCAATAGCTGTCTTCAGATCAATTTGCTGCCCTGCCGGCACTGTTGTTTTCGCCGGTTCCTGATTGCCGTAATGTGCAATATAGTTCTCGCAGTTTGTGTCATAATTCATCAGTGCACAGTAGGAATGATACGAGCGCATCATATCCTCTGAAGACGGATTGATAATCCCCGCCGTCAATCCATTTTGCATTGCCATAGTATAGAAATTCGCATTGATGACCGGACGACTTGGAAGTCCAAAAGAGATATTAGACACACCAAGAGCAGTCCGGACTCCATATGTATCCCGTACCATTTTCAACGCTTCCAATGTTGTCTTTGCTCCGTTTGGCTCTGAGCTGATTGTCATGGTAAGCACATCAATGACAATATCCTTTTTGTCAATACCATATTTTTTTGCTTCCTCGATAATCTTGCCTGCAACCTCAAGACGCCCTTTTGCTGTCTTTGGAATCCCATTTTCATCCAGCGTAAGTCCAATAACAACTCCACCATACTTTTGAATCAACGGGAAAACTGCATTCATGGATTCCTGTTTTCCGCTGACTGAATTTACCATTGGCTTTCCATTGTAAATACGCATCGCCTGCTCCATTGCCTCTGTGTCGACTGTGTCAATCTGAAGAGGGAGACTTGTCACACTTTGAAGTTCTCTGACCACCTCTTTCATCATTACAACCTCATCGATATCCGGAAGTCCCACATTCACATCTAAAATATGTGCCCCCTTATCCTGCTGTGTAATTCCTTCTTTTAAAATATAGTCCAGGTTATGTTCCTTTAAAGCCTGCTTAAACTTACTCTTTCCTGTCGGATTGATACGCTCTCCAATAATAACAGGCATATCTCCAAGTTCCACTGCTTTTCCATAGGAGGAGACAATCGTGTGATTCTTGAAGGTTGGCTTTGTCATCTCCAAGTCTTTACAAGCTGAAATCATCGCGCGGATATGCTTTGGAGTTGTACCACAGCATCCGCCGATCACACAGGCACCTGCTTTTACAATCTCCTGGAGCTGTTTGGCAAAAACATCCGGTGTGACATCATAGTAGGTCTGTCCGTCTCTTTGCTTTGGAAGTCCCGCATTCGGCTTTACAATGATTGGCAGTGAAGTATATTGCGCAATCTGCTGCAAAATAGGGAGCATCTGTTTTGGTCCCATTCCACAGTTAATCCCAAGTGCATCCACTCTGAGACCTTCCAAAAGCGCCACTACAGACGGCACATCTCCTCCTGTCAGAAGTTTTCCTTTGTCATCAAATATCATCGTTGCAAATACAGGGAGATTTGTGTTTTCTTTTGCTGCAAGGACTGCCGCTTTCACCTCGTAAGTATCACTCATTGTCTCGATATGAATCAAATCTGCCCCTGCTTTCTCCCCATACTGCACAACTTCTTTGAATGCTTCATAGGCGTCTTCAAAAGACAGGTCTCCCAAAGGTTTTAACAATTTTCCAGTCGGTCCGATATCCAAAGCAACATAATAGTCTCGCCCATCTCTGATCCCCGCCTTTGCTCCAAATCTGACATTTTCAACTGCCGCATCAATGATAGCCTTTAAGGAACAATTTTCGTCATGAAACTTCAATGCGTTCGCTCCAAATGTGTTCGTAAGCACAATATCACTTCCAGCCTCAAAATATGACTGATGAATTTTTCGTATCGTTTCTTTTCGCTCTATATTCCAGGTCTCAGGGAGTTCGCCAGGCTGAAGTCCTTCTGCCTGCAACAGCGTCCCCATCCCTCCGTCAAAAAATAAGAGCTCTTTTCCTAATCTTTCCAGTAACATATTAACTCCTTCTGTATATACAATCTAATTTCTGACATTCTTCGCAGCCTTTGATATGGCATGGCTCCTGTGTGCTGCTGATCCCAATCACAGCCGTCACAGACTTTGTCGGGGTAAGCATATAACTCTCTGTCATCGTCAGTCCTATCGTCTTTGCAGCATCAAGCATGCGTAAGATATCATCCTGATGTAAAATGGAGTAATCTCCATACCCCGGACTGAATCTTGGGCGAAGATATAACTGCTCCTTGCGCAGACTTTCGGCAATTTCATTTTGTGTCTTATCACAATATTCCTCCAGCATCGCAGCTGCACACGCCTGCAGAACAACTGCCTTCGCCATATCCGTCAGACTGTATCGTTTCATAAGCACATCCACACCGGTCCCGAGTGTCGCTCCAAATACGACTGCCTGAGAACAGCCCTTCAAGTTCTTATATAGATTTTTACTTTTAATTTTCATTTTTCCTATGCTAAGCTCATTCGTATCCGGAAAAGTAGTTTCAAAAATGCGATAGGTGAATTTTGCATTTACGATGTGTTCCAATTCTTTGAAAGAATCTTCCACCAGCTGTAATGTTCGTTCATCTATCGCATGTCTTCCATATCCAAGATACCGAACGGCTTCTCTCGTTCGTATATCCATAATACCCTCTAATTTCGTTTATTTGATAATCTCTGATAAGTTTGTCATGATTGCAGCTGCAATTTCCGGCTTATTCATAGAATAAATATGAATATTCTGAATACCATTTGCAATCAGATCGATAATCTGATCTGTCGCATAGGCAATTCCCGCCTGCTGCATCGCTTTTGGATCATCTCCGAACCGGTCTACTATGGCACGAAATCTTTCAGGAAGGATTGTTCCCGAAAGTTCACAGATACGAGCGATCTGCTTTCCATTCGTGACAGGCATAATTCCTGGAAGAACAGGAACTGTGATTCCTTTCTCTCGAATCCGGTACAGGAAATTGTATAAAATCGAATTGTCAAAAAACATCTGTGTCGTCAGAAAATCTACGCCGACATCCACTTTTTCTTTCAAGTGCGCAATATCCTCTGATTTGTGCTCGCTCTCCACATGTCCTTCCGGATAACATGCTGCCCCGATACAAAAATCTCCCTGTGATTTGATATCTGCAATCAGCTCACTTGCATATTTATAGTGGTTGGGAATCGGAAAAGCTCCATCTTTTGGGATATCTCCGCGAAGTGCCAGTATATTTTGAATTCCCTGTTCCTTTAACTGCTCAATGACTTGTCTTACTTCTTCTTTTGTGGAAGAAGCGCAAGTCAGATGCGCAAGACTTGCCACCCCAAGATCATTCTGGATATGAGATGCAATCTTGACTGTATTCTTGCTTGTCCCGCCGCCGGCTCCATAAGTCACACTGATAAAGGAAGGCTTTAAAGCCGCAATCTCTTCTGTTGCTTCCAATACTTTTCCGTATCCGGCATCTGTTTTTGGGGGAAATACTTCAAACGAAATATTCACTCTGTTTTCTGATAATCTGTCTTTAATTTTCATGTCCAATCTCCTCCGGTCTCTTCTTTTGTCTATAAAGTGTTGTATAAATCCTCATATTGTTTTGCAGAATTTTTCCATGAGAAATCTTTCTGCATCGCCCGCTCTGCAATCTTATTCCAGTCGCGTTTTTTATCGTAATAAATCTGCTCTGCATACCGCACAGTATGCATCATCTCATGCGCATTATAATTGCAGAAACTGAATCCTGTTCCCGTCTTTTCATATTCATTATAAGCTTCAACTGTATCCTTTAATCCTCCGGTCTCTCTCACGATCGGAACTGTTCCATATCGAAGGCTCATCAGCTGACTAAGTCCACAAGGCTCAAATAAGGACGGCATTAAAAATGCATCACAGGCAGCGTAAATCATATGAGACATTGGTTCAGAATAATAAATCTGAGCCGATACTTTTCCCGGATATTTCCATGCGAAATGCCGGAACATGTTCTCATATCTCTCCTCACCGGTTCCAAGTACAACGATCTGAATCTCGTCCTGACACAATTCGTCTAACACATATGCGATCAGGTCAAATCCTTTCTGGTCAGTCAATCTGGAGACAATACCGATCATCATCTTCTTTGCATCAACTTCCAGCCCAAGCTGCTCTTGAAGTGCAAGTTTATTTTTCACCTTTTCTTTTCTAAAGTTCTCTACTGTATAATTTCTTGCAATATGGATATCCGTGCCAGGATTATATTCTTCATAGTCAATACCATTGACAATTCCGGACAGACTGTTACTTCTTGCATTCATAAGTCCGTCCAGTTTTTCTCCGTAAAATGGTGTCTTAATCTCTTCGGCATAAGAATTGCTCACTGTCGTCACGCGGTCTGCATATACAATACCTCCCTTCAACAGATTTGCATCTTTATATGCCTCCATCTTGTCCGGCACAAAATAATAATCCGGAAGCCCTGTAATCTCTTTTACTTTATCGGTTCCCCACACGCCTTGGAATTTCAGATTATGTATCGTCATAACAGTCTTAATCCCCCGATAAAATTCTCCACCATAACGGAAATTGTCAAGATATACCGGAATCAACCCAGTCTGCCAGTCATGGCAGTGAATGATATCTGGTCTGAAATCTATCAACGGTAAGATGCTGAGCACTGCCTTTGAGAAGAACGCAAATTTTTCAATGTCCCAAAGCATATCACCATAAGGCTTGAACCCCGCAAAATATTCCTCATTATCTACAAAATAGAATGTCACTCCGTCCAATTCAAGCTCCAGAACACCTACATAACGGCTCTGCCAGTAAAAATCCATGTAAAAATGTGTCTTGTACTGCAACTGATTCTTCCATTCTTCTTTTATACACATGTATTTTGGCAGTATTACTCTGACATCATACTGTTCTTTGTCAAAATTTTTGGGCAAGGATCCGACAACATCGGCTAACCCACCGGTTTTAATAAACGGCACTGATTCTGAAGCGGCAAATAATATTTTTTTCATGACCTTCCCTCCACTCATTTTTATAGCACTTTCTTTCTATTATACCGAGTGCAGCCCAAAGGGTCAATAAAAACTCCTGTATATTTATGCGTGCTTTTTTTCTAATCGGATTGTATCGGATACCAAAGCGATAAATTCTGAGTTCGTCGGCTTTCCTTTTCCATTGCTGACAGTATATCCAAACAAGTCATCTAAAATATCTAGTTTTCCTCTGCTCCAAGCCACCTCAATCGCATGTCGAATTGCACGTTCTACTCTGCTTGATGTTGTACGATATTTCTTCGCCACTGTCGGATACAGTATTTTCGTGATCGCGTTCAGTACATCCATATCTTCCACAGCCATCATAATCGCATCACGCAAATAGTGATATCCTTTGATATGTGCCGGTATTCCGATTTCATGAATCATATTTGTCACACGACTCTCCAAACTTTCTTCGTCAATCTCTCTTCTGCATTCGGAAATATTTCCCACGGGCGTCTTTTCATATTGTATTTCTCTGTGTGTATGTTTGATTCTGTTTAATACCATTTCATTGTTAAACGGTTTCATGATGTAGTAGCTTGCCCCTCTTTTAAAGGCGTCTTCTGTAATTCGTTCCTGTCCAATTGCTGTTATGATAATAAAATCTGGCATTTTTTTTAAGTTTCTATCCTCCTGTACAAGTTCCATGACACTTAAACCGTCCATTTTCGGCATGATCAGATCTAATAATACGACATCCGGCTCCTTATTTTTTATGATATGATACATATCTTCTCCATTATCAGCCTTTCCGACAAGTGTCAATTCCTCGTCATTATTTACAATTTCCTCCAAAATGTTCAAAATCCGCTCATTATCATCAGCAATTGCCACGTTTAACCGTCCCACTTTATTGTCCTCCTACACTCTTAATCTCTGTTTTCAATCACAAATCCTATTATATCTTCCGTCATTTTGGCGTGCAAGCGAATGTCGTCGTAATATTTCGACATTTCTCTTTCTATTCTATATTTTTCAACATATTCTCTATAAATATTCCGTATCCTTTTGTCGCATCTTGTACAAACACGTGAGTTACTGCTCCGACAAGTTTTCCGTTCTGTATGATTGGGCTGCCACTCATTCCCTGAACAATTCCCCCAGTCAGATCCAACAATTCAGGGTCTGTGACTTCCAGCACAATTCCCTTGTTCACTTCCTTACAAAATAAGTCTACTTTTGTAATTTTTATCTGATAATCTCTCACAGTTCCATCCACCGCACAGCGAATAAAGGCATCCCCTGTCTGTATCTCTTCTTTCTTTCCAATTGTCATCGGTGTCTGTTCGGCAAACAGAGCGTCAATCTTATCTACGGTTCCATAAATTCCCGCCTCTGTGTTTTTTGCAATTTTCCCTAATATATTATAGCGGTTATAGACGATAATCCCTTCCATGCCGCCCGGATTTCCACTTTCTCCCTTTTGAATATCTTTTATACTCGTCTCGTATAATGTGCCATCCGTAATATCGAGCAGCTCATTTGTATCCACATCATGAATTCCGTGTCCCAATGCTCCAAATTCGCTGTTCCCAGTCAAAAATGTGATGGTGCCAAGTCCCTGCGCGTTATCTCTTACCCAAATTCCGAGCTTATATTCTTTTTCAGTCACTTTTACCGGTTTCATCTTTACCTCAATTACTTCCTCTTTTCTTCGCACTTTCAGTATCACTTCCTCAGATGTAAGATTCTTTATTTCCTCCAGCAATTCTTTTTTATTTGCAACCGGCTTTTCATTGATACCAACAATGTAATCCCCTGCCTTTACCAGATGTTTGGCCGGTTCATAATTCAATCCGTCAAGCCCTTCAAGCGCTTCTGTTCCAAGAACCATTACACCATCTGTCTCCATATAAATGCCAATGGGCATTCCACCCGGTATCAACAGATCACCGGATGCCGCTTTTGCGCTGACTTCTTCCTTAGAATACATCTGTTTTGCATTCCGTATACTAAATCCGCCTCCCACAAACAGGCCAAACAACAATACCATTATTAAAAATCTTCTATACCAGCGTTTTTTCATATCACATGTCCTCCTGCTAAAAAAACAGATGCAAAATGCATCTGTTTTAGTATGTGATATTCTCTTTTTTTCACTCTGGTATTATTTTGTACGTTCTGCCAATTCTTTCATCTCAGCTGCACTTTGCATAACAGTATCTGTAATCTTTGCACCTCCAAGAATTCTGGCAAGCTCTTCAATTTCCTGTTCTTTACTTAATCGGAAAATTTTACTTTTTGTGACACCATCCTCCACCTGCTTTTCAATCGCGTAATGTGCATCCGCCATCGCTGCAATCTGCGCAAGATGGGTAATGCAGATCACCTGATGATTTCGTCCGATAAAAGACATCTTTTCAGAAACCTTCTGAGCGGTTCTTCCGCTGATTCCCACATCAATCTCATCAAAGATCAATGTCTCTATCTGGTCTTTCTCAGCCATCACACTTTTAATTGCGAGCATGATTCTTGACAGCTCTCCTCCCGATGCAACATCGCCGAGCGCTCTCACCGGTTCTCCGGGATTCATGGAAATCATAAATTCAACTTCATCTGTCCCCTGAACTGTATAAGTCCCAAGCTCACGAAACACAATTTCAAACTGCGTATCTAAAAAATTCAGATCTCGAAGCCCTTTTCGAATCGCTTCTGCAAGCTTTACGGATTCTTCTTTCCGCAGTAAAGACAACTGGTTAGAATAGTGTTTTACTTCTGCTTCGGTCTCTTCCACTTTTTTTTGTAACTGCGCCAGATACGCATCATAATCCTGCAGTTTTAATAGCCTTTCCTCTTTTTTATCACAATATTCTAAAATCTCTTCAATAGAATTTCCATATTTTGCCTTCAAACGATTGATCTCATTCAATCGTGTCTCCACTTCAAAAAACGTCTCTTCCGAAAAATCAAAGGACATTTTGTAGTCTGACAATTCTCGGTTAAAATCATTCAAAAGACTATCTATCTCCGCAAGCTGCTGAAACATATCCTGTGCCTGCTCATCGCAGCCTGCCGCCTCCTGCATACAACGAAGCGCCCTGCTGATTGCCTCGCTTGCCGTCTCTGAGTTCGTTCCACCGGTGTACTCATATGCCTCTTCCAAATTTCCCACGATTTTCTTTCCATTCGTCATCCGGCGATATGTTTCCTCCAGTGTCTCATCCTCCTGTCTTGAAAGCTTCGCCTGTCTGATCTCCTGAATTTCAAACTCTAAGAACCCGATCTCCTTATTGCGTTCCTTTTCATCTGTCAACGCCTCTTCAAGCTCTTCTTTCTGCTCTTTGTAAATCAAATAAGCCTTTGCAAGCTTTTCTTTCACCTGCTTAATGTTCTCTTTTGCAAATGCATCTAAAATTGTCAGATGATTTTTTTTATAGAGCAGGGACTGGTGCTCATGCTGTCCATGAATATCGATTAAAATCGACGCTGCTTCTTTTAAAAGCGCAATCGGAACCGTCTCGCCATTGATCTTACTGATACTTCTCTTACTCATAAGTTTTCTGCTAAGAACAACGACTCCATCTTCCGGGAAAATATCTTTTCTTTTCAGCGCCTCCTCCTGTGTCTTATTTTCCACAAAAAATGTTAGTTCCACATATCCATATTCTGCACCCTTTCGTATGATATCAGCGGAATATTTTCCTCCCAATGCAAGATTGACAGAACCAAGAATAATTGATTTCCCGGCGCCTGTCTCCCCTGTCAAAATATTCAGCCCCTTTGTAAATTCCACTTCAATCTCATCAATCAATGCAAGATTTTTCACATACAAATTATGTAACATATTCTTTCTCCCAGACTCTCTTTTGACACATCTTGTCTTACATTACAATTTTTCTGATTTTGTCCATCACGTTCACTGTATCATCTGTCGTCCGTATTGCACACATAATCGTGTCATCTCCTGCAATACAACCGACTACTTCATTCCAATTCATCGCGTCAATTGCCGCCGCCACTGCCATTGCCATGCCGGAAACAGTTTTGATCACCAGTATATTTTGAGCCATGTCCATGGAAACATATCCGTCCTTTAAAACCCTCATATATTTCTCGCTCATCGCCGTTTCAGGTGTCTTCAAAATCGTATATTTCTGTCTTCCGCCCTCAGTTGGAACCTTTGTCAGCTTCAGGTCTCTGATATCTCTGGAAACTGTTGCCTGTGTCACCTGAAATCCTTCCTGATTCAAGCGCTCTGCCAGCTCCTCCTGTGTCTCTATATTATGCTTATTGATGAGCTCAACTACTTTTGCATGTCTTTTTCCCTTCATTTTTTCAGCTTCCTTTCATCTTTTTCCTCAACGTCTCTAAAAAGCTTATTTTGCTCAGCTTAAAAAGTTTCGTGGTATCTTCCGCCCTTCTTATGACAATCTGATCCCCTGTATATATTTCAATTGTTTGTTCTCCATCAAACGAAACTGCTGCAATCTCTGTCCGGTTATCTCTTCCTTTTCCAATCTCCACAACAATCTCATCCTCAGCCGACAGCACAATACTTCTTGTATTTAAGGCGTGAGAGCAGATTGGTGTCACAACAATCATAGATGCGGTAGGCTCTACAATCGGACCACCGGCAGACAAATTATATCCGGTCGAGCCGGTTGGGGTAGAAATAATCACTCCATCCGCCTGATATGAATTCAAAAGTTCTCCATTCACGTAAATATTAAAATGAATGATCCGAAGAGCTCCTGCTCTTCCCACAACAATATCATTGAGTGCTACATCTTCCTGACCTTTATTCAGAACTCCTTTGAGCATCATTCTTGCCTCAATCTCCGGAGTCTCTTCAAAAAGCTGCTCCAGTGCCTGCTCAATATTTTGCACTTCCACTTCCGTCAAATACCCAAGCGTTCCCAAATTAATCCCAAGAAGCGGTGCTTTGCAGGTACGCAATTCTCTTGCAGCACGAATTAAAGTTCCATCGCCGCCAAGTACCAGGACGCATTCCGTATCCTTTGGCACACTCTTACCATCTGACGCTACAATACACTGTCTGCCATGCTGTTCGATATATCGTTGAATCCGATGTGTTGTCACAAGCTCCCTGTCTTTGCTTTGGTTTGTAATGATATAAAACTTATCCATCTTCTATCCTCTATTTTTATTTTGCCAATGTGGAAAAGGCATTCTCCACAATCTGCTTCCAGTCAATCTCCACGTGTTCGATTGTATCTGTCTGTTCTGTTTTCTGCAAATGCACAAGATATTCGATATTTCCTTCCGGACCTTTGATTGGAGAAAAGTCAAGATTTAGCACTGAAAATCCGATAGACAGTGCATAGGACAGCACCATCTCAATCACTTCATAGTGCGTACTTTTTTCACGTACTACACCCTTCTTTCCTACCTTTTCTCTTCCAGCCTCAAACTGCGGCTTGATCAGTGCCACGATCTGACCATCCTCTTTCAAATAATTCCGAATCGGAAGCAATACCTTTGTAAGTGAAATAAAGGAGACATCAATCGAAGAAAAATCAATTTCTTCTCCCAGATCCTCCGGTGTCACATAACGGATATTTGTCTTCTCCATGCAGATAACACGATCATCCTGTCTTAATTTCCACGCAAGCTGTCCTTTTCCGACATCAATGGCAAACACTTTTCTTGCCCCGTTTTGCAGCATACAGTCTGTAAAACCACCAGTCGAAGCGCCCACGTCCGTGCAGACTTTCCCTTCCAGACAGACGTCAAAATTGGCAACTGCCTTTTCAAGCTTCAAGCCTCCACGGCTGACATACGGAAGCGTATGCCCTTTAATCTCAATCTGCACTTCATCCGAAAATGTTGTCCCTGCTTTATCCTCTCTTTGTCCTTCCACAAACACATTACCGGACATAATGATCGCCTTTGCCTTTTCTCTGGACTCTGCTAAATTCCTTTTTACCAGTAATACATCTAATCGTTCTTTCATATACTCTCCTAAATCATCTTCATTTCAATGCGTCATATGTTGCAACAATTTTCTCAACAATCGAATCCGCATCCAGATGCACTTCTTTTCTCAACAACTCCACATTACCATGTTCCACATATTCATCCTGAATACCATTTTGCAATACGCAGACATCCATTCTTTCTCTTGCAGCATAATTGGCAATTTTCTCGCCATATCCGCCATCTAAAAGGCCTTCCTCAATCGACACAAAAAGTCTGTGTGCTCTGCTCATCTGTTTCAGGATATCCTGATCAAATGGTTTGACAAAGCGCACATTGATCAGACTGCAATGATATCCTCTTTCTCTTAGCTGCGCACACACTGCCTCCGCAGTCTCCATCATATGCCCAACAGCAAAAACTGCGATGTCCTGTTCCTCATAAATAACTTCACTTTTCCCATATACGATCGGCTCCCGGAATTCCTGCAGTCCGTCATACGCCGCTCCCCTTGGATATCTGATGGCGATCGGTCCGTGAAATTCGATTGCAAACCGGATCATATCCGCAAACTCCCATTTATTTTTCGGGGACATCACTGTCATATTCGGGATTCCGCTTAAATATGCAAGATCAAACAGTCCCTGATGTGTCTCCCCGTCATTTCCGACAAGTCCCGCCCGATCTACCGCAAAGACGACCGGCAAATTTTGCAGACAGACATCATGTATCATTTGATCATACCCTCTCTGTAAAAAGGAAGAATACACAGCAAATACAGGTTTTAGCCCTGCTGCTGCAAGTCCTGCTGCAAAAGTAACCGCATGCTCTTCTGCAATTCCGACATCAAAAAATCTGTCCGGATATTTCTTTGCAAACGGTGTCAGACCCGTCCCGTCTTTCATCGCTGCAGTGATTGCAACAAGCTTTGGCTCCTCTTTTCCCATCCTGTACATCACCTTTGCAAAAACATCGGTATATGTGTCTTTGTCACCAGAAGATTTCTGCTGTCCAGTGGCAATATCAAACGGACCTGTCCCATGAAATTTGGAAGGCATCTTTTCCGCCGGAAGATATCCTTTTCCTTTTTCTGTCAAGACATGGACAAGCACAGCATGGTCAATCTTCTTTGCTTCCTGAAAAATTTTATATAATTTTTTGATATCATGACCGTCGACAGGACCCAGATAAGTGATTCCCATATCTTCAAACAACATCCCAGGTACAAGCAATTGCTTGATACTGTTTTTTGTCTTTCGAATATGTGACACGATCTGATCTCCAACACACGGCACTTTCTGTAATGTCTTTTCTACATTTTTCTTCAAATCTGTATAGGCATGTGCTGTGCGGATTCCATCCAGATAGTTCGACATTCCTCCGACATTTTCAGAAATCGACATCCGATTATCGTTTAATACAATAATAAAATTGCTCTTCAGATGAGAGGCGTTATTCAACGCTTCATAAGCCATACCTCCGGTCAGAGAACCGTCTCCGATCACTGAGATGACCTGATAATCTTCTTTCAGTATCTCTCTTGCCTCCACATATCCCAGTCCTGCCGAGATTGAAGTAGAACTGTGTCCCGTATCAAATGCATCACATGCACTTTCTTTTCGTTTCGGGAAACCGCTCATCCCCCCGTACTTACGCAGATCATCAAATCCTGCTTTTCTTCCTGTTAAAATCTTATGTGTATATGCCTGATGTCCCACATCCCATATAATTTTATCTTTCGGAAGTGAAAACGCCAAATGCATCGCCATCGTCAGTTCCACTACACCTAGATTGGAAGCCAGATGTCCTCCCGTTTTACTGATCTTTTCAACCAAAAACTGACGAATCTCTTCTGCCAGCGTATCTAATTCACTTTCCTTTAGTTTTTTAATATCATCTTCTTTTTGAATTCGCTCCAATACCATAAGAGCACCCCTTTTATTTTTCTCTGTAAATTAATTCTTTTAAAAGCATCTCCAAAAACTGATTTTCCCCTGAAATGCTGTGTAATAAATGAATCGCTTCCATGGAAAGGCTCTCCACAGCCTCCTTTGCGTTTTCAATTCCAAGCAACGTCACATATGTCGTCTTTTCATTCTTTTCATCGCTGTGAATTGGCTTTCCAAGCACTTCCACCGTGCTTGTCACATCCAAAATATCATCCTGTATCTGAAAAGCGACTCCCACATATTTTGCAATCTGTTCTATCTTTTGCACTTCTGTCTCAGAAGCGCCGGCAAGCACCGCTCCGATCATCATAGCACACTCGATCAGAGCACTTGTCTTCAGCTCATAAATAAAATCCAACACTTCTTTGGAAACAGCTTGTCCTGCACTCTTGACATCGACTACCTGTCCCCCGATCATGCCGTAAATTCCAGCTTTCTCAGAAAGGATTCTCATCGCCTGACCAATCTCTATGCTCTTTTGCGGACACATTGCAAACGCCTTTACAGCCGTCTCAAAGGCAAAATTAAGAAGTGCATCTCCCGCCAGAATCCCCATTGCCTCACCGTACACAACATGTGTAGTCTTTCTCCCTCTGCGGTAGTCATCATTGTCCATCGCCGGAAGATCATCATGTACAAGTGAATACGTGTGAATCATCTCAATCGCTGCCATAAACGGCTCAATAAGTTCCTCATCACCGCCAAACAATACATATGTCTCTCTCATCAGCATCGGCCGGAGACGTTTTCCACCGGCTAGAAGACTATACTCCATCGCCTCCATGATCTCTTTTTGGAGACCTTCTTTGACCGGCAGATATTTTTTTAAAATCTGTTCTATCGCTGTTATTTTTCCGATTCTTTCTTCCTTAAAATTCATGCTCTTCACCATCTTTATCCAATATCATTACTTTTTTCTCAATCGTCTCAATCTTATCATTACATATCTTCAGCAATTCCATTCCTTCATGATACAATTGAAAAGAATCCTCAAGCGAAACAGCTTCTCCCTCTAATTTTTTTACTACTTCATCTAACTGTTCAAATACGTCCTCCAGAGTCTGATCTTTTTTATTTTCTGCTTCCACAATGTTCCTCCTTATGCGTATCTTCTACTCTTGCTTTGATCACACCGTCTGTCACATATACATTCAGTGTCTCTCCATTTGCCGTATCTGCGATTGTCTTCACCACTTTGCCATTTTCCGTTGATACATAAGCAAATCCCTGATTCAGCTTTGCCAGCGGCGAAAGTCCTTTCATACGTTCGATATAAAAACCAAATCGGCGTTTTTTATCGTCAATCTTTCTTTCCATTGTCTGTCTGAGCCGCTCTTCCAATTCCACCGTTCTTTGCTGTTTGTCCCGCAGTTTATTTTGCGGATGCAGATACTTTAATTTCAATGCATACTGCCCGGTTTTTATCTTTTCCCATTCTGCTTTCTGATGTATTGCTTTACGTATCTTTATTCGATATTCTTCAACTCCGTTTAAAAATGTCTCATATTCAAACACCGCAAGTTCAGCCGCCGCAGAAGGCGTTGGCGCCCGCAAATCTGCCACATAATCTGCGATAGTTGTGTCCGTCTCATGCCCCACCGCTGAAATAACCGGAATCCGGCATTCAAAAATAGCTCTCGCAACAATTTCTTCATTAAACGCCCAAAGATCTTCTATAGAACCGCCGCCGCGCCCTACAATGATCAAATCTACTCCTTTTTTTTCAAGCGCCGCAATTCCTTCTACAATACTTGCAGCCGCCCCTTCTCCCTGAACCAATGCAGGGTATAAGAGTAACTGCACATACGGGTTTCTTCTGCCTGCAACATTGATAATATCCCGAATCGCCGCGCCTGTAGGCGCCGTCACAACGCCGATTGTTCTTGCAAACTTCGGAATCGGCTGCTTGTACTCCTCGGCAAACATTCCCATCTCGCCCAGTTCCTGTTTCAATGCCTCGAATCTCTCATAAAGTGCTCCGGCTCCATCTAGAATAATCTCTTTTGCATAGAGCTGATATTTCCCATCCCTCTCGTATGTGGTTATATTGCCAAGCACAATTACCTGCTGTCCTTCCCGCATCCGAAACGGCAAACCGCCTCTCTGTCCTGCAAACATAATACATGCGATCATCCCGGACTCATCTTTCAGTGAAAAGTAAATATGCCCGGACGTATGATATTTACAATTTGACACTTCCCCTTTCACATAAATCCGGTTCAGCATAAAATCCTGTGTAAACATATTCTTGATATAGGCATTGACCTGTCCAACAGAATACACATTGCGCATCATATCACCTTATTCCGCCAGCTTTGCCAGCACACCATTGACAAACGAAGGACCTTCATCACTGCTGTATTTCTTCGCGAGTTCTACCGCCTCATTGATTGCCACACCGGTCGGAACTTCCTCATCCCATTTCATCTCATAAACCGCAAGTCTTAAAATTGTCAGATCTACCCGATTCATACGAGATGTCTTCCAGCCTGTTGTATACTCATTCAAAAGTCCATCAATCTCTTCTTTTTTGTCGACAACAGCTTTATATTTATTCAAAATATAAGTCTTATCCTGTTCGTCAGTCTCGCCAAGCAATTCAAAGTAGAGGTCTTCTTGTTCTTTCATCTCTTCTTCGCTGTTAAATTCTATACGGAATAACATTCTAAAAATATGTTCTCTAAGTTCTGATCTATTCATTTTTCTACCTCTTTATTCTTTGGATTTTCTATTTTTTTGCATTATTGATTATTATACTACATGTGATTCCCTCTTGGCAACCAAAAAGAGTGGAGCTAAAACTCCACTCTGATTCCCATTCTGTCTTCACAGATCTAGTTTTCCATGTCCACTCCAGCTACACGAATATTCACATCTGCAACTGTCAAACCTGTCATATTCTCAATCGAAGCTTTTACTTTCTCCTGTACCTTGGCAGAAACATCCATGATGCTGTAGCCATACTTCAAATTCAGCGCCAGCGCAACTGTCACTACACCTTCAAGCACATCTACTTTCACACCTTTGGATAAAGATTTCATTCCAAGCTTGCTGATCAGTTCTCTCGTTGCATTCCCTGCCATCGAAGCGACACCTTCCACTTCCATAGCTGCAAGCCCTGCAATGATTGCAACAACCTCATCTGCAATCTGTACTTCTCCAAGATTATCATCTGCCTTTATTGTATAACTATTTCTTTCGTCTTTTCCCATGATTCAAAACCTCCTAGTCTGGATTGCCGTCTCTTGCCAAGAGATGGAATTATCTCCTGTTATTATAACAAATTTATATCCGTTTGCAAATAGGGAAATTTGTAAACTATTTTCCGAACTCAGATAACTCCAGCCCTTCGTTGCGCTCCAGTGTCATACGTATGCTCCAGCTGTTCACAAACAATAAAAGCGGTCTGTCTTTTAAGTCCTTAATCTTCTTCATATCAGAAGTACCCACAATTTTATCTAAGTCAATTTCTTTATTCTCGATCCAGCGGATATGTTCATATGGCAGCGTATCCATTCGAATCTCCACATTGTATTCATTTTCCAAACGGTATTTTAACACATCAAATTGCAGGACACCTACCACACCTACTATAATTTCCTCCATACCGGTATTATATTCCTGAAAAATTTGGATTGCACCTTCCTGTGCGATCTGATTGATTCCCTTGATGAACTGCTTACGTTTCATCGTATCCACCTGGCGAACTCTGGCAAAGTGCTCCGGTGCAAAAGTCGGAATTCCTTCGTATGCAAATTTCTCAGGAGAATTGGTAAGCGTATCTCCAATTGAAAAAATTCCCGGGTCGAACACACCAATGATATCTCCACCGTATGCTTTTTCGATCATTTTTCTTTCACTTGCCATCATCTGCTGTGGCTGAGAAAGTCTCACTTTTTTCCCACCCTGAATATGAAACACATCCATTCCAGCTTCGAATTCTCCGGAACATATTCTCATAAACGCGATTCTGTCACGGTGAGCCTTATTCATATTTGCCTGAATCTTAAATACAAATGCGGAAAATTCCTTTTCTGTCATAGGATCAATAACTCCTTTATCCGAGATTCTCGGAAGGGGAGAGCTTGTCATCTGAAGAAAATGCTGAAGAAATGTCTCCACACCAAAGTTTGTAAGAGCCGATCCAAAAAATACCGGCGACAATTCTCCTTTGCTCACAAGTTCCATATCAAACTCCGCACTTGCACCATCTAACAGTTCCACTTCATCCGTAAGCTGAGCCAGCTGTTCTTCACTGATCATTGTCTCCACCGACGGGTCATCCAATGCGATCTTTTTTACTTCCCCAATAGAAGTTCCTTTTTGTGTATCGGAAAATAACTCTATCTCCCGGTGTTCCCTGTCATATACACCTCTAAATTCTTTTCCGGAACCAATCGGCCAATTGACTGGACATGTCGCAATTCCAAGTTCCTTTTCGATCTCGTCCAACAGATCAAACGTATCTCTTGCCTCACGGTCCATTTTATTGATAAATGTAAAAATCGGAATATGACGCATCACACATACTTTGAACAATTTTCTCGTCTGCGCCTCCACACCTTTCGATGCATCAATAACCATGACGGCAGAATCTGCCGCCATCAATGTACGATAAGTATCTTCCGAGAAATCCTGATGTCCCGGCGTATCCAAAATATTGATGCAATATCCATCATAGTTGAATTGGAGCACGGAGGAAGTGACCGAGATACCTCTTTCTTTTTCAATCTCCATCCAGTCCGACACCGCATGCTTGGCAGTCGCTTTTCCTTTCACTGAACCTGCCTGATTGATTGCACCACCATATAATAAAAACTTTTCCGTCAACGTTGTCTTTCCTGCATCGGGATGCGATATGATCGCAAATGTTCTTCTTTTCTTTATCTCATCTGTAATTCCTGACATAATAATCTCCTGTTTTTTATTATTCTATACATACTTATTTAGTCTATCACAAGTAATATCTCTCTGCAAACAAAAATCTATTCATTCTCAGAATTTTTCTCTGTCTCTTTTTGCGCACTGTCTTTACTGTATATCGGTGTGATGACAATATTTTCCGGAGCGATTTCTGCTTTTCTTGTGATAATGTCCTCAATCTGGGCACGGTTAGCATCTGTCAGTTCCGCACTGTTTACTACCACGTCAGCTGTCTCCGCCGTCAGACTTACCACGGTATCTGAAAACCCTTTCGATGCAAGCATCGTCTCAACCGCAGCCTCTTTTTCCGCAAGTTCCGTCATCGCAATCATCTGGTTGATCGCATCTTGTTTCTGTTCATCTGACAAATTTGTGTTATCTATAATCTCAAGCAAAGTTTCTTTATTTTTTGCACGCACCTGCTCTCTTGTCACCTTCGCTTCCGCAACAACTCCTGTCACATCTCCATTGGTAAGCACTGCTTCTCCCGGCGTTCCTTCCACCGTTCCGTCTGCCACTTCCTGATCCTGACTTTCAATATCACCGGCAGTTTCTTGCGCTCCGTCTTCCGAAGTAATGTCAAGCAGCTCCTGATTTGCAAGTTCACCATTTGTCGCCTCTGCTTTTCCTGACTCGCCAAAAATGCGACCGGAATAGTTCAGGTATCCGGCAACCGCAATCATAATCGCGAGTGTTGTGATAATAATCTGGTTTTTCTTGAATAGACGTTTCAAAATGTAACTCCTCCTAATTTGTTTGATTTCGTTTCATTACTTTAATTTTATGCGTGTCTACATCAAATAATGCTTGGATTGCTTCTGTAATATTTTTTATGACTACTGCATTTCCACCCCCTTCTGCAATGACGACAACCCCTTCCACTTTTGGGTTGACTTCTTTTGTTACATACGGTGTCTGCTCACCTCCGGACGTGCTGTTGTACACTGTCGCCTCACTGTCCTGCGCTTCCTTTGTTTCGCGTTTTCCTCCCTGTTTGTCGCTCTCTGTTACAGTCTGACTGTTTGTCGCCTGATCCTTTTCAATAATTTTTTCCGATGAAGACTGAAACGTCACCATCACCTTTACGTTTCCCACCCCCTCTACTTCCCGCAACACCTCTTCTAGTTTCCTCTCCACCGCTTCTTCGTACTCATCTTCATAACTGTTTTCTGTTCCCGCCTCGACAGGCACATCTTTTGTCTTTGTCTTTTTTACCGGCATTGCAATGACAATCAGAAGAATCCCCACCAAAAGCGTGAGCATCAATTGATTTTTTTTTAGTTTCCATTCAAACTTAGTTTTCAATCTGAATCTCCTCCACCTCGATTTCATCTGTCTCTTCTTTTCCTACATCTTCAAGCGACATTCCCTCCAGATACTTGGTCGCCTCTTCGATTTCCCTGATCTTTTGCTGATATGAGGCATTATGATACAATTCCGAAAATGTCGTCTGCATTCCGATTGCCTTCATGATTGGTTCTGAAAGCATCACGATCAGAATCAATCCGGTAAAAAAACGAATATACTTTTTGTAGCTGTGATTCGGAATAATTTGAATGATGGCTGTAATCAAAATCAGATAAAACGCAATATTCTGCAGCCATTGATAAAAAAACGCAATCAATTTTTCCCTCCTAACCTGCCATAGTGGTCGCTGTCACTACTGCGATTGTCAATAAAAAAAGCACCCCCGTCGTAAATATAATACGAAGCAGCATCTGAGATCCATCTGCGATGCTGCTGATACAGCCTACTATTCTCTTATCCGAAACAGGTTGTATCATTGCGGCAATCAATTTATAGAGCAGGGTCACTACTGCCATCTGTATAATCGGAACCAGACAGATTCCAATACAGACCAATGCTCCTGCAACTCCGATTCCATTCTTAATCAATACTGCGGTCCCTAGCATCACCTCCGTCACCCCTCCGATTGCATCACCTACAACCGGTATCGCCTCCGCGCTTCTTCCCACCACACTTCTTTTCAGTGAGTCAATTGCCGGACTTAAAAGTCCCTGTATAATGTTTACCCCTGTCACTCCCGCAAGCAGTGTCTTTAACGTCCATGCGATCACCGTCTCGCAAAGCTCTGCAAATTTAGAAAGATAGTCTTCCTCCGACAAATTATTCATAACTTTTACCACAATGTAGACTTGTACAAATGGAATCAAAAAATTCAAAATAACAAGCTCAACCAGATAAATCAAGAGCAATACCAGGTTGTAAAACAAAATGGAAGTGCTGCTTCCTGCCGCAAAAGCGACCGCCAGAAAGTAGACAGGTCCAAGCACTTTCATAAACCCGATCAGGCGCTCCAGATTCTCACTTGCCGACACGATCAAAATACGAAACGAATTAAGCCCGATTGTGATCAAAAGCAGATATAATACGTAAAAGCTGATTTCTGATATCTGCTGATTCTGAAATACATTGGAAAAATTAGTAAATACTGCCGCCACAATCACAATCAGGAGAATGTGTACCATTCCCGCTTTGCTGCTCTTCCATTCGTAAAAAAATTGATCCGATATCATTTCACCAATCACTTGCAGCGAAGGTTCAGTCTGTCCACTTAACATCTTTTTTATCAAATCTTGGAAGTCTGTTTTCTTCTCCGGGAAAATATCATCCAGCAAATCTTCAATCTCTGAGAATTCAAATTCTTTCCAAATTGTTTCCTCCGCCTCTTTCTGAAGTTCAGCTTGCTCGTCCTTGTCTCGGATTTCTGTCGCATAGACCGTTCGCGGAGAAAAAAAGCAACCCAAAATCACTATAAAAATACAGAGTATTATTCCTTTCCCTCTCATGACAAAAATTCCTGTATCGTCTGAAGCAGGGCAAGTAAAACAGGAAGACTCATGACCAGAATGGTCAGTTTTCCAAAAATCTCAATCTGAGAAGCAATTGTCTGATATCCGGTATCCCGACAGATCCCCGAAGCAAATTCTGCGATATAAGTAACACCGAGCATCTTGATCAAGGTTGCAATATAAGAGGTATCCATGTTAATGTGCCCACTAATCTGCCTTATGGTATTAATAATCTCTTCCAATCGTCCGACAATGCTCAAAAAGATAAAAACACTGATCGCCACACTCATATAAATTCCATATTCTGTTTTTCCATTTTTGAATTGGACTGCAAGAAGCGCACCCATCACTCCAAGAACCCCGGCTTGTACAATACTCATTAAAAACACCCCTATAATGAAAACAGTCTCTTGATCGATTCAAATAGTTCATAAATATAAGGAACAATCCAAAACAGCACGAGTAAAAGTCCTGCAAAGCTTGTCAAAAATGCCTGTTCTTCTCTCCCACTATGTTTTAATACCTGACTCAGAACCGAGACTAATATTCCCACAGCAGCAATTTTAAAAATTAAATTTACACTCATCTTCGCCTCCACTTATATCAGAATAATTACAAGGAAAATTCCCCCCATCACACCAAGACAGTTACATAGTCGCTTTTTCATAACCAGTTCCTCTCTCGTCTTTTGAATTACGAACGAAAGCTGTTCCAAATACAAATCAATTGTCCCCAGCTGCATCTGCTCATCTAAATACCCCATCTGCATTCCGATTGCTTTCAGTTCTTCCTTATCCTTGTTTTTTAACTGCGACTTTATCAGACAACGGTCAATTGACTCTGTCCACAACTCAAAGAAGGTAGCTCCTGCTTTTTCTTCTATCTGCTTTGCCAAATAGAGCAGCCATTCGCCTTGCGCTCCTTCCATGCGCCTTCCAATGTGAGAAAACGCTTCCGAAAAAGGGGCTTTCGTATATTGGATTTCTCTTTTCAGCATCCAAAACAACTGCTTTAGCAGTTCCAGTTCTCTCAAATACTTTTGTAGCTCAAGTCCTTTTGTCACTCCGATTCCTCCACTTGCCAGAATGATCAAGATTGCTCCAATAATTTTTTGCACAAAGCCTCCTCCTTCTAAGCTCACGCTTCTCGATAAATTAAATCTCCGTTTTCATCATAGACCGCCTCAATCCCTCCAAGTCTGTATCGGTTGCTTAAGATGACATAGCGCTCAAATCTTTTTTCCCTGATCAATTTTTCAAAAATAGGTTTTTTGCAAATTTCTTCCATAGAATCCCCATGTGCTGTCGCCAACATTTTGCACCCACAGTGCATTGCATACTCAATCGCATGCACATCTTCCTTCGCACCGATTTCGTCTACAGCCACCACCTGTGGCGCCATTGAACGAATCAGCATGATCATACCATCCGCTTTCGGACACCTGTCTAAAATATCCGTCCTCATCCCAAGATTATTCTGTATGACTCCAAGATAACAGCCGCCAAGCTCCGAACGCTCATCTACCACTCCGACTGTACAGCCTTTAATCCAACGGTTTCCATCAGAAATCTGCCGTATCACATCTCTTAGCAGTGTTGTCTTACCACATCTTGGCGGTGATATAATCAATGTATGATACATCTGTTTATTATATGTAATATAGGGAAATATCTTGTTTGCGCAGTCCAAAACCTCATGTGATACTCGAATATTAATCGAAGAAATATACTTCATGTTCTTTATTTTTCCCCCTTCCATAATTACCTGTCCCGCCATTCCCACTCTGTGTCCTCCTTCAATCGTGATAAATCCCTGTTTTAATTCATGCTCATACGCATAAAGTGAATAATTACTGATATGCTCTATCGTCTCTTTCATTTCCTGTTTCCCGAGCCTTTTTTTCTCGGAATACATCGTCGGTAAAATCAGTTCCTCATTTTGATACAGCACAGTCACAGGCTGTCCTATCCTCAAACGTATCTCCTGTAGTTCTGAAAAATCCATTCTTTCCTGCTCGATAATCTTTTGTACCGATTCCGAAAGCACTCGTATAATCTGCTTTTTCTGATTCTTTTTTTTCATATCCTCCATTCATCTCACCTCTTTAGACAGTATATGAACAAGTTCCAAAATTAGTACAAAAAAAGAGCTTTCATCACTGAAAACTCTTTTTAACTTTTATTCTATTCTTCTACAACGTCTTTCATGCTGAAGCTGATTCTTCCCATCTTATCTTTTCCAAGACAAACCACTTTTACTTTGTCTCCCAGTGTGAGAACATCTTCCACATGTTTGATTCTTTCTTTAGAAATTTTAGAAATATGAACCATTCCTTCTTTTCCCGGTGCAAATTCGATAAATGCGCCAAACTCTTTGATGCTTACAACTTTTCCTTCAAATATCTGTCCAGCCTCAAAATCTGTCACAATCGTTGCAATCATCTTCATCGCCTCGTCCATCTTCTGTGCGTCAACACCACATACAGATACCGAACCTTCATCTGTAATATCAATCTTCACACCTGTCTGCTCAATAATTGCATTGATTGTCTTACCACGCTGTCCGACAACATCACCAATCTTTGCAGGATCAATCTGCATCTGACGGATCTTCGGTGCATACGGTCCAACTTCCGGTCTTGGCTGTTCAATTGTCTTTGCCATTACCTCATCTAAGATATAAGTTCTTGCCTGTTTTGTGCGAGCAATCGCCTCTTCAATAATCGGTCTTGTCAAACCATGAATCTTGATATCCATCTGAATTGCTGTGATACCTTTGTGTGTACCTGCAACCTTAAAGTCCATATCCCCAAAGAAATCTTCTAATCCCTGAATATCTGTAAGCACAAGATAATCATCGTCTGTATCACCTGTTACAAGACCTGCTGAGATACCCGCAACAGCTGATTTGATCGGTACACCTGCCGCCATCAGTGACATACTAGATGCGCAGATACTTGCCTGTGAAGTAGAACCATTTGACTCAAATGTCTCAGAAACAGTACGGATTGCATATGGAAATTCTTCTTCTGTCGGAAGTACCGGCACAAGTGCTCTTTCCGCAAGTGCTCCATGCCCAATCTCACGGCGTCCCGGTCCTCTTGATGGTTTTGTCTCTCCAACTGAGTATGACGGGAAGTTATAGTGGTGCATATATCTTTTTGAAGTCTCTGCCTCATCCAGCCCATCAATTCTCTGAGCCTCTGACAAAGGTGCCAGTGTTGTGATTGTACAAATCTGTGTCTGTCCACGTGTAAACATAGCAGAACCATGTACTCTCGGAATGATATCTGTCTCAGCAGCAAGCGGTCTGATCTGATCGATTGCTCTTCCGTCCGGACGTTTGTGATCTTTTAAGATCATCTTACGAACTGTTTTCTTCTGGTACTGATACAATGCTTCTCCCAAAATTTCAAGCCATTCTTCATTTTCTGCAAATGCTTCTTCTAATTTTTCTCTAATTACACGAAGATTCTCTTCTCTTACTTGTTTTTCATCAGTAAACACTGCAACTTCCATCTCTTCTGGAGTTACAATCTCTTTCATAGCCGCAAACAGCTCTTCCGGTACTGCACAGCTTATATAAGCATGTTTTTCTTTCCCACATTCCGCAACGATCGTATCGATGAATTTAATCACTTCCTGATTCACTTCATGAGCTGCAAAAATAGCTTCGATCATCTTCGCTTCCGGAACCTCATTTGCTCCTGCCTCAATCATGATTACTTTGTCTCTTGTGGAAGCAACTGTAAGCTGCATATCTGATACTGCTCTCTGAGCGGCATTCGGATTAAATACAAACTCTCCGTCAATCATACCAACCTGTGTAGTGGAAGTCGGTCCGTCAAACGGAATATCCGAAATTGCTGTTGCGATTGCAGATCCTAACATCGCCGTCAGTTCCGGACTGCAATCTGGATCAACAGATAATACCAGGTTGTTCAACGTCACATCATTTCTGTAATCTTTCGGGAACAACGGTCTCATCGGCCTGTCGATGACACGCGAAGTAAGGATTGCATTCTCAGAGGCTTTTCCTTCTCTTTTGTTAAATCCTCCCGGAATCTTTCCTACCGCATATAATTTTTCCTCATATTCAACACTGAGTGGGAAGAAGTCAATTCCTTCTCTCGGTTTTTCTGAAGCTGTCGCTGTTGATAATACAACCGTCTCCCCATAGTGCATCAGTGCTGCACCATTTGCCTGAGCAGCAACTCTTCCCACATCTACACGAAGTGTTCTGCCAGCTAATTCCATCTCAAATTTTTTAAACATATTCTTCTCCTTTTTCTTTACACATTGAACGGGTTTTTCCGAAACTACTGAAAAATATACTTTTTTGTTTTGATAAATATCCTTTTCAGTGGTCTCGGCTAATCTACCCTGTCCGTAATCTGTAATATTGTATCATATAGACAGGGCAAATGTCAATCAGGGACAGGTGTTCTAAAAAACTCCTGTCCCTGTAATACGATCACTTATTCTACTCTACAACGGCAATACGCATCATATTGCTTATTCCCTCTTTTGCCATTCCTTCGCTTCTTGCCGGAATTCCTGCTGTCAATACAACGATGTCTCCCGGTTCCACAATTTGTTTTGCACTTACAAGATTAATAGCCTCTTCACAAATATCTTCTGTCGTCTCTAACTGAATTGATTTGATTGGATATACGCCTCTGTAAAGCTGCATTTTGCGAAGCGTCAGCGCACTTGGGCTCACTCCGATAATAGGTGCTTTCGGTCTGAATTTTGATACCACTCTGGCTGTTGCACCGGATACCGTCGGTGTGACGATACATTTTGCATTCAGGCTTGCTGCTGTTGCAACAGATGAGTAGCCGATCGCACTGGAAATTCCTTTTTTGCGATGTGCCTGTGCTTTTCCAAGAAGTGTCTCATAATCCAAATGCTCTTCTGTATTCTCGATAATGTGAACCATCATCTGAAGTGCTTCTAAAGGATATTTTCCCTGTGCAGTTTCACCTGAGAGCATCACCGCATCTGTTCCATCATATACCGCATTGGCAACATCTGTCACCTCAGCTCTTGTCGGTCTTGGATTTCTCATCATAGAATCCAACATCTGTGTCGCTGTAATAACCGGTTTATAGTTACTGTTACATTTTTGGATCAGCATCTTCTGAAGATATGGAACTTCTTCCGCCGGAATCTCCACTCCCAGGTCTCCACGTGCAACCATGATTCCGTCTGCACAGCGGATAATCTCATCAATATTTTTAATTCCTTCTGCATTCTCAATCTTGGCAATAACCGGAAGATGTGGTGCTCCACACTCTTTTAACAATGCTTTGATCTCAAGAACGCCTTCTGCCGAACGCACAAACGACGCCGCAATAAAGTCAACCCCTTGTTCCACACCAAAAATAATATCCTGACGGTCTTTTTCTGTCAGTGCAGGAAGTCTCACCGGTACATTCGGCACATTCACACCTTTTTTCTGTCCCAGTTCACCACCGTTAATTACACGGCAAATAATATCCGTATCCGTAATATTCTTTACTTCCAGCTCAATCAAGCCGTCATCAATCAAAATTTTGTTTCCGATTTCAACATCTTCTACAAGACCTTCATATGTGATGGAAACTCGATTTGCATCGCCTTCCACGTCTTTTGTAGTTAATGTGAATTTTTGTCCCTCTACAAGTGTCACTTTTTTATCATCTTTTATCACACCTGTACGAATCTCCGGTCCTTTTGTATCCAAAAGAATCGCAATTGGTTTTCCAGCTTCTTCACGAATTGCTTTGAGCATATCCATTCTGCTTTTCTGTTCTTCATGATCTCCATGTGAGAAATTGAAACGGGCAATGTCCATTCCATTTTCGACTAATTTTTTCATTAACTCTCTGTCGTTTGTGTTTGGTCCCATGGTACAAATAATTTTTGTCTTCTTCATCTCGTTCTCTCCTGCCTTTTTATTTCTATTTCACATGTTCATGCGTAAACAAATGGTCCTGACAATATTCGTAGTTCCCATTGCATTTTGAACAATAACGAAATTCCAAATTTTCATCATCAAGTTCCGTGCGTCCGCAGACTGCACATTTATGTTTTGCACCACCTTCATAGTGCTGCTCTCTTTTTGCCTCATATACTGCTTTTTTATAAGCCTTTTTCCTACGAACTTCCTTCGGCGAATACCGTTTCATATTTCTTGTCGAAACATAGAAAATCAGGAAATTCAAAATGGATACCACTGCAGCCAATGCATTTGCCTTATAGACAATTCCAAATACGCTTCCTCCATATGCCGGCAAAAATGCCTGCAGAATCGCATATCCAAAATAAGCCGCATCCAGCCACGCCAGATATTTCACCTTAATCGGAATCACCATAAACAACAGGAACTGTTCGTTCGGATACAGCGCAGCAAACGCAAAAAACAGTGACAAATTCAAGTAAAACGTCCCAAGTGGGAAGGATACTCCCGCTATCACATACACGAGAATCGCTGCCAATATGTGGAACAGTGCTCCCGTAAAGAAATACAGATTAAATCGAAAAGCTCCCCATGCGTATTCAAGCTGACGTCCGATCATATAATATAAATACAATGCAAACACCATAAACAACGCACTCGAATTTGGCGGCTGCATCAAAAATGTAACTAACCTCCAGATCTGCCCGTGAAACACCGCTTCTATGTTCAGTGACAAATACTGATAATAGAATTCCGGAGCAACCAAACTCAGTGCAAAGCCAACGGTATACAACGCAATCACATAAAACATCAGATTCTGAATTGCATATCGTCCAAACTTCCGTTCTAACTTGCTAATCCAATTCATAAAAATATAGCTCCTTTATTATTTTTTTTACTTTCTCAACAACTAGTAGTAATTGTATCCTCACTAATTCGGTTTGTCAATCGGGCTATTTATATTTACATAATTTTAACAATTTCTCAACCCTAAAAGCTTAAAATATTCCACATATTTTCAAATTGTGTTTTTCGACATCTTATCGTATAATGTAGGTTGTCAAAAAAACGAAATCCATTTTAATAAGAAACTATCTGTTTCTTATCCATAAAAAGGAGATAGATATGAGTAACAATAATTTATATACTTTAGGAATTGATATCGGTTCCACTACTGTAAAAATTGCGATTTTGAACGAGCAAAACGAGGTGCTCTTCTCTGACTATGAGCGTCATTTTGCAAATATTCAAGAGACTCTTTCCGATTTGCTCGGACGTGCAATTTACAAACTGGGAGCCATCCACGTATCGCCGGTCATTACCGGTTCCGGCGGACTGACACTTGCAAAACACTTAGAGACACCATTTGTTCAGGAAGTCATTGCAGTATCTACTGCACTTCAAGACTATGCTCCACAGACAGACGTCGCAATCGAACTTGGTGGAGAAGATGCAAAAATCATCTATTTCGAAGGCGGTAATGTAGAGCAGCGCATGAACGGGATTTGTGCCGGAGGTACCGGTTCTTTCATTGACCAGATGGCTTCTCTGTTACAGACAGACGCAACCGGTCTGAATGAATATGCAAAGAACTACAAAGCTCTCTACTCTATTGCTGCACGTTGTGGTGTATTTGCCAAATCAGATATCCAGCCATTGATCAACGAAGGGGCTACGAAAGAAGATTTGTCCGCCTCTATTTTTCAGGCTGTTGTGAATCAGACGATCAGTGGACTCGCCTGCGGGAAGCCAATCCGCGGGCATGTCGCTTTTTTAGGGGGACCTCTTCACTTCCTTTCTGAATTGCGGGAGGCGTTTATCCGAACATTGAAATTAGATGATGAGCATATTATTGCTCCGACACATTCTCATCTGTTTGCTGCAATTGGTTCTGCACTGAACTCCAAGCGAAATCTGAGTGTTTCTCTTCAGGAGTTGCAGGAGCGCCTTGCCGGACATATCCACATGGACTTTGAGGTTGAACGACTCACCCCACTATTTTCGAGCAGAGCAGACTATGATGAGTTTCAAAGCAGACACACAAAACATCAAGTACCTGTTGCTGATCTCTCCTCTTATAAAGGAAAAGCATTCCTTGGAATTGATGCCGGTTCCACTACTACCAAGGCTGCTTTAGTCGGAGAAGACGGAACTTTACTCTACTCCTTCTATCACAGCAATGATGGAGATCCTCTTGGTACGACAATCACAGCAATCAAAGATATTTACCGTCAGCTTCCAAAAGGAGTCACGATTGCGCACTCCTGCTCTACCGGATATGGCGAAGCACTGATCAAGTCCGCTTTGCTTCTTGATGAAGGCGAAGTGGAAACGGTATCTCATTATTATGCCGCCTCTTTCTTTGAGCCGGATGTAGACTGTATCCTCGACATTGGCGGTCAGGATATGAAATGCATCAAAATTAAGAATCAGACCGTCGACAGCGTTCAACTAAACGAAGCCTGCTCTTCCGGCTGCGGTTCTTTCATTGAGACATTTGCAAAATCATTGAATTACAGCGTGGAAGACTTCGCTCATGAAGCATTGTTCGCCAACCATCCAATCGACCTTGGCACACGCTGTACCGTATTTATGAACTCAAAAGTAAAACAGGCGCAAAAAGAAGGGGCTTCCGTCGCTGATATTTCTGCCGGACTTGCCTACTCTGTTATCAAAAACGCACTGTTTAAAGTTATCAAAGTATCCGATGCTTCTGAACTTGGGAAGCGGATCGTCGTGCAGGGCGGTACATTCTATAATGATGCTGTTCTTCGAAGTTTCGAGACAATCGCCGACTGCCAGGCGGTGCGACCGGATATTGCCGGAATCATGGGGGCATTTGGCGCAGCTCTCATTGCGCGCGAACGTTTCAGCGAATGCAAAGGAACTACAATGCTTTCCATTGAAGAGATTGAGCATTTAGAGTACAGTACCAGCATGGCAAAATGTAAAGGCTGTACGAATAACTGTCGTCTGACGATCAATAAATTCAGTGGCGGGCGCAAATTCATTACCGGTAACCGCTGTGAACGTGGTCTTGGAAAAGAAAAATCCGACAACGGTATGCCGAACCTGTTTGCGTACAAAATGCAACGTTATTTCAGTTATCAGCCGCTTGAGGAATCCGAAGCAGTCCGGGGAACTGTTGGCATTCCACGTGTGCTGAATATGTATGAGAACTATCCGTTTTGGTTTACATTTTTCAATACTTTGAAGTTCCGCGTAGTACTTTCTCCGGCTTCCAATCGAAAAATTTATGAACTTGGCATTGAATCAATCCCAAGTGAATCCGAGTGTTATCCGGCAAAACTTGCTCACGGACATGTAGAATGGCTCATTCAGCAGGGAATTCCTTTTATCTTCTACCCTTGTATTCCTTATGAACGACAGGAATTTGAAGATGCCAACAACCATTATAACTGTCCGATTGTTACTTCTTATGCCGAAAATATAAAAAATAACATGGATGAGATCACAAACGGAAAGGTTAATTTCAAGAATCCATTTATGTCATTTAAAAGCGAAGACACCTTATCAACCCGCCTGATTGAGGAGCTTTCCAAAGAATTTTCAATTCCGGCTGATGAGATCCGACAGGCAGTTCACCTCGCTTGGACAGAGCTCGCCAAATGTCGCGAAGACATTCGCAAAAAAGGAGAAGAAACCATTGCATATTTGGATAAGACCGGTCAACGTGGTATCGTCCTTGCAGGGCGCCCATACCACATCGATCCGGAAGTACACCATGGAATTCCGGAACTGATCAATTCTTATGGAATTGCCGTACTGACAGAAGACTCTGTCTCTCATTTACATAAAGTAGAACGCCCGCTTATCGTAATGGATCAATGGATGTACCACTCACGATTGTATGCAGCCGCTAACTATGTAAAGACAAAAGATAATTTAGATCTGATTCAATTAAATTCTTTTGGTTGTGGTTTGGATGCAGTAACAACCGACGCAGTAGCAGATATTTTGACAAAGTCCGGCAAAATCTACACTTCACTGAAAATCGACGAGGTGAATAACTTAGGTGCCGCGCGAATCCGTATTCGTTCTCTTCTCTCTGCCATCCGCGTCAGAGAAGAAAAACATACTTCACGCGAGATCAAGCCATCCTCTATTGTGAAGGTTCCATTTACGAAAGAGATGCGAAAAAACTACACAATACTTTGCCCGCAGATGTCTCCGATTCACTTCGAGCTTGTAGAACCCGCATTCCGCTCTTGCGGCTACAATATTGAAGTGCTTGCAAATGATAATAAATCCGCGGTAAATGTGGGATTAAAATATGTAAACAACGATGCCTGCTACCCTTCCTTGATGGTAGTTGGTCAGATTATGGAGGCCATTCTTTCCGGAAAGTATGACACAGATAAGATTGCCGTGATCATTTCCCAGACAGGCGGAGGATGTCGTGCTTCCAACTACATCGGATTTATACGACGTGCATTGGAAAAGGCTGGTTATGCACATATTCCGGTTATCTCCATCAATTTAAGCGGACTGGAAGAAAACCCCGGCTTTAAGATTACGCTTCCACTCGTTTTAAAAGGGATGTATGCGGTTGTATTTGGAGATATTTTCATGAGAGCGCTCTATCGTGTCCGCCCATACGAGGCGGTTCCTGGCTCTGCAAATGCTCTCCATGAAAAATGGAAGAAAAAATGTATTGCATTCGTACAGAAAAAGCATCCTGGCAGACGTGAATTCAACAAAATGTGCAAGGAGATCATTGAGGACTTTGACAATCTTCCGATGTTAGATATCCAAAAGCCGCGTGTTGGAATCGTTGGTGAGATTCTTGTAAAATTCCTTCCTGCAGCAAACAACTATCTTGTAGAGCTGTTGGAACAAGAAGGTGCCGAAGCAGTCGTTCCTGATCTGCTGGATTTCTTCTTATACTGTTTCTACAATAGTAACTTCAAAGCAGAAAAACTGGGCATGAAAAAAGCAACTGCCTACAAGGCAAACTTGGGAATCAAAGCACTGGAATGGTTCCGCGCCCCTGCCGCAAAAGCATTTGCGCAAAGTAAGCACTTTGATCCGCCGGCGAAGATTACAGACCTTGCAGATATGGCAAAAGATATTGTTTCTCTCGGAAATCAGACCGGAGAAGGCTGGTTCTTAACCGGAGAGATGTTGGAACTCATTCATAACGGCACGACAAACATTGTCTGCACCCAGCCATTTGCCTGCCTTCCAAACCATGTTGTCGGAAAAGGCGTGATTAAAGAACTGAGACGGCGTTATCCGCTCGCAAACGTCGTTGCCATCGACTACGATCCTGGCGCAAGCGAAGTAAACCAGTTGAATCGTATCAAATTGATGCTGTCAACTGCAAATAAAAACTTAAGCAAAAACAACTAATAGGATTCCAAAGGAATTTCCTCTAATTCAAAAAAGACCTTGCCAAAGCTTCACGCTCCATGCAAGGTCTTTTATGTTCTCTATAATTATTTCACAAGAAGTGATGTTCCTGTCATTTCTTTTGGTTGTTCCATTCCCATTAATTCAATCAATGTCGGAGCAATATCTGCCAGACATCCGCCTTCTCTTAATTTGTATGCAGGATCTGCATTTACTAAGATAAACGGAACCGGATTTGTTGTATGAGCTGTAAATGGCTCTCCTGTCTCATAGTCCACCAATTGCTCTGCATTTCCGTGGTCTGCACAAATAAACATCTGTCCGTCTACTTCTTTGATTGCTTCAACAGCTCTTCCCACACATGAGTCCACTGCTTCAATTGCCTTAATTGCTGCATTTTCTACACCAGTGTGTCCTACCATATCCGGATTTGCAAAGTTGATAATGATCACATCATACTTCTCAGATTTGATTGCATCTACTAACTTGTCGCACACTTCAAATGCGCTCATCTCAGGCTGTAAGTCATATGTAGCAACCTTTGGAGATTTCACCAAAATACGGTCTTCTCCCTTATTTGGCTCCTCGACACCGCCGTTGAAGAAGAATGTAACATGCGCATATTTTTCTGTCTCAGCGATTCTTGCCTGTGTCATATTGTTTGCTGCAAGGAACTCACCAAATGTATTTGTAATCTCTGTCTTATGGAAAGCAACTAATTTATTTTCAATTGTCACATCGTACTCTGTAAAGCATATAAATGTTGTCTTAACTCTTTCTCCTCTGTCAAATCCTTCAAAGTTGTCATCACAGAATGTTCTTGTGATTTCTCTTGCTCTGTCCGGTCTGAAGTTGAAGAAGATGATAGAATCGTTATCTTTAATTGTCGCAACAGGCGCTCCATCTTTTACAATCACTGTCGGTAACACAAATTCATCTGTTTTTTCTGCATCATAAGACGCCTGGACTGCGCATGGTCCACACTCTGCAGTCTCACCTTCACCTTTTACCATTGCATTGTATGCCAATTCTACACGGTCCCATCTGTTATCTCTGTCCATCGCATAGTAACGACCCATTACAGATGCAATCTCACCTACTCCGATTTCTTTCATCTTATCCGCTAATTCCTGTACATAGTCTTTTCCAGATGCCGGCGGTGTATCACGTCCATCCAGGAAACAGTGTACATAAACTTTTGAAAGCCCTTGTTTTTTTGCAAGTTCTAACAATCCATAGATGTGAGAGTTGTGGCTGTGTACTCCACCGTCTGAAACCAGTCCGAACATATGAAGCGCTGAATCATGTTCTTTTGCATTTTTACATGCCGCTAATAATGCTTCATTCTCAAAGAAATCGCCATCCTGAATTGCCTTTGTAATTTTTGTCAGATCCTGATATACGATGCGACCTGCTCCCATATTCAAATGACCAACTTCTGAGTTTCCCATCTGACCTTCCGGAAGTCCGACTGCCATACCGCTGGCATTTCCTTTTACAAACGGATACTCTGCCATCAATTTGTCCATTACAGGGGTCTTACCTTCAAATACCGCATTTGCCTCATGCTTATCATTCAGACCATATCCGTCAAGAATCATTAAAACTGTTGGTTTCTTACTCATCTTTTCATTCTCCTTTATGTTAAACTTTTATCTTTTATCCTACCTGAATTATTTTACATGATTTTCCTTGTCGTTGCAAGTTTTTACCGATGAATTTCTCAGCTCAGATGCGTTCCTGTAAAAAATCAAATACATGTCCTTCTGGTGTATTTAAAAAATGCATCAGCATATATGCACACATAATTGCCACATTCTCTTCCTTTAAGATTCTTCTCACCTCCGCTTTATCTGCAAGCACGATCTCAATCTCCTCATTCTCCTCCTGTCCTTCTTTGGAAGGAACTCCGCTCGCATATCCATACACAGTCCCACAAGATTCATCTGTCATGCCGATCGTCGTAAAATACGGCTTTGTATACATATCCGCCGCATTAATCGGTTGGAAATCAAGTCCGGTCTCCTCTTTTAGCTCCCGCATGCCAGCCATCTTAAAGTCTTCCCCTTCATCCACAAGTCCCGCCGGGAACTCATAGATATAATCATCCAAAGGACATCTATACTGACGAATTAAGACCAGTTTTTCTTTTTTCTCTTTTTCATCTCGATAGACACTATATATAATCACTCCATCTGCCTTGTTTTCTCTTGTCTTAATCTTCAACTCTTCTGTTGTCTTTGCTCTTGATGCCACAAAATAGGTACTGTGCTTCCCTGTATCACTTTTCATATCCAGCTCGTACATGTTCAAAAACTTGTTTTGTGTTGTCTGCTTAATACTTTCTACTCTTCGCATGCTAAACACACTCTCCTCTAAAAATTTGTACCACTCTGTTTCAGGAAACAACAAAGAGTCACCGACCATTCCAGCCAATGACTCCCTGTTAGTTACTAAATTTCAAATACTATTTGTAATTTACGATTATACATAAGTAGTTCAAGAATCATTGTATTTACAAGGTTCGTAGTATTCATCAATGAAAAAGTGATAATCAAAAGTGATAATTAGCACATATCCAAATGACATCAAACTCTATATGAATACTTCTTTTCCTGCCATATTCTTGATAAATTCTTCCTGTGCTTCTCTTGATACATAATATTCTTTACCAATTTTATTACCATATCCCATTTGGAACATGAGCTTTAAAATTCTTAATGCCTTATTGCTCTCGCAACGATATATTTCCATTATATCATTTTTGCCAAACATATGTAATTGGCTGCATTTTAGTGACTGAATATATTTATCAATTACATAATCTTTTTGAACACACAGATCAATCAATTCATCTCTTTGCATTTTATCATATTCTTGTTGTTTATTCAATCTTGTTACACCTCTACATTTTATTCATAACAGAAATAGGTATTCCCTATCTGTTTATACACTCCACTTCCCTGTTTAAATTCAGCCTGATATAAAACATTATCTGGAAGAATACTTCCGTTGTCCCAAATATAATATGCATTTTTAATTGCACGTTCATCTGGAATCTTATCAATATTACCATCTTCTATACAGGCATATTGAAGAGGATTTCTTTGATAAATCACCTCATCAATTGAATCGGGGAATTTATCGCTATTCATTCTATTTAATACCACAGAGGCTACAGATTGTTGATGTTCGTTTGATTCGCTACCAGCTTCAGCATATACAAGTCTTGCAAGAAGATATTTCTTTTCGCTTTCTACTTCAATAATATTGCTAATGTCTTCTTCAATGGTTGAGACACCTTCTGTCATTATACGTGCTCGGATAGCCTCTTGTGCTATATCTTTTACTTTATCGTCTTTATCTGTTTGCACAGGCTCATTTGAAACAGTTTTGGCACTGTAGCTATCTTCTCTATCAACTATGTATATTTTTGCTCCAACAGCTATGATTACTAATAAAAGAATCACAAGAATGTATATGAAATGATTTACATAGTCAGAGTTTTTATTCTTCATATTTGCCTCCGTTCTTATTTTGTGGTACTTCCAAACCCACCATTTCTAATCTCTTTTTCGTCCTCATCATCATCTACTGTGATACCGTATTCCACGAAGACTCCCTGTGCGAATCCTTCTCCTTGCTTGATTTTTACAAGTTTTCCCTCGTTTGTTTCATTGGCTAGTTTTATAAAGATATGTCCTTCGTTGTCAGAATAAAAATAATCGCTATCTACCACAGCTACAGTATTGAACAGTCTAATGCGAAATTTAAAACCAAGTCCACTTCTCGGATAACATTTTAAAACCCAACCATCTTTAATTTTGCATCTGATCCCTGTTGGAATTTTGATACTAGAACCAGGTGCAAGTGTAAAATCGAGCGGAGATTTAAAATCGTATCCGGCACTTCCTTTGGTTGCTCTCTTTGGAAGTTGAATATTATCGTAAATTTCTAATAGCTCTTCATCCGTCAACGCTCTATTGAATGTGTCTAACCAATCCTTTTTAAACTGTTCAAAACTAACTTTTTCAAATTTTGCAATTTTCTTCATATCATTTATTCTCCTATTCTTTTCTTTAAATATTTCAAATATTCATCCCAAAATCCCTCTGAGTGAATATATTCTTTGCTCTTTAACATTTTCTTTTTCATATCCGCACTAATATTTTTTGTTCTATACAAAGGCTTTTTCGCCAGTATATCTCTCAAAAATTCATTTGTAATATGGTGTATCTTCAATTTATCATCTTGCATTACAGAGTCGATGATTTCCTTATATTCATTCAAATCAGCCGTTGGTATAGCATAATTTCCTTTAGGAAGATTCTTTGTTGAGAATGGACTGATACCTGCGCCATTTATTTGTGGTTTTAAAAATTCAGTTACAAATTCAAGATTCTTTGCATGGAATTTAAATTCAATCTCTTTATCATTCTCCATAATATCTTTGATAGTTCCTTCAGATTCTAAAGCAGCATATAAATCATCATAATTACCTTTTTCTGTGATACCGCACAATCTATTCGCCATTGCAAATAGAATGTTGTGTCCTCTTCCTAAAGATGGGATATATGCCACAAGAGTCGATTTACCATAATGATATATCTGACAGTTATTAGCACATTTGATATATACATCATCCGTGTCAAGATTCCCATTTTCATCTCTTGGAAAATCATTTGTATTCTGACAGATATGTGCTTTCAATCTGTATTTTCCTTTATATTTCATAAGGTATGATGCCATTTATTTATTCACCTTCAGTCTAATATTCTTCATAATATGTTTCTTCACTTACAATTTTTCTTTTATTCTTCTCAGCTTCATTTGCTTTATTAACAGCTATTTTTCTGTCTCGGAATAATATTTTGTCAATGTTACTGTAGTAAAATAAGAACACATGTTTATCTCTCTTCTCAATACCAACAAAATAGTCGTCATATACGCTACGGATCTTTATTTCAAGTACATCGTAGATTCCACAATTTGGAATGATTCTTGTGTAGTAAAAGATATCGTTCTTTCTTACTTTTACACTATTTGTGTCACTCATATACTTATTCTCCTAGTAAGATTCCGTTTTTAATTAACTTGTTTATTTCTTTTTTGAATTTACGTTTTACTTTTTGTAAGACGAGATTGTTTTTTACTCCAGGATATTCAGGATTGTAAAATGGAGTATATGATGTATCTGCAGTACAATCTACAATTTCGTATTCAATATAACAATCGTCCATGATTGATACTAAAAATCTCAATTCGATAATTGGTACTTTCTTATATTTGTATAGAGGAATATTTAATATGTATTTAGACCCATATTTTTGAAAACCTTGTCCTATTAATGTGTTGTGGTCACAGTTTTTGTTTAATCGAATTTCCATATACTGTCTCCTTTCAGTGATTCTGATTTCTTCTATTTTTGTTTATTTTTAGACAGGCATGATTTTTATGTTTTAACCACACCTGTCTATATTTATTATTCTCTATTTAGTTTTCTGTTTCGATTTATTCGTCATACAGAACAATTTCTTTTGATTGAAGAGTCTTTTGCACATCAATTACTCTTTGGTTTGATGACCCTCTCCAATGTAATGTCAAATCTCGTAATTCATCTACATAACGCCCATCTACAAATACATCACATTGTTTTATAATGTCTTGACGCATTTTAATGATTTTATCTCTGTTTGGATTTAAATCGTCTGTTACAACAGGATTCATGACCTGTTTCCATGTGTATCCAGAATATAACCATATATTTTTTGTTGGAAATGAAAGACGGATTTCATTCACTAAATTCAGTATGGTTTTGACGTTATTTTCATTCAAAGGATCTCCACCGCTAAAAGTAATCCCGGAAATATAATCCTTTGACAACTCTTCAAAAATTTCTTGTTTTGCTTCTTCATTAAACGATATACCGCTATTGATATCCCATGTTTGAGGATTCTGACAGTTGTTACAATGATGTGTACAGCCTGAACACCAAAGAACAACTCTAAGACCAGAACCATTTAGCATATCATCATGTGTTATATTATGAAAATTCATATTACATGCTCACCCTATCTTTTATTTCTGCCATTTTGCTAGGATTATATCTAGTTTCTCCATGTACTCTCGTGAAACCAAGATATCCATTCATACGATCAATTTTTGTAATCATAGAACTTCCACATTTAGGACAAACATCCATTTCTACTTGTTGATATCCACAATCCTCGCAGTAACACATTGCAAGATTAACACCTTCATAAAAACCTTTTTTCATTGCTCTTAGAACAAGCGTTTTAATTGCCTCTTTGTTGTAACCAAGATTGTATCTACAATATTGAATCTTTCCACCATTAAAATAATTCCAAAAACGAGCCTCTTTATCTTGTTTTTCAACAGGTGACATATCTTCAGATACATGACAATGAAAACTATTACTAACATATGGCTTGTCTGATACATTTTCAATTACACCATACATCTTTCTAAATTGTTCTACTTGTAAGCCACAAAGACTCTCTGCTGGTGTTCCGTAAATCGCATATAAAATTTTGTCTTCTTCTTTAATTTTATCTACATAATTTTGAATGTATTTCATTACATCAAGTGCAAATTCCCCGTCTTCTCTAATTGATTTACCATTATATAATCTTTGCAATTCGTTTAAAGCAGTAATACCATAACTAATTGTCATTGGTGGTAAAATAGGTTTAATTTTATCATCTGGCTTTAAATTTCCACCATACAGCCCACCTTCACAAAATGCAATTGGATTCACACTCGCTTTTAATTCTCCAATATAATCATATGTACGTTTATGTAGTCCTCTAATCATTTCGAGATAATAATTTAATACTCCATAGAAATCTTTTGATTCTTGTCTTGATTTTGCTAAAATCATTGGAAGATTTAAACTTACAACCACACCATATAAAATGGTGCTGACTATATCATCAACTTATGTTTTATAAGTTGCCTTGCGCTTCCATATAAACATTTCATTTTATATGTACTCTACTCTGTTATGATATAAATATCATCATTTCGATAGTCGATTAATGTTCATCAATTTTTCTCCAAGTATATCTATCATACATTTTTCGTTTTCTTAAAACAGACAAACCACCATGTCTAATCATATATTCTGGTGCGTTTATGTCTCTCATAAAACTTTTAACACTTTCATATCTTTTGGTTGTATTGGTTTTACTGTCGTATACTTCTATTTCTGTATTACCATTATGACCAAAATTACCATGACTAATTGCATTTCCAATATTCATCCACTGCGTAACTTGTCTTAAATTATTGATATTGTTATTTTGTGGATTTGCGTCTATATGGTCAATTACTAAATCATTTCTCAATTTATCTTTGCTCCAAGTTTGATATACCAACCTATGAATAAAATAGTGTTTATGTTTTATTTCAACTCTGCAATATCCGTCTCTTGTTATCTCTTGTCTCATTAAAAAGAAACTTTTTAGTTTATCATTTTCGTCAAATTTTATTTGTGCTACTTCTCCGTCTTTTGTAATATAATATCCTTGAAATATTGTTTCTCTATAAACAACGTTATTTAATATAAATTCTCTAATAATTCATTTCCTCCTTTTGTTTTAGAGAAAAATTGATGCTTCACACAGGATTCTTTCGTTCCCTGTTAGCACATTGTTTAATTGTCATTTCCTACAATTCCTAAACGTACAATGTACACCCTATATTTATAGGTTCACAAGGTTATTCAACATATATCACTATATGAGGGGGCATTTAAAGTCTACCCAAGTTACATCTTCCTTCAAATACTGGTTTATCCGTTTCATCTAACGGGTGCATTCCACCTTTTTCATACCAAGGTGAAAGAAATGCTCTACACATGTTATCGTATGTCACCATACGCACTGACTAACTCTTCCCTCTGAATTCGCCACATTCGTCATCAGGCATCCCTTTTTGGAATTGGTGCTTATCTCCAATTCTACGGTGTTACACTCATCACACCTAGTCGATTCACCTTCCCATTATATAGGCTTGGCACAGCTTCATCTCATATCATAGAATCTCTTCTCCATAAGACCTATCTGTTAGCAACATTTAAGTCACACCCAATAAGCTATTGGTTTAAGGATGTTTTACATGGGCTGATTTACACTTACCCATAGGCGATACTACTCGTTTATATTTTTTATACATTTCAGGAACATACCCATCACCAGTTAACGATAGCCAATCCGGATACATCGTCTTGCTACTACAATCAATACCTGCATTAAATACATCTGCATTAGGGTATTTTCTTGATCCGTCACCATGTAATTCTTTGTCATATAAGAATACAATTTTAGGGAATAAAACTGGTCGTTTAAATCCTTTTTTACCTTGTCCTTCAGAATGAACATTTAACAACGTAATTGCAGCCATTTTTCCAAATCTATCTGTCGCTAATCCAATTGTCATTGTAACAAATGGATAATCCCCTCTGCTTGAGCCAACGCTATTCAACTTCATTTCAATTCCTTGCCACCCTTGCTCAAAATCTCTTTTGATTTTGCTCAGGGCATATTCTTCTGCGGATGGAGTTTTCCATACTTTTATATCGTTATCTTTTTCTACACATCCACAAACTTCTGCATATTCGTGTCTATACTTCCAGTATGATTTCTCGGCATATGGTGAAAGAATCTTATCTACTTCTGGAACTGTAAAACCACCATATTGTTGAGCAGCTGTACTTAAGATAATATCTCCCATTACATCAAATGCCGTATCAAGATAGTTTGGTTCGTTATACCAAATATTCCCCATCTCAAACCCATCTTTCATGATTTCTCCTACACGCATAAGATCACAATTAAATGTATCAAGTCTAGCACTTCTATCATGAATATAAATATATCCATCTTTCATTGCTTGTTTTTCATCAAGTGTTAAGAAAAATTTCTTATATAATTCACTACTTAGTTCGTTATAAATAAGGTTTCTCTTCGTAGCAACTAAGGAGGAATCAGTATTGGCATTACTTTTATCACCAATGTACCGAATAGCTTGACTTCTTTTATAAACTTTATCCATCATATGCACAAAATCTTTTTTATAATTTCTATATTCTCTATAACTCTTTGCAACAATTGGAAAATATTCTTCTAAAACAGCCTCAACAATATTGTGCATTTCATAAATTTCGGTATCTTCTAAATTGTTCTCAACCAATTTATTCCATACTTCAGTACAAATTAATTTGTAATCTTCGTTATTCAATGTAAGCATTGCTCTTTTTGCACTTTTATTAACGGCATTAATAATTTTTTGTTCATTATACTCTTCAAGAGTTCCGTCTTTTTTAATTACTTTCAATATTTAATCCTCCTTCGTGTCCTCGTCGTATAAATCATACCTATCTAAATCCCACGTCTTAGCAGCATTACACAATCCCATTGTCACAGTGCCTACAATCCCACCAAACAAAACACCACCAAGAAAAACCAAAAACTCATGCATGTAAACAACCCTCCTTATCTTTTAATGTTGCCATCGCCACCATATCGGATATTCAGACACATATGAGAAGAGTATTCATCTCCACAATCCGATACGTGACCAATGCTTTCAATAATATATTCTCTATTTTCAAGCCTAACAGTGACTACACCGTTTCTATATTTCGCTTTCATTTTCTCTAATTCATCTGTCAATTCATCTACCGTTCTAATCAAAATTTAACCTCTGCCCTCCTTCAACAAGTAATTTTCAATTTCAATCCAGTTATACAACCTGATTCCAGTCCAATCTTCATTCCAAGAATATTCGTCTCCAAATAATATTTTTTCTTTTGCGTTGCTTGTATATAAATTACTTGATTTATCATCAATCAAAATCCCATCAGACATATCAATATGAGACTTATCGTTATACTCTTTCATATTTACACAAATCATTTTTGTGTTAGAAAGACTCTTTGTAACCCATAATTGTTTGCCAATACAATTAGGACTGAATCCCATAGTTACAATCGTCACATCATATTTTTCTTTTAATTTTTCAATTACTTCTTTTGCATACGGCATAAACTTTAATCTTTCAAAGAATCTTGGTTGATTGAAATAATTGTTTATTTGCTCTTTCGTAGCACAATCACATTCTTCAAAATCGTATGTATTAATTTCATATGCATGAATCTTTTTGAATTTTTTATAATATTCGAAATCTTCATTATATAAGGAAGTAATCACTGCGATTGAATCACATATGACTCCGTCAATCGAAGTCAAGATATAATTTTTTCTTTTCTTGACTCACTAAAAATCACCTCCATAATTTCTCCTTTGAATATACTCGTGAATTTCATCTACAACTGTACTTAATGGTTTATCGCCGTTATTGTAAAAAATTCTATTTGCTACACATTGGACTTTTGAAAAATCTTTGTTGTCTTGTATTAGTCTCCGCTTTGCTTCTTCTTTTTCATCTCCACGCTCAACCAATCTTTTTTCAATTGTTTTATTGTTTGCGTATATATAAATGCAAATTGGATCGATATTTAATTCGTTTTTTCGTATTCTATATAAAATATCTTGTAATCCTCTTGGTTCAATAATTTTAATTGTGTTTTGCTCTGAGTTTAAATAATCCTCTTTTGCAGATCCATACCACCATTCACCTTGAGTTGTGTCAAACTTTTTATATTCCATAAAAAAATCGTTCTCAATCTTATCTAAAAACTCTTCTTTTTTAATAAAATGGTAATCAACATCTTGTTTTTCTTTTGTACGCATAGGTCTGGTAGTATAAGATACTAATTTCTTATATCCATATTTTTTAATTAATTCATTTACAATTGTATCTTTACCCGAACACGTCTTTCCAATTACGAAAATCATCTATTTATTTTCACCATCCGTATTTTTCTCTTCTTTAATTTCTGTTTCAGCTTTTATAAATAAAATATGCTTATTATCTTCTGTGCAAGAAGATTTATATAATGTAGCAACGCATTGGTCTTTCGCATTAACAAATCTCTTGCACTCATTTTTCTTTTGACAATCGTTATCTTCGTTATTACTGCAATAGTAAATATAATCCATTAATCTGTAGTTCCTTTTCTAATATTTGTTTCTGGACAAATTTGATTTTCAAATCCAGCAATGTATTCTTTCAATTCTTCTTTAAATTTTTCTTTTTTATTGTATCCACAAGGAAACATCTCAGGACACAGACCGTTTCTATATACACATTCTCTTACCATTCTGCTCGCTGCTTCTGGTTCAAGTTTAACAATTTCGTCTTTAATCATTTCAAATGCTTTTCTAGTCTGATAACTAGCACAGTTGCATAGTCTCTTTCTTGCCACATTAATTAATGCTTGAAAATTGAAATAATATGTTGCACTCTGTAATGTATTTCTGTTCGGGATTTCATCGTAATCATTTCTATCACTTCTTAAAGTTGAAACAAATGGAACAACACCGTTTGAATGTCTTACTAAATGTCCATGAACAAACTGTGGAGCATCATAAATCTTTAAAATAACTGAACCAAGTCTAATTGGAGAATGTTCTGCCATCAAAAGTTTTAACTTCCAATCATGATTAGGATAACAACCTTTATCCTTACCAACTGTAGTCATAGTGGCATCTTTAATTTGTTGCCACATATCTTCAGCCCATTTAATCTCTACTCGCATTTTTGACAAATCCGGTTCAACCATCTTATTTACTCCTCTACTTCCCATTTCTGTACAAAATCATAGAAATCATCAACTACATTTTTGTTTTCACTTTCGATACAAACCTCAATAGGACTTGACAAATCAAGTGAATAAATACCAAGTAAACTCTTTGCGTTTACTACTTGATGTTTCTGTTTGATGAAAATATTTTCTTTATATCTTCCACATGTCTGTACAAACGCTTTAATATCCGAGATTAAATTTAATTTGATTTTATAATTCTCCATTTCTTAATCCTCCTCTACAATCCATAATTTAATTTGTTCTTGAAACTCTTTAATTACATTTTGCTCATCAGTATTAATCACAACAGTTACAGTCTTTTCTACTCCAGTTGATAGCACGCCCATCATTGACTTCGCATCAATAATATATCTACCTACTTGATAATCAATATCACAATCAAATTCAGAACATTTTTGTGTAAACAGTGCAATTTCATTTACACTGTTTAACCTAATTTGAAATTCGTTTTTCATTATATTTTCTCCTTTTGTAGTATGCCGAAACCACATTGTTAACAAGCTGACATCTTGTGAGCAATCCAACACTGCCAGGAACAGGTGTTACATAAGAATCATAGATGTATGTTCCATCTACATCACCGCACAATTTACCGTCTTCATCTTTATTGATCCCAACATCAATAATAATTTGTCCATTTTTAAAATATGTGGAATCAAAATATTTTGCTTTACCAATAGCGGAAATTACAATATCAGCATTTTGTGTATAATATTTCAGATTATCTGTTTTACTGTTGCAACAGGTAACGGTCACACCCTGTTCAATCATCATGTTTACAAGTGGTTTCCCAACAATATCACTTCTTCCAATCACAACAACGTCTTTGCTAGACAAATCTACTTTGTTGTATTTTAACCAATTCATAATACCTAACGGTGTGCACGGTCTGTGCCAACTATTTCTTTTGAAACCATCAACGTCTTTTGAAGGTCTGATACATTTTTGCAATCGGTTTTTGTTGTATTGTTTAGGAATTGGCAATTGAATGATAATACCGTCTACCGTATCATCCGCATCATATTGTCTGATAATGTTTTCCACTTTTTCCTGAGACATCGAATCATCCATAATATGTTCATGAATCATCTTGATACCAATTTCAGTACAATCTTTTTTCTTTCCTTTGATATAAGAATTACTTGATTCATCGTTACCAATTTGCACCACTACAAGACAAGGCTTATCTTTCATCTTGTCCACTTTGCTCTTTAAAATTTCTTTTCTCTTCTCCACATATTCTTTACACGAAATCATAAAGTACCTCCAATATTTAATTGTGTTTTGAAAATAATAAGTGTTACGGTTATATTCTCTTTTTTAAGTACGCCAATACAAAAAAGAGTTGTTATTTTACCAATTCTATGAATTGCTCTTCTGTGATAATTTGGACTCCCAAATCTTTTGCTTTTTTATTCTTACTAGAAGTTGAATTTACATTATTATTGATGAGCGCAAACGTATTCTTGCTTACTGACCCAGATACTTTTCCGCCCATAGATTCTATTGCTGATTTCAAAGTATCTCTGTTTGGATAATGTGTTAAAGACCCAGTTATTACAAATGTTTTACCATTTAATTTATCACTCTTTGCAGAGCTATCATCGGTCACAAATGTAATGATTTTTACAAGCTCTCCAATTTTATCTTCATTCCACATTGTATTGAACCATGTGTGAATATTCTTATTTAAAACTGACCCAAAACCTTCAATGTTTGCAAAGTTATAACTTCCAAATCCTGCTTTTTCAAATTCTTCCCATGTTTTAAATCTCTTTAGTAATTCCTTCGACTGAGACGTTCCGATGTTTGGAATACTTAGTGCTGCTATAAAATGTTGTAAGTCCACAGTTTTACTCTTTTCGATTGCGTCTTGTAATTTCTTTACAGATCTAGCACCGAATCCATCCATTTTTGATAACTCATCGAAGTGAACATGAAGATTATAAATATCGAAAATGTTATTTAACCAACCTAAATCAATGAATTTTTTCAATGTTTCTTCTGATAATCCATCAATGTTCATGCCTTTCTTAGATACAAAATGTGACAATCTTCCAAGAAGTTTTCCTTTACAGTGTGGATTTGTACACATGAGAACTTGTGTATCATTGTCTTTTTTGATTTCTGTTGGTTCTCCGCAAACTGGACAATAACCAATGATTTCAACATAAGTAGATTCTCTTCCTTTTGCAGATAGATTTTCTTTTATCTGTGGTATGATTTGGTTGGCTTTGTATACTGTAATAGTATCTCCAATTTGTAAATCAAGTTCTGTAAGAATACTTACATTATGGACACTTGCTCTTTCAACAATAGTTCCATCAATCTCTACAGGTTTGAAGATTGCCACGGGCGTAAGCTGTCCTGATTTCCCCATTGACCATTCCATATCCAGTAAGGTGGTTTCTACTTCCTCATCATAAAATTTGAAGGCGATAGAATGCTTTGGGTGATGTCCAGTCATACCAAGTGATTCTCCATATCGGATATCGTTATAAGTCATTACCAAACCATCAATGCCATATGATAATTTGTTTGCAATATTTTTTAAATTGTCAATTAAAAAATCAATATGCTCCGCATCATTATCGTTTGTTGCAACATACGGAACAATTTCAAATCCTAAATCTTCTATATAATTAAATCGTTCTAAAAATGTACTTATGTTTCCTTCAATCTTCGGAACTTTCCATGCAATAAATCTAATATGTCTGTCTTTTGCAATCTTACTATCCAATTGCCTTACTGATCCACTTACTAAGTTTCTAGGATTCTTATATTTTTTATCATCAGGCAACTTATCATTAATTTTTCTAAAGTCATCATTTGATATAATTGCTTCTCCTTCTACTTCTAGCAATCCTTTATACGGAATTGTTAATGGAATATTTTCAAATACTTTAGCAGTATGCGTGATATCCTCGCCCTCGTAAGCATTCCCTCTTGTTTCCGCAGATTGTAATACACCATTATTATATGTAAGTAAACAAGTAAGTCCATCCATCTTACAACTTAAAATATAGTCTTTATTGCTTGCGAATTTAATTAAATCTTTCTCCGATTTTGTCTTTGCTAAAGACAGCATAGGATGAGAGTGTTTTACCTTTTTTAACTCGGATTTGACCTCATATCCCACTGTTTTTGTAGGAGAATTTGCAAATGAAAGTCCAGTTTCATCTTCTAATTTTTGTAGTTCATCGTACAAATTGTCGTATTCATAGTCAGAAATCAGCGATTTTGAGTCGTTATAATACGAATCTCTGTATTTATTTAATTCTTTTGTTAGTTCTTTTATTCTTTCTACCTTTTCCATTTACCCACCTCTTTTGGTTTTCTCCACGAAATTTCGTAAAATCCATGAGAACATTTTACTTTGTACCCTAGTTGCTTTAGCTTTTTAATTGTCTTAGAAAAAAGATTAAACCACATAATACTAAGTTCACCTTCTTCTGATGCCGTTTTTATTTCATCTAAAACATCATCAATTTCTGTCTCCATATTCATATTTATTACTTCCATAGCATTTTCATATGCCGTATATGCATCAAGCATTACTATTTCACCTCTTTCTATTTTTTACGCCATATATGGTCTGTCAGATGCGATAGACCTATAATATATAGCGTAAATTTTTTGTTTTTGAAATGTTCGTTTTGGGACTGATCGATTTTACATTTTTTCAAGTAGCGTTTTTAATGGCTCTGTTTTAATATTCTCTTTTGCCCAAGAAATATATCTAGGATCTACACTTGCAACTTCAGGAAGTGTTTTTACCGCTATGTTTTCCAAATGTAATAATATAATCTTCTAATGTAGGTCTTTTGTATATTCATCATCAAACAAAACTTCAATATCTTTTCTACTAGCCAGATAATCGGCAAGATGTAATAGTTTTTGATATTTATTTTCTGGCAACGGCAATACACATGAACTTCTTTTATCTTTATTCCACTGCCCCATGTGTGATTCAATTGTATGGGCGATTAATTCAAGCTCGTTTTCCGGAATAAACCCAACAATTTTCCGAACTTCTTGAGCTGCTAAAATTGGATGATCAAATTTTGTATATTTACTTGCTAAATAATCTTCATCATTTCCACTTTTCATTGAATCGTGCATGATGCCAGCTACACGAATCAAATCTCTTTCTCTTGATGTAAAGTCATTTTTATAACAATCAATACTTAAAATGTGATTTAAAAATCTCACTAATGCACAAGTATGTCGTGCCAAACCTAAATCTCCCAATGCATATTGAGGATGATATTTCCCTGTGCTTGATGCTCCAACATTCCAGAAATAATTAGGAATCACTTTAATACACTCTTTTGCGAATTCTTTAATATCTTCATTCTCAAATGTGCTTAACAACGAATCAAAAATTTTAGATTTTTCATTTCTCATTAGTTTATTCTCCTTTTAAAAATGTTTGTAATAATGTATTTCTTGCAAAATTCTCTTTCTTTTTTAATGCCAAATTTATAGTTCGTACCTCTCCTAAATGGTAACAATTTTCTTTTGCTCTACTAATTCCAACGTATAGAAGATTTGAATTTAACATATATGTATGTGCGCTTGGTGTTGTTAGAATAACTTGTTTGAATTGCCCTCCCTGGCTTTTATGTGTGCTAATCGCATAAGCAAGTCTTATATTCTTCATAGAACTTTTCGGGCAATATATCAATTCTCCATCATAATCTACAACCATAGCATCTTTCATAACTTTTACTACTTTACCAGATTCACCATTTGCAATAAATGTTGTATTTTTATCATCTATAAATTCTTCATTATATCTAATCGCCTTATAATCATTTACATAATTCATAACAATATCATTAAGTCTAAACTCAGAATCTCCAAACGTTATTTTTTCATTAGGATTAGGATTTATGGCATTTTGCAACTTTTTGTTCAATTCAATAACGCCATAATCTCCTACGTTATAACAGGATAAAACCACAATATCTTCTTTTTTATATCCCTTTTTAATCAGACTTTTATATAAGTTTACAGAATAATCTACAATTTTTTCTTTGTTTAACCCCATAAAAATATAAGATTTATCATCACCAAAAACTTGCATTCCTGTTTTTTTACTTCTATCAAGATACTCATTCTGCATTCTTGTATCTGTTGCTATTGTAGAAAGACCTCCAGTTCCATATCTAAAAACTTTATTCAATGTTATTGTTGGAATACAGTCACTACACAGTAAATCATATAATACATTTCCTGCGCCAACTGAAGGTATCTGTGCGTCATCCCCTATTAATAGCAACTTTGTTCTATTAAAATCAATAGCTTCTAATAAATGCCTGAATAAGAAGATATCACACATTGAAAATTCATCGACAATTACAACATCAAAATCAAGTGTATTCTCTTCGTTATACTCCCAATAATTAGGTGGCATATGCCCAAGTCCACGATGAATTGTCATTGCACTTTTACTAGTAAATCCAGCTAAAACTTTTGCTGCTCTTCCTGTTGGTGCTAGTAATAAAGACGATTTATTGTAACAATCCAACATGTTTACAAAGGCTTGTGTACTGCTAGATTTTCCAGATCCTCCGTACCCTACAAGTAATACAATATTATATCGACACATATATTCAGATGTTTTGCATTGTTCTTCCGTCAAATTGAAACCATCTAATTTTTTAAATTGATTACAATCACAATCCCATTTTGTATTAACATTCAGTCCTTCTTTAATTCTATTTGCTATATATTTCTCAGTATCATATGTATCCTTTTTGCACACACATAATAACTCTCTATCAAACACAACATCGTTATCAGTTTTTAAAATTACAGGTAAATGTTTAATGGTTTCTGGAACCAATATTTCAAATTGTTTTTTCAGTTCTCCTACTTTTATGTACGTGTTTCCGTTTGTTTCGTTTTCATTAAGAATATAGTCTACACATGCTTTTGCTCTTTGATACGATGTTTTTAAGTCGAATCCAAAGAATAATATTGGAGTTTCCCCAGTCTGTTTACACTTTTTTGCTTCTTGTTCTAATTTCAATAACATTTCATCAGCCGTTTTAAACCCAATGCCACTTAAATTACATAAACATTCATATGGTTCTGTTCTAATAACCTCTTTGATTTTTTCAACAGACGGATACTTATCATACAGTTTTTTTATGATTGATAAACTAAATAATCCACGAAACTCCTCTACCAAATCAGCAAGTTTAAAATTTTCAATTACCTTTCGTTTTATAACATTGAATGTATATTCCTTAATTCCTTTTGTTTTCGATAAATCAATGTCATCCAATCTATTATTCATAATTCTGTCTACAATATCAGGGTACACAGATAACAATGTTTCTGTTTGATTATATGTTAGAATTTCATAAAGGAACGCTTTTGTTGATGCTATTGTTGTAGGCTTTTCTCTGCGTATATTGATTACATCATATCCAATACCATATTTATCAGAAACCTCTTTTGCGTTTACAGTATATTCAACACCTAGATTAAGTTCTTGAAAATTTCCTTTAATCGTTGTTGTATTATACTTTCCGATTTGAACATCTGGATACTCGTAAGAATTTACTGAGCATCCATAAATTTTATACTCATCAGAGTTGTACACCAATCTTTCTGGTGTACATTTAAAATCTATAATTTTATCACTCATATTTCTTATCAAGTCCCTTCCTAATAAACATCCCATCCTACTACTATTTTCTCCATTTCAGATGTTTTAACCCATGTACCATTCACTATTTTCATCTTATTTTTTTCTCTAAACTCTGTAACATTAATAACATTTCCTGTTTGAAAAGGTTTTTCAACAAAGTTCTTACCAGATGTAATCTTCGTTTTTAAAATATCACCAGTTCTCAAATTGTATAGATTAAGGTATGGTTTAGTCTTATCTTTATAGAATTTTGCTTCTACAACATAAAACATATTCTTTGGAGCATTAGGGTTAGAATAGATAATGTATTCAAGATATTCTTGCTCATATTTTATCTGTTCTTTAATTGATAGTGGTTTATCTTCAATCTTTTTTGACATTTTTTCTACATATCTATCCATATGTAACTCTTTATACATCTTTGGCGTTTCATTATCATAACATCCTTCAAATTCATTTAAATCTATACCTAATACTTCTACATCTGCTTTTTTAATTTGCTTTCTACCATAGAACTTTTCAAACATTTCAATTATTTGAAGTAGTTTTTTGTTGGAACCATAATCTGAAAAGAAATTCAATATAGTAAGTATCTGTAATTGTCTTGAATTGACAGATGTTCTTGTTTTAACATCTCTAATAACATCCACAAAATCTTTATATGTATTATTTTTCCATAACTCATATAATTCATTTGCAATAACTTCATTACAGTATTTAATAGAAGAAATCGATTTATAAATCGTATTCGTATTTCTATCAAAAGTGTATTCATTTTTGGATTTACCAAATTTAATATTCTCTAAATGAATATCAAAATAATCTAACTCTGCAATGATACGACTTGTCTTTTCATTATCAGACTGATATTCATTCAAAACAGTTGTAAAGTATTCCAATGGATGATGCTCTTTTGCTTCTGCTCCATAGATACTGTCATAGGCTACCGAAACGGCATGAGCTGCATTAAAACTGTATCGTGCAGCATCATCTACAACTTGCCATACTTCATCAAAACCTTCTTCTGTACCAAGTTTTGCTTTGTAACCCGCTAATAGCTCTTGCCTCAACTCTTCTTTTGCTTCAGGCGTAAATTTCTTTTTGCTTATTTTCTTGATAATGTCATATGTATGATCTTCTTTCATACCACACCAAACCAAGAAAGCCATAATAGATTCTTGATACAACATAAAATGATAACTTGGTTGTAAAATCTCATCAATTTCAGTAACGCCTGTACTATAAGGCTTTCTATCAAGAAATGTATTTACCAAACTTGCGAATCCTGGTCTAATCGCAGCTACAAATGCGCTCATCTCTGCATCTGTCTGTGGTTTATAACGCTTTAGCATTGATGTTGAAATATCTGTATCTGCCTGATTTAATGTTGCTGTCATACCATCTTCATATAATTTCCAAGTCCTATTATCTACTTTTTGCAATAACTCTCGAATATTTGGAATAGGCTGATCAATCATCTTATAAAAATCAGAAATTATTTTCCATACCTTTACGGTTAAGTAATCATTCTTCAAAAACTTCCACACATCGGACGTATACCCATCAATACAAGCGCACAGTTCATTACCTACTCGAATTAAACCTAATTCTCTTGATAATGGCTTATTAGACAAAACAAAACTACACGGACTAGGTGAAATACTTTCGATTGTACCTATATATTTCTGTGCTTCATCTATAATAGGCTTCCACCTCTTATCGTTTCTGAAATTATCTAAATTCTTACCAACTTCGTTGTACTCATCCATTGGAATATCATATGCTCTACACAAGTTTCTAAAAGCAGATGACTCTTTCATAGTTCCCAAAGCATACATATAATAGATACCATCTTCACCAAGTAACTCTTTTGAAGCTAATATTGGTGCAGATACATCAGCCCAGTTTTGGTCGATATCTGGTAATGACCTCGTTTCTAAGATTCTTGCAGTACTCATAAAACGTGTTGGATATAAGGGCACAGGTGCAGTGAATCTATCTATCTCTGTAAAACCAAGTAACTTATTAATATAGAAGGAAACTGCTGAACCTCTACCTGTTCTTGATAAAACACCACTATATTTTTCTTTTGCTAATTCAACCATTTTCTCATTAAATAAGAAATAATCTGCCATCTGAGTATCTTTAACAATCTTATATTCAAAAGCGATACCATTTTGATATTCTTTCCAACGTAACCTATCTATGTTTACCTTCTCCTTATTCCACTTTTCTGATAAGTGTTTTGCAAGTTCTTTGTCTTTTTCTTCTTGTGTATAATTAGGATAGATTGTAGGCATTTTAATCTCTTTATCAAAATGCAATTCTTCACATTCGTCAAAGATTAAAGTGTTATTCATTGCTTCTTTGATTTGCCAATCAGATAATAGACCTTGTTTTTTATATCTTTCAACAACAGTATCATAATCAGGAAAATCAAGAACAAAATTATCCTCATCACCATAGTTAATACCCTTACCTTTTAAGAATTTCACTCTATCCTTTGCTTGTTCTGGATAAATATAATGACTATCGTTTGCATGAATAATCTGCATATTATAGTGTTGTTTCAGCATTAACATATTCCTATTATGATTTATTTGAATATCAAACGGATGATTCTGTACTTCTAAATAAAAGTTCTTACCAAAATGACCATATACTGCTTCAAACAGCGTTTTCATATCATCACTTTGTCTTAAAATTCCACCAACACAAGCAGATGTAATAAAGAAATTGTTTGGATTCAATCTTTTAATTAATTCAATATCAATTCTTGGTTTATAGTAGAAACCACTTCTATTACTCTCAGACACAATCTCGTTAAGTTCATAAAAACCATCTTGATTTTTCGCAATGATAATTATATGGTAATTAGCGTTATCTTTTTCTTTACGGTCTTTAACCATATATAACTCAGCACCATAAACCATTTTAAGATTATTCCTTTGGCACAAATCATATGCTTCTAGGAACTTTCCTGACCATCCGTGTTGAGTTGTAAAGTAATTTTTACACCCCAACTCTAAACTTCTTTCTATATAATCTGTATTTTTCACTACACAATCTAATGTAGATACATTGCTTTCATGGCAATGTTTGTGGTAATTTTCATATCTATTAATGTATTTTCACCTCTTTTTAAAGACTATCTAAGAATGAAAGTAAATCATCTTCATCATTTGAAGATTCAATATCATCATCTTCATCATCTGTATTATTTTTAAACATATCCTGTTCTTTTAAATAAACATCATACGGTTTGTGTAATGACCTAGAATACCCCGATAGTGTCGCCAATCTAAATGCGTCTTTATCAGTAACATCTTGCCAAAACAGCATTTCATCATTGGTATTAAGATATTCTCTCTTTTTCTCTCTAAATTCATGAATCTTCTCTGTAATATCGGCTTTTAATTCATTTACTTTTTCTTCCGTCAATGGAACTTGAACATAACAATCTTTGATTTCAAATTTTTCTTTCACTTCTTTTGGAAGGTACTCAATTGTATTTTCAAGAATCATTTTATCTACATATAAATCAATATCATCTTCATATCCAAACTCTTTAAGCCACATTTTAGCCGTATTGACTAAACTTTCTCCAATAACATTTCTCTCAATATATCTATCTTTTTTCTTCCCATTTTTCTGTTCGTATGTTACTGTTACATACTTCAAGAAATTCCATTCACAAATAATATCTTCAAGTGGAATTCCCAACGCCTGTCTAATACCTTCGGCATAAACTACCAACTGTCCACACTCTTGTTCTACTTTCTTTCCTGAATATCTTGTGCTTGTTTTCCAGTCTATAATTCTAATTCGTGTTTTTTCATTACCATTTTCGTCTACATATTTTTCTGTAAACATAAAATCAATGTATCCTTGAAGCACTATGTCATCTGTAATTCTGATTATGATAAAATGTTCAATCCTGTGTGGTTGTCTAATCACATTGTGATTTTTAAAGAAATGTCTTACACAATTTTCATATTTATTTGCAATCTTTTCATTCTTTTCTGAATCGTTTCTATCATATTTCAATTCAGCAATATTCATTGTAAGAAGCGAGTCTTCATACATGTTGATCATGTCATCGTATTTAATTTCTCCACTATATAATTTTTCAATAATATCATGACAGTAACCACCAGACACCGCATATATTCCATTCGTTCTGTCTTCTTTTTCATGTAACACATATTTTAAAAATGCTTCCCACTTGTCTTGTTTATAACAATGGTATTTACTCCAACTGTCCAATTCATCTATATGTAAATTTTTACAAATTTCTTTAAGTTCTTCTCTTGTTTTTCTTATTGTTATCACCAACACTTTCTAAATATTTCATATACTCTTCATGTTCATTTTCATCATAAATAGTTCTATGTTTAAACATAAACTTATAAATCTTATTACTCATATCCGCCGGACTGTCTTTGGAACCAGGTTTTAATAAATTCCACCTATCGTAAATATAAGAGACTGGTCTGATATGAAAAAATTTCTCACATTCTTTTCTTATATGATTAATATCAATCCCTTCATCTAAACAAATACAAATCTCTACGTTTAAACTAATCAAAATCTTTACTTGTGTTTCCGTTAATTCGCAATTGCCAATTGCCGTAGCAGTTTCATCTTTTCTTGAATATCTTTTCAATACAGACTTTTGACTCTCCATTACAACTGTATAACCAGCCTCTTGTATTGATTTATAATTTTCATTTAATCCATATATATTAAGTCCTTTTGGATACGTATCAGAAAGTTTAAAATATTTTGGAATATCAAACATTTCATAATTCTGTACTGTAGTTCTACCTGAAATTCCTATGTATTCATTGTCACTACCATCCCATTTGCGTTCTGGTATTACTATTCTCTTGCGGTCATATGAATATCCAATATTAAATCTTTCACAAGCAAATGGCATAATTCCATCTCTTACCCAGTCTATATATGGAAGTGGTACATATTCTTTAATACACGAATCGTCATATACAGGAACGTCAATATCCAATGTCCTGCGCTTCCTCTTGACTTTCTTAAATATCCTTAAAGGATCATTTTTCTCTTTATCTTTAACATTTTTACTATATGTATAATTAAGCCCCAAAATCTTATGTAAATATTTATTTGCTTTGCCGAAAGATATATTTTTTATGTCCATTATAATAGTAAATATGTCACCGTTTTTGTTACCTTCAGAATTTCTTATTGCCGAAGATAGTGTGTCTTTTTTTACACATACAGCAGTTTTATTTGTTCCATCAGGCAAGGCGGCTCTCCACTCTTTTTGATATTCTTTTATATCATGACACCCTAAAGATTCTAGTATCGTATAAATACTATTGTTTTCAACTATATATTCTTTCAAATCATCTGCATTAATACCAAATCACCGCCTTGTCTTTTTTTGTTACCAATCTTGAGTTATGTTACAAATTCCAATATCTTTATTTGTATTTGTACTAAAATCAAATTCGCTAATTATTTGAAAAGCATCTGTTTGACCAAATCTATTTTTAGGAATAAATGTAATCATATAATGCTTATCTCTTTTTAATTTAAATGGTATTTTACTTTTGCCATTTTTACCTTCAAATCTATATCCTACGATTTCATGTTTTCCACCTTCATATTCATCTTCGAATGGTCTACGAATCATCAAATTTACACTCATGACATCTACGATACTCTTTCCCATTCCAATTTCGTTATTTGTTAAATATCGCATTTTTATACTTGCTTTCCCAAGCTGATATGTTACAAATAATCCAACATTTTTTGCTGCTGGTTTAACGACATCATATAGTGCAACCATATCTCTTGTCATTGATTTATAAATTTCATCCGTCTTGGCATCACAGCTCTCTTTTAAAGTATCAAGAATAAAATATTTAACTCCTAAACTCGCATACTTTTTTATGAATTTTATAACAATGTTTACTGAATATCTTTCCAATGGAACAATCGTTATGTTTCTGTTTTCTTTTTTTTCTTCAATCCATTTTGCAGCCTTTCTTAGAATTTCCATTGTTTCTTCATCAAAATTACCATCACGTAACTTATATTTAGGTAACTCCAACTTTAAAACATTATTTGCCACCCATATAATCAATTCTTTTTGTACTTTTGTTTGGTCTTCCTCATTAATAAACAGAACCAATTTTTCATCATATTTTATAATTGATGGTATGATATAATTCATAGCTGTTGTAGATTTTCCAACACCTGAGTTTGCTCCTAATCCGTATATATTGCCACTACAATTCAAACCGCCAACTTCTTTGTTTAAAATATCACAATTGTTGAATGGTAAACCAACCCCAATTCCTTCATTTAAACGATCGATCAAGCTATTAATTCCGTCACATGCATTATATGTTGTGACTTCATTAGATGCATTTACAAAAATATGGTTTAGCATTGCTTCATATTCTTCATAAATATCATCAAGGCTCATATCAACAAACTCTTTAATTCTGTCATATATAGGGAATTTGTTTTTAAGCATAAGTAATACTGTATTCCATTTGCTTAATTCATTTACATACCCACCAATATTCTCTACCTGGACATATTCTTTCGCTTTCTCGATTGTGTCATATCCACCATATTCATCATATTTTGATCTTAATTTAGGATGCTTTTCTAAATATAACCCAACAGTTATATCATCTAAAATTGCCTTCTTTTCTTTAATCACAATATCATAAGCTATTTGCCAATACACTTTCCAAGTATTCTCAGTAAAATCATCTAATTTTAATGTATAGTCATACATCAAATCTGGCTTGCAGAAAAAAATCGACACAATATTTGCCTCGCAGCTAAGTTTGAATTCTTTTACAGTTTTAGCTGCATTTAACATCATCTCTTGAAATGGAGTGATTTTTTTATTTTTATTTTGTGCCAAATATCAACCCTCCCTAAAACCATTTTTTCATTCGTCCATTTATATCTTGTGTTTTTCTAGTATATTTCGCCCCATTATTAAATTGGTTTTCATAGGAGTTTTCTTTTATTTTTTCTTCTCTATTTTTTGCTTGTCTTAAACGTATATAAACATCATTAATTTCTGGTTCAACAATTTTTACTATCAAATTAATTCTGTGTTTTTCATCTTTTATTTTGGATTCGTTTTTTGAAAGGTAATCTAAAATTTTTTTTCGACATATCTTAAATGCACATAGAATTGTATAGTCATCATAACATGCTTCTGATTCAATATTGTTATTAGCTATATGCAACCCTTTTTTTAACCCTCGTAATTTTAAGGCAAGATATTTTGGAAATTTCATATTGTCATCATATTGAAGAATTTCTTTTTTGACGTATTCACATAATTCAATCCATTCTTTATCTTTTGATTCTTTTTTTGTTCTAGCCAAAACACACACCTCTAATCTATACGCTCTGATACATTACATATCAGAGCGAGCAATTTATTTTTTTAAGACAATTGCAACTTTGTAAAATCTAAAAGTTCTGTCAAATTTTCAACAGTTTGCATTTCGATTTTTTTAATATCAATTTTCTTTTCTTTAATAAGATTATTAATTTTACTAATTGCATCAATATTCTTATCTTCTTTTAACTGCTTCATTAAAGCTTTCCATTCTTCTGCAAGAGCCTCTGCTTTATCTGCTTTATCAACCATTGATTCTGTTGATGTTTTAAGATCATTTTTATATGATGTTTTATTTGTTTCAAGACCATTCATGGATTCGTAATAATCTTTCCAAATATCAAAACATGGGTTTTCAATATGTTGTCCGACTTTTGTAACACCTGTTCTGTCTTTGATTACCTCTGCCCAAAATGTTACATTTCCGTCTCTATCTTTTTTTGTGTAGTGACGAAGGATTGTATCATAATCAAATTTTACACTTTTGTGCATATCAGGCTTATAGCCAATCACTTTCTTTCCGTCATCATCTTTAATCTCAACTTCTTGGGCTACTGATACAACATGCGTTCCTTTTGAAGATAAATCAATTTTCGCTTGTTGTAATTTCATATTGATAATCTTAATACGCCCCCATTGTTTAACACTGATGCCAGCGTCATCCACATCTCCGCCTTTTTTTCTAGCACGTCTTTCCTCTACTTCTGTTGCACCAATTTGCATTGTCGCATAAAATTTACTTTCAGAATCAATAGAAAGTGTTTCAATTTCGCCATCATATTCGCCATCAATGAATGCATCTAAATCCTCTTCTAGTTCATCTAAATCCGATGTATTATCGACCATAATTAAATTGTTATATGTATTTCCATTGTTAATAGTAATGTTTTTCCCTTCGTAATGCGCCACACCAGTTTCAGAGTCAATACATGCTACTCTAGGAAATGTTAATTGAAAAGTAGATTTTCCACTTCCAGATTCCCCATAACTTAAAAATTTACCACCGATTTTCGCTGTTCTAGCTTTTCTAAAAGACATTAATTATTCCTCCTAGGTTTTTATATTTATTTATATAATTTGGTTTGTCTAATTTAGACAAACCATTTTTACATATTGTCTAACATTGCAAGTAAATCATCGTCTTCTGACGTTGAATCTGAATCACTATCGACATTTGTATCATCATCTGTACTTACACCAGCATCAGCTAATGCCTGTTCATAAAAATACAAATCAGTATCTTCATATTTAGATTCTTCTAATGCAACAGTTGGTTTTCTATTTTCATCCTGCCCAACATATGTAATGTCAGGTTTTAAAATAACCATTCTTTTTTCACGATTGTTATTTCCTACAGCACACTTAGATTTTGCTTCATCTTCTGAATATAATCCCATTTCAATTAATTCCTTAATATCATCTGGAATATCGTCCTCTGTAATGTTTACAATAGAGCCACCTTCGATAATATCTCCTACAACGGTTAGTGCATTTAAAGTATTCTTTTTTGATACTTTAAAGTATCTCTGAAGCATTTTTGCCGTAATTTCTTCATTCTCATTAACATGTACTTCAAATGTTTTTGGGAATACGACATTTTGTTTTACTGCCACTTTTTTACCGTCAATTTTCGGACTTCCTACATAATCAACCACATAAGCATCAAGCATAATAGTCCCTTTTTCTTTATCACGTTTTCCAATACTTTTTGAGTCAAGAAGAATCATCTGACTAAATTTTGCTTTAAAATCATCTTCATTTTCAACTTTAGATAACACAATAGATGTGATTTCTTTTTTCATTGATACATTGTCATCATACTCTGAATATCCAATATTACCTTTTACATTAACAATCATTCCATCTTCCAAATGTTCGTTTAAATATTGAACGGCATCATAAGGAGTCAAAAATTTCTTATATACTGTTTTTTCTTTTACATCTTTTTCTACACCAACAGTAATGAAAGAAGAATCACCAATTGTATCAAGAAGATCTTCATTAAATCTATCTTCCCATGCAATTTCAACCATTTTGCTTTTTCCAGAATCATCTTTATCTGTTTTACTAAAAGCTCGTAAAATATTGTCATCATCTGGAAAGAATCCTCCACGCATTTCTCCATAAACAATATTACCATTGCCACAATCTACACCAAGATACATCTGATTGTCTGTCCATCCAGAATCATAAGAATTATCAAGATTAAAAGTTTTGTCTGTTACTTTTGCTCTTCCGATAAGATTAAATGATGCCTTTCCTTTTTTTAATGCTTTTCTTTCCTTTTCTCTTGCCATTAAGTAAAATCCTCCTTATTATGTAAAAATATTAATTAATTAACTTATATCTGAACGCCCTCTCGGACGGAACATAGAAGTAACTCTATATATAAATTCTATGTAAAACAGTGATTTTTGGCTGACTTTAACCAAGGGTATGCTGTAATCCACCCAAAAACAAATTTGATTTTCTATTGTATTTTTGAAACCAATTAGTGTTGCGCTATACTGAATATAATACTGACCGCCAAATCAAGTATTGTATTTTTATATTTTAATATTCTCTATTTTAGTCTATGAAATAAGAAATTCATTTAATTCATTGTCAAACTATTCAAGTAATCAAAAATCACCTTTTCTGGAATTGTGTAACATTCAATAATATCGTAAATTTGAAACAATATCATTATTAAGAACGTAAAAACTATAAATGAACCAAATATAATGGTAACTACCTGATAAAATCTCCAATCGCTATAATAATCTTCTTCAATTTCTTTTTCTGCATACTTTGAAATCTTTTTAATTACAATGACAGGTATAATTATGGCGATAACTCCAACAATAATCCAAAAAATTGAAGTTACTACTTCGTAATTGATAAATCTACCCACCAGTTCTTTTAAGTATGGCACAACATTTTGTGAAGTCCAGTCTATTGCAATTCCAAACTTCTCACACAAATTATCTAAAACTTTTATGATTTCTTCCGACATTCAACTCACCGCCTTTCATATAATTATTCTCCAAATGAATATTGATTTTCCTACTTCTGTTTTTATTCACATAATGAATTAATGTATTCTGCAACAAATTTTAATCCATGAAAAACTTTAACACCGTTTTGCAAAAGTAAGTTTTCTGTTGCTGCTAAACTATGTGCCATTTGTTTTCTATATCCAGTTAATTCCATATTTCCATTTGAATATAAATTACAAAATATTGTTTTATTTGGTCTTTTATTACTATCGTCAACAACATCTGCAATAGAATAAACACCTTTGATTCCATCTGTGATAGTATACAGAATTAGATCCGCATTCTCTCTTTCTTTTACTTCCCTAATTCTGTCCGATTCGTTCCAATTTTTTACAATAGGATTATAATAATCACATTTTAGTAACGGAATTAATTCATCTCTCCATTTTCTACCAGAACATGTGCCACCTAAAAATACTTTCATATTTCTCACCTCTTTCTTTTAAGTCTTTTACTGGTTTCATATCACACATAATTTTATTCTCCAATCTCAAAATAATATTTCTTTAATCTATCTTCTCCGATTGTTTCAATTGCTTTTCTAGCAATTTCTTTTGCACATTCAGGACATAAATCCTTTTGTACAGAATTAACTTTTACATTTTAAAAAGCTCCTGTAAACAACTCCGGCAACACATAATCAGGCGTATGTTCACACTCTTTACCGCATAGATTACAATAGTATTTTTCTTCAACCTTTTTCATAATTTAATTCTCCATTTCTTCAAGTATTTCTCTAATTTCCTTATTCTGTTCTTGTCTTAATTTCGATTTGAACATTCTTCGGTTTTTCTTTTTCATTTTAGACCATCCATTATGATTATTCGCCCAACATGCATATCGTTTACTAAACCACGACTGTCTATATTCTCTACATTGTCCATGCCTAGGACAAATCCTCTATAAGAATCAATATCTCTCTCGGATAAACCATGAATTGCTTTAAAAATGTCTAAATTCTTACAAATATGCTCTACTGACCATTCATAATCCGTTAACGATAATTATCTTTCAAACTCTTTTACATTTTTGTCTACTTCGGATTTTGCTTCTTCATATGTAAAATAGACTTTATCAGGACGAATTGAAACATGATCAATATGATGCTGCCACATAGGATATTTCTTTAAAATTCTATATCCTTCTTTAGTAATATCTTCTTCAATAACACCATGAAAAATCGTATTGTCTTTCACTAAAATTCCTTTATCGTATGCATGTTTTATATTTTCAGGATTTTCAATATCAATAAGACCAAACTCTTTTTCTTCTTCTAATAATCCCAAGGTTTTTGTTTATTTACCCATGCAAGTAATTCTTCATCAGAATACTCATCTCCGATATCCGCATCTGGATTATAGAATTGAATAGACTGATTGTTCACACCAGATTTAAATAATTGATCTAATATAGAAAAAGCATTTTCAACACCTAATAAATATGTTTTTCTTTCTAAATCTGACATTCCTTTTGTAAAAACATCTTCATTTTTTTTAATAATAGTTTGAGCTTCTTTTGTATTAATCGCCCAAAAATGAACATCACTAAAGTCTGCTAACATATTTATCACTCCTTTTTGTAATTTAATTTAATGGATACAACAGGACTCGAACCTGCGACCTTCTGCTTATGAGGCGGCTGCTCTAACCATCTGAGCTATGTATCCGAAGGCGGTTAAAATACCGCCATATTATAAAGAAAGGAAACTATGAAAAAATCTACGGCGAATTGCAATCAAGGACTCGAACCTTACTTTTCATATTGAACGTGCTACCAATTACACTAGATTACAACTTCATTTATATTATTCTCTTTTACAAAGCAATATTTTTGACCTTTTTGCTTTCGACTTTCTCCAATAATTTTTCTGTCATTGCTGCACATCCGTCTACATATGTACCATAACGATCACTGCTAACTCCCCACTCTAACGAGTCGTTTATTGTTTCAAAAAACAATTGCAAAATATCTTCTTTTCCCATACTTAATTCTCCCCAATCAGCCCATTCTCTATTTACTTTTTTTAGCACTCTTGCCACTTTTTCGTTATCAAACACTTCATTTGATTCTTCATCAGAAATATTCTTCACCCTTTCAAAACAAACACATCCGCCTTTATCCTTATCTTCCACAATTAAACATTCTGCTTTATTTTTAATTGCCACAAATTGTTCATGCGGAACTCTTACGTGCCGAATCATGCTACAATCAAGACCCATATTCTTATTCTCCACTTTACACATCGTATTTAATGTTTTTCCATTTTTTATATGCATCAAGATATAATTCATGCTTATCACCGTTATATGTAATTTCGTAATACATTCCATCACTAACCGGTGTACTAAGTAACGCTTTATGATTCTGTAATGTCTTACAACACCACACTACATACACATCATCTGGTTTCATATTCGCTTTGTCTGTAACATCTGAATTTTCATTAAAATACTCTGCTACTTTCTGTTTGCATAACCCAATAAATTTTTCGCTACTCATCATTTTATTCTCCCTTTTTTCAATTAGTTTTTGAATGTTTTTATCACAATATACTTTTTTACCATTAATCATTTTCCAATATTTTCTATCACTTTTTGGATAAAGTTTTAAATTCTTCAATTCTTCTCTTGTATAAGAACATATTATTGGCGGAATTTTACTCAAATCAAATATCGGTACAAAATCCACGCCGTCAGCATCATATCTGTCCATTTCTTCTAAAATCAAATTTTTCATTTTACTCCAACCACCTTATCCTGTTCATAATGTGTATGATTTTCAATATAATCTTTAACTGTCCAACAATCACAAATATCATCGCTTTCTAATTGGTATGCTGTAGTTTCTAACGAGTTATCTTTTACATACCAATAACGCTCGAATATCCAATCATCAGGTTTAACATAATTACAATCAACGTCATGTTCAACACAAACTCTTAATAGCGTTTTTGCATCTTCAATTGATTCACATTCTAATTCTGATTCACCAGAAACAAATCTAAACCATTTTACTTTTTTCTTATTCATAATTACCTCCATTTACTCTAGCCATTTATTGTCAATATAGTAAAATGCAAATACACAAATGCCTATCAGTAAAATCCAAAATAACCAAAATAAAAATATATCACAATCAGATTCAAGGTATGTTACAGTCTCTTTTATGTTTTTATTCTCATAAAATCTTGTGTTGTCTTGTATTGTATTGTTCTCTAATTTTGTAAAAATAGTTCCATTATGTTTTATCGGTGTTCCATAATACTTATATCGAACATGACTAGATTCCTTAATAGTTTTGATATATTCAGGTGATGGAATATCGATTTTACTAGATGGGAAAGTAACACCACAAAATATTAATTCTTCGCATGTTTTATCCTCACTTCCAATCCTATCCCATGTCCAGTAAGTTTCTACTCTAGTATGTGTAGTTCTAGTTTTACCAGAACCTGTGGTATAAGTGACTGTTCGAGTATGCATTGTATATCGCTCTTTTATCTTTTCGACGTACATATAATCCCTGTCTATTTCTGGATAAGTAACTGTGTCATGAGCTTTTAATTCACCATTCACAAAAGCATTTCCTACATTTGTTTGCATACCATACTCAAACATATCTGTCGATTCTATTTTTGCTGCCTTGTTATATATTGCGTTCTTTTCTGTCTGATAATCTGAAATTTTATCAGATATCATCAATCCAATTACAAGTAAAATCGCTATAATAGAAATACTAGCTAATACTTCTCTTTTTGTAATCGTGTAATCATTTCTCATATTTTATTCTCCAAATAAATTTTGAGGAGCATCTACTGGTGCGTTATAATCCAACCTTTCAAATGATTGTTTTTCATACCCTGTCCAATCAAGAAAAATTCTTGCTGGGAATTTTTTAATGTAATTATTATATGCTTTTACTGATTTATTATAGTTTTCTCTATACTGAGCCATAAGATTTTCTGTCATTGATAATTCATTCATCAACTGTTTGTAGTTGTCATTACTTTTTAATTCCGGATAAGCATATGTAACCGCAGCAATCGCAGTGTTCACATCTTCTACGTCATTTCCATTACTCATGCCCTCTGCAATTTTTGTCAATGTTTCTGACTCATGTTTGTCATACTGTTTAACACAATCAGCTAAATTGTATACAAGATCAACTCTTCTCTTTTCCTGTACTTTAATATCTGATTCCGCAGTATAAACGCTTTCTTCTAAATTAATTGCTTTATTCTGTGAACTTTGAACTCCAAATACACATAATAAAATCATCGCAATAATACCTGTTCCAATAATCAAACCAACTTTCCAATTCGAATTTTTCTTCATATTCTTATTCTCCTTCTATAACATCATTTTCAATTGCTTTCCATTTCTTTGAGTAAATATCTGTCTCGCTACCCATGTACGGCATCGTTACCGTAGATCATTTATCATCCACATACGCAAATGCGATATATGTTGCCGTTTTCTCTCCATTTTCATCTACTTCTTTAAGAACATAGTGAATATATTCACCTTCGTCATATGAATCATTCGTATATTTTTTACCAGACTTTTTAATCTCAGTCATCACTTTATCGAATGTCATTTGTCTCACCTACTCATTCTCGTATTTTTCGTACATTTCATATACCGTGATAATCTCTTTATTTCTCTCAAGAGAGTTCTCATATATTTTTATTCTCTCTTTGCTGCTACAAATCTTGTCTAATAATTCATCAATCTGTTGTTTTTCGTACAAGATACAATCCTTGAGCATTGTTATGTTAGCACGTGCATCGTTGTACTGCTCAGTTGTTGGCTTGTCCATTTTAATATTCTCTCCTTTTACATGAAACTATAAAATTCTATTGGCAAAATTTACATTCTCACAATTCTATAAAGGTCATCATCAAGATAATTTCTCAGTAAATATTCCTCATCAAATACAGTTCCTTTATAAAATTCTTCTGCAATTCCACCACCGATAGCACATAATGTATCCATATCACAAGGTAATGAATAAACATTTCGTAAGAAACTTTCGTAATCTTCGCTCTCCAAGAAACATCTGATTGCTACTGGTACGCTACCTTGACAAGTTACATCCCATCTATAAGCATCTCTGTAATCTTCAATTTTGTGTTCAACACTATATCTATAATTTTCTTTTGGATAATGTTTTTTCACATAATCAAAAATTTCTGCTTTTGTAGCACCTGTTCTTGCCATATAAACACACATCGAAGTCACAACGGCACCTTTGATACCTTCTGGATGGTTATGTGTACAATCGGCAGATTTGGTCGCCCACTCTATAACTTCTTTTTCTCCATTGAAATGTTCACCAATGTAAGAACATCTCATAGCAGAACCATTGCCAAAACTGTTATATGCTTCTTCGTCATCCCAATGTAACCACGCATCAAACATTCCACCATATCCTGCATTTGGATATTTTCTGCCAAATCTTCTATAAGAATCCGCAAAGGAAATGCCATTTTTAACTGCCAACTTCGCAGCTAATGTCATTACACTGTCATCTGTAAAGTAACACTTATCTGTAAACAGTTCACATTTCTTCCAATCTAAATCTTTTGGTCTTAAAAATTCGTATTGTGAACCCGAAATATCCCCTAAAATTGCACCAATAATAGCCATCTATTTATTCTCCTTTATATATTCTTCTACCATTCTGTTTATTTTCTTCCAACAAGAAAAGCATATATGAAATGGTTGTCCTCTCAATCTAAATGACCTCAAATATACAATATCCCTATTTCCAATCGTATTATCACAGACTTTGCATTTACATTCTTGTTTTGCTTTTCTTATTGAAACTTCATTGTATTCATGTACAAAACTTTTATCCATATTTGTTATCTCCTCTTAAAACCGATGTTTCATTTATAATTTATTCTCCAATATATATTAATTTATCAACATATTCTCTACCATCGCCTTTAAAAATTGGAATATTTTTATCAATAATCCATTCATTTTCAGATTTAGAAGTATCTCTTAACTGTGCGGTTCCAATCACACCATTTACCGAAATGACAATCTTATTTCTCACACAGCAACTTCCCCTCTTTTGATATGTCGGAAAATTATTCCAGTTAATTCCTTTTTGTGTAAAAAGCATGTCCTGAATTTTATTACAAGATTTGCCATGAAGTTCTTTCTGAGAGAAATTAGCCTGACCAACCATCTGAATTGAGTTTCTAGTGGCATCTAACTGTCTCCAATAAATATTGTTTGTTACTTCTTCTTTTGGAATATTGAAACATCTCGCATCAAACATAGCGCCTTTTGATACAGCCTTTAATAATATCCTATGATACTCATCTCTCTTCATCTGTATCTCCATACACTGGGGGACTAATGAACAATTGTATTCAGAAATCATCTTTTCTACATTACTTTTAAAGAATTTATTGAAAGCCATTGTAGCCATACTTGCAGAAATGCTACAGATTTTCTGAACTTCATTATCGAACCATGACGAAGAATTTAACTTCTTATAATCAACCAATGCTAATGTAATTTCATCAGATTGATGATATCCCAAGACACAGCCCTGGATATTCTCACACAGATACTTCATGGTATCCTGCATAGACTTAATTAATACTTCATCAAAAGGCTTCTTGAAACCACGAGTAAATGTATGAAACGATCTCCCATCAAGTCTAATAATTACTGGCATTCTTGATACCAACCTTGTTTTTGATACAGATTCGTAACCTTTCATTCTTTTCGCTAAATCATTTCTATCCATTTAATTATCCTCCGTCTTATATGTATAAATGATACTTTTTCCAATCTTATCAATGATTTCATAATCAAAAATCTAATTCACCTTTACAAAATACCTATCAATAATTGAACTATCAATATCAATCTCAACAGTTTCACCATTATATTCTGTTCTGTACATGTCTCTAAGCCTAAATTTATCAGACCATTTATCCTTAATTTTTGTTACGATTTGCCTTGGTTCAATTCTCACTAATTTATTCTCTCTTGTGTAAGTAAATTGAGATGCTCCATCTAATTTATATTTGTTTCCAACTTTAATTCTTTTCATATGTATCACCTTCATCATTGCTATCTGTTTTGATATCTCTTTTCCTTACTCCGATGTTTGCAATCTTATGAATTATTTTTCCTATTTCAAATTTGTCAAGTATCTTCTCTTTAAATGCAATAACAGCCACAATAATAGCAGACACATAACCCGAAATTGTGATTCCTAAAAACAAAAGCCAAAAATCACTGTTAAAATAATTTGGATTATATTCTCTTCCTCTTAAGTCATATGCGGTTAATATCAAACAGACTAGCAATCCACATAAAAACCATGAAATAATAAATAACAACATATCTCTTTCTCCTTTAAATACTATATACGGCTGTGACACCGCATATAGTTAATAAATATTACTCTGCAACTACTGCATTTGCACCTTGAATAGTAACAAATCCATGCTGCATATGTGCTTCAGCTTCTTTCATGCGGATCAATTCATCTGTAATAGATTCTGATTTAAGTCTATTTGATTCTGCCTCAGCTTGTGCTTTTGTAATTGCGATTTGTGCATCAGCTTCTGCTTGCATCTTTTCGGTTTCTTTCTGTACTTTAATTTTCTCTTGTTCCGCTTCTGCCTGTTGTTTTTCTTGTAAAGCTTTTACTCTTGCATCAATAGATTCTTTGAGTTTATCGTCAGGATGAACATCAATAATAGACGCATCAAGAACTTCAATTCCGTATTCTTCCCCAAACTCAGTGTTCAGATATTCTGTAATCTGATTGTTAATTTCAGATCTGTTTCCTGAATACACATCCATTAATGAATATGAAGAAGTAACTTCTGAGATTTTAGATTTCAATACTGATTTAACTCTCTGATTTACAATATCTTCTCCATCCATACCACGGAATTTTCTATATGTAGAAACGACTTCTTCCGGTTTATATCTGTAAGACATTTGAAAACTAATTGAGATACTTGCATCATCTGATGTTGCGACTTTAATTGAATCATCATCTTTTTTAGATTTCTCAAGAATTAACTGTTCATTTCCGATTGAAAATTCCTTTACTTTCAAGAGAGGATTGATAAAATGCCATCCTTCAGGTAATGTTTCTTCCTTTACTCCATTAACAGAATACTGAACCCCCATCTTACCTGTCCCAATTCTATCAACTGATTTTACTGTAAATGTTCCTCCTACAACCGCTACTGCAGCTACTACTCCAATCACTAATCTTTTTTTACTCATGCTTTTTGTTCTCCTTTTCACTTGTATTATTTTCTTTATTGATATCCTTGTCTAATTTATAATCGTCACGTTTCATTGCATTAATGACTTTGTTTCCGACATAAATTACTAGCAAGGTAGCAATCGCAATTACTATTGCAGATAATAAAAATACCACCCACATAATCATTCTCCTTTGTTATAAATGTTTTATAATTCATATAACACAAATGTGTCAAAAAATAATAAAGACATATTACTGTCAGTTATTTATTCTCTCATTAATTGTTTGAATTTCTTTTTAATCCTTGAAATATGTGGTTGACTACAACCAGCAATTTTAACTACTTCTCTTTGTTTGTATCCATTAATCAACAATCTTACAACATTCCTATCTCTTTCATTCAAAGACTCAAATGCCATCTTTATTGCATCTTTTAATGTAACATCTCTTTCTATATCAATGTCTGACGGAATAAGATTGAAAAATGAATTTGTATCGCTACCATTATCATTTTCAAACTCAGCTTGTGCGTACATCAATTTATCCTTTGGTATAGCTTTTGCCATTTTTTCTTTTCTCTTTTCGTGTAACATAATCATATACATACATTTGAAAGCGTATGTAGAAAATTTAGATTTGCTTTCGTCAAAAGTCATCGCAGCTTTACATAATCCTATTGCGGCTATATCGTAATACTCATCTATTGACAGATTATATTTACTGAGAAATCTGTATATTAGGTTGTGGTTCTCTTCCGCCAGTTTCTTTTGTTCTTCTGTAATATTATTCACCGTCCAATCTTGTTTTATCACATTCATGAAATCGCATTAGCATTTCATATTTATATTCTCCAAACCGCTCTCTCCACCTGTTATATGTTTTCTCATTTTTCCAAGAAAACGGCATCATATGATAGTTGATCAGGAAACAACAGTCTAATAAATCATCTTCAGTAAAGTTTTTCCACAAATATAACGATGTCAAAACAAGATATGATCCAATATTTTCATGTCTCAAATAATGTGCTATGCCTTTTTCATCAATACTCTGAGTATATAATTTACCGATATCATGTAGAGACGCTCCCATAAGAAATCCATTCTTATAAATATTGTAAGGATGTTGTCCGCCGGAGAACATATTATATACAAAATCACAGTGTTGGTCTAAATACATATTATGATGTGGATTTTTCTGATCAAATCCTGTCATTGAAAACGACATTGCTTCTGGAGTAAATTTATCAGCATATGTATAATCCATATCATAGATAGTAATCTCTTCCCATCCTTCTTCCTTGAATGGTATTTGGAACTTACTTCTCTGTGCAGCAATCACTTCTTCAGGTACAGGATGTTTTCTATTTCTATTATCTCTAATACAATCTTTAAATTTCTTTGGAATAATATAGCAAATCTTTTCAACATCCAGTTTTCTTACATTTTCAATAATTGCTCGCCGTGACTTCATCGTTATATTCGTTGCATCAGCAATTACATTTTGTCCTTTGCTTAAATATTCTCTAATTCTCCTATGAAAAATCTTAAACACTTCTTCATTTTTAGATTGATCTGCAACAGATCCACAAATTTCTTCTCTAATAGCATCACTTGATACAATATATGCATCGTGTTTAACTGCCAATTCTTTTGCAATGCTGGACTTCCCAGAAGCAGAAAGTCCACACATTACAATCAATTCTGGTCTACTCATCTTCCACCTCTCTAAATATTGAATTATAATTCTTAATTCCCATATCTTTTAACTTTTTATAATGTGGACATTTTTCGTTATTACTTTTAATCACATTAATGTCATACCCATAATATTTAGCACGACAATACCCTTGATAACATTTCGGAACATTCTCAGATATATACATCATAAATTCTTTTATGTTTTCTTTTGGAGCTGAATTATAATATTCGTTTATTGTGTTTTCTGTTTTTCTTATATAGTCAAATACTATTGAAGCAACTTTCTTTACATTATCATGATATGCAAATGGAAGTTTTGACAATAAGTCATCGTATTGACTATCTGCAATACTGCGAATGATAAGATTGATAGAAGATAATTTAGATAATGCTTTATGAATATGAACATAATCATTATATTTTACTTTTACTTTATAACCATCAATGTTAATTACAAATCCCTCTGCCTCATCAGATGATTTATCATCCAATTCAATCATGACTTGATCTAGTGTCTTATTAAATACTTTTATTGTTGGAACATTATGTTCATTTGCAATATTCATAATTGTATCGTATGGAAGTTCTACACCTGTATTTATATCTCTCATTCCTATAAGGTATAAACCTTCTTGTTCTTTTTTATACTTTACAACATGAGCATCTTTTAATGAAATATATTCAAATATAAACGTACATGTCGGGAAACGTTTTAACATTTCTTCATATTCTGGTAGTTCATAAATCATTCGGTAGCCATCTTGTAATCTCCACGAACTATCTGGATTAATCGCTTGGCTGCCAGCCATTACTATATGATTGTCGTACCATCTTGCCGATTGCATAGAACCATCAAGTTTATCTGAAAATTCAATTATTTTAGCATTAGCAATTCGTTCTTGTATCTTATCAATACTTGTCTCTTCTAACTCATTAATGTTGAAAAACTTAGAGAATGGGCATAACACAATGCATTCTTTTTCAATATCAATAACTACGCTTCTACACTCTCTATAAAATCCATCGTATCTGTCCCAAAAATCTTCACCAGATGCTTCAGTTTCTCCGTCATAAATATTACTGTACCTACCATATCTAACTAAAATCATTGTATTATATTGATTCATTTCGAGACAGCTTATCAATTCTTCGTATTCTTTATATTGATTAAACGGTTCTATTCCATTTAAATGTTCTACCCATCTTTCAACACAGGTCTGAGATTTGTCCGTAAAACCATCTTTGTAATAATAAGTTATATATCCTATTCTCTTTTTATACTCATTTTTAATTTCAACGAGTTTATTTAATACCGGATTCCAGTTCTTAACACTCATCCCATTCTTCATAATAATCTAACTCTCCATTCTGAAATAACTTCTCAACAAATTCCTCAACCTGATCAATTGTCCAATCGGAAAAGAATTCCATATTCACAGGTGCATGAGTGCCTTTCTTATAAAGTTGACATGAATATGTATAAGAATATGGAACATACCGTTCTTTATTTTTTTCTGATACTGAAAACCACTCATTCGATACTTTATGAACATCTATGAAATATTTCTTGCCTTTTTCATCATCAAATCTTTTTTGAAAATTATATATAGTAATATCTGAATCAAATTGGCTTTTATCATATTTTTTATAACCAAGATTGAAGAAATGCTCGTCTGTATATTGAATCCTGTTTTTCACTGTTCTCCCTTCTAATCTTTTTCAGGATTATAATAAGTACATCTACTTTCTTTGCAATTAATACAAGGAATTACTTCTTTATTATTTACTAAACATTTGTAACTGTATCTAGGATGGTCAAATATTTCTCCATCTCCAGTTATATCTTCAACATAAAGATTTTTACATTTCATATATTCTCCCTTTACATGGTACTTTTGTACTTATCTAGTTCAGATTGTAAAATTTTAATAATTAATCTTCTTTTTACTAAATTAAACCCTTTGTCAAAATCAAAAGAATCACATTTGTTACAAACAGCTATAGATTTTAATGATTTATCAATTGTTCTCATCTGAAAAATTTTATTATTGTGGCGGTATTTAATAGGCATAAGACAGTATGATTTGTCTAAGTTGTAATAACCAATATTGCTTTTAGTCCTGACGAAAACAGTTGTTCAAGATTTGCGTTTCTTCGAATCATAGAAAGAAAACTACCTACATTAGAATAGTAAAATTCATATTTTCTTTTAAGGAAAGATAAAAACTCTGCATAATTTTTATCTTCACATGATTCTATAATTTCTTCAATGGTTATTCCACGTAGTTGACTCCTTAAATCTTTCACTGGTTTCCCACTTAGTCCTATTGTTTGATTTTTTTGAAAATCATATTTAACTGTTTTATTACTATCTAACTCAAAAACAAGATATTGAGCTTCTTTGCGTACTTTAATTTTTATCACCTCTTTCTATACTAATTATTCTCTCTTTGATTCTAATTCTTTTATGAATTGGCGATATTTACGAGTATACTCATAAGAATCTTTGAATATATTATTTACAGCTTTATATAGTTTTGGTTCATACTGTTTTACTACTTCTAATTCATACTCAAAATCTTTTCCATAAGGACATCCAACACAACCTGTGCGTTTCAATCCATACTCTGTATAACATTTGCTATGAATGATTCCATATGCATTTTCATAATCAATTTTGTCTTGATCTTTATACCAGAATATAGGTCTATAATTATCACAACCATTGTCGTTATTATCATCGAAACAATTTTTATATGCTTGTGCCCTTACTCCACCTTCTGATTTTCTTACTCCAACAATATTTAAATCATAATTACAATCGTGAATAAGATTATGTATAACCTTCTTTTTTGCAAAATCACAGCACTTATTAGAAATTTGAAACATTGGTGGATTTTCAATCATAAACTCTTTTAGCAACTTGTTTCTGGAAATATTGAATGATGACTTGTTTCCTTTTTTGTTATTCCACCATTCCAACGCTGATTTGCATTTTGAGTATTTTTTATATAGATTATCAAACGTATCGTCTTCCCACTGAAAATTGTGTTTTTGTAGTCTTTGAATAAACTCACTTGCTTGTTTTGACATAAATGGTTGACCATAATCTCTACAAGTAAGCGGAATTGGTTTAATCCCCTTATATCTTACAATCTCAATTCCATATTTATTTTCAAGATATTTTAAGTGTTCTTTTGTTGCTTGATATTCTAATCCAGTATCAAACCAAACATAATCCACTTTATTATCTTTATCACATCTCCAAACAATGTCTAACATAATATCGCTGTCAGAACCACCGGAAATGCTGCAAACAATTTTTTCATAAATAGGCTTATTAATAATCGCCCACGCTCTAATTAAGTTGTCTAAAATTGTCTGATTCTTTGGACAATCTTGAATTAATTCTTCAACATTACTAGCCTTTACAGGCTTTTTGTTTTCGGAGAGAGCAACATTTTTGTTACCCCCCCCCGGTTAATTTAAGCTTTTCCATTTACATTATTTTCATAATGCGTATACGCTTAATAACCGGTTACTTATGTAATCCTTTCTATATATTTTTTTTAATTAGTGTTCATGACCACTAAATATTTATTCTCTTTTTTTTATTCTTATTTTTGATTAATATAACTTTTATAAGATAAGTATTATTCTTTTATCTTATTTATAATTTCATTTAACAGCTTTAAAATTCTATCCATGTTACCACTAAAATAATCGCTTGTTGTTTTAATTTGATATTCCCATTTGTGTTTATCTACTAATTTAACTGGATGGCTATTATATAAAATAGTTCCTTTAGGAAAAGTAACATCACAATACGCATAATAAAAATTTTCTTTTAACTCTTTTAAACAATTTTGACACCCTTTATTATATATTTTCTGTTTCGCATGATATATACTAGGACAAGATTTATCAATTAGCACATACTCAAATTTATTCACAACAAGTAACACACCATCAGTTACTCTATACAAATCCTGATACTCTGTTTCTGCTAAAATCTGTATTGTAATCACCTCGCAGTTATTTATTCTCTTTTCATTTTTGAAAATTTCTTGAATTAACCTTGTGTTATGTTTATTTTATATGTTTGGTCTAGTATCGCCAAATGCTTAAAACGACCATGAAAATTGTATTTTATTTTATTTCGGAACAATGATCTTATGTTTCCCCGATGAATTCCTTAACACTTTTAAACCACAGCTTTTAATGGTATCAAGCTGCTTATTATAATTAACCAATTGTACAACCATCCCTCTGCTATAATTGAGCCACATATCATCTAAGTTCTTTTCAAACTCCTGACGACGAAGCATGATTTCCATCTTAAAATCATCTTTGTATTTTTGTGTACTTTTATACGCATCAATATACGCATCAAAGTAGTCGCCAAAAATATTTTCAAAATTATTCATATATATACTCTCCTTCAAAATACCTTTAAGAAATCGTCGGAATTATTATCAATTTTATCTTTCAAAACAAATTCAAATGAACCTCCCATTGTTGCGTAATGTTGAACATAATCTTCTGCTTTAATTTCAATCACATCTGCATTTATAACTCTATCTGCAAGTATATAAAACTCCTGAGCATACATTTGTGGATGAATAAAAGTTTTCCCATTTGTGTTCCTAATATAAAATGAAATCTCTTTACATGCATTGTTTATTTTGCCAAATACTTGTATGGTGTCTAAAATCAATCCATTTATATCATCTACACATAAACATTCTCCAAATTCTTCACTTTTCCAAAGTACTTTTACAAGTTTGTTCTTCTCTATTTTCAATCTTTATTACTCCTCATCTAAAATATTTTTATACATCCTTTTAAAATCGAGATCTGAAAAATAAAACCACCAGAATCCACACTCCCTCCTAACCATATGTTTGCTTTTACAATTAGAACATTCTGTCAAAATAATCTCTTGATCAGTTTGTAAATCATAATCTTTAAAAATGTGAACTATATGACCACACTTTTCACATATTGCTGGGTCTTCTACGATTTTTACAATGTAATCACTATGCTCAACAACTATTACTGGGCAATAACATTCATTTATTTTCATTCTTTATCTCCGGTTGAAACAGACAATTCATCTGTTATTCTTTTACTAAAATCGCCATTCAATAAGGAAAACAATTGTCACTTGCTATTCCATAATAACCACATGAACATGATTTTAACTCATATCCATATTCTAAAAATGATCTCACTTTTCGTTCATACTCTTCTTGGCAGTCAGTGTCAATTGTTATCACATCAGCCATAAATACCAATCCTTTCTTTTGCAATTTCAAAATATTTTTCTTCTTTTTCTATACCTATAAAACGCCGGTTTAAATTCTTACAAGCCACTCCGCAAGTTCCTGATCCCATACAGCTATCAAGAACTAAATCATTTTCATTTGTATAAGTTTTAACTAATTCTTCTAATAAAAGTAATGGTTTTTGCGTTGGATGTAAAGCTGATTTTTGAACATCCTTTGCAAATTTCCATACAGATCTTGGATATCTTTCTGTGCTATCGTATGTAGTTAGTCCATGTTCTCCATAATCTGTTGTATTCTTACATCCAACCTTATGTTCTGCTTTACTTACTTTTCTAACATGTCCAGTTGTTTTTTGAGGATTGTATACAGGAGGTTTTTTATAAAAAATACAAATATCTTCATGACTTCTTAAAGGCATTTTCTTAGCATTTAGAAACCCTGTTGGTTGTGTCTTCTCCCAAATCAAATTGTATCTCCACATTTGTTTGTTACTCATCATCAGTTCTGCAGTAAACATGCCATTTGCAAATAAGATAATTGCAGCATTGTCTTTTGCAATTCTTTTATACTGTTCCCACAATGGTTCAAATGGAATAATTACATCCCATTTGTTTCTGGAAGTTTGTTGGTATGGAAGATCTGTAACAATGCAATCTACTGATTTATCAGAAATGTTATTCATTAGTTCAAGACAATCGCCATGTTGTAAACTAATACTACTCATGGGAAACACCGCCATTCCATTTGAATAATTTTTCTGTGGCTTTAACTCTTTTGTTGTTATCTATCGTTCTATTAACTTCCTGTTCCCAAATACATTCAAAATCTTGCGGTGCGTTTTGTTCGCTGATAAGAACAATATTTTTCTTGCTTAATTTTCTACACCATTCCCAAAATTCATCATGATTAAAATTCTTGCTTATACCATACTGTTTTACATTTTGATATGGTGGATCGCAATAAAATAATCTATTTTCAAATCCTGTCCAATACTTATAATCACATTGGATAAATTCAATATCTTTAATATTGTTTGCTTGTGCCAACAAATTCCTTTTCGCCTCATCATAATAGTTTCTTGTGGCTCCTGATTTTGTATTAACCAGCCCTGCATATCCACCATCAAAAAATCTACCATTATAGCTTGCTAAGAATCCTATTGCCCCAATATACCAATCTTCAAGACAATTATTATTTTCATTAAAACATTCTCTTACTTCTGAATAATGTTCTTTTGTAATAAAATCTGGAAGTGTGTATATTTTATCTATATTTTTAAACAATGCTATTAAGTATCTATGTATATCAGATGCAATTTTATATTCACATTTAACTTTGTCTATCACATTGAGTCCGCCGCAAAACGGTTCTATGTAACATTTAATATTGTTTTCATCTATATATCTCTGAATAATCGGAACAATATGTTTCGCTATTCGAGACTTACTCCCCATGTATTTCAAAAATTCGCCTCCATACCTATACGATTTTTTGCGATACTAAAATATTTTTCATCTATTTCGTATCCAATATAGTTTCTTTTTAACTCTTTAGCAGCAACTAAAGTAGAACCTGTTCCACTAAACGGATCAAAGATTATATCTCCTTCATCACTTGAATTGGCAATATAAAACTTTAGTAAATCAATTGGCTTTTCACATGGATGTATTTTCTTCCCAATAATATTATTAAACTGATGAACTGTTTTACTGCCACCAATATCATTAATCCACTTAGCTTTTCCTTTTCTAAGAAACAGTACATACTCACAATTCTTCATATAATATTGACTAGGAGTGCAATTATTCTTTTCCCAACAAAGTAAATTATGTAATCTGAATCCTGCCTTTTGTGCTTCGTTCAACATTTCTGTTAAATTCAATACATTAGTGAATATGTAAGCATGACTGCCTTGTTTCAATACTCTATAGACTTCTGGCATCCAATCAGGAATTTTGATATTTTGATGAGAAAATATTTTTTTATTGCTACTCAACATCCCCTTTGGACGCTTTGAATTTTTGCCGTTATTATTTCCTCCTGTAATTATTTTATACGGCGGATCAGTCACCAATAAATCAACACATTCAGAATCCATATTTTTCATTGCTTCAATGGAATCTTCATTGTAAATATTGTTTATTTCTTTCATCTCTTCACCAGAAAGTGACATGTCCTTAGTAGCTACCTTTTCTTTTTATCCTTTCTGATTTTCTCTATATTTTATCTACACTATGTTATTCTCTTATAAGAGAGATAAAATATAACTACTTCGCAAAACTCTTTTTTGTGTTTTTATTCTTCTTAACACAATATCCTTTTTCACAATAACATTCGCTTGACTTGTAATAATTTTTATAATGCTTGCATTTAATACAATCTTTTGAATTCGTCTTAATCACTCCCCCCTCATCAGTCATATAGTGACATTTCTGTAAAAGATGTAAACATAAATCCATATAATCATTTACCTGTGACTCATTTGGTAGACCGCTTCCATAATCATTAATCGCCATCAAAGTATCACAACCACTACATGAACCATAATATGTGTTTGTGTATACATAATCTTTGACATATGGTTGATACGTGTCTCTATGTAAAACAAAAACCTGTGTTCCTTGACAATCTCCATCATCAATTTTCAAGATATTTTCTGTATCAAACTTTCTGTTAATCTCTGGATTAATAACAATATCAAACAGTAATTTTACAAAATCTTCGTAATCGCTATACTCATTCTGTGGTGTATTTCTGAAATACTCTTCAAGTTTCTCTTTATTCTTCTCCCATGCTAAACAAAATTCTTTAATCATAATTTACAACATGTACCTCCAATCCATATCTGTTAGCCAGATCGATCATATTCTTTGTTCCTCTTGATTTACCATCCCAAAAAGCAAACAATACTCCATTCTTTTCTGCAGCATACTTTGCCATTTCTGCATTTCGTACCCAACCAGCACGTTTACCAAGCTCGTCCCATTTAGCAGGAAATCTAATAACTTCATACCCGCAATTGTAAGCAAACTGTTCACCTAATTTGTCTGCTCCTCTTGCTGTTCCAGAAATAAATTTAATTTGGTTAGGATCTGCATATTGTAAGTAGTCCTTTAACTTTTCAAAGAGCAAATCATAATTCTTAAAGTCTCTACTTCCAGCTACTATAATTCTCATTTCTTTCATATAATCATTCCCTATCCCATAACTTCGGATTACCGTTTTCATCAACTAATAGAGTAAATACTCCTCTATTATCATAATCTGTCCTATATCCACTGCCACCTTTTGAATATGTATACATAACTTTCGTTTCTCTATCATAAACGATATCGTATTCCCAGTTGTCTTCCACAACAATAAACATTTCTTCATTGTTTGCTTTTGCTATATTTGTTTTTATGTTGTTACACCCAACAAATAATACAATAACAACAAAAATTATCAGTATTGTTAGTCTCTTCTTCATACTCTTTATTCTCCATCCACATTCACATAAATTCTCTTATTGTTTTTGTCAAAAATCATTGGGTATTTTCTTCCTATAACAATTCTTGTCCCACTTGGCAATGTACCAAGCAATTTGACAGTTTCTTTTTGATGCTTATTAAGTTTGATTCCACAGCGTTTCTGAATAAAATTCATTACATTTATCTTCATATGTTTTATTCTCCTTTATACTTTTCAGGCAATTCCATCCAAGCAACAACCTTACTCATCACCCTCATTTTTCTACCTCCAGTTCCATACACAAACCATTTAATCTCATCAACCCATCTTTTATTTGCATATACTTCTTTTTCGCAATATGCTACAAACCTCTCGTCACGTTTGGTTTGAATTAAAACTTCTTTACTTTTATATATCGAACTAAAATTAGTTGTTGAAACCTCTTCTAACTTTGGCAATCCAACTTCTTTAATTGAAACCCAGTTTTCATCTGATAATTTATTCATAAAATCACTTAGTTCTCCTTCATACCTTTTTTGTGTGCAAAATCCATCTACAAAAATTTTAAAATCCACATACAACTCCTCAATACTATTTGCTGTTATATTTGTATAAGGATTACGCATAAACAATGAACGTGTCATAAACTTACATAATCCTTTATCATCCATATATTTTTCAAAATCTTTTAATAGCCTTTTAAGATAATTACGCTCAGAAGCATAATCTTTGAATGCATATGCGGTTTCAATTCCAAGCATATATTCTTTCTTTTTCTTGTCATATGTAATATCAATATCGTTCATTGTATATAGGTTTGCTTCAGAACCAGATAAATCATCCCATGATTTTACACCCCAAATAAATTTCAAATCATCATCTTCTAATGCACAATTTCCATACTTCTCATCCATTTCTTTAGTATATTTTTCTTCTTTTCTATAAGATATCTTTGTACAGAAATCATCAATCTGTTTGAATGGGAAAAATTTTATCAAAGTTCTATAATATATATTTGATAATGATTTACATTCTTCAATTGGATATCCGTATTTATCTTTTTTCATGTGATCAAAACATGAATCACCGTCTCTATTGTATTTGTTATATTTACATAAAATACAGTTGTACTTATCAATAAACCTCATTTATTAACACTCCATTATTTTTTATACTTCATCAAACTCTTTCTGATATTCTTTCAGTTTATTCTTCATCCATTCAATCAATTCGTGTTGAAATCTGTTTGAATACAAGTCCATTTCTTCGGTACCAGGAGTTGCTATGTCAATCCAAACCGTGTTTAAATCTTCTGAATTTAACTGTTCTTTCAATTTGAAAATATCGCTGTCTAACTGTTTCGCTTTTTCAAAAGTTTCTTTCGTCATAATTTTCTCCTATTCAATATTCAATGCATAACCACAATGTTCACATCTCTTATCTGTAAGATGAATATAATATGGAGAAGTATATTCACCACAAACAGGACATTTATACCCTAATGTCTGTTCTGCTTCACCTTCGTAGCGCAATATTGGACACTTTCCAATGATTTTGTTATCATTTGCTTTAACATAATAATCAATTTCACAATTTCTCATTTTATTATTTTTACAACTTTCACATATTCTTGGTCTTTCTTTGAATGATTTACATCTATCCTTGTATTCACATTTAATATCCATATTATTCTCCTTATGAAATAAACCTTTCTTTATTTTTTAATTGGTTGCTTTAACCATGTTATAAATTTACTACAATGTGATATGCCTGAACACTCATTCTCCTTAAAACACTCATAGCATGAAAACAAATTATCCCCATATAAACGAATTGTCTCTTTCAAAAAATCAGCTAATTCTTCATCTGACATTGCACGAATTTTATCTGCATTAGTCATCGCATCTTCAAACATAGAATCTGCCCAATGATAACAATCTTCATCTTCATTTAAGTAATAACTAATATCACCTTCACCAAAATCATTAACATTTGAAATGGTTAAAGTCTTACCTACTAATTCGATCATTTCTTCTCTAACTATAACGCCATCATATCTTTCTCCAACTTTTAAATCTTTACGAATCCTAACTTTATCTCCAACTTTATATTTCATATGCTTACCACCTACTACTCCACTTTATATTTAAATGCTAATGGACAACCATAATCTATACAGCCACCAAAACATTGACACCCATCACCAATCAAAAGACATTCATATTCTGCATAACCAGTATCATATTCATAATAACTTTGATTTACATATTCGCATTCTTTAAATTTATTCTCATATTCAATCCATTCATTCATAAGATTATTCTCTCTTATCAGCAATACATTTAATATTATTTTCAATCTGCCTATATGTTTCATTTGCTGTTAAAATACTCAATACAGAACTAGAAAGCATGTTTTTTGTAGATGTGTCAAAAACTTCTTTCATAGTTTTATTTACTTGTTTACGAATATCATCCATAAACTTATCCAAGTCTTTTTTAATCATTTCATCAAAATCAAACTGTCTATTAATGTATTCTTCAAAAGAAACATTTTCATAATCAGAATTATAAGATGAGTTTCTGTTTTTCTTTTTTACTTTTAATGTTTTCGATTCTAATCTATCTTTTAATTCTTTTTTGATAAACTGCTCTACGGTATATTCTTTTTCCTCTTCATTATCCCAATAGCTGCCACCTGTTTTTATTTTTGTATTCATTATGTAATCATTTACATAATTTTCAAATTTTTCAGAGATAATGTTTTCAATCATTCCCTTTACACTTTCATCCGTTTTCTTTCTTATAATTTTCTCAACTTGGCTTTTTACTACTGATTTAATATCATTATTCATTGTTGTCAAAACAAGTTCTTCCAAATTTTCTAAATCAATTGTTACCTTCATTTATTTCTCCTTAATATCATACAATCTCGACATCGATACTTTTCTCATTTCTCCATCAACCAAAACTACTGCATAATCTCCACTCCAAAAACTTGATCCAGTTGATATAATTTGATACTCTTTATTATTTACAGAACATTTACTACAATCTTCAACCTGATTATATGTCATTTGAATATCCAAACATTCTCTGCAAAAAATATCTGGTTTTAATTTTGCTACTAACATATTTTTCTCCTATCCAAACAAAGCAATTATAGAACTAGCAATAGACATTGCTACTACTGCTTTCCAATCAAACTCAAATACAAGAAATCCTTCAAATAAATTAAACTTCATTTTTACTTATACCTCCATAATAAAAGCACATTGTTTTTGATTATCTTTAATTGCATAAGCAGTCAAATGAATGTCTGCTTTTTCGATTTTAGTTTTTGCCTCTGAATGTGCAGTTTTATCTGTTATAACAACTCTATAAGTGCCATCATCGTTTTGATAAGCATGTATTTCTTTCATTTAATTCTTTCTCAACTTCTTTCCATGTAAATTGGCTTGTAATCAATTCATGTGTATAATTGTCCCAAATTGTTTTATAATCAGTTCCAATAATTTTGCTCATTTCAATTACAGAATCCACAACTTTTTCGATACTAAAATCCATTTTATTTCTCCTATGAAACGTGAGTTTTATATGGATGTACTTTAACTCCTCGTCTAAAACATTCTTCAATATAACTACTTGTTTTATCGTGAAAAGCTTTTTCTAAGTCAATAATATTGCCTGCGTCATAACTAACATATGCTGCAAATTCAGTATTCGCATTTACTATTTCTCCATAATAAGTTTTCGTTCCTACATCATATTCAATTGTTCCAATCATATTTTTATACTTGTTAAAGTATCCGATTAGCATATTTACATTTCCTTTTTATTCTGCCTTTAAATCAATTTCCTTACAAAATTCCAAATAATCATCTACAGCTTTATGAAATTCTTCTTCAAGTTCTACAATGTTTTCTGCTTCATAATTGACTAAATGATTCTCATTTGTAAATAATACTTTTCCATAATGAATTTTATCCTCCGAATCATATTCAATAGTTCCAGCGTAACCTTTATATTTTTCAAATGTACCAATCCTACAAGTCTTTTCTCTCCAAAATATCTCTTCTCAAGGATAATATGTCGGTTCCTTCTCAAGATATCCGTTAATTTCTTTTTCGATTCTTTCTCGTACTTCTACCGGAATAGAATACATCACATTCGATAACCAATCTTCATGCATATCGTCTTCTATGCATTCAAGAGCGTAATACAAATCAAAATTTGCATATGTTTCCTTTGCCAATGATACTTTTACATCTTCATCATCAAGAAAATAATGTGATTTCATAAACTCTATTTTGTCCATAATAATAGGATCATAATGTTCCCGTTCTATAATCAATAATTCGTCATCATTTAATTCTGATAAAAGTTTCATTATTTACCTCTCTCAATTTATACCCAAATAATATCTTTGTGTTTTCCTGTATAACATGGCATAATCACTGAACTAAAAATATTCTTATCAATCTTTTCATCACACCACATTCTACCGAATTTAAATCCTCTTGATGATTCTGATGCACTAACCCATTTTAGCGTTGTTCCATCTGTAAATTCTGTTCGTAATTCATGTTTATTATTAAATTTTTTATAAACAGTTTTACCACATGTCTTCTCAATTCCTAACATAATATAAATCGCTCTACAACGATTAAATCCAACAATAGCCCATTTCTTTTCAAATATTTTTTCAAATCCTTCGTCCATCAAAATACTACCTCATTAAATTTCTATCTTTTTATGTCAATCACAACAGTTAATCCATTCCTGATATTCTCTTCCGGTTTATTCCACTCTTTATATTCCGAAACAATGTCCTCTTTATCGTAAGTATCTCCATCCATAGATATTAATTCTCCATTCTTACTGGCAGCACAACCTATAAAAATTGAGCTACCATAAAACTCTACTTTGTCATCTGGAATTTTTAATCTATAGGAAATATAATCATAGTCTTTATTCTTAATTAGATCTTTTACTTTCATATTCCACTCCTGTTATCTTTTACAAGGTTCTACATCCAATTCCATGATATATGTTGTAAATTCCGGCAGATACATATTTTTGCTATCACATTTTAATAATTCCATTTTCCTGTTACCAGTTGGAAAACTCCTTGTAATCAAATAATATTTACCGATTTCTAAATATAACGAATGTTCATGACCAAATCTGTTTCTGAATACATCATTCCATTTATCTTTACGAAAATCTAATTCAATTCCATTCTTTAATAAAATTTTTCGTTTATTTTCTTTTGCGTCTTTTATACTATTTAATAATTTTTTATATCGACTCATAAAAATCAAAATTACATCACCTACTATTACTTTAATACTAAACCATTATTTATTCTGCTCGCCTAACTGATATGCCCTTTTGCAAACAACATATTTGTCACATAAACAGTTCTCTTTATGATAATAACAATCCGCATTACATAAATACTTTCTTTTCTCTATCTCACGTTTAAATATATCGTAATTCACATAAAAATTTTTATCATATGTATCATCATCGTCATGTATTCTGCCAATGTATCCGCCATCTGACATATCATATACCGATTCGTCTATATATGATTTCAAAAAATCATATATATCTTGACCAAGGTCATCAGTGCCTATACGGTACCCTTTCATACAAAAATCAATCTCGAATAAATAAAATTCATGTTCGTCGCATTTTTTTAATTTAAGATTGTAGTTTGGATAATCATATCTTTCATGTCTTCCCCATTTTTCATTTTGTAACACTATAAAATTTTCTCTTGAATATTCTTCACTAGAAAGCAATAGTAAATCATGTAGGATATCTTTAGGTATGTCTTCTTTTAATATAAAATTCAACTTACCTTCATAGTAGTTACTCATAACTTTTCTCCTAAATCTATTTTCGCATCATTTAACCTTTTTATAGTAAATCGGCTAATAGCCAAAATCACATCATGCTGTGTACTTCTCCATCTGAGTCAACATATTTATCAGACATTATACCGCCTCGACTTGTATACCATCCGTCACCGCTACTATCCCAATTATTATCTCTTCTCAAATCGGACTCTCTTTCTCCTCTTTCAAATTCATCATCGTAATAATTTCTGTTATACATAAAAATATTCCTCTCTTTCTTTTATAAATTAAGTTGTTCTATAATGGGTAATACCTTCTCTGTTAAATGCGGATAAAACTTTTTTAAAGTCTGTCTTGCATTTAAAGGTTTATCAGGTTTGGTGTATCGTGCACATTCCCAATCAATAACCATCTGCACAATATCTGTATTAGTTTTTGCGTGTTTTTCGTGATGGCGTGAATAATTTCTATGCCATTTTGAAATCTTTTCTTTGTCAAAAAACGGATACAACAGCATTTTGTCAAAATCATGAAACAAACTTCTAAATGTATTGTGACCCAACAATTGCTTTTCTACTGTACGAAAAGCCTTTCTGTGAGCTATTGTATATTTCATCTTTTCTTTGTTTTTCATGTTTTTATTCACCTCCTTTTTTGTACTTATAAAACATGAAACATTTCTTTTATTTTGTAACGGAGCCACCTTGCCTTTTAATCAATTGCAGAATATCGTCTGTCCTAAATTCCAAAAATTCAGAATCAAATTCTCCATTATTCTGCAATGGATGTTCATGAGCAAGGAAATCACATAGTATCTTATGTATTTCTTCTCTTAATTCTCCATAATTTAATTGACCATTATTGCTTTTTTGTGAATGCTCAAATGTTCTCAATTCATCTTTGGACAGCCATTTAATCCATGCTCCGCAATCAGAACAATATAATCCAACATTATTTCCTTTTTCTTTTGTAAATAAATCTGTACTTCCACATTTTCTACAACAATTCTGATACATTATTACTCCTCCATATTTATTGTTCGCCATTATAACTTTTGCATGTAGGATGTTTTTAGATTAACGGTCTTTCATACTCATTTAATTTTTCTATAATTAAATCATTTGGTAAAATATCTTTGCAAAAATATGCCGTCGCAAAAGAGCTTCCTTTAACAACCCTATCCATATGTTTATGATTGTGATAACAAACCCTAGCGTCAAAACTTAAAAGTTGTACCCCCCCTGAAAAATACTTATATCTTGATTTTCCTTGAAGAGAGTTTAATGGTAACAAAATTGCAAATGGTTTATTTAACGAATATAATCTTTCCAACACCTTGTCTTTAATGCTAAAAGGCGGATTACTCACAATAACATCCCATTCAGATGGTTCATATGTAAAAAAGTCTTGTCCTTCCGCCAAAGAACTCCTAATAACTGTGAATCCCAATTCTTTTAGTCTTCTATAAAAAGCACTCCACTCTTCATCAAATGGGCACCAAATTACTTTATCCTTAGAAAGATATTTTGCAATGTGGTCTACGATAAAGAATAGTGAATATAATTCATTATCTCCTTTGTCTGATGTTAAATAACCTATGTTTAATGCCAAATTTTGTCCACCTATAGTAGCTGCGCAGCTTTACTCACATGTGAACTTTTATCCTTTCTTAAAATTTCATATTGTTATGTTTATTTATTCTCTTTTACAAAGTTCATTATTCTAAACTCATTCTAATCGGCAACAACACTGTTGTTCTTTCACACAAAAAAGGTTTATCTTTTGAGCAAAATTTATTATGATCCATATCATATTCATTCAATACAACCAAATTTCCAACGATATAATGAACTGTATTATTACTCTTTGGTTCGCCCATATTTTTGTTATATGTTTTGCCGCAAATCACATTGCATATGTAATCATTAATGAGTTCTAATTTAAATACAAGGGTTCCATCATGTACACTACTAGACGATGTAAAATAATCAAATTCTGCTTCCGGATTAATTGTTAAATAGATTGTAATATCGATCTTCGTCCCGTCTTCAAGTTCTCTTCGAATCAACCAGTTCCGGCAGTCTTTCAATACGTTTGTAAAAATTTTCTCTGAATCAATTTCAATTGCATTTGTCCAATCCTATCGGCGAAAAATGATCTATCTTTATTAGACACAATTCTTTTACAAAACTCTAACGATTTACTCATAATTCTAAATACTCCATAAAATCATCTATTCTTTTTTCTTCCCTTATGATTTCTAATTCTTGCATAAGTTTGCTTTCTTTATCACTCAGCCTTCTTCCTATGATACTCCTCTTAGCTTCATCGCACGGTATACTTTCAATACTACTTCCATTTTTAAATTTCATTTTCATATACTTGTTTATCCTCTTTTATTCTTCGCAAATATCTACAATATGTTCACATAATTCTTCAGGATACATTGACCTTTCTAATGCACCTTTCAATGCTTGTGTCCCATATTTGTTAGAACCTCTTGGAGCAGGCGGATGACAGTTATCTCCATTCTTACATGGCGGTTTAAACTTCGGATTAGGATGATTTGTCCAAATATCTGTCGGTTTCATTCTTCGTTTCTCCCAAGGCTCATTCATCATGTATTGACAATATGTAATTGTATATCTAGGAATATCTTGCATAAATGTCATCTTCCTAAGACCTGCTCGTGGATTTTCCCAAAAGTAATACTTTGGTTTTAATTCCTTAATAAGTTCCTTAACATGAATATTCATCTCGTCACAAAACTTTGCATAATCACTAACTGGATCGAGATTTCCTGTTTCCAGATTCTTTTTCCTATGTCTTGATATTGCAGCTACAGAATAACTTGTACAATCAGTACCGCACCAGATGACATCCGGACGACCGAATCTGTCTAAAATATCCTGTGCTGTTACTTTGCTAATATCGGTGTGCCAAGAACTTGGAAACTGTTCATTCCAATCGATTGTAAAACATTCGTGTCCTCTTCTTCTAAAAGCGTTGCTGATACATTCAGTACCACTAAATAATTCTAATACTTTTATAGTCTCTCACCGAATAGTGGTGTACACCTTTAACTCACGAGACTATACTTATCCTTTCTCTTAAATTTATTTTTCATAAGATCTACTTTTTGCTAGCATTTATAGTCTTATGACCTTTTGAAATCATGATAATTTTACTTATCCATTATTTTTTTCATTCATAAAACCATGTAAAACAAAGTGTTTTTATGGTTAAAATGAAAAATAAATTTTAACTTAATTTAACTCACTAAAAAACCAAGAAATTACGTCAATATTCCACCCGTCTCCTAGGACATCTGCTGCTTCGTTTCTTGTTAAACACTCGGTATATCCTCCTGGTACACATTGGCATTTTTCTAATTCTTTTTGAGTTAAATATCTTACTCCATCAAATACATTTCCTGTATAATCATCTAATTCTCTTGCTTTTACTTTTCTTTTGCCACCTGATATATTCTCATATTCTTCTACACACAAATCGTAATGACTCTTGTTTTTAAAAATTAATGTTGTAAATCCTATAGAATAATATCTGTGAAACATTTTTACTGGTATTGATAATGGTCTACTATCGCTGACTAATAAATTCCTTGCCTTTTCTCTATCTGTATAACCATCTTCCAATATGTCTTGTAAGCAAATCTCTTTAACACAAAGTTCGTTTTGTGGTTTCAAATTAGTCCAATAATATCTGTTTCTTAGTTCTGGCGAAACAATTTTTGCATCAATTTTATACGGCTCAACACCCATTAACTCAGTAATATAATTTTTATCAACTTCTTTCATTGATGCTACATTTTCCATAAAAAAATACTTTGGATTTACTTCCTTTAAAATTCTGTAACACTGTAGAAACAATCCTGATTTTTTATCATCATTCATCCCAATTCTTTTATCTGTTTTACAAGCAATTGAAAATGTTTGACACGGACTTCCAAACATAACAAGATCAATATCAACTTCAAAATTTCCTATCTCAGTTTTTAAAGTTCCATCTTCATATGAAATTTTATTAACATCTCCTATATGGATTGTGTTTGGATAGTTATGTTTTGTAACCTTAATTCCTATTTCTTTAATTTCAGATGCAAAGTATTTATTTACTTTTACACCTACTCTTTCTAATGCAATTTGTCCACACGACATTCCATCACATAGACTTAATACATTTAATCCTTTTTCTAAATTGTTGCTTTCATTTTTACTATTCAAGTCGCCTTATATTACAAGGCTATGCATAGCACATTTAACCGGTATTATTTGTATTTCCTTTCTTCTGTTTTTTCGATTGTTGCTTTATATGCAGCATTCATGACTACCACATGAAAGCAACATTTCAATTGACGTTCATGACCGTCAATATAATATTCTCTTTTGTTTTATTGTTCATCATCTTTATATAATCTTGCGTATCTCCACGAACTTACATAATCTGTAGAAAATGATGTTTTACCATCGGCATACGCATATACCTCCCCATTACTGTAATTTGCAAAATGTCTTCTAACCCAACCTCCATCTTCTATGCCGCTAACAAGAATTTTTGCATCGACAGGAACTTTTGTCCAATCTACTTTATATCCATATGACATTACAGTGTTTAGTGCTTTTTCTGGATATAAAAGCTCCGCAATCTTACAACTGATATTTTCTGATAATTTATTTAAAGGGCATTCTCTACAATTCACACCATTACACATACCGCTTATTCTACCTAAATCATCTAGCATTTCTTTCTTTTTCTTTTGGTATTCCAAAAAAGTTATATTACTATAATCCATACACATCTTTCCTTTCGAAATATTATTCAATTGTAAATTACAAACACGGTAAAATTATGTTTGCTTTAAAAATAAATAGGGATAACGGCTTGAATCAGCCAGTCAGAATTGTTATAATATGTATTGACTATAGGATATCCCTATTGTTAATGTATCAAGGACAGTCTGTTTCGGTCGCCAAACTTTTACAGGCTGTCCTATTTTATTTATTCTCTTTCTTGTGTTTTTTTCACGCTTGATAGCTTTACCAGCCTCAATCTGATTATCCACTTTTTTCATAATTCCTCTCATTTTGCCAAATTGCTTACATGTAATTCCCATAATTCTTTACCTCTTCTTTCTTATATTCTATTATTTATTTTACCACAGTGACATTTACTGCTTTTATTCTATTATCATTGTCAGTTTCAATATCAAATTCTACTTTTTGACATTCATTCAGCAATTTATACCCATCCATATTCAGATTTTTATAGTGAACAAAAATATCTTTTCCGTCTTCTTTTGTAATGAATCCAAACCCTTTTTCTTTATTAAACCATTTTACTATACCTTTATTTTTCATATTAATATTCTCCTTTTTTCTAAAATAATATCTTTCATAGTTCTTATTCTCCAAATTGATTGATATAATCCTTGAACTGTTGAAAATCTTCTTTTGACATCACAATATCAGAATAATAATAGTCCTTGTTACGAATAATACCCAAAATCTTTTTTAGCTTATCTTTAATTACTCTGCCAATTTTCTTATCTTGATCATTGTACCAATTGCTATTTAAATATGTCATAAAAGCATATTCTTTTTCTGTATCGTCAGTGTCTTCAATTTTACAAAAGTGAACTGTATCGCCACATAAACATTTACAAGTAACAATCAGTTCTTTCTTATCTTTTGACATCATTATTGACATAATATATATCCTCCCCCTACGCAATCAACTCTTTGAATTTCTGAAGTAATTCCTGTAATTCAGGATTCTGTTTTGCATACATTTCGTACTTATTAACCTCATCCATTTCTTTGATAAGTTTGTCCATTTCTTTTTTAGTTTTTTCTGCCTCCTTACGCTTACGAATTCTCTCGTCATAAGGTTTTCTATTTAATCTACAAACAATCTCTGCCGTGATGTCGCCACTATATCTGTTTTTTGCTTCTTCTGGTCTAATTATTTCTTTAATAGTTTTAATCGTATTTCTTCCAGATACAATAACTTTATCCCCCTGTTTATAAATAATTCCATCCTCATAAATTGCATAATGATAATCTCTTCCACCAAGTTCTACAACCGCAACTGCTACATATCCCGTAAGTTTGTTCATATTAATATTCTCCTTTTCTTTATCTAATGTTTCAAAGTTTAGCGCATCAATCCAAAATAATTCCAAAGAACTCTTTCGATTATACATATTGTCTATTCTTATTCCATAGTCGATTGTTCCATCACGAATAATCACTCCCTTACATCCTTTTAACATTTCATATCCTTTTTTACGAGGTGTTTTTGTTACAACTACTCGCAGACCCACTAAAGATCCACCTCGTGAAGTTTTTAGTTGTTTTAATTCTTTATATGTCATTATTTATTCATCTTCTTTCTAAGATTATTTTTCGTCATAGTAAACGCTTATTTTAAAGATTATTCTCCTAGAATCAATCTTATATATTGACGCTACAAATTCTCTGTCTAGCAATTCATTCTCCAAAATAAACTCTCACAAAACTCAAAAATGTATTTATATATGATAGTTTTCATTTGTTAAAACACAAATCTAAGTAATGATTTCCGACACCATTTTGTCCATTTTGTATGTAAATTTAACACAGTTGCCATGTGAAACATGATTCTTCCAAGACTCATATGATCTTATAAATTTTTCTTTTGACATTTTATTCTCTCTTACCAGTTTTGCCATTTTTCTATATTTTTTCTTAGCAGCACGTTTCTTTTCATTTGTAAGTTTTCGTATAACTTTTCCATCTTTTGTTACATAAGAATGGAAACCACAAAATTTAATGCCATTTTTAAACGGGATAATTTGTGTTTTACCATTTAACTTTAAACCTAAAGTTTTTATAAATGACTCTATACATTCCAAACAAAATTTAGCATATTCTTTCGATTCCACAATCAAATAAAAATCGTCCATATATCTCCCATAGTATTTCACACCTAATTCTCCTGTAATAAAATGATCAAATCCCGAAAGATATAATAAGGCAAACACTTGGCTAATTTGATTTCCAAGTGGTAATCCAAAACCTTCTGTGCTATCAATAAACTTTTCACACAACCAATACACATCTTCATCTGCAACAAAATATTCAACTACATCTTTTAAAACATCATGATTAATACTATAAAAGAATTTACTTATATCGCCTTTTACAAGCCAACAGTCATATCCATATTTTTGATGTGCTAAATACATTTGCGCTTTCAAGCAATCTAGCCCATATAAAGTTCCTTTACCTATTTGTCCAGCATAATTTGTTTGTATAAACTCTTTATTTAACATGGGTAATAAAGTATTATCACATAAACTATGCTGAACAATTTTATCTTTAAATGTACCCGCTTCTATTATTATTTCTTTCGGTTCATATACTTTGAATTTATTATATTTACCAATTTCAAAATTTTTAGTTTCTAAAAGTCTTTTAATCTGATATATACCATCTAAAGCAGACATCTCGAATTTAATTCTACTTTTTGTAAATCCTTTTCCTTTTTTAGAATTTTTGTATGCTTTATATAAATTTCCAAAGTCTACAACTTGCTTAAAACTAAAATTATCTTCTATCATAATATTCCTTTGTATTTATCCTGTTTCTTTCGAGACAAGAAAGGTTATTTACTCTTTTGATATCGGGACTCTAATTTCAGCGTTTCTCTTACTTTATTTCGTCTTCCGAAGCAGAACGGGCGAACTCCATTCTCATTCCAATTGCAATCATTGTAGTTCACATTACCGTTAGAATTGACAATTTGGACATAAGAAGCCATACAGCAAACAACCCAATAAGTTTTATTATCTTTTTCTGTCTTTACTTCTCCACGCAATAGTCATATACTTGATATCACAAATCATCTTTTGCCAATTATTTACTGTATTTGAACCAATCAAATTTAAATTCATAGATAATTCTGCATAGCAAGATAATTTATCACAAGAAGTTATTGCTTTTGTTTGCATTTCCAATCTTTCATTTTTTGAAGTAATTACCTGTAGTCTATTTGCATCCATCAAATAACTATATATATTCATACATTCATTTTGAATCCTATTTACTAATATTTTGTATTTAACAGGATATCTCTTTTTATTTGATGTAATTGTATATGTATATTTCATTAATTCAATAGACTTTGATATTACTTCTAATTTTGTTTCTGTCGCCAGTTTTCTCACTCCTTTCAGTCGTTCTATTGGTTGCTCACGTATTGTATCTTGCGATACAATACTATAAACTGGCTAACCGAAAATGTAGTTGAAGATTCAAAGATTCAAGATTCTGTGATGAAAAACGGGCGAACACCAAGCTCACTCCAACCGCAAACACAGTAGTCCACAAGACCGAAAGAATTGACAACGTGGACACAAGAACCATCTTGTCTTTTAGGTGTTTGATTCGGAGTTGCAAGCCAATATGGTTTTTCTGTTAATGGAAATTTTTCTCCTAAATCTCGTAAAATATCAATGTTCATAATTGATAAATAGTCTTCCGAGATAGAACCGTAATCTTTAAATCCGTTCATCGATGTTAAATCTAATTCGATTGGCAACAACTTATTACTGAATTTATCTTTTAACTTTTTCAATAGTTCATTATCACCCAAATATTTTCTTACATCAGATTCAGTGTAATTATTGCTATTTCCAAAATTCATAATCGTCATATTGCCAAGCATTACATAATATGTTTTATTGTTTCGTTTTACAGAAACCCAATAGTACCCACAAATATTTTCATAGTTACTATCTAAAAATTCTTTAACTGCATCTCTCATTTCTTGTTCATATTTGCTTTTATCATTTTCGTACCAATCCGGAACGATATCTTGATCAACTTTAAAGATGTAGCTACCAATGTCAGAAGTAATCGCCCCATTTGGCGGAATTAATTCAAGCCTTACAAATTTCTTCATTGCGTTGAATCTTGTATCTTCAATGCCCATTTTTTCCAATAAATTCGAATGACTCTGATTTTCAAATGGTGCTAAATTCACTCCTTGTTTTGTTAAAATACCGCTAAACATTTTACACATAATTTTTACCTCCGTTTTTACTTCATGCTATTATACAGTTTTCTGAATCTATCAAAATCTTTTGCATTCCCGTTATTATCAGGGTGTGATTTTTTCATAGCATATTTATTAACAGCTTCTTTAAATTCTTCTTTAAGTTCATCAATTTTAGATTTTGAATATGTATGATTTTTTATTGAATTTCTATATGATTTTAACAATTCGTTTTCATATTCCAAACTTTTTATTTTTTCTTTTAATAATGAGTTTTCATGTTGTGCAATTTCTAAATTGTATTTCATATCTATTCTCTTATCGTTAGAAACAACCAAAAGAATAAAGACAATGCCCAACATCACAAACAAAGTTACATACATTATAATATTCTCCTAATAATATTTATCTAAATCTTTTACCACTTTTGAGTAAATGCAACTCCAAGTTTCCAAAACAAATACTCTTACTCATTTAAAATTTCATGATTGCCATCCATCTGTTTTAACGGACACCACTTCGGTTTGCTTTCTGAATCATAATATCTTCCTACATCTTCGTTTTTTATTCCACAAAACTTTTCGCCACAGATTCTATATCTCCGATCGTATGGTTTTTCATGGCAGCAATCACAGACTGAACACGAATTAGGAATATCTTTTACATAATAACTCAATTATTTATTCTCCTTTTTTGCGTATAAATCTATGATTTTATCACTTTTAATCAAAATGTTCTGGAACAAGAATATTTATATTTGACAAAATCTGTAGCAAATTCCATGAAGAATCTTTGAATAATTCATGGTCAATTTTTTCAAATCTCTTCGCCAAATCAGACACTCTTACATATCCATTCTCTGATTTTATTTCTTCAAGTAAATATTCTACTTCTTGCTGATATTCTTTTGTAGTATTGTTATTTCTGTTTTCAGGCTTGTACGGTTCAGGAAGTGGTCGCCAAGCGATTACTTTTTTATTTACAACACATTCTTTTTCAACTTTCCATTTTCCGTCCAATGTATGCGATGTTGTAGTTTTGCGTGTACCGTCCTCTAGTTCGATTGTCACATTAACTTCATCAGACACCTTTTCAAACATAGCGTTATTCCACATATGTGTTCCTTTTAATTTCGCAAACATCGACTTATGCTCTTCCGGCAATCCGTCCTCTACTGGAATCCAACTGACATTACAATTTTTACCACCTTCATATCCTTTTTGATACCATTTTCTTTGGCTGCATTCAGAACACTTGTTATCCATATTCTTCTCTACGACATTATTTTCATGTATATTACATTCTTTCTTCTCATTCAATGCGACAAGAGCTGTTTGAATAGCGTAATCTTTCGGTTCTGGAAACACGTATCTTTTCCCATGACAAAACGCTGGTGCTCCCACCATGTCTGCATAATCTATTCTAGGATTCTGCATATTTTTTAAAATTTTAATTGCAGAATCAATACTTGCTATTTCATCTATATTACTCTCGACATTTGTGAATGGAGTTTCGCCCATGTAAGATCGGATAATTTTTTCTGTTTGAGTATACATAGATTGAATGCCTTTTCCAACTAAATGACATTCATCGTCTCCCCAATGATTTTTGCTCAATTCCACACATTTCTCTTTTATCTCTTCCAAAATCTTCTCTAGTACGTTCATTTTTTACTCCCATCCATCCTGAATCATTTTAGGCTTGTATTCATGTTCCGTGTAACCATCACCATCACATAGGTCACATGTAGTTTCATAGTATTCCCAATCATCGCTGCACTCCCAATATTGTGCTTTATTTCTCTTTTTTGTTACTGTTCCAGCCCCTCCACATTTAGGACATCTATGGATTTTATTCCCTTGGACTATTTTTACCACTTCTTCAAGATTTGTTTTTGCGCCATATTCTCTCATTAAAGCAATAGCTTCCCTAACCTTCATCGCTCCACCTCCTGACACTCGTCAAATTCCGGATCAGAATCCGGAAATACGCATCTATCATCGCTACTATCGCATACGCCTAACATATGTGCAGTTCCTCCTATTCCTACGTAATTTGTCAAAGCTCCGAATTCCTCGTTTGCTTTTTTAATTGCTTCCGTTTTATCGTTCGCTTTAACGTGCATGCTGCAAACAACTGTTGCATGCCCTATCACTTCGTATTCTTTCATATCTACTCACTCCAATCCAATCTCTGTCCACATTCATCACAAAATGATTGCCAAGAAACATCTTTACACCCACATACTGGACATTCGTATATCGGGGTAAACTTCGCTCCATTTTTAATCGGTTTCTTCGCCGTATCCCGTTCTTTTAACTGTTCCCATTTATCAACATCTTCTTCTATTAAAAGCTTTGATTTAAAAAGTGGTTTAGATAACTCATGATTTTTTTCTAAAGAATCTACAATAATTTTTAAGAGTTCATCACATTCTCCATAGGTTTTTACAAGTCTTTCTTCTAAATCTTCATAATATGCCAATTTATCTGTTGGACTTCCTTCTCCTATGATATCTGGCAGTCTCTAAATTAAATTAGAACAACTATCGCACTCGTAACCCATTTTAAATACATTTATTCCCACATTATTTTTTGTTGTTAATCTTTCCATTATTTATTCTCCTCATTTTCATAAACATTAATTGATTTTTCCTTTCCACATTTTCTACATATAAAAATGTACTCATCATAATCTCGACTCACACCTTTTAGCCATCTACATTTCAAAACATACTCATGTTTACATAAACATCGAATTTTACTTTGACGATTCATGATTTTTTTAATCTTTGGAATTATGACAAATGTTAAAATCGTATAAATAAACCATACGGTTACACTTAATCCTATTCCATAAAACAATCTCAATCCTGGCATTACACACACTCCCTCTCAGGAAGATTCGCAATTTCTCTCGCCAATTTTACTTGTTCTTCCCAACAATTCTCATTTGAACACCGTAAATACAATCCTAAACGATCTCCATCTTCATGTTTATCCATACACCCATACAAGATTCTGTCGCTTTCCCAATTAATAGGGCATTTATCACACTCTTTTATATCAGCTTCAGCATATTCACAACAAAAACAGTTAGAATATAATAATAAGTAATTTTGTCTACAATATCTATCTTTTAATTCTGTAATAACTTGAACACATTTCTCTTCTTCAATCTTATCGGCAATCCAGTTCCACATTTTTCTGTGACCGTCAATTGCGTCTTCTCTTGTCAATCTCATAACTTACGCACCCTTTCTCACTTTCACAACTTTCTCAAACCGTTCTTTCTCTGTTTTGTTTTTACTATTTTTATTTAATAGACAACACACGTTTGTCCATTCCATAGCAAAATCTTCGTATGATTCTAATGTATCGAAACATTCTGTAATCTCTCTTCTACTAATCATCTTCGTTTACCTCTTCGTTATTACTAAAATATTTTTCACTGTATTCAATTTCCGTTTCTCTTCTTATCATTACATCTAGTAAAAACAGCAAAGCCAACATAAACCAAAATTCAAAAGAGTCTGCTGTATATCCAATAGCACCTATCAAAAATCCAAAAGTTAAAAAAATAAGACCCTCACATATGTAACATAATTTCTTCATTATTTATTTCTCCTTTTCTTCATAATTCACAAATCCTTCTTCAGCACAGATTGTGTCGTGAGCAGTCCAGTAATATTTTTTATCCTCATAGAATGTACATTTATTGATTTTTCTCCATTTACATTCATAACAACTTCTTAATTGCAATCCAGGTGTTTCTTCTAATGCAGCTTGCGAAATGTCCTTAAACCTTTGAACAGCTTCTTGAGCAGATTCTAACATTGCATCTTGATACATTTTTGTAATTTTCTTTTGTGTTTTCTCAAACGCTTGATCAATTGTTTCTCCATAATCACTTGGATAAAACAAATAATAGTCGTATTGCTTAATATCACTTCTTACTCTGTCGACAATAAAGTCTCCAATTCTTTTCTTTATATCTTTAACATTTTCTACATCTAACAATCGTTCTAATGCAGAAAGGTTTTCCTCAATTTTATCAACACAATTCGTACTCATTATGCGACCTCTCTTTCTAAATATTTTTCAAAATCTCTTTTCAAATATGTATAATTTACTTTTTGGCTTTGGCTGAATTTCATATCCTTCTCAGCATATTCTCTAAGCCATTCATCAAATTCCACATGCTTATCTTCAACACATGCATAAGCAGTCAAAGCAATTAATGCAGGCTGACACGATTTGTATAATTCGCTTGTTATCTTTATAGACTCTTGAATTAAATCATCGTAGAATTTAATGTCGGACTCGATAACGTCATTTGTTATGTTCTCTTTAATAAAATTCAAAATAGCGTCATTAGAGTCGATTTCGCCGTTATTATTTTCTAAGGAAACAGCAATTTCATTACATGAAGTATTTTCATTTTCTTCTGTCAGGTCTGTTTCAACTTCAATTTCGGTGTCGTTTTCATATGTATTATTCTCTTCTTCAATGCCTAAAAATTCTTTCATAAGTTTTTCAAGCATATCAATCTTTGAGACAACAATTTTCTTATCTTTCGTACTTCTTTTTTCATCGTACATTTTAAATGTTTCGTTGTCGTATTCCTCAAAAGGTTTGTTATATAAATCTGATTGGAATGCCTCTAAAAATTCAATAAATTTTTCGTCAGGCAAATCGTATTCCACAAATTTGTGAAACAATGTAAAGAATAAGAAACTGTTTTTACTATTAAATAATTTACCAACAGTGTCTTGATCTACCACCGCTCCAAGTCTATCCAATTCAAATTCAAAAGAATCAAACTCTTCCTTTGTAGCATTTGCATTGAGATATTTACTCATATTCTTACCTTTTTTCCAATCATCTAAGTGGAACATCGCCATCACAGTTTCAGAAACAACTCTATCAATAATTCCATTGTTTTTCTCTTTTTCGGTATACGTTCCATTATCTTCAAAAAATCTATGATTGTTTGATATGTTCTTTATTGGTTTTGCAATCTTAGGCATAACTAACACATTTTTTTGGTTTGTATTCATACTCTTTTGATTGTTATATCTTGCTATGTGATATGCAATTTCATCATCCGAACAATCTAAATGTTTTACTACAGTAATTGAGTAACTATCAAATTGATCTTGTAACTCTTCTGGAAGTTCATGATAGTATTTTTTTCTCAAATCATATTCAATAACTTTCCCATCTTCTTGATAATATACATATGGAAACTCAATTTTTTCACTGATTTTAAACAATCCTTCTTTGTATTCTTGGCACGTTGTAAGCCTTTGGATACCATCTATTAACCAAAGAATGAATTCTGTATCGCTAGTAATCTGCTCGCAAATTTTAATAGGGTCAATGTCTTCCTGTTTGATAATAGTAGAAACTAGACCACTTTTATCTTCCTTGTCCCACTGTCCAGCTTTTCTCTGTAGTGGATGATTTTTATTAAGTTGCTTTCTTTTAAACATCTTAAGTAAAGTATTTAACATGTATTCGTCTTTTTTCGTTTTGTCTCTTCCAAACATTTTAAAATTCCTCCCTCAAAACAGCACAGACACTTTTTCATATGACATCATGCCAAACATTAGATCTGCAAATTCCTTTTGTTCCATATGTAAATATTCTCTTATTTCACTTTTTGTATATCCTTGTGATAGAAGTATTCCTATTTTTCTTTGTTTTTTTGTAAGTTTGTCCAAATACTCTTGAACCTTATCGCTTTTATCAAAATCAACCAATCCTAATTCTTTTTCAATATCAAATCCAGAATCGATCTTTTCTTTTAAATCAATTTCGTCTTCCGATGGTGCGTCAAATGATATATTTGGAATGATGATATTTCTTTCTTTTCCATCCTCGCCTTTTTCTTTAACGATTTTACCACTTTCATCTCTAAGAACATTGCAACGGCATCCTCGTTCATTATCTCTTGTCCATGTATAAAACTTTCTTTTTAAGTTTCCATTCAAAAAAGTTTTAAATGAACTTTTTTCTGAATCATATGTATTCAGACTTTGATTCAAGATTTTTATGGCAAAACTGTATAAGTCATCTCGGTTCATGTCTGTTTTAGACAACCCTTTTTGATTTATAATCGGATCACATACTTCTTTTAATTTTTTCATGCCATCGCAAAGATACTCATATGCGATCATTTCTTTTTTTTCATCACCAACCCATTTTATCTCTTCGTTTTGTGTGTCTTGTGTATCGTTCATCTACACCACCGTCCTTTGTTTTGTTTCTTTTTACTTATTCTCTCTTTCTATCCCAAAATATCCAAGGCTGCTTTATATAAATCAGTACGACCTTTGTAGTCAACATGTTCCGCTTTTAACAAGTCATCTTTCAATCTTGAAATATTATGCTTATATGTAATTCCTTCTTGCATAACTTTTATGTAATCAATGCACTGTTTAACATTTCTTCGTTTGCTTCTAATCTCTGTTAGCATGTAACCGATTTTTGCCATCTTATGCGCCTGCGGATTCTTACCATCATTTTCTTTTTGATACTTCTCTAATGCATGAAGTATGTCTGATATTTCACTATCATAAAAACTTAGCTGAGATGATAGTTCTTCTTTATATTTTGCAAGCTGAACCTTGTCCCATCCAAATAGTTTGGTAATGTGTTCTACTTCTTCACAAACTGTTTTTACAATTTCTTCATTAATTTCTATCGCTTTATCACCAACATAAATACCGCCATTCCCAACATAATTAGAACTAACATCCTCGGTGACTTCGTTTGTGTCCGCATTTACTCTCTGATAGTCTCTAAATTGAGAATACCTCTTGCCTTTCCCTTGCAATATTTGCTGTGTTTGTTTATATGTAAACTGTTTTGCAAGATGCGGAGCTGTTGTTGGTAAATATCTTCCTGGTCTAAACTGATCCTCCATTACATAATACTTTCCATCTGTCAGTATAAAACTTGACATTTTTAACACTTCCTTTCCTTTTATATCTATTCTCTCAATGGATTCATGATTTTTTGCACAAAAATAACACCAATCCAAAAAGAAAGATGAAGCTTAACCTATATTCAATTATAAAAAAATTGAAAATTAGCAGAATCGCTTTGAAAAACACTTGATTTATAATGTATAATATGTAATAATCAAAATGCATAGCATCTGCTATGTTTTTTCACTTCGATGGGTTCTACCATCAAAGTGTTGCGGAATTAAGAGGAGAACTCGTGTATGTAAGTGCGCCAACACTTTATACACATTGTGGGTTCTTCTCTTTTGTTATGTCAATATAATATCACGAACAAATGTTCTTGTCAATAAAATTCGAACAAATGTTTGTTTTTTTATTATTCTCGTAGAAGAATTGTACTCAATATTCCATGTGGAGTAATTTTTCTGATATCCGTTTGTTCTTTAGTAAAAGCTCTCAATTGATTCACAAAGTCATCACATACCTTTACTAAAGTTTCAGATTCTTTTATAATGGCTTCAAACTCTTTTCTGTTTTTCTTTTCAAATACAATACAGTCTTCTTCTTTTTCCAAATCCTGTACAGCTACAAGAACTGTTTTTGCATTATATTTTAATGCCTCTTCTATTGTCATCTCAACATATTTCATTACATCACCCACTCTCCGAAATTAGCATCATATACGCGCTTAATTTCTTTTCTTTCTTTTATATCTGAAATTGCTCCGAGATATTTTTTAATTCTTTTTTCTGAAATTTGTCTCATACATTCTCCTAATACCAATGAATCACATTTCAAACCTTTACCACTTCCTTTTTTTAAAAGAGTATGCGTAGCTTGGTAAGGGTTTTTATTTGTATTGCTAGACAAAGGCATTACTAATGTTGTACTACTATGTAGATTGCCTATATCATTCTGAATAATAATCGCTGGTCTTATCCCACCCTGCTCAGAATCAATAGTATTTTCTCCAAAATCTACTAACACTATATCAAATCTTTTTAAACCATTCTTCATTAACACATCCTCCTTCCTTATTTTGCATGTATAATACCTTTGATATTTTTTATTATATCGCATGCACTAATTATTGTCAACACTAATTATTGAAAAAACTAAATATTTTTGGTATCATATAAACATACTCAATAATATGGAGATGGATAATATGAAAGTAATCTTAAATGATACATTAAAAAAATGTGGGCGTTCACAATATTGGCTTGCTAAACAAACTGGCATCGCAACATCCACGATCAACAATTTGTGTAATGGTAAAACAAGAAAAATTGATTTTTCCGTATTACAACGTATTTGTGATGCACTTGATTGTAATGCAAATGACATATTGATTCCTGATAACACGTTAGACGATGGCAAATAAACCATCGTCTTTTCTATCTTCCATAACGTATTCTCCACTCTTTCATGTATTTTCTTGTGATCGCATCAATGCTATCCATAACCCGCAAATAATACTTATCTGTGGTATCTAAACTAGAATGTCCCAACTGTTCTTTTGCAATAAATGCTCCAAGTTTTTCGTCATTGACGATTACAGAGCCAACATAATGTCTTAATTCATGTGGGTATATTTCTCCTTCAGAATAATTCTCAAATATGTTTTTTAAAGCCGTCTTACTGATTCTTTGTTTACGTTTTGATACAAACAAAGCATCACATTCAGCACCGTCCAAGAACAATCTTCTATCTCTGATATATTCTTCTAAGCTCTTTGCAGCCGATTCTATGATTTTCACATTACGATCATAATTTCCTTTGCCAACAACATGAATATAAGAATTGTCGCAAATATGAACATCCGACAATTCCAATCCAATAAGTTCATCAGAACGAATACCACTTCCAATCAGCAAAGATATAATTGCTTTATCTCGTCTTGAATTGAAGTCGTCTTTTCTGTTTTCAAGATTATTGAAAAACTTTTTTAATTGCTGATAAGATGGAATTTCCACCTGTTTGGACTTTCTTTCTACATTATAAATTTTTGTATTATCAAGAACATCCTGAACAATATTTGCATCCACACACTTTGCCAGTTTATGGAGATAATTCCAAAATGAACTGAATACATTAATTTTAGTATGCAGCGAAGCTAAACTATTTTTTCTGACAGTCTTTCCACTAAGCACATCATCAAAATAATCCATCATATCAACACCAGTAAGATTTTTCATATCATCTTGCGTTATTTCTGAAATGGATTTCTTGTTAACTCTTTTATTATCAATCATCCATTTCAGCATGTCTTTGATGTAACCAAAAAAACAATTGGACGTCTTCGCAGATTTTTGAAGTGAAAAGAATCTTCTTATAAACGGTGGGAATTCTTCTAATTTTCTATCCAAATTTTCTCTCACCGTCTTTTGAACTTCATCTCTATGGCACATAAAAACAACCGTTACTGAAAACTTATAAAAAGTTATAACTTTTATGTTTCATTCCTATTTCTACGAGTATGCTTTTGCACTGAATAAATTCAAATACTACTAACAAGTTCTTGTACTCTCCATAGGCGTAAATTCCTGACTAACGTATCAGTACATATCCGTAATAACTTGAAAGTGTTATGCTACAGATTGTTCTCTTAAAACATTTTCTCCATATTGTTTCAGATTTAAAGCTGCTTGATAATCTCTATCAATTACATTTCCACATTCACATTTGTAAATACGGTCTGACAGTTTTAAATCTTTTTTAATACTTCCACAACAACTACATAATTTTGATGATGAAAAGAATCTATCTGCTATAACTACTGGAATATTATTCCATGCAGATTTGTATTCAATCTGTCTTCTAAATTCATAAAATTTTTGTTGTTGAACTGCTTTGGATAAATGTTTATTTTTCATCATTCCACTCACATTCAAATTTTCAATACATATAAAACTTGGTTCTCGTTTTATAATTTCAAATGTTATTTGATGTAAATAGTTCTGACGAATATTCGTTAGTTTGTGATTTAATCTTAAAAGCTCTTTTTCACTTTTTATAATGTTACTTGTTTTACAGTAACGTCCTCCTTTCTTGTTTTTCTCATATCTTCTTGATATGGAACGCTGCAACTTACGTTTTCGTTTTTCTAATTTCTTAATTTTTTGTGTTTTATTAATGTTTTGATATTTATTACCATCAGAACATATTGCGAGGTCTTTAATTCCTAAATCTATTCCGATTCCATCGTTTGATGGAATAGAATCAGAATCTTCATATTCAATTCCTATTGTAAGATACCAGTTCAATCCATCATACTTAATACGTGGGTTAATATATTTACAATCAATAGGAATACGTCCATGTTCTGCAAGACGAATCCAATTCAATCTCTGTTTATTTTTCTTTTTGGAAGAGGCAAATCCTTCAACTTTAACATGTGTATTAGTAAATTTAATCTTCACGTTATCTTGATAAAACGATGGAGTAGAGTACTTACTACTTTTAAATTTAGGAAATCTTGAATAACCTTTAAAGAATTTCTTATACGCATCACAAGCGTCTTTTATTGCTTGTTTTGTTACATTGCTAGAAACATCATTTAACCAACTGTACTCTTTGGTTTTCTTTAACCGTGTAAACTCTTTTCGTAAATCTCCATCAAAAATAAATTTTCCACCGTTTTTGTAATTATCTTTTTCTTTTCCTAATGCCCAGTTATAAGCAAACCTAGCAGTATTGGCATATTGAAATAGTTTTGTGTTTTGCTTGTTATTTGGTATTAACATTACTCGGATTGTTTTTATCATCGCCTTTATCATCCTGCATCTTTTAATACTTATATTTTGTCCTATAAATAAAGCTATAAAAGTCAATAATTGTTTATAACTTTTTATAAGTTTTTAACAGTTTTTATCCTCTTTCTTTTATTTCTTGTAATATTTTTCTCTCAGTTCAGGAATTTTATCTAAAATTTCTCTTTCGTCATCGCAATATCTGACCTCTACCGCCTTAACTTCTTCTTTGCATAGATAGCAATACAGGTCTTTTACATGTTCTTTTTCTCTCTGAGAAGCTCTTTGTATACCATCCATAATTTCTCTTCCGCATTTAAGACAGTAGAATTTTGATCTTCTCTTTGGATTTCCATTTCTCTTACACATTATTCATTTACTCCTTTATCTGCTTTCTTTAAACAGGAAAGCATAAGACTGTTCCCACGCTTCATATCAGCGTGGAATGTATACGTTTTTTATACCGTAATTGTGTCTTCATAATATCCATTCTTTCTAAGAAGTTTCCGGATATAAGCAAGACCTTTCTTTGTTACATATGTAACCGCTCTGTAATTTCCATCGTGGCATTGGGTTTCTTTTACAACAAATTTTCCTTCTTTTCTAAACCGTTCATACGGAATATTAACCATATCTTTATTATAGAAGAATACTTTCTTTCCACGTAAAAACGAAAATAATTTATATTCTCCGATGCCGAGTTCTTTTGCACAAGTATTAATGCTCATTACTCCTTCTGTATTAACAAGATCATCGTAAAACTGTTGCAATTCTTTATTCTTTTCCATTAATTCATTTACAATTTTTCCTTGCAAGTCAGAAGTTAACCCAGAGAAATAATATTCTACCATTTCTTCTTCTCTTCCTTCTGGAATAGCTGCACCAGTTAAGCGGATAGACTTGAGATAATGTTTGATTTCCTTTCTGAATGGCTTTGCTTCTTTCTTACGAGAGCGCATAAGCACTTCATACATTGCGTCTTCCGTAATAAACAAGGATTTCTGATTGCCACCAAGGGTATATTTTAAAAATATACCCTTTTCAGGCTCATCAATTTCCGCTTGTTTGAGCATCTGACTTACGTTTTTAACACCTAACCATCCAGCGACTTCACTTGCTTCAAAAAGTGGTTCTTCAATGCTGTTGTATAAGTTTACTTCTTTTCCAAGAATTATAGTCTCTTGGATAACTGATAAAACTTTTTCTTCCATAATCAAAATTCCTTTCATCAAAAATAAATGTTTGTTCTACATTGATATATTCTCCAAACACTTCCACAAATTCCCATATTTAGTTGTCAATGTACGATTATAGGATTTTTTGATTGACTAAATCTAAAGAATTGGTATAATAGAATTGTCAATCGTTATTACGATATGGCGCTTATGTATTAAGTGGTGAAAGTCTTTGGTCGGATGCTCACCACTTTTTTAGTTGTCTTCTTTCTGTTGTTTCATGTAATCTGTAAGGATTTTTCTAATTAATGTATTCATATCACAATTTTCCTTTTCAGATTGTTCTAACAGAAATGTCTTTAACTCAGGAGTTAGACCAACAACCAATTTTTCAGTGAATCTTTTTGGTCTTGCCATTCGTATTTTCCTCCTTACGCAATATATATTAATACTCTTAAAAATATTTGTCAAGTATTTAATAAATATTTATTAAATAGTATTTTGCAATCAAAAAAGTCGCCAGCTTTTCAACTAACGACTCGATAATTTATCTATGTTTTCTATAACTTTTTTTGGCTTTCATAGCTGCTATGTCATAATTAATTTCTAATCCACCATCTATTACAATCCAATCCGCATCTTTTGTTTTTTCTTTTACTTTCCATATCCATAAATTTGGTTTTTGGCGATGAGGAAGAAGAACAACCTTTATTTCTCTATTCATAATTTTCTCCTTGACTTTTATTTTTCTTATTAATTCTACACTTCCTAATCCTAATCGCATTTTCAGATAATTCTTCATTATATACAGGTCTTATTCTTGGAATATATGCCTGTACAGTTTTTTCATTTAAGCTCATTTCTTTTGCTATTTGTTCAATAGTTCTTCCATTTTCAAATTTATTTAGTATTTCAGCATGTGTTTCTGATAAAACGTATCCATTAGAAGAAAGCGTTTTTACAACCTTATTCCATGAATATCCTGTATTTTTTGCTGTACCTTTTATAGATTGTAAAGAATTATAAGTGTTCAATATAATCTTTTCTGATTCTGTATAACACATATCTAATATCTCCTTTGTCTAATGAAATATAAAATTCACTTTCACCTTTTTTGAATTTATATTCTTGATATATTCTTAATGCATTCATTCCATACAATACCTTTCAAACCTTTCAGAACATTCGGAGCAATTGATATTCGATGAACATTCACCATATTTCTCAACACATGTCTTACAATCAAACAAAATTGATCCGTCAATATCTAAATCTTCATTGTCTTGTAAAACATCACATAAATTTTCAAACGATTCGACATCCATTTTCTCAATCTGTTTAATAAGATTCTGTTTCATTTTCTCTAAATTTGTCATGCTATCACTTCCTTATAAGAGTTAAATTCTATCAGATATTTCCAGGCTCTCCACTTACAGCACTTCTTAAACCACTTAAAAGATTCGGTGTAGCCGGTACTAAATGTGGATTGTCAATTCTATTTTTTACACCATCAATATTATCGTACCAATAATCACATTCAAGATATGGCATATATTTTCCATCTACACAATAAATTTTGTTTCCTTTATATTCTTCCACAAAATATTGCTCTTCATTTTTTATTTTGCATTCTTCACAACATACAGGAGCGTCAATTCTTCTGTCAATAGTTGTAACATTTCCATCAAGATCTTTGATCTTAAAATTTCCAAACAGTGTAGTCTTTGAACACATACTGAATTCTTTAATACCAAAATATTTATACTCTTTTCCACATACTGGACATTTCCATTTCATAATACTCACTCCTATCCTTCCATATACGGATTATCCTTCAATCTATAATCACATCAATTATTCGTCAAGTCCACATGTTGTATCATAATCATATTTCTGTTCACACAGTCTAACTACAGTTCCCAAATCAGAAAAACGATTATAATAAACTGGACAATCATAATTCTGATAAAAAATCCATCGTTTCCATATGAAATAATTCTCTCTCTAAACCATCTTTCTTTTCCACAACTCTGATCATACATCTTAAACTCAATTAATTTTCCAATTTCAGCCCATTCCGGTACGTTAATAACCAAATAATCACCTACAACTTTCAATACAAACTCTTTTACTGATCCAACAACAGACAAATATTTTTTCCATAATATTTTTTCTGAATATCAAATACTGATTCAGACACACTAATGTCTGACAATTTAACTTCTTCAAAATTATAACCTTCACAAGATTCTATAGTCCTGGAGCCATATCTATTTTTGGTACATTCCATTTTGCCATTGGATTCTTCTATCATACAGAAACTACATTCTCGTAAAGCAATTACCTGTCTTTTCTTTATGAACATTTGATGCATAATTCCTTGTCCATCATAAATATTAATATCTGTTTCTATAACCATTTTAAGAATATCTTTTGCTTGTTCTAATGATTCAATTTTATCAATTGCTTTCAAATCGTGCTTCATAATCCGTTTATACAGCTCATATACGTTTGACATAATATTACACCCCCCTTTTTTCCGAAATGAAACTTAGATTTCATTTACAACTTCTTCTACACATACAATTGGAGCATTAAAATATTTTCCTTTAGAAGCCTGTTTAAATACCTTTTCTCTGAATTGCTCAGGAACTAAAACTGTGCCATGTTTCCCACATTTACACATTATATCAACATGTAACCCATTTATTTTACCATCGGAAATATCTCTGTTATCGCCTGTTCCAATTATTTTATATTTATGTCGATGCAATATATTTTTCAATGTTATACACCACCTATTATTTCATATATGGATTATCTTTCAATCTATAATCACATCCCTTTGCTAAAAGGAATTGTGACCATTTCAATTTATCTTCGCTTGTTAAAGAGAAATCCACTTCCAAACCACAATTATAAACTGTAGGTATCTTTAAAGTAATTACATCATCTATTTCAAAGTCTTCATCTTCTCCATTATCCCAGCCACCAGTTGTTATTTCTGCTGTGATTTTGTTCCATTTTTTGTCTCTTTCAATATTTTCAATCTTAGTAGGATTGAACATTTCAGTAAGAATAAATTTAATTTCTTCATCTGTTAAACTAAGAAATTCTCTGTATTTTAACATATATGCATTACTCCTCTTCAATCTCTACAAAATTCACTGTGTTATCATATTGTGGATCTGACCACAGTTCAGCAGCACATTCATCACAAATACATGTATCATGATATCCAATCCCCGTTATGTCGTTATTTCCGTTAATAGGAATTAATGTATCATTCCCACATTTAGGACAAGTAAAAATCTTATCATGTATATTATTTTTCATTATATCATCTCCTCATAAAAGCTATATTTTATTATTACTTTTATCGCTCTTAAATAATGGATATTCTTCACACAATTTCTTATTATGTTCCATAATCTCACATCTTCTTTTATGTTCATCTAAACTTGATTTTCGTTTCCCATTTTCAGAATATATAAATTGTACTTGTAACATAGAATCACCCCCATTTTGAAATTCTGTAATTTATCTATTCACCAAATTCCCTTTTGATTACATCATCATTTACAATTATCTCTTCATATCTCATTCGAGCTCCCTTTACTAAACATGGTAAGGAGCAGTACAGACCGAAATATCCAGTTCTTTTATATGCCTTATCTCCACGTTTAATTTCCCCATCGCACCACGCGCATGCCAAGTATTCTTGATTTTCGCCCATATATTCTCCTTTGAAATCAATCTTTCCTCTTATTTTTTCTTTTACTTTTTTAATAAATTCTTCAAATTTTTTATTATGTAAAATCATAACTGTTCCTCCTATCTATGATAGTATAAGACGCTATTTTATCTTTACAGCTTTTCTTTAATCATTTCCGGCGCAAGTAATACCCACGCCATACATCTGCAAAAATCACCTGTCCATGCAGATACTTTTGGATTAAAAATAATAGATGGTAATATAACATCTATGCAAAATGGCGTTATCGGAGATATTTTAGACTCTTGATTGTATATAGACTTGTACAATCTATTCGCTTCTTTAAGAGTCTTCGCTGCATCTTTTCCATCTGAGCAACCAAGTGTTGTAAGCAAAGGAATTTTTTCTTCTGAATTATTAAATAAAGTAATAGCATAAGAATTATCTTCTATTGTCAACTTCATAACAGTTCCATCTAAAACATCAGCAAATTCATTTCTTTTAGCCTCATCAATCATTCTTTTTAATACAAAATACATATCTTTGTTCACTTCTGAAGGTAGGCTTTTCCTATTGTCTCCTGTGTTTAGTGTATAATGATTTATATATTCCATATTTCCTCTCCTAAGTTATAGCATACTTGTTTGTTTACCAATCAATCTTTTTAGAAAATCTTCATCTATATCACTATGATCCATCTCTAATAATTCTTCCACCGAATAACCCAAATTAGCGATTGCCAATGAAAACTCCCACGATTCAATTTCTCTTTCGCACATTTCAAAAAAATCATTTGTTATCACCATGTTTTGCAAACACATATTATTTGCTTGTCTACACAACATATGTGATTTTGTTTCCATCTTTAACGGCTGTTCTCCGGAAACTTGTCCCAATATATCTTTTACAAAATTTTCCCAGCTGGCATCGAGTGAAATTTGATTAGTTATCATTACCTTTTCCATGTATTCTTCTATGCAATTACATTTTATAATACATGCAAATTGTCTTTTTCCATTTGCATCAGCATATGTTATTACATCATAATCTTGAATCGGTAAATCTATATACTTTACTCCATTCTTTTTTAGAGCATCTTTAAATCTTTTGTTTATAACTTGATACAACACATCTACACCATAGTGCGTAAAAATCTTTTTCATAGTAAATCACCCTCTATTTATACTTTCCTTTTGCGATATCTTGTAGAAAGTCTCCAATTGCCGAAAAAACAATTCCAATAATAATTGATATTAATCCCATTTTATCACCACCTTTTTTCTTCACAAAACCGCCTAAAATTATCAACACATTCTTGCAAATATTTCTTTTTTTATATTATATAATAACTCTAAATCCAAGTAAAGTTTCAAGTTTATACAATATTCCAATCCAACTTATCAATCGGTTAATCCCATAAGTTTTCTTTATCAGCAATACGGTTCATAGCTTTCTTTCAAATATTCTGTTACCATTCTGTTATACAACCACTTATGCATATTTTTCACCTTTCTAACCTTTCCTTTCTCTTAAAATGCGACTTTTATCTGTTATTTATCAATTCCATTCTTCTTTTATACATTTCCAAACTGATATTTCCGGCGCATCTTTCGCACAGATCTAGCCCTAAGTTCTGACAGTTAATGTCTGTAAATGGTTCTCCATAATTTAATTTTCCCATGCGATAATATTCTCTTTCAATTCCAAAGATATCTTTCTTTTTTACTTTTGGAATTTCTTCTCCGCAGCAATCACAAATTATTTTTTCTATTTTCATGTGTATTACCTCTTTTGAAATATAACTTTTATTTAATATACCAAGAATCTGTTTCTATAAACTCAATATTCTCTAAACTAGGATTGTATTCTTTTAATTTTTTCTTATATTTATCTAACAAACTTCCGCCTTTTCCGATCATAAATCCAGGTTTATCTGTGCAAACCTTAATTGTATCTCTTAATCCTGGAAATACTCCAAGGAGAATCACTCCTTTTACTCCTGCTTCTTTCTTCCATTCTTTAAAAATGCTTGAAATTTCTTTTCTCATACTATATAAACCTCTTTTCTTGAAATACGAGTTTCAAAGAAAACCCATCAACTGATTTTCTAACATTTCTTCCAATTCATCATCTACACTACAATTATGATCACATTCTGGATTGCAGCAAACACACCGTACTTCTGGATAATGTTTGCATTGTCCTGTTTTATTAATATTCTTTCTATAACTTTTTCCATCTTTTTCGATTATTTGAAAAGCCATATTAAAAGCCCCCTTAGATAAATTTCCGATTTTATTCTAATTCACATCGTCTATAATTGTTGTAATAAACGATTTCTTCGTACTCATTCCCGTATCTAAAAATGATACAATTTTCATAAAATTCTGTTTTTTCGACATCAATCTCATATCCTTCGATATCTTCTTCATCCACAAGAGCAATTTTGACATCATTATGCCACTGCGAATTGCCATAATATAACTTCCCATTAAGTGCGAAAAAACATTGACCAAAATCTTCCTGATTATCAATTAGATAAATTGATGATGATAATAAATATCCATCTTTATAGATGTCTATAGTATATTCTGTAGCACCATCTCCAATATATTTGCTATAAATTTTAAAATCCATATTAAATTTTTCTATTAATGTATTTAGAATTTTTACAATTCCACAATCATTTTTCAGATATGTGTAATCCATGCGGCCTCTAACACATGCATCGTAACATTCGCAAAGTAATTTATAGATTTCTTTATTTTCTCCTGATAAATATTTTGTCAAATATCTTTCATAAGGTTTATAGTAATAACACTCTGCACAGTCTTTGTTCTCGCAATATGCTTTTTCATCTTTGATTTCTTCACCTTCAATATTAGAACGGAAACAAAAAACTGCATCTTTTGTAGAAAATTCAGGCAATAGTCTGAATCCATCTTTTAAAACTAAAACATTATTGAGTCGTTTTAATACTCCATCTGATACGAGCTGTTGCATAACAAGAGTTTTTAAAGTATAGAGACAATTTTGCTCTATTTTATATGCTCCACACAGAAGATGTGCTTTTTTATTATATGCATCTTGTTTTAGTATCGCTATTGTTTTGGCAGCATTATTGATTTTTTGTAAAGATTTTAAAACTAAATTTGTATTCATTTTTATTATCTCCTTGTATTCCATATCATTCCGATTTTATTTACATATCAATATTTAATGAATTTGTAAATGTCCAATTAGACACTTTCATATCTAACCATATAGTATCTGCCAATTCTGTTTCTATATTTCTTACTTCTCCACATTTTCTCCATATGGGTGTACATAAATCAACCCATATGGTTTTATTTGTAAAATGTGATAATAATTCTTTTAGCGTCATTTAGTTCCTCTCCTTCTAATAAAATCCTGATTTTATTGTTACACCAAAACTGCTTTAAAATCACCATTCTTAATACTTTCTACTTGAAAACATCCTTCATCATCGGCTAAAAACCCAACCCAATCATAAGCAGGTACAATAATTGGATCTGCATACCAACCTTCTAAATCATCAATGAATAATTTTAAAGTTTTATCCGTATCATTTTCTATAACAGCAATAAAATCGTAATCACGACCTGTTTCTTTAAAGTTTACTTTTCCATAACCTTCATATTTTGATTTAATAATCATAATTAAGCCTCCATTAAATCTCATTGTTATTTCAATTCTTCTACTTCACACCATGAATCTGTACAATTATACGGTGCTTGTCTACGTCCTTCGGCAATGTCTTCCTTTATAATTTCTTCCGCTTCTTCTTTACTATTTGCTTCTACTTCATATGATTTGCTATATGTTTCATAATAATCTACAATATATTTTTCCATAATAATCCCCCTATAATCCCATCAAATCTTTTGCAACACTAATTCCATACGATTCTTCAAACCATGTCCAAATTTCCTCTCGGTGAGTTCCCGTTACGAATCCATTCCTTCTCAATACATTCTGTTCCAGGATTCATTGGAACGTCTCCGAATTCTAACCACAAATTCTTGATATATTCTGCACGTCTGTATTCATAACTATCATTCAAGCCACGATTGACAATGCATGATAAATCATCATCTGTGATCAAGAATTTCTGTTCTGCACAATAGTACATGATTGCATTATATTCTTTGTCACAAAATTCTGTACCATCTTCAATCTGATCAATTTTCTGTTCTTTTAAATATTCTCTTAATGACATAATATTTTCCTTTCTGACCTAAAACGTTTCGTTGCCTGTAATTACAAGTAGTACATTATACAATACTCTGAAATAGTCATTGTTATATTTATTTTTCGCTACTGCCTTTAAGTAGTATAAAGCAGCTTTTAATTCTTCCTTCAGATCTTCCGGTATGTCTAAATTAGATAATTCAATCAACTGTTCTGCTACATCTTCAATGTCATAATATGAATTCTCCTTGTACTGCTTTAATTCTTCCATGCTATTTTACCTCCGTTTGAAAGCGTTCTTTTATTGTGTTACTGGATATAGGCAATCAGATTATTTTCTGTTTCGTCTGCAATCTGATAATCTAACCACCATTCGTGTATGGTTTCTTCTAACTGTTCTTTAGACATTGTACTCTTTAGATCGTCCACTTTAGGCTTTAATTTTTTCGTTTCATATTCAACTGCGAGACGTTCCTGTTCTAACGTCATGTCATCGTATGTAATAGTTTTTAATAACGATTCAATTAGTTTTGTTTTAATTTCTTCCATAGTAATGTCTCCTTACAAAAGATAAAGCAGCCGTTAAGCTGCTCTATCAAGTTGTGTTCTAAAATTTTCAATATAATTTTCTCCAGCAATATTGATCGGAAGAATCAAGAAATTGTACTCGTTTCCATCAATGTACATTGGAGAATTTCTTTTGCTTCCTCTGAATACCGGATTCTCTGAATCAATAACTAATAATGTATCCACAAGATAATGTGAATTGAATCCAATAAATAAGTTCTCGTCCATTACAAGATTTTTCGTTTCAATCTCGTCAAAAGCTTGATATCTGGAAGTCTGCAAATATGTGTAAAGTTTTCCGTTCTCACTATGAAAGATAGTAGGTTTCTTTTCTTCTTTTACCATATCTGCGTTATACTTCATAATTTTTAACATTTCTTCTCTGTCAGCATTGAATACAAAATCTCTGCTATCGCACAACATCTGTTCAATATTGAAATATTGTCCATCAATTCTTCTGATAACGTATGTAAAATCTTTTCCTACGATTCTGATAAACTTCTTATCTTGATACACTTTTACTTCCGCATTTGATTTTTTATCCATGATTTTCTTGAATACCGACAAGCATTTTACATGGAGTTTTACAGTGTCAAATGGATTTTCCGTCACTGTTATAATCTCCTGGCTATCAAGAGATCTTAATGCGATTCTATGTTTGTCCAACGCCTCTATACGTTTCTGTTCCGTGTTAAAGTTAAATACATTCAACATTTTATTAACGTCATCTCCTGCCACAAATGAAGAAAGATTAACGATTGTTTCCAATAACCAACTCTCCGTTGTTGTAATAATATGTGCTTCTGTATCATCCATTGCTGGAAGAAAGATATCTGTATTCGCATACCGTGGAATAGTAACAATCTTTTTTCCGCACTTTATGTTTATTCTCTGTTGCGTTTTCGTGCTGACATCTTCCAGTGTTACTTCTCCGTTCATTTTTGAAATGATCTTGATATCGTCAATATCAATTCCCAGAACACCTGGGCTTGTGTCAAATGCATTATTTGTTCTTATTTCTGCAAAATGTTCCATATCGGTACCAAGCGCCTTAACAGTTCCGTCAGGTTCTACTTGCAAATACAATTTCCTTAAACTGTCGAGCGCAACCTTCTTGTTAATAGCCGCCATTCCTTTTCTCATAATTTCTTTTAAATCTTTTGCATTCATTGTAAATTTTAACATTATTACCTCTTGCTCCTTATATAAAACATCACTTTCCTTATTGCACGAATTCGATTTCCCACACATTATACTGTTTGCAAACACCATCTTCAAATTTCCAATCAGAAGCCTTTCCGTATTCTATCCAACTTCCTTTTCCATTGTTAGCTAATGTAATTTTGCTATCTGGTTTTCCATCTTCAATGCTGTAAAACCCGTTTGTCTGTACTACATTCGGTTTTCTGATTTGTCCATCATATTCCGGTCTGATATAGTGTTTTCTGATAATAAAATTACGACCTTCTTTGATTGCTCTCTTTAACTGTGATAAATTTTTAATTTCCATATTTATTTCCTCCCAATAACTAATCTCTATTACAATAGTCTAAAAATGCGTCTATTGTTTCCTCTGCTTCGCACCTTGTCAAATACCTTTGACCTTTACTTTTCTTCCTATGCAATGGCAGTCCTGACATCTTTCGTTCATTATTTCTTAATAACATTTTGTCTGTTTTATATTTTTTCATATGTATTTTCCCATTCTAATCAAATCGTGCTTTTATTATATTTTATAATGTTTTAAGATTTTTATAATTCCATATTCGTTCCAGTTCTCGATACAGACTTCCATCTGTTACATGAATATCTCCTGTATCATCAACATATTCTCCATTTCGTCTTGTGCTAATTGTAACAAGATTATAAATATCTTCTTTACGATCATAGTCACAATCTTTATATAACACTAAAACTAAATCTCTATTTTCCCCAAATTCAAAAATAGTAACATTTTCTTCTGCTTCTAATTTGTCACAAATATCAATAATTTGATTTATAATATCTTTCATTGATTCACTATAAGAAAATCTAAAATCATAACTCATAGTTTGACACCTCCTCTTCCACAATTTCCACTACACCGCAAGGCTGACTTGCATTACTATGGTATTTCCCACCTGTAAAATAGGCGCAGCAATCATTCAAAACAACTCCTTTTTCATAACCGTTTAAATCATTGATACTGATTTTATTTCCGTCATAATCTATTAATTCGTATCTATCAACATTATTTCCTACTCCGTACAATGTGTAAATTGCTTTGAAATTTCCCAAACCTTTCAGAATATCATCTGCCTGTTTTCCTATACAATTATCTTTTTCTAATTCTCTTCTGAAATATTCTTTATCATCAATTTTAAAAATTACTTTTCTCATACCTATTTCCTCCTCTTGAAATTATCTTTTCATCTGTCAAAACACTTCTGTAAAGTAAAATCTATTCCATCTTTTAAACATAAAGGAAATGAACTATAATTATCTGTTATCCCCCAGCAATTATAATATTCTCCATCTTCATCTATAAAGGCATCTATATCACTTTCAATATCTTCAATTGTTGGAATATTTGTATCTTCCGCTTTATCTAATTCGGCATCTAATATTTCTTTCTTTTTTGCATTACATTCTTTAATAAAATGTTTTACTACTTCTTTACCATGTTTTGTTAATTTATACATATTGTGTTTCCTCTCGATAAAATCATTATTTCATTGTTATACTGATTCTGCTTTTACAATTTCTATTTTCATTCCTGGGTTATTATGTAAAAACCTAACAGCAAGATCATGTATTGCCTGTTCAATTGAACATGATATAACTGTTTCTTTATTTTCATGAATAGGTACATATCTCCCTGTTTTGTATGTAATTATTACACAAATATTTTCCATGTATCTTTTCTCCATTCAATTAGATATCTTCTCTTGCACACGAAGCATGACTGCCACAAGTAATTCACTTCGTATTCTTTATAAATTTGTTGCGTTTCCGTTCTCGTCATATTCAATCGATGCAATATGAACGGCGTACCCGATTTCTTTTTCTTTGTCGTAAATTTCCATTGTACCACCTGCACAAAATTCAAATGAAAACCGCTTGTCATCTGATTCAATCAATTTGATCAAATGATCCATAAGTTCATTTAAGTTCCATGCGTCCTCTTTTGACTTTTCAATAGTTGACATTTTTTACCTACTTTCTACATTTCATTATAAGAGATATACCAATCTCCATTTGCATTCATATAATAAAACCCGTTCTTGCAACATCTAAGTAATATTGCATGATGCTTTTTACACCATTCATTAGCTAGATTTTCCATATCTTTCTCCATTCTTCTCAACGAAACTCTTGTTTCAAACCAAGTCTTTTAACATTTTAATTGCATCTTCCAATGTTTTTTTGCTTTTCATCTAATTGCTTCGTTAAATCTTGTATCATTAATTCTCTTTCTCTAACCATAAATTTCAATTGTTCTTTTGTGGCATTATGTATAGTTAATCTTTTCCCTTGTTCCCATTGGTTATGTGTCATATATCATCACTCCTTATACATATCCTAATTCATTTTTATATTTTTCTTTTGCTTCCTTTATGGTTTTTCTAAGTTCTTCTATACCTTCAATATTACCTGAACACATAATAAAAGCATTTTCCATCATGTTTATAGCATGTGCCGTATTACTGCTAAACCCAAACAGAACAGAATTTTTGTATTCCTGTATTGCTGTTTTTATTGCTAACTCTTTATGTGAATCTCTCATATAATTACCTTTCCTTTCCGTTTATGGTTTCCGCAATCTTGTGTTCGAGATCATCGCAATCTACTCCATATATACCTTTTTCGTGTAAAAAGTTATCAATGACTTTTGTGATTTCTTTTGTTAATTGCATATGTTGCCTCCTGTTCGTGATTCTACACATGTTTCTTTCTCATTTATACCTTATATTTTGCAACTGCCTCTTCCCAGTTAGCTATGGTACAAACCTTGTCTATTTCCTCTGCAATGCGTTCTATTTGCTTAGAAGAAACACAAGGAGTGTTTTTAAAAGCTCTACCTATTGATAGCTTAATATCATATAAGGTTTTCTTTTTTTTGAGTTTTAAATTATATCTCCTCAATAAATCCGGCAATTTCTTTTCGCAAACATTACCGTAATTAACAAACCATTCTACCCATAATGCTTCTGCAAATATTTCTTGTGGTAATCTCATTTTGCACCTCTCAATTCACTTTTGAAAATTCTGCTTCTATAAGAACAATGTACTTTGGCTGTATGAACAATAGTCTCGTTTCTTTTATATCTATATTTTTGATAAATTAAGAAATCATCGTTTCATTGCTAATTGACACCCTTCTTATGTAACCATTCTGATACTTCTTCGTATGCATTTCCTGTGGTCATTTCAAAACTTCCATCTTTAAATTCTGTAAATGTCTGTTCTGATTCGTACTCATCAATCAAATCATCTGCCTTTGATACATCAAAACCATTTACATTAAGATAATTTCTAATTAACTGCTTTAATTCTTCTCTTATAATATTTCCTTTCTACAGTAAATCATTATTTCCTGTTCAAATTTCCCAACCGTTCTACACAATTTCCCTCGGTATATAGTCCGCAATGTAATCAACTTGGCGTTCTTCAAAAGTCAAGTCAATTGTTCCGACTAGTTTATATTCAATTCCGTTGTTATCCATCCATTCTTCAAAATAATCTGTAATAGTCAATCCTAACTCAGAATTTTCCTTAGAATGAAAATCCTCATGCGCTATTCTCGCATAGTGTTCCACGTCTAGTTGTTTTTCCATTGGAATTAAATATACTAATGGTTGAGTTCCGTTTGATCCACGTTCTTCAATATCATAAGTCACATCAAACTCCAATACGAAAAAAGTCCATTTTGTTCCTATACTCATACCTGTTCACCTCTTATTTTTTCAAACTATTTCTATAGATTTTATCCATCTTGTTATATTCCCATTTTTCCATTACGCTCACCGAGTTTTTAACTCTTACAGTGCAAAACTTCTTTCCGTTTGTTTCAAACTCTCCAATCAATTCAAACATGATTCTATGCTCCTTTCTGTGATTCTCTGATTATTCTTTCCATACATTTTTCTCTGTATCTTCTGTAGTGATTCGCCTTATCAACTTCTCCTAGCATGATACAGAGTTCTACTTCTAATTTACTGATATAATTTCCATTCTCTTCAGCAAATCTCAATCTTTTCAAAAATCCGTCTTTACCCCAATACTGAAATGTACTGATACCTCTTTCTAGGCGTTCTAATTCCATTTCACTTGTGATATAGTAAAATTCATGACAGATTGTTCCAAAGTCCTCATATAAGAAATATAAGTCTTTGTGAATACGTTCTTCTATGTAAAGGTCTTTGTGTTCTTCGTTTCCGGTAATATCTTTAAGGCTATAAAGCATTTTATAGTGCTTTACAACTTTGTTTTTATCCTTTCCGAAACCGATGCATCTCTTTTTGATTGGGTTCAATTCAGAAAATTTTATATCTTTAATTTCCATCGCTTTACCTTTCTTTTATTGTTCCGCTTCGATATATGTTAATTTTGATTCTTCTTTAGGCATATTCACTGGAAGAACGCCACAAACACCAATCGACGTTTTAATAAACAGTAAACTCTTATTTCCTGCAAAATATACTTCGGCAGGTTCTCCGTCATCAATAATACTGTATGCTTTCTCTAATAGTCCGATTTTAAAATAACCATAACTAGGAAAGTTTTTCATTGGTTTGTATTTGAATAAGTATGTAAAATCACCGTTTCTAACAACTTCGTCTTTCTTGAATTTGTAACCTTTAGATTTTGCATCTGCCAATATTTTACGAATATCAATTCTTTCCGTTTCATAGTCTTTCACAGACAATAAATTATTCATGTCAAAATATTTTTCTTTTGATGTGTCAAATTTTTCCAGTGTTCCAAGTCCTTCCGTTGTGCATACAAAACTATAACCATCAACGAAACAATTATATTTTCCACTGACTAAAAACGTGTTTAATTCTACGTTTTCACATGGTTTATTAAGTGCTTCTCTGTTATCATATGAATATCTAAAATATCGTTTCATTGCTGCGAAACGCTCTTTCTTTTCTGATGTTTTTTCAAGAGTACTTATATAAATTTCCTCTTGAATACATTTCTTTAATTCTGTGATTTCTCCATTGTTGATTAGTTCTAAAATACGTTCATTTTTCATTGTATTTTTACCTCTTTCTATTCTTTTTCCCGTTCTATTTTTCTATGCGAAGCCGTTCAGCCATTCTTTATATGTATAGTTAATTTTTCCACTAAATTTGTGTTCATTTCTTCGGTTAATGATTCCTAAGCATCCGTAGTTGTTCTCTACACATTCCTTGATGTATTCTTTTGTTACAAAAGCAGGGAAATTTTCCGTTTCTGCCGTGATTGTGAAACCATTGTTCATAATAAGTTCATTAAAGCAGATCGCCGTGTTATTGAGATGCAACACATTATCCCAGTATTCATATCTTTTATATGCAACATTGTAACCGTTCTTTTCCGCTAACTTTAAAATGCTCTGTTCTTTCATATTATCAACCCTCTTTCTGATTTTCTTATAGTAACTCTGTTATAATCTCCGCAACATATCCAATAAATCCGCATACTGTCATAAGCAGGAATGTTCCGATAACAACTTGCAAAAGAAAGATTGCCTTTTCTTTCAGCAATCTTTTCAAGGCTTTTGTTTTTCGTCTGATATAACGCCTTACAATCTTCTTTGCATGACGTTCTACGTGTTCCACCCACTGTGACTCAGTGTAATAACATTCTCTTCTCAATACTTTTCCGTTATAAATTGTTTCCGCCTCAAATGGTCTTTCGTATGGTCTATTCATTGTTTTAGCTGTCATTGTCTTATTCTCCTTAATCTTTACTGTGTGTTTCCAGTTCCTATAATTATTCTCTTTCTGTTCCATTAATTGGAACAAACAAGCGGTTTCTGTAGATGTTCTGTGACTTATAAGCGTATAGCTCATATCCGTCGGACGTCATTAGAGACAACTCTTCGCCGTTTGTATTAAAGTCAACGATTTTTCCCACAAAGTCACAAGCCAACTCAAAATCTTTCGGGTCGTTTAGATCTAGCGTTGTTTTTGTTTCCGTTTGTGTCGTTTGTGCTGTCTTTGGTTCTGTTATATTCTCGTAGTGGACTGTTGCCCTTCCAATAAAAAAGCAACCGATAGACACGGCTGCTATAGCTGCAATATGTAATTTTTTAGATTTTTTCATTTGTTTAGTTCTCCTTGGTTATATTTATACTTCTACCACAAAAATTCTGTTCTTGTTCCAATTTGCTTTTTGTAAAGCTCTATCAGAAACATTTATTTTTACTTCTAATTTTCCATCTTTATTTATATAGTAGCTTGTATTATCAAATTCTTGATTGAATAGTTTAGAGAAATATTTTTTCATTTCCTTAACTTTATCAATTCTTCTTTTTGTCAATTCTTCATTGTATGCGAATTCATCACCATAGTTATAGTCTGAATATGTATCACATTTTCCATTGACAAATACTCTAAACCCCGCTAAATTATCAAGCACAACGATTTCATCAAAATCAGCATTGCAATATTTGTTTACGAATTTTAAAATATTTTCTTTCGTATATTTTACTTTTTTGATTTCTTTATTTCTTGCACATCCTAATCTTGAATGGTTACAATCATCAATTCCCGGATCATCTGTAATATAATGACAATGGTCACAAGAAAGGTATCCGCTTTCTGAAATTGTTTTTGGATTCTTTAATTTTCTTCCGTTCTTGCCATATTCAACGGTCGTATACTTGCATCCAGTAATAAATTCAATATATACTTTTTTTCCTTCTTTATTAGTGAAAGCTGTTCTAATTCTACAATTTTCAACGTCATTACATGGCACACATCCCGCACCTTCAAAATATAATACTTTACTCATTTTCTTTTTCCTCCTTGTTTAATAAGTGTGTAAATTCTCTATAACAAAGATACACCATAAGTTCTTCACATTTCGACTCGGTGTATTTAAAACTTTCTTCTTCCGTTTCTTCAAGCCATTCTTTCAAATAAAATCTTGCTGTAGAATATTTTGTGTCTTTCCATGAATAATAGATGTCAGCTCCAAAACCTCCCAAGCCTTGATGGAAGTCTTTGAACATTTCAAAATCATTGCTATAAGATTGATAGAATTTTTCTGATTGAATGATATTATAATACGCCCTCATCGGCTTTTCGGTTTGTATTTTTCTTTCTTCTAAAACAATATCAATACTTTCTTTTAAGTAATTTCTTATTCTTTCTTTTACGATTTTGCTATTTGTTTTCAGCATAATTTTCACCTTTTAACCTTTCTTTTCTTATTCTCTTTCTCGTTTCTTTTTCGTGTTTTAAGCACTAGAAAAGACACAAGATTTTTCTTGTGCCTTTGTACTATTTAAAACTACTCAATTACAACTTTGATTGGGTCGCATAACTTTCCACGTTCTTCAAGTTCGTTTCCGCTTAGATTTCCGCTGTTTGATTGTTAATTTTTTTCTTCGCATCTTATTTTCCTCCTAATTATATTCGTGTATTTCACCGTCTGACCATTCCACAGTACACGGTACTGATGGACAGATTGATTTTTTCGCGTATTTCCAAGTAAGTGCACTACTAAAGATTGCGCTAAAAATTGAAACTATGATAAGTGTTGCTAATGTAAATTTTTTCATTCGTTCGTTTCCTCCTATATATTGATATTCTCTTTTTTAGAAATAAAATTTCCAGTATATCAATACACGACTTTTCATGTATTCATATACTAGAAACTGATTTTTTATTATGTATTTTTTTATCTTACATCGGTTTTTCAAGACACTTTATAATGTTTTTTCCTATATCTTTTTTCAGCATTTCCGCCGTCTAATGCTTAGATTTTCCGATTTAGGCTCTTTCATTATAGTTATCAAGAACTATCGACACGGTTTACATCTACCACATGCACCGTTTGAAAGCCAATTGTTATACTATGCTAGTAGGATTGTAAATCAATTATACAACCGCCGAGTAGTCCGCTACTGCCATGAAGTTTTTTCGCTTTTGGAATGGTCTTTCCACTACATCTGTTAGTATTTCCCGCTAAAATCACAGCTCCGCTATAATCATAAAGATTATAGTTTCACCACAAAGAAAGTCGGATACCGTCTCGGACATAGCCAGCGTGTGCGATAACACGGATAGCGTTTTTACGTTGCTATCTCTCACGTTTTCCTTTTACGGAATTTTTCAATCGTTCAACTATATTTTCTCTTTCTCCGTTTGCGACCTCAAAAATATCGCCTTGTAGCCATGCATAAAAACACACCATTTTTATACACATTTATAGTTTTTTTGTGTGAAACGCTCTGTCAGACTTGACAGATTAACAGAATTGTCCTAAAATATGTATGAGTATTTGGGACGTTCTAATACGTTTCACAGGGGAAATTAGCTCAGATAATCCAAATAGTCTTCATAAGATATGAATTCTATTAGACTTCCGTCAATGAAGATTCTTCCATTGCGTTGGAAAAATTCATGTGCGGATATTGGAGTCATAATATCACCCCCCTTTTTATAATGCGGTTCTATTTTGCGGATAGAGCCGTATTTTTTTTGTGTTCTGATAAAATTAGTTTAAAACGATACCGCCACGAGAAGGCTTCAGAACGCTAGTATCATATTGTGAGTTCCTGGCGGTTAGTCTTAAACGTGTATTTCACAGCTAACCGCCTTTTCGATTTTTAAAGTATCACTTTCTATATTGCATCGCCATTCTAACATTTTTCAAATTCTCAGACTATCCAAGTCGGATGTAATGTCCCTTGTTTCTTCTTGCTACTCATCAAATTGCTTGTAGATTGTTTTATGTCCTGTTTGTGCCAGTGGTTATTGTCAATCGTCAACTATCTTTTCGCATCCGCAAGTGTTTGTCGTTTCTGAATGTTTTCGGAATATATATACTTTTTATATCCTCTTCCGTTTTCATTGCCGTGTCAACTCCGGCGGAAAAGTCAAACGTTATTAGAATATACATTTCTCAACGGTGCAATATAGAAAAGCTATACTTTTCAAGGTGTAACGTCATGCCTTATTTACGCCAATTTTTACAGAGAATCGGAAACTATCAACTATTCAACGTGTGCTTCTTTACGGTTATACAGTGAAAAGAATAATCCTGTACTATATTATTAATGAGTTGCCGTTGTGACTTTATACGGTTGTCAACAACTTGTTACCGACTACACAATCATTTTTATTATCTGCTTTATTATAGTTCTGACACGGCAGAAACTTTTTATACAGTTTTATTATAATTAAGTAGTTTTCACTTTTTCGGGAAGTGTAACCACGTCCGCACGCATTTTATGTATAAAGATTAGTTTGCGTGAGCTTGCCCCATCACAAGTTGGTTTTCGTTTTAATATGTAAAATAAGTTTTTGAGATTGCAACTATCGGAGTTTGCTGAGCCTTAGCCGTTTGTCGTTTATCTCTTTGACTTGTCTTTATTGTACATCATTTTCGTGTGCTTGTCAACTGTTTTTTATTTTTTGTAAATCGTTTTTCAAGTATGTAAACAGTTGTTTTTGTTTTGTACACCGTTTTGATGTACTTGAATTGTATCATTATACTTTGCTTTTGTCAATCATTTTTTTGACAAAATTTAAAAAATAATGTACAATGTAGAAAACAAAGAAAAAGAAAATTTTTGCATTATATAGAAGAAAGAGGATTTTAGAATGGAAAAAATAAGAGAAAATAAAGATGTTGTGAAAGCTATTAATAAAATGCTTATAGATAAAGACAGCACTAAGGCAGATATCGCAAGGGGTTTAAACGTAAGTCGACAAAGAGTAAGTAACATATTAAACAAGGCAAATCTGAGTTTCGCGGACATTGTAATGCTATGTAACGCCCTGAACTTAGATTTGTATATAGAGTTTAGAGATAGAGCAAATAAGGAAGAATAATATATACTATAGCAAGGCTACTATAATGGATCAGTGAATTGTATACACAATATATATAGTTGTGTAGTGGTTTAGTGTAATTGTGGTAGTTGTATTTATATCACATTTGTGATTAGTATAATAGTGTAGTATATTGTATTGTGTGCATTGTAATCGTGATGCAGTTTATATTGTTTTGTTGTTATTGCGTGATAATTGTTATGTTCGTTTTTGTGTGATTGTGCACTATATATTGTGGTATTTCGTCGGGTTTTGTGGTATTGCGCACTATATATAGTGTGTAGTTATCCACATTTTTAGACAAAGTTATCAACACAATGTTGATAAGTTGTCAGAAAAATTAGTCAGGACACGAACCGATCTATAAATTGTTTATTTTTTTGGCAATTCACCGATAATTTACTACTTTATCACACTAAATAGATTAATACTAGTACTATTAAACTATTGTAATTGTATGTATATGTATGTAGTACACATACACAACTACAATATATAGTATAACCTCTAATATCCCTTGCTATATATAGTATATAGAGGGGGGTGTATTTACATTTTCAACATGCCATAATTGCGCATTTTACCTATGATGTGTTCCACACACGGACAATATCAAATTTTCACCCCTCCGAATCTGTCTGCTCATCCAAGAAATAATTGTATTAAATCCAGACACAATTCCATTAAGATTTCAAATACCACTTCGACACTGAGTTCGACACACCCCTTATTTTTCAATCATTACAGAATTTTCAGACAATTCAAATCCACCAAAAATACCACATTTTTCACTACCCAACTCACCTCAAACCCTTATAAATAGCCACTTTTCTCGAACTCACCCTCACCAGTTCAAAAATCGTATCAAAACCAATCAAAAAACAACCATTCAATCCGTCAATTTAACCACTCTCTCACTGCCGAAAATCACATATAATTCAATGCTCTTAGACAATCCAATTTTGAAAAATTTTAATCGAAACTTCGAACTCCATCGAACTCATAAAAATTAGAAATAAAAATCTGAACAGCAAAAAGAGCTGCACAAGACAATTCTTACACAGCTCTTCTTATATCTATACGTTGCAATCTCACCTAAAACAAATTTCTTTCCCCCCAAATCCTTAGACTAAATTAACGCAAATCGCACTTAAAATCAATTTAAACCATTCACACGATAAATTTACCACCTAACATAAAAACTCGCTTAAAAATCTCTCAGATTAAATTTAATCCTTTATATAAGAAACACACCTCAATCAAACTACTAAACTATCATGTATCATTCATCATTCTATCACCATATTCACACTGGGGGGTATACTTTACATCATTTTCACAATACCAATGAGGGAATATATACATATACAAAATTTCACAAAAAAGAAAGGATAAAAGAATTATGAATAACACAGCTTTACAAACATCAACATTTGATTTCTACGGAGATGAATTAATTGCATTAAAAGATAACTCAACAGGTGAAATTTATACTGCTATCACACATGTATTGAGAGGTATCGGTTTCACGGACAGACAAATTGAGCACCAACAAAATAAGATGCTTGCCGATGAAATTTTAAAAACTCACACCCTAAAATTTTCGGGAGTGGATTTAAATATGCCGTCAGTCAATGAGATATGGTGTATCTCTCAACGTAAATTACCATTAGCTTTAGCTAAAATCAATATAACACCTACTATGAAAAGAAATCAGCCAGAATTATCAAAAAGATTAATTAAATACCAAGACAAGTGCGCTGACGTTCTGGCATCTGTATTCATTGATAATCAAACCACAAGTACATTAGACACGAAATTATTGGCTGAAACTATATCAACAGTAATAACCACAGCTCTACAACCAATCAATGAAAGATTATATCAATTAGAGTATTCACAAAAGAATCGTTATCTTTTAGAAAACAAATATCCGTCAGCGTGGTATAGGAAAATTGCACCTAAATATAAAATGCTTATGGAATATTTTGGCTGCACAAGAAGTGAATTGTACTCTTCTATTTATAAAGAACTAGAAGACACTTATGATGTTGATATAAACCAAATTCATGAAGACTACTGCTATGAAAACCATTTACTTAAAAATGAATGTTATGCAATGGATGCTATTGAGCATAATAAACAACTCAAAGATGCTATAACATTTCTTATTAATAATAGCCTTGTAAAATACGGACTACAGACTAAAGAACAACTCAAAAACTTCAAACGCAAAACTCTATTCGATACAGAGCCAAATAATAACTAAAAGGGAGATAATCAATGACAACAAAAATTCAAAAACAAAGTAATAATTACACTTTTCACCGGACTGAAGCTTATGATATAATTGATAGTATCATAAATAAAGCACAGAAAGAATGTGATATAATGAAAGAAAGCACGGTAGCAAAATGGGAAATACCAAAATATTCAAAATCAGAAATAAACAAAGCAGGTAAAACAATTGCAGATAAGAATTCATCTAAAAAAGAAAGGCAAGATGCGTTAAAGGTATTAAACAATTGGCGTTCATCTCATGCTTACCCATTACAAGTAATCGCTTCAAACTTAAGAAGTAAAAATCCTGATTCAATAGTTGTACAGCGATTAAAACGATTAGATTCCATAACAGGTAAAATAGAACGATTTCCTAAAATGGATTTATACCGTATGCAAGACTTAGGTGGCTGTAGAGTAATTGTAGATTCTATTGATGAAGTGTATTCTGCAATGAATCAATACAAAAGCTCTCGGATCAGACACATACTGAAGCGTGAATACGACTATATTCAAAATCCAAAAGAATCTGGATACCGTTCTTATCATATGGTATATCAGTTTCACAGTGACAGGAAAGAAACATATAATAAAAATATGTTAATAGAAATTCAATTCCGCACAAAAATACAACACACATGGGCAACGGCTGTTGAGATGATGGGAATATATACAAAAAGCAATCTGAAATCCAGCCAAGGTAATGAAGATATTTTGAGATTCTTTACATTGGTATCTTCTATCTTAGCATTAAAAGAAGGTACACCAGTTTGTCCAAACACTTCTGAATCGGCGGATGAATTAATAAAAGAAATAAAATCATTGGATTCAAAACACAATATTGTGTCAACATTAAGCGAATTAAATGTTGCAATTGATTTTGACGAGAAAAACGAAAACAAAAAGAATAACTACTATATACTTATATTGGATTATACACGTAAAAGAATGCGTATAAAGTCTTTTGAAACAAAAAATATCGAAGTTGCAACTGAAGTATACAATCAACTGGAAGGCAAATTGGAATCTGATAAAAATATAGTTCTTGTATCCGCAAGTTCATTTGATTCTCTAAGGGCAGCTTATCCAAACTATTTCACAGATATACAAGAATTTGTAGACATGATGAGATCGCTGTATGACAATCTGAACAAATTCATCAACTAAGACAGGTGCGATACCTGTCTTTTTAATTTCACTATTCATTCACTATTTCTATTTTTAATCCTTCAAGTCTTTAATTTTAAACTCAGAAAAACATCTCAAAAAATCTTTGACATATATACTTGCTTTTAGACGAGAATATTTGTCTAAAATCCATTTTACATATCCAGCCTTACAATTTACCACTACCGCTATTGAAATTGAAAATAGACGACATAAATGTAAAATACATCCCATATCAGCACTAAAGAATTCTAATCATGCGCCATATAAAAAATCAAATCTAAAAAATATCATAAATTTATCCACCAAAAAATCAACTATATATGTTCTCTCTTCCACTCCATCACTTTTACAAATATTGACATACCGTTAGGAGAATAAATGTATATCACCATTTATAATTCTCAATCCAATATTTTATAAACTAAAACTTATCACAAATCAAAAAGAAAAATACTAACACAGTATCAAGTATGTAAAAAAGAAAGGAAAGAAAAAATGAGTAACTTAAAATTAATCACAACAGAAAATTTCGGAGAACTACAATGCAACTTCTACAGAAATATGAATGATGACATTTTGCTGACACGAGAACAGATTGGAACTGCTTGGAATATGCGAATCCGTCAAAAGCAATACGCAAGATTCATCTTAAACACAAAGACAGATTGGAATCATTGTGTTTAAGAATCAAGTTGGAAGGTGGTACCCAGATTGGGGCTAACCTGTCAAAAAGTGATGAACAAGAACGTGTCTATTACACAGAAAGAGGAATTATGGAATTGTGCAGATGGTCTCGACAGCCTTTAGCCAACCAATTCATGGATTGGGTATGGGATATTGTGGAAAGATATCGTAATAGAGAAATGATTGATATTACTACTGTTTCATCAGCTTTAAATAGAATGATGTCTATTTTAGAAAAACAGGATGAACGATTGTCTAATGTAGAATCTCAACTTCAAGACCAAAAACAAATCGAAGAAAAACCACGATATAAAAAACCATACAATCCTTGGTTTGCAAAAATGAATCCAAAGTATCAGTTATTGGAAGATTACTTTGATATTACAAGAGGACAATTATATAAAAATATCTTAGAAGAAATGGAGAATATCTATAACATAGACACAAATCAAATACAAGCTGATTATTGCTATGAAAACAATATTACGTCTTGTTATCCATTAGAGCCATATGAATTCAAACAGAAATACAGACAAATGATTGAAGGAATTGTAAATGATAATCTAATCAAATATGGAATTGCATCTGAAGATGATCCAATCACTTCAATAAGACATATTACTATTTTTGATACGCCAGTGTCAGATAAATGAGAGTAATTAATATAGCATCTATTTTGATTCAAGAAAAATTTTAACATAAAGTGTGTTTTAAAAAAGAGAATAAGTTCTTAGAGAAGAAAATTAAAAAACGTAAACATAAATAAAAAAGAAAAAGAATCTTCATCTCCGAAAGGAGTGAGATTTAAATACATTAATACTGATTATCATTAATACTGATTTAACTGCAAAAAACGTACAACTTTTGACATGTTTTTCTCTCACACTTGGGTAGTGTAATGTCAAAAATTGTACATTTATTTCACCATGTAGTGATTTAGGCGTTTGAGAGCATTTTGTAAAAAGGAGTGATTTTTTATAGAAGAAAACAATGATATTAGTCTATTTATTCCTGAGACATTGATTGAAAATAAAACCTTATCCAATTATTCAATCGCCGTGTATTGTGTGTTGCACGCTTTGTCAATACCTGCGCATATGCCAGTTCAATGTGTAACTCAACAGCAATTAGAATTTTATCTTACCGGACAAGTATCAAAGAGACGTCGGATTTCTGATTATATTAGATGTGGATTACAAGAATTGATTGATAATGGAATTATTGAAAAAGAAAACGAAATTCAAAAACATTATATTTTAGATTGTTCAAAATTATGGATAAATGTGAAAAAAGATAAATTCACTACTATCACTTTTAACGAAGTGAAAAAAATCTTTCAGATTGATAATACGAATAATTTTTTGCTACTAAGATATTTTGTTTTATTGATTGGAACTATTAGCAGCAAGATAACTGTATTCCTTCCAAATGGAGAAAGTAAGAATAGAGTTGTTGGAAACGTCACTATAGATTACTTATCGAAACTATCAGGAATATCAGAAAGGACAATTATTGAATACAACAAAGTCCTAGAAGAAGCTGGCTTACTTTATATATATCGCCACGAAGATTTTATTGTTGATGATAGCAATAATATAAAACGTATGTCTAATATCTATGGAAGACTAACTGATTCTACATATATTGATAAATTTGCTGTTGATCAGAAGAAACATCGTGAAACATATCGCTATTTAAAAAATAATAACGAGACAGCAAATAATAAACGTATGCTTGCCCAAAAGTATCAACAATTACTGAAGGGAAAGGGAGAAAATTATAGTAAGTCAGAAATATTAAGTATATATTACTATGTATTATCAGAAAACAAAAAATACGAAAAGTTATATGAAAAAAATAATTATGATGAATATTTAGAGAAAATACGTAGTGTGGACGTTTTTGAGAAATACGATTTTATTGAAATGGAAAATTAAAAAAGAGAATTATACATATGAAACCATTTAATAAAAAATATTTAAAGAAAGGAAAAATTAAAATGCAACAGATTAACATTAATGTACTAAAATCACATCCACGAAATAATGAATTTTTTGATGATATGAGCGGCGAAAAATGGAAAGAATTTCTTGAATCAGTCCGCACAAGTGGAGTCATTGAGCCTATTGTAGTAACAACAGATATGGTTATTGTCTCAGGACATCAAAGAGTTAGAGCTTGTAAAGAGTTAGGAATTGATTCAATTATGTGTGAAATCAAATCTTATAATGATGAAGATTCTATTATCAAAGATTTGTTAGAAACTAATATTAGGCAGCGAGGAGATATCGGTGGATCAGCGAAGAAAGTTGGAAAACGAATTAAAGAATTGGAGAGATTGTATGGGATTAGAGAAGGTTCTTTAAATGAAAAAGGGAATAATAGAATTGGTGAACCGAATAATTCGGTTGACCAAATTACCCAATCAGACCTCGCAGCTAAACTCGGTATCTCTGTAGACACTCTTCAGAACTACAAGATGATGGCAGAGATGATTCCTGAGTTGGAAGAGTTGATGGATACAGGTATTGTTACTAAAACTACTGCTCTCGCTATGATGAGGAATTTATCTGAGGAAGAACAAGAAGATTTTTTAAATTCAATTTCCACCGACAAAAAATACACTAAGAAACAGATGGATGAAGAAATTCAAAAATATAAAAATCGTATTAGTGAATTGATTCAACAAGGCGTAAAGACAGAAATAGTAACACATGAAGTAGATAAACCAGAAACACTTAACAAAATTAAAATTTTAGAAAAAAAATTAGATAAAGTAACTGGAGAAAATGAAAAAATGTCTTCTACTTTAATTGAAAAAGAGAAAATGATTAATGAGGCAATTGGTTCTAGCACAAATTATCAGCTCGTATCTCATTGTAGTGAAATAACATTAAAGATGCTTAATTTTGTAAAAGAAATGGCAAAATATGATTACATGGCAGAAAGTTTTAATGATATTCCTATTGTCACGAGAATCGAATACGAAAAATGTATTAAATCTGTTAAAAAATGGGCTGATAGAATTTTAGAAACAATTAATGACGAAAAAGATATTATTGAAATGTAAAGGAGAAAAATTATTATGATAAACGAATTAGAAACAAGAGTATCAAAATTAGAATTATTAACTAAAAGACTTGGTGAATCATCTCAAATTACTAATGAGGTTGTAACAGAACTTACAACAGAATTATCAGGCATTGTAAAAGAACAAATAAAAGAAGAAATGATAACAAGAGAAAGAGAAATTGAATCAAACGTTATTACATCTGTATCTACAACGATTGAATCGAAAATCAAAGAAACTTTGGATGAGCGTGGATTAAGTAAGACCGATGCAGATAGACTTACAAAAGCTCGTTATAAAAGAATGCGTGAGTTATTAGGTAATTCTAAATCAGATGAATATAAATTATTTATTCCGTTTTATCAGGGCGTAATGAGAAATGGCTACTTAAAGAAATTTGATGTAATGAGATATGCGGACATTGATCCATCTCAATTTAAAGAGGCTTTAGAATTTATTCAAAACTTTAATATAACAGATCGTTCTTGGTGTATTGAGGCATTACATAATAACTATAGAAATAACGAATTTTCTAATAATAAGTTAGTTCATGCCTATGAAAGATATTTTGGAATAAACGTAGCATAATCATTACAAAGTGGATTGATTTAATAGAATATATAAATATAACAACAATGACATTGCCTCACGGGCAATCACTGAAAAAATAAAAATGGTGGATTGTATTTCATGACAATACCATCCACCAAAACACATGTGTTGGAATATCTGAGCAATATTCCGATTGTCACAGTGGATTGTACACTCCACTGGTTAAAATTTACGAGTTTCTTAATAAATTATCCTTAAAAAGCGTTTTAGAAATAATCTTATAAAGTAATTTCGTACCTGTATAAGAGTTGTTTCTAAAACAAAACGTGGTCTTCTGTGACCTTGCAATGCTCTACGCCTGAGTTCAAGAGTAATTCCATTTCTTTGTATCGTGAATATCTTGATACACAATACTTAGTGAGGATGATAATACTCACAAAAGCAACAGGAGGTAGAACGAAGATGAAAACTTGAGTCATATACTCTCCTTTCGTGTATGCATACCACTTTTGGAGAGTAATCCCTAAGATGTCAATGATAATGATGCCCACTCCTTCCGTACCTGATAAATAATCAGTTTGTGGTATTTGGTTTATAAGTTGCAAGTGATGCATCATTATCATTATAACAGTGATTGCCCTATTTGTTAATACAGAAAACATTTTTTGTAAAAATATAAATTAAAAAAGAGAACATTATAAGTGAAGAGTTCACATCATTCAAAACCATTATCTCATAAAGGAGACAACGATTATGAATAAAAAATATATTTGGAAAAGAAAAGGAGCAAAATTTACATATGGCAGAAACAAATACAAAAACACATTACACGACACCTGGTAGCAATAATTTAAGAATTCCATCAAGACAGGAATTCCAAAGATACAGACAAAATGATATTTCACAATCTGATTTTTGTACACAACGTGCTGGTGATGCTGGAAGACAAGCCTCAAAAGTTGCAAGTGCTATTAGGTGGACAATTGTAAACAGTAAAAACTTAAGAAATGATTTAACATTAAATACAGGAAAGAAAGAGGATAAAAAATATGCTTAGATTTAGATCATTAAACAGAGACACAATTGAAATTGATTTGAGAAACAATTATAAAGTTATAGCGCTATCTTGTTGGGATAGAAATGAAGAAAAATATATCGTAAGACTTATGCTGCATGAGAAGACAATTGATATGTGGAGTTTAGTTGAAAAAGCTGAAAATTTGGAATTTAAGGATTCTGATTTCAAAACTATCAAAGTTGATATTACAAATAAAGTTGAGGAAATGTTAAAAGATGGATTCTTTGATTATTACATAAAGCGTTATCAATATGAACAAAAATGTTTCGATAAAGGAAACGAATTCTTTGAGAAAAAAAGACTTGGTGCTTAAAATGCTTGAAATTTGTGGAAAAAGCTATTGTGATAACTGTAGTTCTAGGTGTCCAAATTATGCACCCAAAAAGATTAGTCACTACTGCTCTATTTGTGGAGAGGGAATTTTTGAGGGTGATGAATATATCGAAAATGACGATGGCGAATATGTTCATTATGATTGTATTCAAGGGATTAGATGGTTATTAGAATGGCTTGGATATAAAGTAAAAAATATGGAGGATATTGAGTAAATTAAATAGATTGGAGGAAAAATATTGAGTAACATTTATGAACCAGAGTTAATGTATGCATTAGATTCTTTAGATGAATATTCTGATTGGAAGAATGTTTACAATGTAAGTGGTGATGACATATGTTATTGTCCTATATGTTTAGGAAGAGTAAAACTCTGGAATGGACAAGATCCAAATAAAACTTATAAAAAGCAAAGATGCTTTCATCATATTGATAGGATGTGTACGCAGGAAAGCAGAGTTCATTTTGCATATAAAACATGGTTATTAAAAGAAAATAGTAAATTTAAAGTAAATGACACTGTTTATAGTGTAAAGAATGTAGAATTAGAAAAAACAGTTGACACTTCATTTGGAAAATATAGACCAGATATGATTGTTACTACAACAGATGACAAAGTTTTTTACATTGAGGTTGCAGATACAAATTTTAAAACAGATGAATATATAACAAAATGGGACGAATTAGGAAATGATGTTCTTGAAATTAATGTTAATGAGCAAATGTATTGTGCAAAAGAAAATAGTATTCCAGAATTTAAGTTAATCTACTCTTCTTCTACTGGCGAATGTTTTGCAAAATCTTATATACATAAAGAATATGATGATTTGATTACAGAACGAAAAAAATATTGGAGTAGGCAAAAACTAATTGACTACAAAATCAAATGGGAAAAATTAGATTGGTTTTGGAGAAATTTACAAGAATATTATTCTAATAAGAAAACTTTAGAAGATGTATGTAAATCGTTTTCGCATTTAGTTTTTGAAGACCAATTGTTTATCTGTAGTAGATTTAAAACAGGAAAACACAAAAATATAAAAATGGAATTAGAAAAATATTACAATAACAAGTTTGCACGAAAAGAAGCCGTGAAAAAGCAAAGAATGAAATATATTTCATCTATAATAAAATCACTTAATAATGAATTTGGTTATTCTCAATCCAATGGAAGACCTTATTTATGTCGAAATAAATATCATATTACGTTTCATGGCATAAAATTTGAAAATGATTTTGATATACCAGAAAATATTTCCGATGATGTTCTGGATAAAAAAATACGAGACTTCTTTTATCCTATTATGAAAGATGATTATGAATACGCTGAAACGATTAGATTAGAAAAAGAAAAACACGAATTAGAATTCAAAAAAATTATTGATGATTTCAATCCAATTTTTAGTAAGTTACAAAACAAAATAAACAATTGTAAAAATAAAATGTGGAAAATGGAATATCATTTTTTTGATACAAATGTGTTAGTTGAACTATATGCAAGGAACTTTGAATTAAGATATATTGGAGGTACAACAACAAGAAGATTTTCTATCTCAGGGTTAAAAAGTAATATAAACAATTTAGAAGACTATGTTACAAAAATACTTGAGGAAGAATTAATTGATATGTTAGATAATATGAAAAATTCTAATAATTATTGTCGTGTAATGGAGGAAAGATAATATGTTTGAATCAGGTGTGTACATCCCATCAATTGATGCGAAGGATATTTATCTATCCTCGCATTATATTGATGATGAAAGAAAAGAATATAGTTTGAAACTAAAAGATGGACAATACAATTTACGAAAATTTATTAATACATTAGATTATAGTTTGGATCTTATTGAGTTACTGGACATTTATTATAAAAAATATCGTAAAAAAGATTTCGCTTTTAAAATCAAAAAACACTACTATACCACTAATGTCATTAATTTAACTTTCAAATATTCTGTTAAAGAATGGAATCAAATGAATAAAAATACTTTTGTTAAGTTTGGATACGATTACAAAAAACTTACATTCAATGATTGTATTGCTAAGAATCAAAATGATGAAATTGTTGGAGTTAAGATTAATGAAAAGTTAAAAGAAGCAATTGATATTCCATCGCCTTTCAAAATAGAGGAAGTGAAAGTTTATGACAAAAAAGATAAAACACTTTTAAAAGAAACACAGCTTGCTTATACCAAAAAATGTGAGCCAAAAACGATTAAAACAAATGCAGAATTAAGAAAAGAATTGTACGAAGGTGGATTTATATGTGACGGAATTGATTATTGCAGAATGAAAAGATCTGCAGGATCTGCTCGTGTTGGGAAATGTCTTTTTATAAATAAAGAGTTATTTGAACCAATTTTACGTTTTAGTTCTGGTGGAATAAAATTGGAACACGGACAGGAGGTTGATTTAGCAGCATATGAAAGTTATATTTCACTTACCTCTAGTAGTATTATAGGTCTTCTTCCAATTAAACCAGAAAATATTTTATTAATTGATGATTATGATAGCATTTTTAGAGAAAATGTTGTTGAAACTAAAGATGTTGATAGTTGGTTAGTAACAAAAGAAAACAACTGCGAAATATCAAACACAATTTGGGATGGACAATCTCTTTTAGATGTTTCGTTATTTGGTGAATACAAAGATTATGGAATGGTTCTTCTTAGAAATTTAATGTTTAAATCATGTTGTTTTAACTGTAATATCCAACAGTGGTTTAAGGATAACAATATTACAGATGTTTCACAACTGAATGGAAAAACAAGAGCGACAAAAATTGAAGATGTAAAACTCATTACCACTAAGAACAGTATTAAATATTTTAAATTTAGTACATGGGATGAATGGTTAGATAATTTATATCCGAATTTCGGAGTTGTGAAACACGATAAAAAAACACATTTTTTTGACGGTAGATTAGTACAGACGCACTACCAACTTATTAATACATTACAATTATCAAAGGATGAAGTAAGAGAATTTCTGCAAGAATCTTTGGATTTTGCTCAAATGTTAAGAGATAAACCAGAGGTTGTTAGAAATTACATAAAATATCCTAACATTGATGAATTAGATCCATTGAGTCAACCGCTTAATAGTAAAAATGATGTTGTGTATAATTTAATGTGTATCAATGATAATTTTACAGAGACAAAATATTATAAGGATTTTTTAATTGATTTACTTAAATCATATTATAAAAATTTAAAAAACGGTCATGTATATGTAAACGGAAATTATTCTACTCTGCTTGGGAATCCAATTGAAATGTTAAAGCAGTCAATTGGTCAGTTCAATGGAGAAAGTCAAATCGGGATTGGTAATATTCATAGTAAACGCTTTGAATACAATAAAACATTGCTGGCAAGCAGAAGCCCCCATGTCACAATCGGAAATATTTGGTTGCCGTATAATACAGAAAATAAATTGATTGACTGTTATTTTAACTTGACTGATGAAATAGTATGTATTAATTCTATTGGTGAAAATGTTTTACAAAGATTATCAGGAGCAGATTTTGACAGTGACACAGTAATGTTGACAGATAACAAAATCTTGATTAGAGCTGCAAAAAGGAATTACCATACTTTTAAAACGCCTACATCCAGCGTTTCTGATTATAAAATAAAAAGATATTATACACCACAACAGCAATTTGATTTAGATATAAAAACGTCCGTTAATAAAATTGGAGAAATTGTAAATTTGTCACAGGAACTCAATTCTCTTTTATGGGATAAAATATATTATGGAGAAACATATGAAGATGTTAAAGATTTATATTATGATATATGTCAATTAGATGTAATGTCTGGAATTGAAATTGATAAAGCAAAAAAAGAGTTTGCGATCAATAACATCCGTGAGTTAAATAAGCTTAGAGAAAAATATAATCCTATTCTCAAAGAATTTTATAAAGATGAAGACGGAAATGAAAAATCAAGAAAAAAGACTCCTCATTTTTTCTCTCATATTTCAAAACAAAAAGGATTTTATAATCCAGATAAAAAACATTATTGTAAATACCACACGTCAATGGACTACTTGCAGACAATTGTAAATGGTTTTAGAATAAAAAATCCTTATAAAAAAACTTGGTTGCCATTTGTGTCTATTTTAGATAATTCGTTATTTAGAACATCAAGTGTAAACCAAAAACAGATTGATAAAATTTTTAGTTTGTTAAAAAATTTTATTAATCAACGCAAAAACATATATTCTTCTGATGCGACAACAAATGAAGAAAAAAATCAATCTGTTAAAATTTTAAAAGAACGTCTTATTGCAGATATCGAAAGTGAAACTATTGGATTTTCTACTTTATATAGACTCCTATCTTCTATTGAGGACAAAGAAAATTCTCAGATTAAAAATTTACTTTTAGAGATTTTATATATGTGCGGAAATGAAAGTTTTAATAAAGCGATATTACAATCCAAGAAAGAAATTTCAGAAATAGAATATGGTGGGAATGATATTAAAATCTTTGGAATTGGATTTAAAATTGCAAAAAAAGTAGTAAATTCGGAAATGAATGCTTAATTTCATACCTACAGTTAGGGACGAATTTTAAGTTACTATGGAAGAGGTGGTTTTTGAAATTATTATTTATACCAATTACTACCTCATTCCCTTTGAAATTAGAAAATATTTTTATTATAATTACATATTTAGAGGTGAATTACAATAGAAAAAGAAAAAAAATATTATAACCAAAAATATTTAATTGACAATATAAGTGATAAAACAGGATATTCAAAAGAATGTGTATCTGAAATTTTAGACGGGTTAAAAGATATTATATTGAAAAAATTTAGTAACGTATATGATTGTGTAGAAATAAAATTATTTTCAGGATTAAAGATTTCATCAAAGTACATTCCATTAAAGGAATCAAAGTCAAATTTGTGTAAAAGTGGAAATATAAATTCTGATACGTTATTACATTTAAATGCAAAATTTAGTAAAGACTTTAGAAACAAAATTAATAGACTTCATAAAGAAAATAAATAATTACTTTTAATCGATTTGAAAAACATTTTTTCATCTCATCTCTTTTCCTTTTAGATGGTGGCTGCACTCTTCTTTGTGTGGTCACTGTCATATAAAATATGCGGGTGGTAGGTAAGGTATCTTGCAGGTCTCATAAACCTGAGAACTAAGTTCAATTCTTAGACTCCGCAATTAATCGGCTTGACGATGATAGCATAAATAATGTCGTAAAAGTCTATTTGGATTAGCATGTAATCTCAGTGCTGATAAACATTGTAATGGGGAATAATTCAGTGGCAGAAGATACGTCTTATACACGGATTGTCACGGGTTCGATTCCCACTTCCCCGATTTCATGCTTCAGTAGTTCAGTTGGTAGAACATCTGTTTTGTACTCAGAATGTCACGGGTTCGATTCCTGTCTGAAGCTTAAATAACATCTTTACGATTTGCTCAAAAACAATTGTTGTGATATCTTGGTGTATGTGAACTGGATGAGACAAGAGCAAAGCCTGCAGGTGATAAGCCAAAGCCCGACAAGTTTTGAGAGGTGGCTTGTCATTTTTATCTTGTAATTTTGGAATGTAAACCGACATAGCGTATGGGCTGGTAATCGGCTCGTAATTTGTAGACGTACAATCTATGTCGTTATTCTGAAATTGTAATCTCAATACAAGTATTTTGCTGTATTAACCATAATTGGTGTTGGAGAGGGTCGCTAACCCTTTGACCGTACTGCGGTTTCTAGGTTCGAATCCTAGATACAGCGTTTTATCCCATCATAGACATTTATGGAGAATGGCGTGACTGTAAATCACGTTCCTATTAGGACAACTAAGTTCGATTCTTAGTGGTGGGACTTTGCCGTGTTGGCTCAATTGGGACAGCACCTGACTTGAAATCAGGCATTCCGAAAGGATATCAGGGTTCGACTCCCTGGCACGGCGTTCACTCTTCCGCTCAGGAAGAAATTTATAGCGAAAGAAGGAAAATGTTATCATTCAGATTAGTAAAAATGAAAAGAATTTTTTGATTGGCAATGGTGTCGGATTTGGAGAAAATGGTATAGTTATTAGAAAACCAAGACACCGCAGAGTCTATTATGTGGTAGAGAATGCTAAAATCAAAAAATTACTCGCCGATTATAATAAAATGATTCTCATTAAGTAATGTATATGGGAAAGGTGAGACTGTGGAAAGCTTTATTAAAGAAAAGACGTGTATTAGGTTAAATGGAGGAGTATTGCAATCGTAAGTATAAATGTGATTACTCTTCTATTTTTGTACAAAAAATTAGTTGAAAATATATAGAATGAAAGGAAAATTTTAAATGGCAAGTTTTGTATATAAAACAGTTAAAAACAACATCAATGAAAATCGCAGGAGTTATTGATACAGATAGAATGATTATCGAAGTAGATGGAGAAGAAAAGAAATTATCAACACTTCTTCAGGAATTCAATAATTATGAAATTGAATTCAATATTAAAACAAAAGATGAGGAAGAACTGGATGAGCCAGTAGATTCTGAAGATGAATATAACGAGTAAGGGCGGTGTGTTCAACTGTATAATTTTGAGAAAGAATTAGAGAAATACGGATTGACAACCGAATCTTACGAATCTGCTTGTAAAGATATTGAAAATAAAATGAATGGCACCAACGATATGGATTGGGCTGAAATCAAAGATAAATATAATATTCAATGTGCAGTAGACACAATCAGAAAATCTTCTTCTACTATCTTCGGTGGGCAATTTAGAGAAGAATATTTTAAGAGCAAGATCTATACGAATCCAGATGAGTTTTCAAGGTTAAAGGAATTAGATAAAAAACTTGAAGAGCTACGGAAAGAACGTATTAAAATTCAAACTGCAAATATTGAGAGAAATAGACTTGACAGAAGTGAATCTCGTCAAGAAATGTACTATGAATATATTGGAAGTGTAATTGATACTCTTCCATCGCCAGAATTTAAACCGATTTTAAGTTCTGAAAATCATATTATCAATTATCTTGTTGCGATTGCAGATGTTCATTTTGGGGCTTCGTTTAAAAGTGTAAATAACGAATACTCTCCAGAAATTGCCAAAGAGAGATTTGAATTTTTAACATCCAAATTAATTGATTTTATTCAAGAAAAGAATATTGGGAAATTAACTATTGTGTCGTTAGGCGATTTATTACAAGGAATTTTACGACTTAGTGATTTAAAAATTAACGACACTTCTGTTATGAAAGCTACTGTTGAAGTATGTAGGTTAATTGCGATTATGTTAAATGAACTTTCTGCTTATACAGAGATTGCATATTATCATACTCCTTCTGCAAATCATACTCAGATTAGAGTTCTTAACGCCAAACAAAGTGAGTTGGCAGATGAAGATTTGGAATATCTGATGGGTAATTATATCCATGATTTATGTGCAAACAATAAAAGAATTCATGTTCATCTTGCAAAAGATGGAGAAGATTTTATTGACATATACATGCCTGGAAATGAAATTCTTGCAATGCATGGACACCAAATCAAAAATGTTGAAAATTCTATCAGAGATAAGAGTATTTTGCACAAGAAGTTCTATGATACATTAATCGTAGGACACCTACATAATGGAAAAGTAATTCCATCTCATGAAGGTATTATTGGAGATGCAGAAGTTTTGGTTAGTCCGTCATTTGTTGGAAGTGATCCTTATAGTGATTCTATTAACAAAGGAAGTAAAGCCAGTGTAAATATTTGGGGATTTGATAAATTGTATGGACATACCGAAACATACAAGATTATTTTGAATTAAAAATAAAAAACATAAATTAATATAAATTATATGTAAGTGACTGCAAATAATAGGCTACTCTTCTATTTGGAGTAGCCGCCATAATTGGACAAGATGGTGTCACTACTGTCTTGTAATAAAATATTAAATTAAAAAATTAAGGAGAATTTTATATATGAACAAGAAAGAATTTATCGCAGCAATCGCTGAAAAGGCAGAAATGACGAAAGTAGATACAGAAAAAGCTGTAAATGCGTTTACAGAAGTTATTAAAGAAGAATTAAAAAAAGGTGAAAAGGTTCAGTTAGTTGGATTTGGAAGTTTTGAAGTAAGTGAAAGAGCTGAAAGAGAATGCAGAAATCCTAAAACCGGAGAAAAGATTTCTGTTCCAGCTTGCAAAGCTCCAAAATTCAAAGCTGGAAAAGCATTAAAAGACGCTGTAAATGCATAATAAATTTGAGGTAAATAATTTTATGAGAAAATTAAAAACACTTTATTTTGAAGATTTTGTAGATTTTGCATGTGAAGCATCTGACATGTATGATTCTATAAAGGATGATTTTAAAGCTGTCGCAATCGTTGCGAAATATGAAGAAGCAAAAGAAATTTTAAAAGAATTAATTTGTATTGGATATGACATTGCACATATTGAACTTTGTGACGAATTATTTGATGATTATCATGACGAATATCTTATCGCTTTGACAAACAAGGGTATTTATTGTGAAAAATTTAAACGTGAAAATGGATATATTAGAAACGATTCCGTTGTTACTTATGTGTCAAATGAATGTAGTTCAACTTGCTTAAAGCATATCGATAGTGATGTGGTTATCGCTTTTGAAATCGGTGATTAGGAATATGAACTTACAGAAGATTTAGAAGTTGGAATTTCTGATGATGAATGTGATTGTTGTAATTGCGAGTCATGTTGTGATTGTGATGAAGATATGCATGGATTTACAGCAAGCAAAAATAATGAGAATGGTTACTCTTCTATCTCGTTCTACTCTACTGAAAAGATTGATGCGGATGAGATGAAAGATCTTTTAGAGATTTTTGGATTGTAAAACTGGATTATAAAATTAGATTGTAAAATTTAATTGATGGATTTTGAATTTAGGACTTGTAGGTGTCACAGCTTACAAGTCTTTTTTGTATTGTATTATTCTCTGTGTTTGAAATGGAGAATAAATATATAGGTCGAATGGACAATTCGACAAAGAGATAAAGTAGGACGGTTAATTGCTCTCCTATCTCTACCTTCAATTATAAAAAAGATTGGAGGAAATTAAAATGAATGAAATTATTTTACAAAACAAAGATGGAAAAATTTTAGCAAGTAGTCGCGATGTAGCATAAAAATTTGGGAAGAATCACAAAGAAATTCTTCGTTCCATTAGCAATATTTCTAAAGAAATTAGTACAGCGCAATTTTGCGCTCTATTCAAACTTAGTAATTATAAGGCTTCTAACGGAAAAACAAATAAAGAATATTTAATGAATAGAGATGGTTTTTCTTTGTTGTGTATGGGGTTTACAGGTAAAGAAGCTCTCGAATGGAAATTAAAATATATAGAAGCTTTTAATAAAATGGAAGAAAAATTAAAGTCAGAAAATCGCATCACAAATGAAGACCAATTAAAATTACAGTTGTTTGATAGAGACCCGTCAAGAGTTGTACAAGCTCACCAACAACTTGTGTCTATCGAAGTAAATAGAGCTACTGCTCCTCTTATCGCAGAAAACGAAGAAATGAAACCAAAAGCAGAATTTCATGATGCTATAAGCGTAGCAGAAAACTGTGTTAGTTTTGGAAAGTTTGCAGCAACATTTCAGAATAACAATAAAATATCTTTTGGTCGTAATAAGATTATGGAATGGTGTAGATTAAACGACTATTTGTGTTCAAGTTATAACTTGAAAAACAAGCCATCTCAAAAAATGATTGATAGTGGATATATGAAGTATAAACAAAATGTAAATAACCAAAACGGGAAAGAATATATTACATATACTCCATTGCTAACAGGAAAAGGTGAAATTTGGCTCACTAAGAAATTGTTAAATTATTTGAAAAATGACAATTTACTGTTTGTGTCTTAGATAATAATATTATTATGGTTTGTCAGTCTGACAAGTAAAGAGAATTGTAAGAAACTTTTATCTCTACCATAAAATTTTGCGTCTCTGGTTGTAAATGGAAACACGGCAGTCTCCAAAACTGCAAGATATACGTTCGAATCGTATGAGGCGTGTCATATAAAATAAAATATAAGGAAGTGATTAAAATAGCACGAAGTACAGTTTATAATCAGATTACTTCTTCTGAAAAATTGGAAAAAGTAAACCCTGAAAACAAAGAATTAGGAGAAGATTGGTTAGAGTATTTGGAATCTATTGATCGCTCTCCCCAAAGTGTCATAGCGTACAGAAGCGACTTAAATATATTTTGGGTCTGGAATTCTGAGTATAATAAAGATAAATTTTTTACTGATTTAACAAAGCGTGAGGTAGCAAAATTTCAGAATCATGCATTAAATGTATGGAAATGGAGTCCTAATAGGATTAGACGTGTTAAATCGTGCCTGTCATCTTTATCGAATTATATAGAAAATGTTTTAGATGATGAAGAGGAATTTGAAAATTTTAGGGGTATAATTCGTAAAATTGAAAATCCTGCAAAAGAAGTTGTTAGAGAAAAAACAATTTTGTCTGATGAACAAGTTGATTTTCTGTTACAAGAATTAGTAAATAGAAAAGAATTTGAAAAAGCTTGTGCGGTAGCAATAGCCGCTTATTCTGGAATGAGAAAAGGTGAATTATTGCAAATGAAGGTGGAATTTTTTAATGACGAGCATTTTGTTTATGATTCAATGTGGAAAACAGATAAAGTTAGAGCAAAAGGTTTCGGTAAATTAGGTCATCAATTAAATAAATTTATTTTATATGGTGCGAAACAATATATTGATTTATGGTTAGAATACAGAAAAGAAAATGAAATAGAATCTGAATGGATGTTTATTACTTCATATAGAGATGAAGACGGAAATAAAAAATATCGACAACGAAAAGATGTTGACTCTTGGATGGAAGAGTTTTCTTCTATTTTAGATATAGATTTCTACTTACACAGTCTTAGACATTTCACATGTACGAAATTACATAGACTCAATCTTCCGTCACACGTAATACAAGAGTTTTTTGGTTGGCAAAGTTCTGAGATGTTAAAAATCTACAATGACCTTACTGCAGAAGATGAATTTAGTAAGTATTTTGACAAAGATGGGATTAAAGAAATATCACAGGGGTCTATATCCGACATATAATCATTTCCATTATTTACCATAACTTCTCTTTTACTTCTTATGATACAATACCCCTGAATAATCATGAGGGAGGTGTTATAGGAATGGAAAGATTGGTAAAGAACGGCTATGTAAAAATGATAGCTATAGATGTGAATGATTTGGAATCAAAAATCATAGATGAAAGAAATACGAATTTTCTATGTGATATAGAAAATTTCCAAAAGAAATATTCTTCTTTACATACGATAAAATGTGTATACATCCACATGGATGATAATTATGATATTTCTTTTGACGATTATACAAAGGTTCATCCACATTTACATCCATTTGATTACATGCGTAATATCGTCAAGAGATTTGATGGTAAATTGATCAAAGGAACTGACTATCTTCGCATCACACATGAAGATGATTATGTTCATCTGAATGAAATTGACTTGCAGTCAAAATAATATGTGCAGGATATGTGGCACATATAGTCGAAACACATATTAATAACTAAAGAGATAACCGTATTGATTGCGGTTGAAAGGCAGTTTTCATTTTGAAAGCTGTCTTTTACTTTACAAAATTTTATTAAATTTTAAATTATAAAAATATTTTGGCTCCTTCGTCTAAATGGTTAGGACATGACGCTTTCAATGTTATAATGTAGAGTTCGAATCTCACAGGAGTCATTTAAAATAGTTGAGAAAGGAAGGTGTAATTTTGGCTAGGATTAAAACAAAGGATGACAAAGTGATCGAGAGCATGAATATGACCCCGATTATTGATACAAATGTGCGAATAAACATACCACGTTCAGCAACAGTGTTTGATGAAAATAAACACAAATATAAATGTTCTTGCTGTGGGAAAGGTTTTACAAGTCAAAATAATAATTTTCAAAAAAGCAATGATGTTTTATTCCAAGCAAATAATGGATATCTTCCGTGGTGTAAAGAGTGTACCGACTCATATGTTCATCAGATGACGGCATTATATTCAAACAATGAAGAACACGCCTTTAAAGATTTTTGTCAAAGAGCTGGATGGAATTACGATGCAAGCGCACTTTCAGCGTCTATGGAAACATATAGCGGACATAGAAATCGTTCTAGGATTAGTCATTACGCTGCAAAGAAAAATTTGAATTGTGATGGAAGAAAAACATATATTGATACATTAAAACACAATTATGAAACGAATCAAGGAGAAATCGTAACTTCTAAAGAACAGTTAAAGTCAGATGATATTTCTATTACAGCTTCAGCTATTGATAGATGGGGTGTTGGTTTTTCTGAAGCTGATTATAAAATTCTTGAAAGTCACTATCGTACTATTAAGAAAAATAATCCAAATTGTGATAATAATCAAGAAATATTTATTAAATCCCTTTGTAATTTAAATATGCTTATGACTAAAGCATTAAAAGACGGTGATTCAGATAAATATGTAAAATTAACAGATCAATATGCCAAAACTTTCAAACAGGCAGGTCTTAGAACTGTGGAAGAAAAAGATTCAAGCAATGACGAAACTTTTTGTATGACACTTGGTTTCATTTCGGATTATACTCCAGAAGAATTTTACAAAGACAAAGAATTATATGCGGATTGGGATAACATTGGTGAATATATTGACAGGCACATTACAAGACCGATGATGAATTTAGAAAATGAACAAGATATAAGAGACAAAGAATATTTTGTTCCAGAGGTTGATGACTATGAAGAATAATAATTTATCGCAATACGCTGATGAAAATCAATTATCTTTATACAAAAACTTTCCATCAACACACTATTTAAGCAATCCAAATAATGTATTACATACATTAGCTTGGGGAACATTTTTTAGGCGGAACATGCACAGATTTGTCATAGATTATCTAAAAATTTCTTTATTTGAATATCAGGCAATTGCTATTTATATGATGGGCATTTGTAATTTAATTTGTATAATCGCAAGTCGAAACGACGCTAAATCTTTTATAGTCGCTGTGTATGCAGTAGCAAGGTGTTTATTATATAAAGGCACAAAATTCAGGATAGGTGCCCAAACTGAAAAACAAGCAAAATTAATTGTTTCTGAAAAAATAATAGATGAATTGTGTGACTGGTCTCCTGTTCTAAAAAAAGAAATTGAAGATTATAGTACAAGAAACAACGATATTTATGTTAAATTTCGCAATGGTTCAAAGATTACTGTTTTTGTTGCTAATGAAAATGCCAGAGGTCTTCGTTCAAATGCTATTTGTAGAGAGGAAACTCGTCAAATTAAAAAAAAAGTAGAAGACTCTGTTATTTCGCCTTTTCAAACACCGAGAAAACCGAAATACTTATTTAGGTCAGAATATAAAAATAACAAAGACTTACGTGAACAGCCAGTAGATATTTATATTTCTTCCAGTTGGTATGATGACGGTAATTGGATGTGGGATATTGCAGACCAAGCGTTAGATGCAATGAAAAAGCATAAGCAGGGCGTTATGCTTGCTTTTGATGAAAGTATTGCATTAAAACATGAATTAAAAACAATAGAACAATTAATAAAAGAAAAGAAAAAACAAGATCCAGTAACGTGGAAAATTGAATTTTTAAATCTAAAAGTAAAAGATTCAATATCTTCATATTTTACATATTCAATGCTTGTTAACAGACAGGTGTCTCGACATGTATTTTATCCCTATTCTACTATTGATTTTAAAATGGGTAAAAAAAATAGATATAACATTCCAAAATTAGATAATGAGATTCGTGTTATATCGAATGACATCGCCTTTGTTGCAGGTGATCAAAATGATAATTCTGTGTATTCATGTATCAGAGCCATACCTGAATCTACTACTTATTCAAATGATATAAATGAGATTGAAGTAAAAAAAGGATATAGAAGACAATATCCATATATAGAATCAAATCAAATTGGAGATACAACATTACAGGCAATCAGAATCAGACAGCTTTTTGAAGATTTTGGCGCAGACTACATAGTAATTGATACTAGAAATGGTGGTTTGCAAACACTCTACTCTCTTCAAAAAATTTTATATGATACTGAACGTGGAGTTGAATACCCGCCATTAAAGTGTATGAATAATGAAGATTATGCAAAGGTATGTTCAGACCCAAATGCAAAACCTTGTATATATGCTATTAATGCAACACAAAACTTGAATAGTGATATTGCTATTGCTTTTAGAAAAAATTTGGTTGAGAATAAAATAGATTTTCTCGTAAACTATAAAACTGCCGAAGAAGAGATTTTATCAAATAATTCTGAGTATACACAATCAACAGACCTTGATACTCAAATGGAATTTGAACGTCCATTTCTTGAAACACAAGCAATGATAACTGAATGTGCAGAACTACAATATGAAAAGTTAAATACCGGTGGTATAAGAATTGTTGAAAAAGGACGGAACCGAAAAGACAGATATACAAGCTGTTCTTACGGTTCTTATTTTATAGATCAATTGGAATTGGACATGATTGGAAGCTCAAACGACTACGATTTTGTAACATTTGTAAACTAAAAAGGAGGCACGACTTATGCCAGAGGAAATCAAACGTAAGAGGGGTCGTCCTCCTAAAAACAAAACGACACAAGAATTAAATACAATACAAACATCCGATGATATGAATAGTATTGATGAAAGAAGTTATGAATTCAATAGCTACTCTTTCAGTAATCAATTAATAGACTCTATTTTTTCATGCGGTCTATATGATTATTTCACAAAAGAACAGATAAAAAACATTCTTCGTGACCCAATCGGAAACTATGAAGAAGCAATCATGCTTTCTGATTTTGTATATACTAAAAACGGTATGGTTTCTAATTCTATTGATTATATGCAAGCACTTTTATGTTTAGATAGAATTATTGCATGTACATCTAAACACAACAAACAAAAGTCTAAAAATAATAAAGAACTTATGAGAGCTACTCTTAAAACCATTGACGATAAAAGTTTTGTTAGAGATGCTTTGCACACCGAAATGAGACAAGGTATTGCATTTTATTATTTTGATGTAAGAAAGAAAAATAATAACCTTACTAAATATATGACTGACTATGAAGTTGAAAATATTGTTGAGATAAACGAAGTTGGGGTAAATGCAAGAATGGTTACTCTCCCGTGGCGATATACGAAAATTGTTGGAAAGAAAAATGGCAGATATGTCTTGGCGTTTAATTTGAGGTATTTTGATGATTATACAGGAGAAAAGCTCGAAAGAAAATTGAGAAAATATCCTAGAGAAATTGTTGATGGATATAACAAAAGACGACAAGGAAATAATGTCGTAGGCGATTGGTTAATTCTTGATAACGATAAAACACTATGTAGAAAAATTAAATGTAAAGACTCAGAAGCGTGGGGTCGCAGTTTAGTAATTGCAGTATTGGAAGATGTGTTATATAAGGATTATTTTACTGACACAAAGCGAAACGTGTTGGATGAGATTAATAATTCTATTATATATCAAACATTTCCTGAAGGTAGGGATAAGGGCACTTGTTCTCTTTCAAAGGCACAACAGGAGGCTCAACATAATACTGTAAAAAGTGCAGTTGTAAACAAAAATAATCGTGGCGGAATCAGTTTTTTCAGTGTCGCATCTGGAACAAAGCTTAATAAAATAGAAGTGAATTGTGATATTTTTGATTCTAAAAACGAGTCAAATCTAAATGAAAATATTTCGCAAGGGTTGGGAATATGCGGATCGCTCATCGGTGCTATGGCGACTGGTAACTTCTCTTCTTCTCAAAGCAATCTTGAAATGATTACCGCAAAATTATATACATGGGCTTATGAGTGGCAAAACGAATTGAATCATGTTATAAATAAAAATATTATTAAAGATGACAATAATAAGGTCGAGGTTTACTACTTCCCTACTTCTTTCGTAAATAAACAAAATTTCTTTGATATGATGAAAAGTTTATATATGGAAGCAAGTGGGTCTCTTACATACTTAATCGCAAGCACAGGTTTAGATCCTGAACTATATTTAAATGTTCTTGATGAAGAATATGAAAGCGGTTTATTCGATAAGTATGAACCACATAAAACTGCTTACACAAAAAGTGATAAGCAAAATAGCGAATCTGGAAGACCTATTGTTGAAAATCCGACAAATGAAAATACAATTCGTTCAAAATCAAATAATAGCAATGAAACGCCACGCCCATCAACTAAATAAAAATATTTTAAGTCAGCAATATGCTGGCTTATTTTATTATAAAAATCACAAAAAGGAGGATAAATATTATGTTACATAATATCCTCGAAATTTCTAGTAAAATTTCTAAAAATGGTAAAGTTCCGATTAAAATTGCACTTCATAAAATTCATGATGACCCAGAAGAAACAAATAAAAATGGAATACATTGGAAACGTGAATATGCTGAAATAGCAATGAAAAATTCAGGCACAATTCCAATCTGTGCTGAGTTTATTGACACCGAAAAAAAGGATGTTCCATTAGGGCATGGATTAACTGGTGAAATAGAAAACAATGGTTTACGGGAACCAATTTTTGAAACAAGTGAAGTAACTGGTGCTATTGAAGATTATGCTATTGAAACAATAAAAGATGAAAATGGCAATGATATTGATGTTGTAACAGGGTCGGGATATATATTTTCTCAAAGATATCCGGCTTTTTTAAAATGGGTTAGAGAAAATTATGCACTTGGAAAAGTTTGTACTTCCGTAGAAATAATGGGACTGGCTGAAAATAGCAATAACATTGTTTACGAAGAGGAAACACCGAAAGAAGATTTTCGTACACCTTATGAGTATCTATATTCTGGGACAGTAGTTCTTTCATTGGCTCCTGCCGATGATGACGCAATAATTTTGGAGATTTCACAGAAGAAAGAAAAAAAGGAGGAAAAATCAAATATGGAATTTAACATGGATGAACTTAAAACAGCAGTCCGTTCAGTAGTTTCTGAATTGAATGAAAAATCTGATGCGTATGAAACACAGATTGCAGAATTAAATTCTAAAATTACAGAAAAGGACGCACTCATTGAAGAAAAAGACAATACGATTTCTGAACTCAACGCATCTGTAGAAGATATGCAAGCATTGTTAGAAAAAATGAAAGATGACCAGAAAACATATTGGGAAGAAAGAGAAATTCTTGAAAAAGAAATTGCAAAAGCAAAAGTTGCTGAAAAGCTTGCTGAATTAGATTCTTCTCTCGCTGAGTTTAATTCAGAAGAAAAAGAAGTTGCAAAAGATGATATTGAGAAATTAAAAGAAAATATCAATGCTTGTCAGAAGAAAGAGGAATTAAATGAAGTTACTTCTGAAATTAATTCTATCAAATCAAAAATCTGTATGGCTATTGTTGAAAAACAAAAAAAGGCTGAAGCTGATGCAAAAATTGCAGAGCAGAATTCAAAAAAAGAAGAAAAATATGAAATTGAAGATATTTTCTCAGAAATATGCACAGAAACAATCGTTGAAGAAGATGGCGATGTAAATATTTTTTAAATAAAGGAGGATATACATAATGAGCTTAAAATTTGCAAGTATCGGACAAATTGAACATGAAAGAATTCCGTTTATTGACGCTGTAACAAAAGAAGATACATATAATGGTGCTTTTGGTGATGTTGATGATCAGGGTGTGTTTACAGTGGGTGCACAGAAAACAAAAGCAATTATGCAGGTTGAATGTGGCGATGATGAAGGAATGCCGAAATATTTTATTCCAAAAGGAACTCACGTAAGAGTTATTGACTTAAACAAATATAAAAGAAATCTTATTGAAATTTATGATTATCCGCTCCCAACAACATTTAAAGTTGAGAATAAATTGGAATCTCAGGCTGATGGCACATTAAAAGTTACTGAAAGCCCACAAGGTGTTTACTTAGAAGTAAAAGAAATTATTGGAAATAAAAAAGGTATTGTTGCTTTAATTTCTGACGCCGCAGGAACATTGTCAGTGTAAACAGAAAGGAGAATATATTATAATGTCTTATAGTTTTGAATTAAATAACGAACGTAGAGATGCTAACTATGTTAGCGGAAAAATCAATGGCAAATCAGCTATTGTAGAAATTTTTACAGCTATGAAAAATGGTAAAGATTTAGCACCATTTGGAAAGAAAGCTGATGTAGCTGCTAAATATATCATGGAATTAAACACAAAAGCAAGTACTGGAGATTTAACAGCTATTTCAGAATTAAATGAACTTCGTAGATTTTCAATGGAGCCAGTACTGTTACAGGAAATCAAATTACTTGGAATCTATGGAAATTATAAGTCAATTGGATATAATGAATCTTGCGAGGTTGAGATTCCTGAATTTGTAAATCTTGGAGCAAATATTCAGGCTCCTGGTCAGGATGTAAAATTCCCAACAATTAGAAAAAGACGTGTTCCGATTGCAACAACTACTATTTCTGGTGGTTATGCAGTTGATTATCGCAAGGCTTCTTTAGGTGATATGTCTGATGAAAATGAACTTCAGGAACAGGTTAGAGTTCAGATAAGAAACAAAGCCGCAAAATATGTAGTAGAAACAATTTATAATGCAATCAAAAATGCAGACGGTGTAAAATATTTATTTGAAGGAAATGGATTAACAAAGACAGGTGTTGACGGAGTAATTACACCTATCAGACGCTTTGGTAAACCAACTGTTTCTGGTAGTTATGCATTGATTTCTCAGTTCAATGGCTTTGCTGGATATCAGGGAGTAACACCTTCTGTAAATGGTATTCCTGATAAAGTTATGGAAGAAATTCATAGTACAGGACTCATGGGATTATACAATGGTGCAGTATTGAGCGAAATTCCAAATCCATATGATTTAACAATGTTAAATAAAGATGGTACAGATTTCGAAACAATGTTGCCAGATGGTATTGGATTCGTAACACCTCAAGGTGGTCAGTCTCCTGTTTACACGGTGACTAGAGGTGGTTTAACATCATTCTCAGGAAACGATGTTACAAGCGGAAATGTCGTTTCTCGTTTTGATCTTGAGGTGGGTGCTTTAGTCGCTCCAGAAAGAGAATATATGGTAGGAATGATTCATGACCAAAAACTTGATTCATTAGCATAATAAAATTAGGGTAGACCGTAAGGGTCTTTTTATTTTGCGAAAAAATGAGGGTTGCATAAATAATGTAGCCCTCTATATTGGTGAGAAACATGAATAAAAATACTTATTATTGCTATTCAAGAAGACTTTGTTATTTTCTTATGGCACTTAATGAAAAATATATCTCGTCAAATGTGAATGCGAATACAAAAACGAGATATTGGACTTTTGAAAAGTCAAATGGACTGGATGAAAAAATAAACTTATACAATAGTATAAAACACAAATTTTAGTTGTTATATAAAATAATTAGTTGACAAAGGAGTTTTGTATGGAAAATACAGAAAAGGAATTAAATCTTGAACAAAAAGTAACTGTTCGCAGCATCGCACCTTGGACAACTGGATTTCAGAGAATTGAAACAATTGGAGATGTTACTATCCCGGCAAACGGTTCTGTTCGTTTATCAAGAAGTGAAATTATTGCACAAGTACAAAATGGAAATGTGTTGTTTACCGGAGTGGATTCAAGAGGTTCACATGCAACATTATACATTGAAGATGAACCAACTCGTATCGAAGTAGATTTCGATATTAAAGAGGAAAAAATTACTCAAAAAGTTATTACTGTTGATGCGGTAAAGAAATTATTTGAGTACAAAACAATGAAAACTTTTGAAGAAAAGTTAAAAGAATTAGTATTAACAAGAGCAGAAAAACACGCTATTGCTAATATTGTTAGAAAAGAAAAAATTAATGACCATGAAAAAGTTAGAGTTGTAGAAAACTATATTGGAGTAAGCATTTAAAAACAAGGATGGTGAATAGATTGGATAAAAATACTACATATGAAGAAGTATTAAATAGTTTTCATAGTACATTCCAAGATAAAACAATATTACCACCGGCATTAGAGAAAGAATGGTTTTTAAAAGCTGTTGGTAAATATTCTTTTGAAATCAATCCTATTCACTATGACAATAAAATTGCAGAATTTGATTCAGTTTTGGATAGGTATACAATAGATACTCTCGGTTTGATGATGAAGAAGTTTTATCAGCAAAGAGAATTATCAAAAGTTAATAAACGTATAAGCATTGTTGGAAAAGATATAAGTATTAATTCCGGAATGTCTTCATCTAAATATGCTGAGAATGAGGTCAAGTTAGCATCTGAAGAACTGGATGATATGTTATATAAGCAAACACCTTCCGCTTATAATTAGATACGGAGGGGGAATTATGCAAGAATGGTATTTAATGAATTCAAACACTTATCCAAATGAAATAGGTGGTTTTGAAAACGATTCTTTCTTAGAACACAAAGACGATTCTTTTTCAGAAGTGATGGAAACAGAGCTAGCAACAACCGTGAAATTGTTTTCGAGTGATTTATCAGAATTTAAACAAATCAGATGTATAGTTCAAGACAATACTTCAAATACTCAATTAAAATCCATAGAGCGTACTATTTTAACACATATTGGCACTTTAAAAGCTGGCATGTATGTATTCTTTGAAAATAGATACTGGTTGATTTCGGGATATCCTGGGAATAATAAAATATACGAAAAAGCAACAATGATTTTATGTCAATATAAATTGAGATGGCAATTGGACAATGGAAGAATAATTGAACGATGGGCAAATTTTACTTCAGCGTCAAAATATGATGTCGGTGAATCAGGAAATACTACACTCGTGCTATCTTCTAATAATTTTACTGTTTGGGTTTCAGAAGATGATGAGTCTTTTACTTTAGATGGTAAAAGGGTTTTTATAGATAGGTCAAAAGAAAATCCTAAAAAGGTTTTTAAAATTACAAGAAGTGATGATGTTTTGTATATTTACGGAGAAGAACATGGTGGTATTTTAAGTTTTATTGCTGATAAAACAGAATTAAATTTAGAAACAGATAATCAAGAACTTCGGATTTGTGATTATCACTCTCCTATAGACTCTAATGTTCCAGAGAATCCTCCGTCAGACTTTAATGTCTCTATCATAGGAAATAAAGATCTAAAAATTGGATTTGAAAGAACATACGCTGTTTCTTTCGATAATGAAAGTATTCAGGAATTTTCTTGGAATATCATTAGTAATTTTAAAGTGCAAAAAAATATAGACGGAAATAAAATCAAATTACTTGTTGACGATGAGGATTATATATCTTCATCTTTTTTATTGCAAGTAATTATAAATAATAAAGTTGCGACAGAAAAGAAAATTACTATTGTCGAAGGGTTTTAGGAGGTGTGGCTGTTTGAGTGAACAAACTATTTTAAAAGATATTGGTTTGTATAAAAATAGGCTTATATCTTGTATCCTTAAATCATCTGAAATATGCGATGCTATGATTATGAAAGAAAATTATGATGAGTCAGATATTGATAATCTTGTATATACACAAGTATTTCCATATTTATATGTAGATGATACACAAAATAATACATTGCCATACTTATGTATGGAAGTAAATATTCCTAGAATCCCAAGTCATACCATAAAAGATGTGCAAATTGTAATGTGGATATATTCTCATAAGGAATGTATGTCTTATTCAAAAAAAGGATATCTAGGCACAAGAGTGGATATTTTATCTGACATGGTAACACGGGAATTATTTGATTCTAATAAGTTTGGAATTGGAAAATTATCGTTACAGTCTGTTAGATATTTTTTCCCAAGCAATAAGTATTATGGACGTGAATTAATTTTTAATACGTCGGATTTTAAGATTAAGGATCAATAGTATGAAATTAGATTATTTTTCCTTGATTAGTCCTCTTCCATTTTATGTAAACGGTGTAGGTTCAATAAAATCTCCTACTTTAAGGGAAATTTCAAAAATAAATTATTACACATATCAAGTTTATTTAAGTAATTTGTTATTAGACCCTGCTTCCTATTATGAAATGATAGACAAAACAGAAGGGGCGTACTTATGTAATTTTACAGAGCAAGAAAAGGATACTATATTGCGCATTAGAAGTGAATATATGAATTTAGACGAAAAATCAAAGGAAGATATCTCAATATACAATATTATGGTTTTTGATAAATTTTTAATTGATTCGCTTTTGTGTACTTTAAATTTCTTCTTCGAAGATGAAATTATATACGACACAAAAAAAAGAGTTTTTATTCTTTTTAACGGTACGGTTGATGATAATAATCGAAAAACACCAACAGGAATGATTCATGAAAATAATTATAATGAGATTATAGACATCATTTTACAACGAGTAAACGTAGATAAAAAAAAGGATGAACATAAAAATTTAAAAGTAAAAAATAAAACTGCCGAAAAACTTCTTAAAAAAATGAAAAAAGCAAAAAAAGAGGCAGAGAAAAAAGAAGATAAAAAAATGGAAATTGGGAATTTGATTTCTTCAATTTCTGCACATAGTAAAACATTAAATATTTTAAACATATGGGATTTGACAATTTTTCAATTGTATGACCAATTTGCACGAATGCGTAATGACGATTTATATATGATGAATTCAACTAGCGTATCTGTATGGGGTGACAAAGAAAATAAATTTGATGATACTATATGGTTTTCAATAATAAACAAAGATTAACGATCTGCTATTCAGCAGGTCTTTTTTATTATTAATTTTTAATAGGAGGAATGTAATATGCCAAAAATTAACAAAGCTAATAGACAAGTTTGTGATGTTGACATTAGAGATGTTGCTACAAAGAAACCGTTTTTATTCTTTGATACAGCGAATACAACAACACAGAATATTACTGGCGAATCAGTATTTGCTATGGCTAAAGGTACAAAGAGAATTGCTTTTGCGAACCCTGTGGAGGGTACAGCAACAATCGAAGCACAGGTTTATCCGTTTGAATTCTATTCACTTATGACTGATGGTACAATTGAAACAGAGTCTATGTATCCAGTAAAAGTTACTGTAAAAGCCACAGAAGGAGGAAGTATCCCAGTTAAAGGTGTCAAAGGAGAAACTATTACTGCAGGCACTGTTTTTGTTTTCAAAAAAGGTGAATTTGGTGAAAAAGAAATTCAAGGAACTTATAATCAGGATAAGTTTTCAGCAACTCAATCTACAGATATTAAAGCTAATGAAGAGTATGAAGTAGGCTATATTGTATCAAGAAAAACTGGTACTAAGAAAATTTCATTCAATAATAAGAAATTACCAAAAGCTTATTATATCTCTATGAACACAGTTGAAAAAGATGATAATGAGGTTCTTACTCCTTATAAAATTATCTTGTATAAAGCACAGCCACAGAGAAACTTCGAGCTTTCTCAGTCAAGTGAAGGAGATCCAGCTACAGTAACAATGACATTTGACTTGCTTGAAGATAAAGATGGAAACTTTGTTGATATGATCGAAATTGAGGACGAAAATCAGGGGGGAATAGTACCCTCTGATGATGCAGCCTTAATTAGCAGAGGGAAAATTGGTAAGGCAAAAATTGGAAAATCAAATTAGAATAGGAGGAATATATTATGGCATATACACCAACAACATGGAATGATGGAGATGTTATCACTGCGGAGAAGATGAATAAACTTGAACAAGGAGTACAAAAACAACAGACTGGTGCACCAGGTGCAGCAGCAGGATTCGGTACGCCTACTGCGACAGTTGATGCGAATGTTGGAACTCCATCTGTTACAGTAACAGCAAGTGGTTCGAATACAGAAAAAGTATTTAATTTTGCTTTTAAAAATTTAAAAGGCGCAAAGGGCGATCCAGGTGCAAGTTATACACTTCCTGCAGCAAGCAAGACAGCTCTTGGAGGGGTAAAACAGGCAGCTCGTGTAAATGAAGCTACAGGTGAAAACGTAACAAAAGCAGAATTTAAAGCTTTATTAGATGCGCTTAAGGCATCTGGTATTATGGCAAGTGCTTAAATTATATAGTGTGGTTTAATATATTAGGGATAGTAAACTACATGTTTTCTATCCCTATTTTTTACTTTATTTAAGAGGTGATCGTAATAAAATTTTATTCTTTAGAAGAAGCAAAATCTGTTTATGGTGAATATTCTTTGGTTCCGATTTCGTCTATTAAACAGATTATTTTTTATACTAGACATGGATGTCAACCTAAATTTGTATGGGAATCAGAAAAAGAAGAGGGGAAAATTGTAGCATGGTTCCATAAAAAAGAATCAGAATTAATTTATAAACGATGGCAAAAAACACGACCATAAAATTGTAGAAAATAAATCAGGAGGAATAGTTATGGAATTTTTAAATGAATTTATGATGCCAGTTGTACTTGGTATTTGTCTTTGTGTTGGTTACGTTATTAAAAAATGGATTAAGGATGTAGACAATAAATATATACCTACAATTTGTGGGGTTCTTGGTATTTTGTTAGCATCATGGATTAGTAATTTTGCATTTAGTCCAGAAATTGTTTTAGGTGGTTTAATTAGTGGTCTTGCGGCTACAGGATTACATCAAGCTTTTACACAATTTATTGAGAAAAGAACAGAATAATGAAAGGAATACCAGAAACCGATGACATCAGTTGAAAAAATATTTCAAGACTATGCGGTTCTTATTCCTACAGTAGTCATTGTATCTATTACTGCTATGGTAGCGTTTCAATTTATCTGGAATTTGTTTGAAGACATTTTAGTTAATAAACTTGGCATTCAGACTAAATGGGGTAGAAAAAAACGTGAAGAACATGAACTTTTGATAAAAACAGCAGAGTCGTTAAATAAATTGCAAGAAACTCACGAAAAAGACATAGAACGTATAGATTCACATGATGAAGAAATAAAAGAAGAATTAGTAAATTTCACAACAGAATTAAGACAAACATTAAAAACGCAAAACGAAAAGATGAACAAGTTTTCAGATTCAGTAAATAAAATATCTGATAAATTAGATAAAATAAAAATTGATACAGATATGCGTTTTCAAGAAAACGAAGAGAAACAAAACAAAAAAGAACAAGCAAAAATTAAATCAGAAATAAGTAATCGCTATAGCATCTACCATGAAAGAAAATGGATAACCAATATTGAATTTGAAGCATTAGAGGGTTTAATTGCTACTTATGAAGCATTTGGTGGGTTAAATAGTTTTGTGCATAGTATTGTTCAAAAAGAAATGTTTACATGGAGAAAAATTGATGAAGAAGAGAAACTAAGTGATTAATAAAATTAAAGACTACATGTATTATTCAAATAAAAATTTAGAATTATAAAAAGATAATACATGTAGTTTTACATCTTATAACGTAAAATATTTTTACCATAGAAAGTTCAGTCCTATGGTAAGAGTATTTCGGAGAGTAGGAAAAGACTGAACACTACTCTCCTATTCTTATATAGAAAATAGAAAGAAGTGAAATATTATAAAATTAGTTATAGATAATGATGTCGTAGAAAGATATAATCAATATTATTTTTCACAACATCCAAGAGCAAAGAAAAAACAAATAGACCATCCGTATCATCCATCAATAAACATATGGTCGATAAAACCAAGAATTCAAATGAATGCATTAAAACAATCATGGAAAAATTTTATCGTGTGGTATATTAAAGATTCGGGTTATGAAAATTTAAAATTAGATGATGTGGATATTATTTATAATATTTATCATCCAACAAAAAGACGTACTGATCCAGATAACTACACACCAAAATTCATCCATGACGGATTTGTTGAATCTGGTTTTTTATTAGACGATGATAGAGAACATTTAAAATCATTAACAATACGATGTCATGTAGATAAAAATAATCCACGTACAGAAATAGAAATCATTCAACATAATATAAAGGAGAATGCATAATGCAATATAAATTCATGTGCCCGAAATGTGGACAAAAATATGTATTATCAATTCCAATTAGTGAATATACTTCAACTGGTCATAAATGTCAAAATCCTGATTGTGATGGAGAATTGCAAAGAGAAGTTTCTGACTTTGCTGGTGGAGTAATTTGGAAATGTCAAGGTGCTTTTGGCAAAAGTGAGTAATCATGTACAGCGAAGAAATAACTGAACTGTTGCGTGACAAGAACTATAATATAGATTCTAAAACATATATTCATATGATTCACTCATCATCACAAATCAATCATATTATATATAAACCATTTGGTGATTATTATGAGATGTGGGATTGTGACGGTACATATTGGAAATATAAAGTATATTTGTCTGAATAATTACTTTACATTGTCATTAAACAGTGCTATTCTTTTGATATAGATAAATCAAAGGAGGTATTTGTTATGGCAAGACAAAGAAAAGTTGTACAGGCAAAAGATTATGATTTATTAATTAAAGAATCAGAAGAAAAAATTGAAAAACTGACACAGAATTTAAAATCTGAAAAAGTAAATTTGAAATCACTAAAGAAATCAAAAGAGCTTTATGAAATTCAAAAAGAAGAAGAAAAGAAGGCAGAAATGATGAACAAAATTGCACAATTAATTGCGGAATCAGGAAAGTCGCTTGAAGAAATTGAAGAATACTTCTCTTCTACTTCTGATAAAGAAGAATAATAGGATACAGCGTATTAAATTAGAGTCTGAAATATTTCAGGCTCTTTTTGTTTGTAAAAAAGAGAATATCATTACAGAAAATATATTTTGAAAGGAAGAACCTTATGATTAAAAATAATCCGAAAATCAAAGATAATATTACAATTGTTGACAAGATTAACGCTATTGAAAGCATCGTTTCATCGTACTTTACAGAAGATGAAAATAATGGAAACGTAACAAAATATACTCCATATTACTCTGAAATAGCTGAAACTTATGCAATTGTAGAAAATTTCTTAGATGGAATTGAAATAGAGGATGAAGATACAAAAGATACGCTTATGGAAGATGAAGACGTATTTAATCTTATCAAAAAATTCTATTATAATATAGAAGAAACTGATGGTGCTAAAAAAGAAAATGAAGAGAATTTTGAATATATTAGCATTATGAATTTTGTTAAACATAACGTAGAAGAAATTGTAGAGTTCAAAAAGCAACAGTTGGTTCACAGAGATGAAGAACTTAGACAGAAGCTTGCTTTGGGAAGTGAATCGCTTGAGAAAATCTCATATTTCTTTGAGGTAATTGGCGATGCGCTTTACAACTTCTCAAAACTTGATTTACAATTGTTGAAACCTGAAAATGCCGAGCTTCTTAAAAATGTATTGTTAAAATTAAAAGACTCTAACATGACAGAAGAATCTATTGCAAACATCATCAAAGGTGCTGTTGGATTTGATTTGGATAAGGCTGCTCAGGATATTATTAATGATAAAAATAAACAGATTTTCGAATTACAAAAATATAAAGCATTATATGAAGCACGAAATGTAAGTGCCGATAAATAAGTTGTACCTATAGTTATTTACTATGGGTATTTGCTACTGTTACTCTCCTACTAAATGAAGGACGAAACTGATAAATACTTCGTCAAAGAAAATCTCCATTGGAATTGACATATAACCATGGAGATTAAAACTGACGAAAAATGAATTAAATTATAAAATTAAAGATTATGTTTAAATAGAACGAGGTGATATTATACCGACATTTAAATCATGGAAAGAACTAGAGCGATATGTAAATAAGTTAAACAGAGAAGCAATGCAAGAAGTAATTGATGAATCTTTTAAAGATGCACATGAGAACGTAGATCATTTTTATGATTCTCCAGAAGGTGTATATAAAAGAACTGGTCAACTAGCAGAATCAGTTGAACAGGACTTTAAAAGCGGTACAAATTCAGCAAGTGGAAGCATCAGTTTGGATACTTCTTATAGATATAATCCAAGTGGACGAGATACGAAAACTATTTACGGATATGCAGAGAGTGGTGGATTGCTGGGTAACGGTGGTTTCTGGGAACAAACCAAAGAAGACGTAAAAAAGAATATAGATAAAAGTTATGGGAAAAGATTTAGTAAGTAAAAACACCAGTGAGATGCAAGATAGATAATTACGAGTGTTTTCTGCTACTACTTTCTTCTACTATCTTTTACAATGAAAATAAGGTGAATATATATGTTAATAATAAACAAAGACGGTTTTGCAGAAATTATTTTAGAAAATCAAACTATACCCATAATAAAACCAGGATTCAGGGAAACTACTATTTCTGCAAAATTCACTGATTTTAAAAACAATCACATAGATATAGAACCAATATGGATTGTAGAATGTAGTGATAAAAACAAGTTTGTTTTCTCAATTTCTGATGACGAAAAAAGCTTATCAATCTCTACAAAATATACAATCTCAGATTCTATTGTTGTAACGTTATGTGATAGATTAAAGAAATATGAACCATGCAGAATGGTGTTTAAAGTCGAAAAATTATAGTCTGTTCCAATTTTGTTTTATAGCTATTAAAAATTCTTCAAAAATACTAAAATATAAGGTGTTTACTTTTTCAAAACTATATATGGTTTTATTGTTTTTATCTTTTTCAATATAAAATAAATTATTTTGCTTAATATATTCCATTGTAAGTTCGTGACATAATTTCTTTTGTGCTTCTTCCATTAATGTACACCTCCGTTCTACAAGCTATTATATCAAGCAAAATTACATATTGCAAATATTTTATTAAAGCAAACTACAGAGAGATTTATTCTCTCTTTTTTATATAAAAAAATTATAAAGGGGGAATGAATTTTGGCTGACGATTTTAGAATAAACATAGAATCGCAAGTTGATTTAAGCAAAGCAAAGTCTGATATAGACAAATTTTTATCTAGTTATAAAAATGATAAGTTAAAGATTAGCGTAGCATTTGACACTAAAAATAATGAATTGTCAAAAATACAAAAAGAAATTAATCAATTAAAATCACATCCGATAGATATAAAGGTAAAAACCTCTGGTTTAAATAACTTAAAAAAAACTCAAAATGATTTTAAAATTTTAAAGAATCTTGCCAACGAAATAGGTCAAAAAAAAGTAAAAATTGCTAGTCTTGATTCAAATAAAAACTCAAATCAAATAAAAGAATTGTCTAGTCAACTAAGAAAACTTCAATCAGATTATGATGTACTATATTCTTCTTTTAGCAAAAATTTAAGCACTTCTCAAATAGGTCAATTGAATAACATTCTTGGTAAAAGCAGTGATAGGGTTGCTGAATTAAATGCAAAGACAAAAGACTTATCAGAAAACATGTCTAAAGCAACAAAACCATTTAATCAATTAGATGCAGTTACCGCCGGAAACAAAACATTAAATTGGCTTAATAATAATACTAAAGCAGCAAAAGAATATGGCGAAGTATTAGAGGGTTTAGCACAAAAACAAAAGTCAGCAACTGACGGCGATGAACTTGCAAACTATAATAAACAAGTAAAATCAATTATATCTGAAGCTCAAGCCAAAGGGTTGGCTGGCAAATCAGCAATTGATGAAATAGGAAGAGCTTTTAAACAAATAGGGCAATTCGCAACTACATATGGCGTAATTCAGAATGTTGAACAATTAATTGTAGAATCTATTTCTGACTTAAAAGATATGAACTCTATACTTACAGAAATAAGTAAAACATCTGATTTAACAACGTCTCAACTAAAAGAACTTGGAAAATCCTCATTTGAAAGTGCGAGTCAATTTGGTAAAATTGCAAAAGATTACATTCTCGGCGTACAAGAAATGAGTAGAAGTGGTTTTTATGGTGAACAAGCGGAAGAGCTTGCAAAATTATCTATATTAGGTCAGGCTGCTGGTGACATGAGTGCAGATGTAAGTAATTCTTATTTATTAGCTACCAATGCTGCCTATGATTATAAAGGAAATGCTGAAAAACTCAATGCTGTGCTTGATGGACAAAATATGATTAACGTAGTGGTCATGCTATATAGAAATATATAGCTTCATAGTTGGCTTTTATCCCGGAAACTCCAGAGATGGACAATCGGGAGGATAAGTTAAATAAAATACGGTAGAAAGAGGATATTATAGAAATAAAATTAAAATCATGGAAAACTCTCACAAACTGTAGATTTTGTAATAAAGAGTTTATAACTACTAAATATAAGGTTAATAATAATAAAAATGGTGTTTTTTGTAGCAGAAGTTGTTATGCTGACTACAAAAAAGAAACGATGACAGGTTCACAAAATATAAATTATAAAGAAAAGGTAAAGGTTTATTGCGATAATTGTGGTAAGGAAATTGAAAAAATACCATCTTTAACACATAATATAAACAAGCAAGGAGAAAATCATAACTTCTGTTCTTATGAATGTTATTGGAAGTTTCGTAAAAAATATTATGTTGGTGATAAATTATATAATACTGGAAAAAAGATGGACGAAAATTTTTGCAATAAGGTAAGAGAAGCAACATTAAAACAGTATCAAGATGGTATACTTGATAGACAAACCATGCCACAAAAGATAGTTAATACTATATTAGAAGAAAATGATATTAGTTATATCAATGAAAAAACGTTTAAATATTATTCTGTCGATAATTATTTAACAGAACATAATTTAATTATTGAAGTTATGGGTGATTATTTTCATGTGAACCCTTTAATTTATACAGATTCAAATGAAATAAATAATATGCAGAAAAAGGATATTGATAGAGACAAAAGTAAACATACATATATTAAAAAATATCAGGGTATTGAAATTTTATACCTATGGGAATCCGATATAAAAAACAATCCTTTATTATGCGAAGAACTAATAAAAAAATATATAGAATCAAATGGCAAGTTGGAAGAATACAATTCTTTTAACTTTTCTTTTTGCGATAATAATTTAAAATTAAATAACAATATTATTAAACCGTATTTTATTTAACCCCCTAACGACTAAGTTGTAATATGGTAACATATTGCACACGCCAACTTCGATAGATATAGTCTATCCGTTACCTATAGTCCGTAGGAACGCCTAACGTTAAACGAGGGAAAAGATATAGTCTAGTCTCACGCTATAATCTAAAAATGAAACGTGAGAGGTAGGATTAACGTCCTATCCGCTTTATTATTATATACAAAATAATAAAGTCCAATGCTTTGTCCTGGGAGCATAGTAATAGCACAAACTAACAGGAACAGTGTTGCAATGCAAGATATGGCAGAAGCCACAACACAAGCCGGATCCCAAGCTGCGCAGTATGGAGTTGAAATAGATCAATTATCGGCTTTAGTAGGTACTGCTGTTGCACGTACAAAAAAAAGTGGTAATGAAGTCGGCACTGCATTAAAAGCTTTATTTATCAATTTACAAAACACACAAAATGCAAAAATCACAGGAACCTTTGATAAGTTGGGAATCTCTATGACTAAAATGGTTGGAGATTCAGAGTTATTAAAAACACCTATAGAATTATTAAAAGAATTATCTAAAGTATATACTTCACTTCCAGAAGGATCAGTAGAAAAAGCAGATATTTTGACTAACATTGGCGGTAAACATCACGCAAATGTACTTTCGAGCATATTATCCGGTTACTCAGATTATGAGAAAATGCTTAAGGATTATTCTGAAGGAACTGGAAGTGCTGCTGTTGAGGCAGAGAAATCAGCTAATAACTGGGAGGGAAGCTTAAACAAGCTCTCCAATGCATGGACATCATTTGTAAGTAATTTTGCAAACAGTGATTTAATTATCACTGGCACTAATGCTCTTACTGAATTTGTAAAGGTATTAGATACTCTTACATCAAATCCACTTTTAACAGCCGGTACAATAGCTGGTGGATTTGCATTTTTTAAAAACTTAGATAAACCCGAAATTACACGATAGGGTTTCATTATGTAAAATAAATTTTTCCTATAAATACATAGTGGGTCTAGCCGACATAAGATATATAATATATGGCATTATATATACAAGTGGCGGAGCGTGGTGAGTTCCATACAAAGATATGGTTTAAAGCCACAGAGGATTAAATGCTTGAAACTTTGTTAAACTAACCAAACTAATTCGTTTGCTGGCGACAGGACAATTACACGAGAATGTAGGGAAACCACAAAAATTGGTTAGCGGTGCATATGATTAGTATTATGAAAATAATATGACATCTAAGTGCTATGTTTATAACATATCCTAAATATTATTTAGGCACAAGGTAACTAGCAGGACTTCATCTGACACTCATTAGTGGTGTGAGGGTGTAGGTAATAACCGATAACGAACTTTGCAGATGGCATCTTCAGAGACATACCGATCCTCGGAGTAAATAGCTGCCATAAATGCTATTTTGCTTTTAATGTATAGTGTGTATTGCGATTTAGAAAAGTTTCAGTAATACATTATTGACAGTTCTTGAAATAGAATGATGCAATACCAAGTGTAGCGTATAAATACGTTTTTAAAACTTCCGGCACACCTCTTGTCGTTTTCTAATAGAGGTACAGTACTACTCTTCTACTGTTAAAATATAGGGGGAACAAACGTTTTGACTATTCCTTTCTTTATTATTGGTATATAATGTAAAATATACTAATGAAGAGGGAGAAATAGACAATGTGTAACGAAAATAAAAATAATAACAATCCAATTTTTGAAATTTCAGAATTAACTCATAGTGAAAAAAGAGTAGATTTTTCAATAGAATCTTCTAATACAAAACCTTTTGACATTCAACTTATGACAGGAAATTCACAACAAGGAACACAAAATCAAAATAATCGGGGGCGTTAAATATCAAAGAAATAGATTTAATAATAAAAAATATTCCAACCATACTACAATATTTCATTCCTGGGTACTGGTCTATCATAGTTTTCATGTATTTTTCTTCAAAAAAAATGACAAGTAATATTATGAATATTATGAGTTGTGTAACAAGCTATATTTTGATAGCAAATATTTCTTTTATAAGAGAAGTGAAATGGTTTAAGGAACTGTTTGATGTAATTCCGAACACGGCTATTATAAATTCTTGCTTTGCAGTTTTATTAGGGACAGTGTTAGCACTCGTAATAGCGTGTATTTTCTCTGCAAAATGGTTTTCAAAAATATCAATAAAAATATTTCATAAAACACTAAATGATGACATTTGGATGGATGTGCTTGATTTTAAAGAAGGTTCTAATCTAAAAGTGTATTTAAAAGATAAAGATTATTACGTGATTGGACATCATAAGAATCATGAGGAAAAAGGAAATGATTCTTGGTTGGCATTATCCGCATTTGGGAAATATAGTAAAGAAACGAATAAAGCTTGTGATGGAGAAAACTTATATCATGATAAAGAAAATGTAATATATACAGTTAGATTTTCAGATATAGAACACATTGAAATATTTTAAGAGCAAGAGAACTAACCTCCTGCTCTTTTGTTATTTTTTAATGAATTATAATCAGAAATCTCAACAAATTTTAGATTGTTGGTAGTTCACTATTATCACTCTTCTATTTTACCACTTATATCCGCATTTATTGCATTTAAACTGACTTCTTGCAGTTTTACTAAGCAGCCCAAAGCCGATTGCACCAATCGCTTTATTTGTTGCAGAAATTTTAGATATATTGGTACTTCCACATGTAGGACATTTTGGTTTTGAAGATCGAATAGATTGTTGTCTATTGTGAAAGTCAGTCATTGATTCGCAATTGAATTCTTTTGGTGCTCCATTGCATTCTTTTACTAACTTTATGAATAGATCATCTCGTGATATGTCTAATTCTTTACGAGTTTTTTTACAAAACGCTATTAACGAATCAGTATCTTTCCTATAATCTCCACTTAATATTGCGTTAACAAAATACGTTACATCTTTCTTCTCGCCATTTATAATAGTATACAAATGTCCGTCAATTTCATCTTCTGTTTTGAGGTTTCTTTTTATAATTTCAATAGGACATCCACAATTTGGACATTTATCGGCAAATTCAGATACGTTATTGCCACATTCACTACAAATAATTAAAGACATTTAAACTCTCTCCCTTAATATATTAAATGATAGAAACATTTTTTTATATTATATCACATTGTCACTTAAAGATATAGGAAAATTTGGTGAATTAGTAAAAGGATTTAAAGGTTTCAGTGATGTTGCTAACGATAGTGCAATTGAAAAATTTAGGGATATTTTAAATGGACTAGATGATATAGGTGATGTATCAAAGGTTCTTAAGGTGTCCGGTGTTTCTAAAGAATTTGCAAAAGCTACAATCGAAACATCTAAATGGGGAGAAGAAATAAAAAGAGCTGGAGATGCCGTAGATGGAATAGATGATATAACAGATGGCGTAAAAGATCTAAAAAATACTGTTAACGGTCTCTCCTCTTCTACTAAAGAGGTATCTGGTCTTGGTGATGCGTTTAAGGGGCTTGGTAGTGTTCTTAAATCACTTGCTTTAAACCCTACTACATGGTTAGTTGCGGCTGGTGCTATAAGTGCATTTTTAATTTCAAGTGCAGAAACATTTGATTCTGTTTCAGAAGAAGCTACTTCTTTACAAAGTGATTTTGAATCAACAAAAAGCAATATTAATTCTTTAAATAATGAGTTGAGTGAAACACAAAACAAAATTAAAGAATTAGAATCTAAAAAAGCATTGACATTGGTCGAGAAAAGTGAGCTTGACAATCTAAAAGAATTAGAAAATTCTCTGCAAAGACAGATTGACTTGCAACAAAAACTTGCAGAAAAACAAGGCAAAGACGCTGCGGATAAAGCTGAAAAGGCTTTAAAAATGAAAGGCGAAATTGATTTAACAATTTCTGATAGTATGGATGCTAATTCAAGCAAAAGAGAATTAGGAAAAGCATATGAAGATTCAGATATCCTATCTGCAGCAAAAAATGAAACAAAAGCATTAGAAAAACTTTATAAAGAAAAAAAAGACTTAGAAAAAAAATATAATGCTAAAGGAATATCTAAAAAAGAAAAATCTACAATTAACGACGATATTAAAGAAATCGAAGCTAATATAAAAAGATACGAAGACGATTTAACTGAAAAAGTAACAAGCATCAATTCTCTATATGAAAGCTTAATAAACCCGGATACAGGAAAAGCAAGAAAAGGGAAAGAGTCATTAGTATCAAATATAGATAGCATACTTGATAGCTATAATTCATTGGGAGATTCTGTTTCCGAAAAACAAGCAAAGGCTTTAGAGAAAATATGGGATAATGATTCCTTTGCACAAGCCCAACAGAAACTAGTAAACGATCTTCGATCAGGAAAAGATATTTCTGTTAAAGATATTACAAATCAATTTCCGGAGTTAACAAGTGCTTGTGAAGAAGCAGATATTAGTGTTGAAACTCTTCGTGAAGAGTTAATGGCTTTAGCGAGTCAGGATACTGGCGTTACTAAACTAGAAGATGATTTTGAACAGTTTCAACTTAAAGTAGTGGGGGCTATTCAATCTATAGATTCTTTAAACGCTGCTATTGCAGGAAGTGTCAGTGGAAAAGGTCTTGGACTAAGTATTGATGAAGAAAGTGGTGCTTTAGAAGGAGAACTACTTGATGTAATATCAATGTATAGTCAACTAGACGGTTATGATCCTGCTGTATTGTTTGAAAAAACAGCTAATGGTGTACACTTAAATGTAAAAGCATTGCGTGAGTTAGAAGCACAGCAAGAAGCATTGAATAAAACTGAATTCTTGCAAAAGCAACAAACATTGCAAACGCAATTGAATACAGCTATTGCAGATCAAGCATCTGCTTTAGAAAAATATGGACAAGCAAGTAGTGAGTACGAATCTTCTTCTATCCTTGTATCTAGTTTAGAGGCTCAATTAGAAACTGCTAGACAATTAGCGTCGGCATATGATGGAGCTACTTCTTCTTATCAAAAATGGTTGAATGCACAATCAAATGGAGAAGAAGGAGATATGTTCCGTAATGTTTCTGAAACAATGCGTGAACGTGGAAAACAATTATTTGAAGAGGGTCGTTATAATACAAATGAATTTCGGGCAATAGCAGATTATTATTCTGATACAGATTTATCAACGGCATCTGTTGAAGAATTGGTTTCTGCATATGAAGCCGCCAAACCTAAAATCGATAGGTTTTTTACCGGAACAAAAGAGGGTGTTGACAATTTTGTCAACGATATGAAATCAATTTCTGATTCAGAAAATCTTGGATGGGTAAAAGAACTCGAAGATGGTAGATTAGAGTTTAATATTGATGATGAAGATGTTGCTAATAGATTAGGAATTAGTGTTGAGGCTGTTCAATCATTAATTCGTGCTATGAATGAATACGATGATATTGTTGTAGGGAATAAGTCGGGTGTACAAGATTTTAACACTTCTATTGAAGAGATGCAATCTAAAGCATCAGAAGCCAAAAAACGACTTGAAGAATTAAGCAATACTAATCTTGATTTAAATTTTAATTTTTCAAGCACTGATGTGGCAGATTTAGAATCACAAATTGAACGTGCAAAAAGTAATCTTGAACAATTTAAAAATGAAGATGGAACTATTAATTTAGAATTGGATGGAGCACAAGACGCTATCACTATTCTTCAAACATTAATTCAGCAAAAGCAGACAGTCTCACAACCGGCAATTATGACTGTTGATACGAGCGGACTTGATGAAAATGTTGCAAATTCAGTTAAGAAATTACAGGATTATCAAACAGCACTAAATGAATTAAATACTTTGCAATCCCTTCAGTCTGCCGGAATATCAATTGATACTTCTAAGATTGATGAAGCAAAAGAGAAAGTGAATTCTGCATTTGAAGAAATTCAAAATGCATCAAAGAATGGATCGTTCAGTATTACGCCGGATGTAAGTATAGACACATCTTCCACTGAGTCTTTGAATAGCGCAATTTCCAGTTTAAAACCTGAAATATTTGCTAAAGTAACGCCTGTAATCGGAGAAAACGGCTTAGCAACATCAAATGCTACTGTGAATTACACGAAAGGATCTCAAGAAGCTCCATCTAATAAAACGGCAAAAGTTAACTATGAAAAAGGAAAACAAGAAAATCCTAGTAAAAAAGAAACAAAAGTTAATTATGTAAAAGGTTCTCAAGAAAACCCTACATCTCCTGTTACAGCAAAAGTAAATTATGATCTTGGGACAGTTGCGAAACCTTCTGATGTTACTGTTAAAGTAAATTATGATACTTCTGGCGCACCGAAATCTAGTAGTAACAGTAAAAATGACAATGGAGTGCAACATGTCAATGGAACTGCTCACGCAAGAGGAAGTTGGGGATTACAAAATAATGAAACTGGCGCATTAGTGAACGAGCTTGGAGCAGAGATTGTTGTAAGAAATGGAGAATGGTTTGTTATTAATAATGGTTATCCAGCACTAGCCAATTTTAGAAAAAATGATATTATATTCAATCACGAACAAACCAAAAGTATTTTAGAAAAAGGATATGTCACTGGATCACATGCAAAGTTAGCGCATTCTAGTGGAACAGCTTATTCTTCCGGAACATGGAGACCTGGAAATATTGGTAATGGTAATCTAAAAAATCCAACTAGTTATTCCTCCAGTTCATCCACCAAATCCTCCTCTTCTTCCAACTCTTCCGACAAAGCATCTGAAAAATCTGAAAAGGCATCTGAAAAAATCATAGACTTTGTAGAGATTGCAATCAAACGTCTTGAAGAAGGAATTAAACGAATTAAGATTACTGCGGAAAGTGCGTTTAAAACATTCGCAAAGCGTAATGAAGCACTTGGGCAGGAAATGTCTGCTATTGTGAATAAGATCAATTTATCACAGCAAGCATACAATAAATATATGTCACAGGCTAACTCAGTTGGTCTGTCTGAAAGTTATGCTTCTCAGGTAAGAAATGGAAGTATTAACATTGCTACTATCACTGATGAAGATTTGTCAAAGAAAATCAGCGATTATCAAGAGTGGTGAAATTTCATGCCACGTAATCTATTTAATAGCGGGGACATCCCCATAACCCTATCTCGCTACAACGGAACTGGAAACAGTAAACGTGAATGCGGTACGAGTTTATAACTCAACAGTCTGTATTGGGGAATACAGATAGAAACCATAAAAAGTAGATAGGTCAGGGACAACCGAGTGTGCAAGTCACTCAGACGCATCCAAGCACCTTAACGTGTAATGGCGATGGTGTCGGTTCAACGACTGGTAAGTCCTATATTGATATATAGGCATAGGGTTACAAGCGATTGGTAACTCGAAAAATATAGACTATTTGAATAAGAGATGAAAAGAACACACGTTTTGTGATAAATATACATATATAATATAACTAATTTGTATATATTTTGTGTAGCATTTTCTCCTAGTATTGTATATAATATAGTTAAGGAAACAAAGGTTTTCTTAATAGAGGTTACGAATCCTAAAAATCGTTTTAATAGAGGTTATAGATCCTAAAAACTATATTAATAGAGGTTACGAATCCTAAAAATCGTTTTAAATGAAGAGATAGGTTACTATCTCTTTTGTATTATCGGGAGAAAATATGGATTGGTTAGTAGTTACGGAAGATTATTTAAAACATTTAAGAAAGAAAGATAAAAGAATACCTTTTTCTGAGTATGGTGAGAAAAAATATAAACCATTTTTTGGTATTCTTTTTGAAACAGAAGACTTTTATTATATTACACAAATATCTCATGCTCAAAAACGTCATAAAAATATGAAGAATGGCAAGGATTTTAAAAAAATATATAATCCAAAAGATAATAGACTATTAGCTGTAATAAATTTGAATTATATGTTTCCTATACCTAAATCGTTAAAAAATGTTTTAAAATATAAAAATATAGATACATATAGAAAATTTGATACGGATAAAGAAAAAAGCAAGTACATAAATTTACTTAAAACAGAAAAGAAAGTATTAAATCAGATGAATTTAGAGAAATCCGCAAAATTAGTTTATGAAAATAAATATCTTACAGAAAAACAGGATATTGCATTAGCAGATAGATGTATAGATTTTAAATTTATGGAAAAATTGGCAAAAGAATATATTGGTAATAAAATCAAATTCCAAGAGCAGTAACTAAAAACTACTGCTCTTTTCTTATGTCCAAATTTATATCATAAACATAAAACAATTCAAAAACTTATCCCCAATTATTCAAATAGAAGGTATAGTCTCAGCTTACGGCTAACACCCGTAGAAGTTCATAAGAGAACTGCATGACGTAGCGAATCATGTGAAGATTTTGATGATAAAGCTGAAGATGTTAAGACTTCCATCATGGAACTTAACGAGGAACTTTCAGAATTAGCACAACAGAAATTTGAAAATATTGAATCCGAGTTTGATAGCAGACTTGATTTAATACAGTCTCAGCAAGAAGAACTTGAAAATATGATTAAACTTACTGAGACAAAAGGACATATGACAAGTTCACTATATTATACGGAATTGATAAAATCCGAAGAAAATAGTATGAATGAACTTGTGAATAAAAGAAATGAGCTTACGAAATCATTAAATGAAGCTGTAAGTTCAGGACGCATTGAAGAATATTCTGAAGCATGGTATGAAATGAAAGGTGCTATTTATGACGTGAATAATGCCATTGTAGAATCTGAAAATTCATTACAGGAATTTCAAAATGCAATCCGCCAGTTAGAATGGGATAACTTCGACTACAAGAACGATTTTATAAGTAATACAATTGACGAAGGCAAATTCTTAATCGACTTGCTGAGTAAGCAAGACCTGTTTGTACAAAAGGGAGACCATAAAGGGAAAATTACAAATGAAGGTCAGGCTGTACTTGGTCAACATGGAGTAAATTACAATCTTGAAATGGGTAAAGCAGATGCATATGCGAAAGAAATTGAAAAGATTAATCAGTCACTTCAATCCGATCCATATAATAAAGACCTTATTGAAAGACGTAATGAATTACTTGAATTGCAGCAAGAATCAATTCTAAATGCCGAAGAAGAAAAAGAGGCAATGATAGACCTTGTGCGTGAAGGAATTGAACTCCAAATTGAAGCAATGCAAGATTTAATAGATAAGAAGAACGAAGCTCTTGATAAAGAGAAAGAGTTGTATGATTATCAAAAATCTATTGAAGAGAAATCCAAACGTGTAAAGGATATCGAGAAACAGTTAGCTGCTGTCCAAGGAGATGATTCTGAGGAAAATCGGAAGAACATTCAAGAATTGAAACAACAGTTGCAAGAGGCGAAAGATGATTTGTCAGATGCTGAATATGATAAATGGTTATCAGATCAAAGCGAACTCATGGACGAGATGATGGAAAAATACGATGAGGTATTAAATGCTAGATTTGATGATACAGATGCACTCATTTCTGATTTGATTGACAACACAAATGCAAATAGTGATACGATAAACGACACTATTAATTCTGCAACACAGGAAGTTGGCTATAATATCACAGAGGGAATGAAAAAGATTTGGAGTCCTGAGTCCGGTATTGGTTCTATTATCAGCAATTATAGCAATGATTTTAAAACACATTCCACATCCGTTCAAAAATATCTTGCATCTATCGAATCGTATTTTACAGAGATGAAAAAGAAAGCAGATGCCGAAGCCAATAAAAAAGTGAACGGTGGAGGTAGTGGCGGTTCATCTTCTAGTGGCGGAGGAAGTAATTCTTCTAAACCATCATCAAACAGTAAACAAGGAAATGGTAAACCTGATATTGGAGATGCTGTTACTTTTACATCTGGACAGTATTATTATGACTCACAAGGTACTAGTCCGGCTGGAAGTCAAATGATGGGACAGACTGTATATATTACAAGGGTTAATACACGTTCATGGGCAACTAAGCCATATCATATTTCACGTGATAAGAATGGATCAAGACCTCTAGGTTGGGTGACTGCCAGTCAAATCAGTGGATACAAAGATGGTACAAAAAATGCTACAAAAGGATGGCATTTGATGGACGAAGAAGGTATTGGTACAGAGGCGATTGTTACAAAACACGGAGTATTACGCCAGTTTGATTCGGGTGAAAGTGTATTTAACAAGGTACAAGTTCAAAACTTACATGACTGGGGAATGATAAATCCAATGAAAGCGATGGATTATAGTTTTGCAAAAAATGTTTCTGCTAATAGAAACAATAATGTATCTATTGACATTGGAGATGTTGTACTACAGGGTGTACAACGACCAGAAGAGTTTGCAAATAGCTTAATGCACGTTATGAAAACAGACAAACGTGTACAAAAGGGTGTGCAAGCAATTACAACAGATTTGCTGGATGGTAAGTCTGTATTAGGAATTAATCATATAAGATAATGCGTTGAGGAGTGGTGACTGAAAAGTTGCTGCTCCTCTTCTGTTATTCATTTTATTCTTATAGATACGAGGTGAAAATTTGAAAGAATCCGAAATAATTGAAATTCTTAAAAAGGAAAATAAAGAATTAAAACTGGAAGTGGAATCACTACAAAAAACACTAGATCTTTATACAGCCGATAAGGTAAAAGATACGTTCAATGTATTAAATAAATTGAAATTGGAAAAAGAGAAAGAGCTTGACGAATGTAAATTATATAAAGAAAGGTATATAAAATTGTCAAGAGAGATGAATGTTTTAAAAAATGAATATTACCAAAAAATGAAAAAATATATTTCTGCAATAGAAAAAATTTAACAGGGGGGTGTCAGCATATGTATATAAAGGATTTTATATTTGATGGAAAATCAGCCAGCAATTACGGTCTTTTTGTAGGGAAATTTGATAGCACATCAAATGATTTGAATTTTGGAACAAATGTTGTAATTAATTCATCTAAAAAAATCGGATTACACAATACATATTTTCACTCCGCTTCATATGAAGATAACATTACTTTTCCATTAGAAGTTTTCAAAGATGACTGTTTAAATTCTTGTGGACGTTATTTTTCAGAAGAAGAATTGTTGAGTTGCATGAAATGGTTATCAAAAGACAATGGTTATAGAGATCTTGTGTTAATAAGTGGAAACGAAAAAAAATATTACACAAAAGCACAGATTAATGTTTCTCGTATTGAAAATGCTGATGAGACATGCGGACTAAAATTATCAATTAATACTTACTCTCCGTTTTTATTCGACAAAGAAGTTGAAAAGAAAATAAAGGTTACAGAGAACAATGTATATTTCGATATTAAAGATAGTTCTATAAGAGAAGGTTATCAACCTCTAAATGTTATAATTCAATTTGCACAAGATGGAAATTTTGAATTAACAAATCTATTTGATGGAACAACAACCTCATTGAAGAACTGTAAAAAAGACGAATTTATAAATATTGATGGAAATAATCAGATTATAACCTCTTCTATTCAAGAACATAAAGTTTATGATGACTTTAATTATGTCTTTCCCAAAATTCATAATTCAAAATTCAACAATTTGAATACATATGTTGTAAATACACCTTGCAAAATTACAATTAAATACTCTCCTATTCTTCTTTTAGGAGGTGTTGTATAATGAGTAAAATATATAATTTCAACTTAACACACACTCCCTCAATGCCTACTTTTGTGTTATGCAATAGAGGAAAAGAAAAACTTGGGTGTGTGAATATTGTAAGTGATTTTCAACCAAATTTTAGCTTAAAATCTGCCGATGAATTTTCTTTAACTGTAAATAAATATTCTGATATGAATATTTGTAATTTGTGGGACAAGATTAAAGATCTAAAACTAATTTATATTCCTGAGTATCAAGAGTATTATGAAATATCGGTATCTATAAATGAAAGCGATTCTACGATTAAAACAATTACAGGGACGGCTTTATGTGAAAGTGAATTATCTAATATCTATTTAAATGATATAGAAATTAACACAGAATCAGATATTTTACGAGAAGATTATGTAGAACCTACAATTATTTTTAATAAAGAAAAACCTGAAAATTCTTTATTGAATAGAATTTTATCTAAGGCACCACACTATCATATAAAACATGTAGATGAAAGCATCGCTAAACTTCAAAGAAGTTTTTCAATAGATGGTGAAACAATTTATGATTTTTTAACTTCAACGCTTGTAGAAGAAATTAATTGTTTAGTCCTGTTTGATAGCTCAGATCGTGGAATTATGGTTTATGATTTAGAACAGAGTTGTATTGATTGCGGTTATAGGGGCGAGTTTGAGAAAGTTTGCCCGAAATGTGGATCAACAAACATTTACAATGGATATGGAGAAGACACTGGGATATTTATATCCAGAGATAATTTATCACAGGAAATGACTTTATCGTGTCAAAAAGATGAAATAAAAAATTGTTTTAAGGTGGAAACTGGCGATGATTTAATGACGGCAACTGTTGCTGCTTGTAATCCATCTGGTACACCATATTTTTATTATTTCTCTAAAGATTTCATCGAAAACATGTCTGATAGACTAAAAGAATCATTGGAAAGATATAATAGTCTTTATGATTCGAAAATAGATGAATATCAGAAAATCATGCAAAATGTTTATGAATATATCGACAAAATTGCTTATGAAACTTCTGAAAAAATGCCAAAGCAAGAAACTGTTGATACAACAGCAAAAGATGAAGTTAAAAAACTTACGGCGGAAAATATTGGATATGTAGCTGTTGAAGATATAAAAAAAGCAAGTGCAACCACAGTCAATTCAATTGTATTATCTGTTGCAAAAATGCTTATATTCCGTGGATATGCAACTACTATAACAGTTAGTGAATATAATAAAGAGACGCATATTTGGAAAGGTCGTTTTCAGGTAAAAAGTAGAATAGATGATGAAGATATTGCCACAAGTGATTCAGATGTAGTTCTTACAATCGGTGACGATTATATAAAGTTTGTAGAACAAAAAATTAAAAAATCACTCTCTTCAGAAGATAACACTTCTTCTGTTTTAGATGCCGATTTAACATTGGATGAATTAAAGGTTGAATTAAAAAAATATTGTTTAAATAGACTCTCTTCTTTTGCTGATGCATATCAATCTTGTATAGATATATTGATCCAACTTGGTTTAAGCGAAGATACTTCTGAGTATTATCAAAGCTTTTATTTAGTTTGGTATGAAAAGTTGTTAGCAATCCAAGATGAAATCATTGTCGTTGAAGAAAAAATAAAAGAGTATAATTCTGTCCTTGATAATTTAGAAAAACAGAGAGATGAAATTAATATTTTATTAGATGTAAGAAAATTTATGGGTGATGAAATTTGGACAGAATATCGCAGTCATATCAGAGAAAAACTATATACAAATGACAATTACATTTCTGAGGGATTGAAAAATTCAGAAATGTTTGAAAAAGCAAAAGAATTGATAGATGTTGTCATTAAAGATTTGAAAAAATCAAGTACCTTTCAGTACACCTTATCCGGAACAATATCTAACCTATTATCTTTAGAAGAATTCAAACCACTACATGATTATTTTAAATTGGGAAATTGGGTTCGAATACTAATAGACGATACAATTTACAAACTTCGTATTAGTTCTTTCTCTCCAAGTTTTGACGATTTTTCACAAATGACAATCGAATTTGAGAATGATTTGAGAAAACTAGGAACCACTAAAAGCATGTCTAAGCTTATCGGACAAACAAAAAAATTATCTCGAAAATATCCCAAAACAGAAAAAGCATCTCAAAAGGGAAATATCGGATATGAAATTATTAAAAATTGGGAAAGTAACGGTATTGATGCTAAAAAAGTAAATATATCGAATTCAGAGAACGGTAGTGTAGTTTATAATGGAAACGGTATTTTGGGTCGGCAATATGATGAGCTATTAGAAGAATATAGTAATACTCAATTTAGAATCATTGGCGACACAATTGTTTATACAAATGATAATTGGCGAACAACTAAACCACTGATTAGCAATATATCTTTAGATACATATGGTGTATCCGCAGACATTATTACAGAAGGTTCCACTATTATAAAAGCGAAAATAACAAACACATCTATTGATAATGGAAATGCAGAATTTAGACTATATAGCAATGGTAGATGCGATGCAAAAGATATGCACATATCTGGCGGAGATATAAATATAAACGGAAAATTTATAGTATCTGAAACCGGGGATGTTACTGGTGATTTTTCAAATGTTTCTGTCACTTTTTCGGGACAACACGACTCAAAAGATTTGATTATATCGGGCGATTCTTTTTCTGATATTATATTAAAACTAAATGTATGGCTTAGTTCTTTAGAAGATGCTGCATTTAAAGGTGTGAAGAACGACACGGCGACAACAGAAAATGGATTTGTATTAGATGCTCGTGTTGGAAAAGTTTTGAAAGATGAAATTGACAAAAAAGTAAATGGTTCTTCTTTTATTGTTGAATTTACAACCGGAAATAGTTCAAACGTAGATTTAACATACTCTACTCCAGAATCAGTCACTAGAGACAACTCTTCTATTCTATCGGTTTTAATTCAAGATGATTCTTTGGGATGGATAGATGCATTTCAAAGTCAAAAATTAATAAGTTATTATCCTGGACATTATCGGATCATTAGCGACTCAGCTTACAATAAAAAAGCAAAAACAATATTATATAAATATCAGTAGAGAAAACATATTTTTTGTTTTCTCTTTTTTGATGTGTAGGAGGTGAAGTTTTTGTCTCAATTTGAACCATTATGCTCTTCTATCACTTTAGATACTATTAAAGATAATTTAAATAAAATGTTGATAGTTAAGCAAGGAGATATTAATTCAAGAACATTTTCAATAAAACTTTGTTCAAATGGTGTTGAGTATAAAATACCTGACGGGACAACTGCAAAATATGCGATAACACGATCACACAATTCTGCTATTTGGAATGATTGTGACAAAATCGAAAATGATACAATTTTCGGAACTTTTTCATCTGAATCAATGTCTGTTGCTGGTGTTTTTCAAATGCAAATTGAATTATATAATCAAAATAACACAGCAAAGTTTACTCCATATAATTTTCTATTAAAGGTGAAACCGTCCGCCAGAAATGCTGACAATCAGGTTGGAAAAAACGAATACGGTGTATTAGACAATTTAATCAAAAAGGCTACAGAAACAGAAAATAAGACCAATACGGCTCTTGAAACAATTGAAAATCTAAAAGAAAATTTAGAAATCTCAGAAACAGCACGTGTAGAAAATGAAAAGAAACGTATTGAAGCGGAAAAAAACAGAGAAGAAAACACTCAAAATGCTATAGATGCCTGTAATACTGCAACAAATAATGCAATAGAAGAAACAAAAAAAGCTGTTGAATCTACAAAAAATGCAAACGATGCTGCAGATAGAGCTAATGATGCTGCAAACAAATGTGACGGTGTATTGGATAAAACAGGTGTAGTTTTAACATCTGATAAAGGAAAACCCAACGGAGTTGCTGAATTAGACGCAAATGCAAAAATTAAAAGCGTTCAAATTAATACCGATTTTTCACAGAATGATACTAGAGAAGAATTGGTATCAGGAGAAAATTTTGAAATATTACTAGGTAAAATTGCAAAATCAATAAATGATTTAGGTGTTTCTGCATTTTGTAAAGTTGCAAATGATTTAAGCACTACCGCAAACAATACAGTATTAGATGGAAGACAAGGTAAGATTTTAGAAGAAAAAAAATTTGATAAGGATAATATTTTAAAATCAGTTGTGATTTCACAAGAAGGAAAAGTTATGGACGGGAAAACTTCTTCTGAAAAGTTTAAAGAATTGGATAATACTTTGAATTCCTTGCCAGTAATTCGTTATGGGAAAGAAATGATTGATGACACTATCGGAAAAGATGGGGATATCTTCATATTGATAACTGAGGAGGAGGTGTAAATTATGTCTGCACCTTCTAGTACTCAATGGGGAAGTATAGTTGGTTCTGGGAGTGGTCAGGGTCGCATAGGAGCATATGTTACTTCGTCAAGTACCCAAACTAATACGACTGTAACTATGCAAGTTTGGTTTTGGACAAAATATGGAGTACAAGATTCCTATAATGATTTTAATTATAGCTTTACTGACACGGGAGTTATAAATATCGGTAGTAAAAATATCGTTCATAGTAATAACTCAGGAAGTGGATGGAGTACAAATAATCAAACTCATATAGGAACATATTCTAAAACATATAGCAGAGGTACCAGTTCAAGAACAATATCGTGCGCTGCGGATTTCTCAGGATTTGAAGTTATATCTGGTAGTGGATGGGTTGATGTAAAGCATACAATCCCTATATTAAACAAATACACAATAACATATAACGCAAATGGCGGAACTGGCGCTCCGTCTTCACATAGCTATTTTTATGGATATGACACAACACTCTCTTCTACGATTCCAACAAAAACTGGATATAAATTTTTAGGTTGGAGCCTATCTTCTACTGCTACATCTCCTAGCTATCAGCCTGGGCAAAAATGGGGCGGTACAAATGCTTCTAATTATACTTTATATGCTGTTTGGGAATTGATTCGTTTTAATCTTACATATGACGCTGGCACAAATGGCGGAGTAATATTACCAGAAAACACCCCAACAAAAACTATTCGTGTGGCATATAGAGATGAAATAGGAAATCTCCCATCCGCAAGCAAACCGAACCACAAATTAGTTGAATGGAATTATAATTCTGATGGATCTGGGAATTCTGTTTATTCGCACGATTTAATTTTAAAAGACACAACTATTTATGCACAGTTCAAATTAAATGCAAACTGTCGCATAAAGATAGATAAAAAATATAAGCTTGGACTGATGTGTTTAAAAATTAATGGTCAATATAAAATTGGAACAGTATTCGCTAAAAAAGATAGTAAATACATGAAAAGCAGTTAGGAAGGTTAGCGAGGTGATTTAATTGGAAATATCAAAAAAAGAAACTTATATAAAAGACAACAAACTTGTATCAGTAATCACGGCAGACTTGACCTCCGACAATTGTGATGTTGTTTTAGAAGCAAAACAAGGAGACATCAATTCAAGAACATTTGAAGCAAAAATTACAATTAGTGGTATTGAATATATTATTCCAGAAGGAACTTCTGCACGATACGCAATTGAAAAGCCTTATACTACTGCTATCTGGAATGACTGTGAAAAAATTGAAAACAACATTATTTATGGAAGTTTAAGTTCTGAGGCGATTGAAGATGCTGGAATTTTCCCTATGCACATAGAACTGTATAACGAAAATGAAAACAAACTGTCTAAACTATCTACTGTTAATTTCACATTAAAAGTGTATCCATCTGCAAGGAATGTTGATGAACAGGTTGGAAACAATGATTATGGTGTTTTAGATAATTTAATAAAAGAAATAAATAGTTCTGTGAAAGATTCTTCTGACTTAAGAAAAGAAATAATTGAATTCAAAAATACAATAAATGCCGAAGAGGAAAAAAGAAAATCTTCTGAAAATGAAAGAAATCTAGCAGAACAAAGTCGCAACGAAGCAGAAAAATTACGTGAAGAAAGAACAAAGGAAATTGTTACTACATTAGAACAGTCAAAAACTGTGTTATCTGAAATGAGAACTGCTACAGAAGAAACGAAACAAGCCACAAAATCGGCTAACGATGCTGCTAAAAGAGTACAAGATTTTATTTCAGAAACAGATTATGCAACAAAAGAATTTGTAAGACAAGAAATTTCTAATATGGAATTTACATATTACACACAATCTGAACTGGACAATATTTTTGTATAGAGGTGGAAAATGTACATACTTTTAAATGATGATAAACAATTAATAATTACAGAACATACAAGTATTTATCAAAACGAAAACTTAATAGACCAAATCTTTTTCTATATACCATCTATCTATAAAGAACATGATTTAAGTGATTTTGATATAACATTGCAATATGTAACTCCAGCAAATGAAGTAATCAATGAAAAATTAGTAAAAACCGGATTATACAAAGATAAATTAGAATATGTCTTGCCAGTTGACACAAAAATATCTAAATGTGCAGGTGTTGTAAAATGTTCTTTGAAAATAAAGAAAGAAACCATAGAAAAAGATAAGAAAATAATTTATAAAATGAATACAAGTGAAATTAATATAAATATACTTCCTAGTACAAATTATAATGATTTTATTGATAAAGACGAAAATGGAAGTGGAGGAAATAATGAAGGATGTTCTTGTGACGGAAATATTGTGGTCGAATTTTAGAACATTTTTAGCATTATATAAGTGTGGATGTTGGAAAGCAATTAACTCTGACATTTGCACTTATTTTTATTAATAAAAAATAATATTAAGGAGGAAATTTTTATGGCAGAAAATCCTATGTTAAATAAAACTGGATATGGAGAGAAAGCTAAAATTGAAGAAGCAAAAGCTGCTGGTAAAATCAATGAAGGGGATTTTGTTGTAACGGATACTGACGAATTTGCCTTTATTAACCCAAGTGGAGAAACAAGATTTCTTAAATCAAAATCTTCTAAAGAATACACATTAAAAGGAACAGATTTAGGAGCTTTAAAAAATGGTCAAACAATTCCAAAAGAAATTGATATGGATGGTCTTTTGAGTCTAATTACACAGAAATCAATTCCGGCTACATATACAAAACCAACTGTTTCTTTAGCAAATAATGCTGGTACTGCTTCTGGTAATGTAGAAGCTGGTACTTCTGTTACACCTAAACTTAGAGCAACTTTTAACAAAAATGATGCTGGAAACCTAACAGCAATTTCTATTAAAAAGGCAAGTGTAAGTGTAAAAGATGGTTCAAGCTCTCCGCTTGATTATACTGGAGAAGCTATTGTTGTTGGAGATGAAACTATTACATTTACTGCTACTGCTTCTTATGGTGACGGTGAAATTAAAAATGATAATCTTGGACAACCTTCACCAAATGGACAAATCCAAGCTGGCACAATAAATTCTAGTGGATATTCATTTGTAGGAAAGCGTAATCTTTTCTATGGTACAGGAATTGGTGATTTACCTGAATTAAATTCTGTAACAGTTCGTGGATTGTCAAACAAACAACTTAATCCAAATGCAGGTACAGTATTTAATATTAATATTGCTATTGGTCAGCAGTATGTAATCTTTGCATACCCAGCAACATTAAGAGATGTAAATCAAGTATTTTACGTTGAAACAAACGATCCGGGTGTAGCATCAAACTTCACAAAGAATACTGTTAGTGTTGCAGATGCTAGGGGTGGAGAAAACGGAAAAATATCATATAAAGTGTATACTTACAAGATGAATGTTCCAGCCGCTGCGAAGATGACTTTTAAAGTGACTATTTAGTTGGAGATTATTATATGACACAAAACATTCAAAAAAATAGAGAGAAAGAATTCGATAATGGCATATTATCTTTCTCTTCAAACAAGAATAACATAACTTTTAAGATAAAAGGTAAATATACTATTTCTGTTGATTTTGGACAGGAAACAAAGTATATAAACTTAAATTCAAAAGAATTTACTCTAATCGAATATAATTATGGGAATACTGACAAACACATTGTCAGTATTTCTAATACCGATGAAATTACTGAAATAGATATCTCTGATAACGAAATTTCTGAATTAAACGTGGAAAATTGTAATAACTTACAGAAGTTATTTATCTATAACAATAGCATATCTCATTTAAATTTAATTGGTTTGGAGAACTTGCAATATATTCATATGCAAAATAACCCTATATGTAAAAATAAAGAATTGATGACACAGATGATTTCTGCTCTTCCGGATAGAAATAACAAAGCGTTTGGTTCGATTGTTATGTATGACTTTGTTCCTCCAAGGAATTTTGAGTCTATGACAGAAGAACAGAGATCTATCCGTGAATTAAGAAAAGAATTAGAAAAAACTTCTATTCCAAAAGATTGGTATTTTGGTTCTGCTATCATGTATGACGAGGTAGAAAAGAACAAAGTACCGAATACTGTCACAATGTCAAACGTTGTTGATATTTGGGAATCGGCTGAATATGGTGAAGGTGCCGTATACGCTAGTTTATATGAAATATATGTTCCAAACCAAACTTCTGAATGGAACAAAGACGTGTTTTTAGAAAAATATGATATAACGTCAACAGGAGAAGTTGTTAAATCAACTCAAACTGATTCTAATACATCTTATGATACAGGACACGGAACATCAACGAATAGTATACTAATTAGCCAAGGTAACGAAATGTATGGTTTGATACCTAAAGCTAAATGTATTGCTATCATGAGAGGGAGCACTTTTACTGATACACAATATTTTAGTAAAAATGTTTTTGAAACTTTAATGAATATGGATAAATTAGATTTCATATTTACATCAAGCACATCCAGTACCAAAGATAATTTTTCAGACTATGAATCGTCTATTAAAAATTGTTTAGATAAACATAAAACATTATTTTTTGTCAGCTCCGCAAATACCGGGGATGATGATATATCTACAGAAGATACATATATGCAAACATATCATGCACATATGGTTTCTGGATGTAATTTAGATATAGATAGTGATAACACATTTAGCTTTTTCCAAGACACCAGTAATGATAATAATGATCGTATTAAATTTACAGCAAATTATTTTGGATTAAATAATCTAAAAAATAAAGGAATATCTACTGGTAGTACTGGAACATCTTTTGCTGCTCCATATATGGCTGGAGTTTTTTGCCTATTAAAAATTTTATATGATAAAAAATATTCAGATTATTCGCTGGAGCAACTAGAACAATATACGTATAATCATGCAAAACCATTGCATTATACAGAAGATGCAGTAACAGGATATGGTACATTAAATTGCATGTATTGTGACGATAAATCTACTTTAGTTAAAGCTACAAGTTTAACTAAAAATGCGAATGCTATAGATTTGTCAAAAGATAATAAAATAGAATCGATTATAACATACTTCCTGACACTACATCAAACAAAGATTTTCGACTCGCTAACAAGCTTGATGATAGGGACATAATTATCGATAAAGGTATAATATATCCACAAAAAAATAACGGAGAAGTTATAACTAAAAAACTATATAGTTCTAGTAACTTAAAACTTTCCGAAACAGTTGATATCACTTTACCAAAAAATAAAAAATATGAAGAGATAAAAAATGGACTTATATTTAGTTTGTCAGCAGAAAATGAATTTGTTGATGGAGTGTCTGGACAAAAGTTGATTAAAAACGGAAATGTTAATATTGTTCAAAATCATTTTAAATTTGGACAAGATGGAGTATTAAAATTAAACAATTTTAAAATTCCAGATGTTTTAACGATTCAATATCTTGTAGATAAAGAAACAGACCTACAAAAAAGTAAAATCGAATATCCTGTATATCTACTAAATTCTGCAAACGATAAAATAAAAATGGTATGTGGAGTGCAACATAGAAATACTGATGGTATTATATCAATATATCAGTTCGGAACTCCTACTGGAAATGCCTTTAGTAATATTGGCAGTTTTATTAAAGGTAAATATAATGAACCTTTTAACTGTTTAACGATAACAATAGACTTTAAAACAGGTCGTATATTATTGTATAGAAACGGTGTTAGTATAATAGGGGTACAAGAATCTAACATTCCATGTTTATTAAGCTCATCATCAACTACAAAACAATGTTATCTTGATAATTTGAGAAATTTATTAACAATGGATACTCTGATTATTGGTAACAATGCATCTTTTGCAAAAGGTGCAGAAACATTAGATATATACGATATTAGAATTTTTGATAGAGAATTAACACCTACTGAGGTGGTACAGAATACAAGTGCATTGATGTGTAATGCACAAATTAAAGAGGAGGAAAATAATATGGCAATTGAATCTAAAGATCTTTTAGTGGCTATTAAAGCGTTTACTAGAGCTAACGCTCTTCCACTTGATGCTTCGTCTGTCCACGGTTCACAAGAACTTGCTAATACATATGCAAAACAAGCAAACGCTTATGGTGGACAAATTATCACAGCAAAAGTTGATGGAAAATTTAAAGCATTTGTATTACAAGGAGAAAATGGTAATTGCACTATTGAGCCTATTGGTGCTGATCCATCAGCATTAAAACAATATGTAATTGTTGGAACTAGACCTGAATCCGGACAACAGCAAGGTACTATTTATATTGATAATAATGTCGGATACATTTGGGATGGTGCAAAATGGGTAAAAATATTTGAAGATGTTTCAGCATCTATTACAGATTTCCAAAAACGTATTACAAAGATTGAAAAAGATATTAGTTTGAAAGCCAATATTGCAAATGCTAATTTTACAGGCACAGTGAAATTAGAAGGAAAAGATTTAGCAACAAAAGAATATGCAGAATCTCTCGTAAATGCTGCTAAATCAGAAGTTCCTATTGTTATTGATGGCGATCATCCATTTCCGTCAACAACATATAAAGCTGGACAGAAATATGTTGTGGCTCTCGCAGGAACATATCTTGGACAAAAATGTGAAATTGGCGATTTAATTCTTATTGTAAAGGATTATAATAGCGATTCACACTCTAATGCTGATGGTATTGTTCTTCAATCTAACATTGATGGAGCTGTTACAAGTGCAGAACAGTCTTCTATTGATGGTGAAATTGTTGTAATGAGTGGTGCGACAGGAAAAGTAATTAAATCATCCAAGATTAATATGACTGCTTTGAACAATGCAATTGCAAAAGTTCATGAACATGCAAATAAAGCAAAACTTGATACATATACTAAAACACAAACAGAATTACTCGCAGAAGCATCACAAGACGCTCAAAACAAAGTGGATACTTTAAAACAGATTGTTGATGGAAAAGCTGATAAGGCTACCACTCTTGATGGATACGGTATTGAAAATGCTTACAATAAAATAGAGATTGATGCAAAATTAAAAGTAATTACAGACAATGTAAATACTAAAGTAGACACTGCAACAGTTGATAGCAAAATTAATACAGCAAAAGTGGAGGCAATTGCAGAGGCGGCTAAAGGAGCTGGAAAGCACGTACAAGAAAGACTTGGTGCAATTCCAATTACAAAAACAGTTAAGGAATATGTTGATGAAGTAGCCGGTGCAGGTGGTTCAGATGTGTCTCAACAAATTCAAAACGCACTAAACAAAGCAAAAGAATATACAAACACATGTCTTACTGTTGTTCAGTTTTAACAGAGGTGATTTATTATGGAAGATAAAATCTTTTCTGTAGTTAATACGGTAGATAGTAAGATTTCTAGTTTTCCGATTAAAGATGGACAAATTATATTTGTTTCAGATAAAAAAATGATATTATTTGATTTTAATAACCAAAGAACAGAGTACAAACAAATCACGATTTTAACAAAAGACATTGATAGAACAAATATATTAGCCCCTATTACTGGGGCTTTTTATTTTGTAGAAGATACGAATGTTTTGTGGTATTACAAGGATGGTTGGAAATCAATGTCTGTGATTTTAGAATCGTATACAAACATAGAACTTGACAAAGAGTTTACGTGGTAGTTGGAGGTGATTATTTGGAAAATAAAACAATTGTTATTAATAAAATTTTTAGTAAAGAAAACATGTTGCATTTGTGGAACAAAATAAAAAATAGATTCACAGATACAGAAAAGAAAATGAACATGATTAAGGTATTTATGGAAAAATACTACGCATCTCCATCTGGTACTGCAACCTATACTGCAACAATTTCAGAGTGGAATGGAATGAGCAAATATGAATTAATCGGAAAATCATTTGTTGGTGTCATAAGTGACACAACCCCTTTCCCAACTTCAAACGAGTTAATTATCAGGGTAAATGATAATGTATACAATGTTGTCACAACAGGTGGAAGACAAATAACTTCTTTTGATGGATATAATTTATCAAATCCGATGATGTTTATATTCAAAACGCCTGACACATTAGAACTGAAAGATGGAACAGATATTGGAAACATAAATGGGTTGCCTCCTGTATTACCGAATAATATGGTTGGTGCAATTAATACTACTTACAGTCACTCTCAAAAGGTAGAGAACGATGTTAAATCAATAAACAATAAAAGATTAGAATCTATGGAAGAAATTGATTTGACAACAGAGGAAGGATTTTATGTTGGTGCACTAGCAGCCAAGGAATTGGGTAAAACCGGAAAATACAGAACTGTGACAGGAAATGCTTGGTCAGTATATCAAGGACAGTGTCAACCATGTCAAATAACGCTTTCAAAAGGATATTATTTACTTCTTGCATCGGTCGACTTAAGTGTTGGTGGTGGAACGACTGCTGCTGACGTTATGTCTTTGGGGTTTAAGATAAAAACACCTAATACGTGTGAGTTTTTATCAAGCAATAAAACAACAAAAACAACTACATTGACTGGTGGTGGACTAATGAATTATGCTCTTTTCAAATGCACAGGAGAGGCTATAATCGCAATTGAATGCTATGGATATATGAATAAGCAATATCAGCATAGAGGACAAATTACTGCTATAAATCTAAGATGAAAGGAGATTCTATATGGTAAACATAATATTTTTAGACGAAGAAGAAACAAGACTTGCTGATGTGGAAATCGTATCTGAACATGTAATACAAATCAAAAACGTAGAACAAAATTTATCTGGTTTTCATGTTTTAACAAATGGTGGTAGCGTGTTTGGAAAATATGAAGATTATACAACTCTTTATCGTGTGTTAGATGATGGATATCAACTCTCAAATGATAAAACAGTATATGAAGAAACAGATGACACAGAATCTCATGAACCATATATTCCTACTTTAGAAGAGGTTCAAGAAGAAAAAGTTCGTGAAATGGAGTATGTTCAGCAAAATTTAATTCATAAAGGTGTCGAGGTTGAATTATCAGATGGCACAAAAGAAAATTTTACATTAGAAACAAATGATCAACTAAGTTTAAATACTTTAAGTGTGAAGGGAATCGAAGGAACCACTACTCTTCCGTGGCATCCGGCAGATGAATCTGTGCATTGTAAATTCTATTCAGAAGAGGATATTAAAAATATAACAGATACTTGTGCTAATTTTATTGCATATCATGTTACTTATTTTAGAGATTTGAGAATTTATATTCGGTCATTAAAAGATAAAGAAACGATTAAAACTATAAAATATGGTGTAGAAATACCTACAGAATATCGTTCTGAAGTATTATCTACATTTTCAAATAAAAAAGATATATTCAATAAATGATACATAAGAATGAAAGAGCGCTTTCATCATAGAAAATAACGAAATAACGAACAAATTATAACAGAAAGCAGGTGTATATTTTGGTTACTTTGACTAAATCTGGTGGGTTTTATAATAGAAAGATTCTTGAAATTGATGGGTTGAAAGCCGATGGAAAACCAACAGACATGATTGAAGGTGTGTCAATTACAAACGGCAGTATCTTTAGAGAAATGGATGGAGATACTTACAAATTTGATGAAACTAATCACAAATGGTTGCTATGGGAGTCTACTTCTCAAGGTGGAGGCACTGCTGGTGCTGATGGCAGAGAAATTGAATTGAAAGCAACTGATACTCATATTCAATGGCGTTATGTTGGTGAGCCTAGTTGGACAAATCTAGTAGAGTTATCTACATTAAAAGGAAAATCAGCAACTATAAAAGTTGGTACTGTACAAAGCGGTCAAAACGCATCGGTTGAAAATTCAGGAACAAATACTGATGCTGTATTAGATTTTATATTGCCGAAAGGCGATAAAGGAGAAAATGGTTTAGACACAATTAAATCCGTAAATATTAATACTACTGGAAATCTTGAAATCAATACAACTGATGAAAAGGTTAAAGAAGTAGATTTTACAGTGCCTTAAAATATATATGGAGAGTATGTAGAAAATTATGTTCTACTACTCTTCTATTTTTATATAAGGAGAAAAATTTTATGGAAGAAATAAATAAAAATTTAAAAATGTCTGATATTAAAGCAGATGATAAAGTGTTTGTTTGTAGAAACAAAAAGTTAGTACAAGTTGATGTTTCTGATTTTTTAGAAATCCAAGTCAACAATCCGTCTACAACTTACGAGTTGCAACCTAACGTTCAAGTCGTTTGGGGCGAGGTCGCAGAACTAAACCTAACGCTCGCACCCGAAAAGCAGGATGCAATTAATATCTATCCGTTTTGGTTTACAAGCGGTGCGACACCTACTAAAGTAACACTGCCAGCAACGATTATTTTAGACAATTTTGTAACAAAAGCGAATAAGAAATATTGCTGTCAAATTGAGCAAAATGTTATGTTTTGGAAAGAATTTGAGGTGGTTGCATGATATTTTTGAAGCGTAGGGCGTTGATGACAAGGGCGAGTTTTAATTATAAAACCGTTAGCGGAATCGGAAGTATTGTCTTGGAAAACTGCGTAGAGACAAGGTTTAAGAGGTTGGTGCTGTCGGGAAGTAGTAAACAAACAAGTACAAAGGGACTACAACTATTAGATATAGCCAAGATACCTACACCGCAAGCAGGACTATCTTATTACAATATGCAAGTGGAAGAAGGTAAATATACACTTAGTACAAAATACAGAAGAGCGGTACAAAAGGATTTATTTTTGTTAGCTGGTGAAGTTAATACAGGGGCTTCAAGCAACGTGAACGGAGTAGATTCCACAATATCAAGAACTGTAGAGTCGATAAATGGATATATTACGATTGGTTACAGAAACGGTGAAAATGGAGTAAATCCGTTAGATCTTGAAACCATGTTAAATATGGGAGAAACCCCACTGCCTTATGAACCATACACAGGCGGTAAACCATCTCCGAGCGTAGAATATCCACAGGAAATTGTGAGTGCTGGAAAGTATGATGAAACAAGTGTGAAATATTTGTTTGATGTTAATGTAATTGGGAAAAATCTAATTGATATAGATGCATTGAAAAATGAAAATGGATATATGAGTGGTGCTTATGAAAAAAGTAGAGACATTGACCATTTTAATATTGTAAAAGGCAAAAGATATTTGTTAATAACAAAAGGCAAGCCTTTAGTAGCTGGAGATTATAGCTCTGTTTATTTCGGAGATGAAACTTTGAAATATGGAGTAAATCATTATGATGTGCTAGGAACAGCAACTGGTTATACTAGTTTTACTTCTGATTTAAAACAAAACAGGGCTATATTAACTGCCAAGAAAACAGCTACAATAACAAAAATGATTTTGCATGGAAAAGCAAATACGAGAAAAGATGATTATGACGTAGAAGAATTTGGTTTGTTTGAAATATTAGAAGATAACACAAATATCGAATATGAACCATACAAAGAACCACAAACTGTACGATTACAACTCGAAAAACCGTTGACAAAATGGGACAGACTAGAAAAAAGAGAAGGTGTATGGGGAATTGCAAGACAAAGTGTACGAGAAGAACTTACACAGTATAATTTCGACACATATATATTACCGTCTGGAAGTTACCCTACAGGTGTATATTGCTATGCGACAAAGAAATCTAATGCGGTATTAGAAAATCAATCTTCATTTTGCACGCATTTTAAAAATTCGAATTACGCATATTCAATAACGAACGCCAAAGTTGGTATATACTCAGACCACGGCAGGGTACCATACAAGTATTTTGTTTCTGACAAACCAACCGTAGATGAATTTAAAGCGTGGCTTGTACAACAGAAAGAAGCTGGAACACCTGTGGAGCTGGTATATAAGACAGCAGAAGAAACATGGGAACCACTTCCGGAAGAAACACAACTTGCACTAGAAAACCTACACGCAAATGATGGAACTACTATCATAACAGTGGACAGCGGAGAGGTAGAAACAGGAATAGAAGTGGAATACGCTATAAAGAATTGACACAGAAAGGAAGTGACTTATGAATAAGAAGTTTGGAAAATTAGAGGACGGAAATCTGATTTACGCGCCATCCGTACTTATCGTAGAAGACAAGCAAATCATATCCCCATCTGAATCAGATTACCTAGCAAGTGGCTATCTGCCGATTGTGCTAGGTGTAGACCTGGAATACAAAGAGGGATTTGAAATTGTAACGTCTTACAGGATTGTAGAGGCGGAAGAAGAATCTGATATACAAAGGCACATTGAACGTGTGCAAGAATACAGGGAGTTACCACCGATTCCGGAAGAGTCACCGACATTAGAAGAGAGGGTTGCGAGTGTCGAGGGGGAAACAGAAATGCTTACAGCGTGCGTACTGGAAATGAGTGAGTTAGTGTATGTATAAGATACTTATTAATTTATTATTATTTTTAAACAGAAAGGATGATTTTATGATGGCAATGTTATGGGCACAACAAATTATGTTAGGCAAAAAGGAGTTTAAGGACGTACCGAGACTGTTAAAAGAACAGGTAAAAGAAATCTTGGTTGATTCCGGCATGGGTGAATTGACTGAATAGAGATTTTAAGAAAGACCATTAAGGTCTTATTTTTGTGCAATAAAACAAATAAATAAATGAAGACACACAATTGTTTGTGTGTCTTTTTTGTGTGTAAAAACACAGAAAGGAGTAAATATGGCTTACAACTTTATTAAGGATTTAACTAAGGTAAATTATGAAAAGGGAAGAAACAATCCTAAATATATCGTAATTCATTATACTGGAAATGCAACAGATAAAGCTAAAAACAACGCAAATTATTTTAGAACTGTAAATAGAGGTGCGTCTGCACATTATTTTGTAGATGAAAATGATGTATATCAAGTTGTTGAAGATCGAGATGCTGCATGGGCGGTTGGCAGAAATTACGGAAGTAACAATTTATTTGGCGTTGTTACTAATTACAATGCTATCCATATTGAAATGTGCTCTACAAATTCTAAAATTGCAGACAGAACATATCAGAATACAGTTGATTTAACAAGAGTAAAAATGAAAGAATATGGAATCCCTGCAAGCAAAGTATATAGACATTGGGATGTGTGTAGTAAGAATTGCCCTGGATGGGGCGGATGGGGCGCTAATGGAAAAGATGCGTCTATCTGGAATAAATTTAAATCAGATATTGCAAATGGTACTACTTCTACTCCTCCGGTAGTAAATAATAAACCGAGTTCACAATCTAAACCAGTTAGTGGTAATATTGACGTAGAGTATGCAGTTATGATTGAGGGGGGAAGAACGCTTCCGTTTGTAAAAAACATGGAAGATTATGCTGGGTTGCCAGGCAAGAAAATCGTAGGGATTGCGATGAGGGTGAACAATGGGGCATCCATTAAATACAGAATTACGACTGTAAACGGAAAGACATATCCATTTGTAACAGGATGTAATTGGTCTGATGGAGTTAATGGATATGCTGGCGATGGTAGAAATGCTATTGCTAAGATTGAATGTTATTTGTATTCACCAAATTCTGACAAATATATCTTTTACAAAGTTGCTCCTGTCGGAAGAGGATATTACCCTGCTCAGAGAGATATGGACAAAGGTAATGGAATGGATGGCTATGCCGGAGCTTCAGGAGTAGCAATCGACAAATTCCAAGCTTGGGTAAAATAAGACTTGTATTCTAAATGAATATACATTATACTCTAATTAAGTAGAAAGGTTTAATTCCTTTTTTACCCAACAGAGAGATGGATAAGGGAGACAGTTGAGTGTAAAAGCTCTTCTGTCTCCCTTATTTTTTACGATTTTTTAATTTTCAAATTTATCTTTTAATTTCAGATACATCTGATATAGCTCTTCTTCTTCGTTTTTCGCTGTGTCTTTTTTATAATCATTCAATATTGCTTGTGATGGAGTTGTTACACTTTTTAGAGCTTCTTCTGTGGCATGTGTATATACATTTTCAACGTCAATAGCTTTATGTCCCATCATTAACGCAGTATTAACAACATTTGCTCCTTTAGATGTATTTGCAATTGTATCAGCCGTGTGTCTAAGAGAATGCAAGCATAATCCTTTTTTCTGTCCTGTTTTTGTAATATGAACATCTCTATTAATATCAAGTTTATCGCACAAATCTTTAAAGCAAATTTCCATAGAAGAAGTATTTCTTCTCTTACCATTTCTGAATATTGGATATAAAAGATTATCTGTATTACATGTACAGTTTAATTTCGTTTGTTCCATCATATATAAGACACACTCTCTACATAATTCGGACATCATAACAAATCGTGATTCTTTATTTTTAGGAACTTTTGTATAGAATTCAACACCTTTAGTCTTATCGTTGTTTTTGTATCTAATTGCTTGTGTTTCCACTATATGAATTTTGTTATTGTCAAGATCTATATTGTCATTTCTAAGTGCCGAAAATTCTCCTGCTCTCATTCCAGTTTCTAATAAGAATAATACAACAACAGGATATTGTCCCATATTATTTTTATAAGCGTAATAAAATTTTTCTATATCTTCTGATGTGAATACTTTTTTACGATTTTTTATATCTTCTTCTTTTTGTTTGTCATATTCATCTGCAATTTCTTTTTTTATACGTGCCTGTGCTGCATAGTTTTCTTTTAATAAACTTTTATCAACTAACCAAGAACAACATCTTTTGCATAGTTGAATAGGTAATGCACATGTCTTTTTGCTTTTTAATGCTAAAATGGAATCGTAATATTTTTCAAAATCAACTGTACTTAGCATATGCAATTGATATTTTGAAATTTGAAAATCATAAAAATTTCGATTCATGTTATTTATATATGAATGATATCCACTGCCTGTAATTGATGGTTTTACTTCTGCTTCAATAAACTCTTCCATATATTCACCGAATGTTTTTGCCTTGTTTATCTTTGTATCTCTACCTCTCTCTATTTCTCTTTCCCAAGCAGCCAAATCCATTTTTGCTTTCTCTCTACATTCTTGTTCTGTTTTACCTTTTCTTTTAATTCGTTTTGGTTTTCCAGTTTTAGGGTTTAGGTATTTGCTTTGAATGATACACTCATAATTACCGTCTGGTAAACTTCTAACATTTCCTTCACCATTATTTGCTTTCTTATCGTTACTACTTTTTTTCATTTATAACACCTCCATATGCCTATTATCACTTTTTCAAAACGTGATATTTGAAAGTGATAAAAGTGATAATTAAAAGTGATAACGATAATATTATAAAACGTCACCAAACACTTTTCAATTAGTTTTTATTACCAATTTTCACAGTGTTTAGTGACGTTTCGAGGTGTTTTATTTATTAATTTTCAACAAAATATGATTACTATTTGTAATTTACGATTTTTCCAAAATCTGGTTTTAACGATGCTCCACCAACAAGTCCACCGTCAATATCTGCCTGAGCAAATAACTCTGGAGCGCTTGCAGCTGAAACAGAACCACCGTACTGAATGCGGATAGCTTCTGCTGTAGCTTCATCATAGATTTCTCCGATGCATTTACGGATTGCTGCACAAACTTCCTGTGCCTGCTCTGTTGTAGCTACTTTTCCTGTTCCAATAGCCCAAATTGGTTCGTAAGCGATTACCGCTGTCTTAGCCTGATCTGCTGTCACATCCAAGAAAGCAATTTTAATCTGCTGACGAATGAAATCAATTGTAACACCCTGTTCTCTCTGTGTTAATGTCTCTCCACAGCAAACGATTGGTGTAATGCCATGTTCGAAAGCTTTTTTTACTTTTTTATTTACAGTTTCATCTGTCTCTGCAAAGTATTCACGTCTCTCAGAATGTCCGATGATAACATATTTCACCCCAGCATCTGTAAGCATATTTGGCGCGATTTCTCCTGTATATGCTCCACTTTCTTCGAAGTACATATTTTCAGCACCGATTTCGATATTGCTTCCTTTTGCCGCTTCGATTGCTGGAATAATGCTGATTGCAGGTACACAAAATACTACGTCAGCATCTTCTGTAGCTACTAAAGGTTTTAATTCGTTGATCAATGCAACTGCTTCACTTGGAGTTTTGTTCATTTTCCAGTTTCCTGCAATAATTTTTCTTCTTGCCATTTTTATCGTCTCCCAATTACTATTTCATTTATTATTTGTAACTGTTCAATGCGGCGCCGTCGTACAAAAAGTACGTCAAGCCGCATCTAACGCAGTCATTTTGTCATATATGCATGCTATTACTTATCGTTAGCAGCTGCTACCCCAGGTAACTCCTTACCTTCTAAGAATTCAAGAGAGGCTCCACCACCAGTAGAGATGTGTGTCATCTTATCACCGTATCCTAATTGGTTAACTGCTGCCGCTGAATCTCCACCACCGATGATTGTCACTGCATCTGTCTCAGCCAATGCTTTTGCTACTGCCTCTGTACCTTTTGCAAAGTTTGGCATCTCGAAGCATCCCATTGGTCCATTCCATACAACTGTTTTTGCTGTCTTTACAGCTTCAGCATACAATTTTGCTGTCTCTGGCCCGATATCAAGACCTTCCCATCCATCCGGGATTTCTCCTCTGCTCACAACCTGAATATTTGCATCGTTAGAGAAATCATCCGCAACAACATGGTCTACTGGAAGTAATAATTTTACGCCTTTTTCTTCTGCTTTTTTCAACATGTTTAAAGCAAAATCGCAGTAATCTTCTTCTAACAAAGAGATACCTACTTTTCCTCCCATAGCTTTGCTGAATGTATAAGACATTCCACCGCCGATGATCAATGTGTCTACTTTGTCAAGTAAGTTTTCGATTACAGAAATCTTGCTTGATACTTTCGCTCCACCTAAGATTGCAACGAATGGTCTTTCCGGATTATTTACTGCATTTCCTAAGAAATCAATTTCTTTTTGCATCAGGTAACCAACAACTGCTGTATCTACATATTTTGTAACACCTACATTTGAGCAGTGTGCTCTGTGAGCTGTACCAAATGCATCATTTACAAATACATCACATAAAGAAGCTAACTCTTTGCTGAATTCTTCTCCATTTTTTGTTTCTTCTGCTCTGTAACGAGTATTTTCAAGAAGGATAACATCTCCATCATTCATTGCTGCAACTGCGGCTTTCGCATTCTCACCAACAACAGTTGCATCTGCTGCAAATTTTACTTCTTGTCCCAATAACTCAGATAATCTCACTGCAACTGGCGCCAATGATAATTCTGGTTTTGGCTCTCCCTTTGGTTTTCCAAGATGTGAACAAAGAATAACCTTTCCACCGTCTGCAATTAATTTTTTAATTGTAGGAAGAGCAGCTACAAGACGGTTCTCATCTGTGATTTTTCCATCAATCAATGGCACATTAAAGTCACATCTTACAAGAACTCTTTTCCCTTTTACATTGATATCATCTACTGATTTTTTGTTAAGCATAGTATTGCCTCCTTAAAAATATGATTTTATCATTGAAATAACTATACATATATGTACCATTATTTCTAAAAAAAGAGCCCGGTCCCCAATAAGACCGGACCCCTTTTTTGGATCTTAAATAATTCTGAATAGAATAAGATTATGCTAATTCAGAGAAGTATTTGATTGTTCTTACCATCTGGCTTGTGTAAGAATTTTCATTGTCATACCAAGAAACAACCTGTACTTCTGTTGTACCATTGTCTAATGGAAGAGCCATTGTCTGTGTAGCATCGAATAAAGAACCATATCTCATACCAACGATATCGCTTGAAACGATTTCATCTTCGTTGTATCCGTAAGATTCGTTAGCTGCTGCTTTCATAGCTGCATTGATTTCATCAACTGTTACGTTTCCTTCAACAACTGCTGTTAAGATTGTTGTAGATCCTGTTGGTGTTGGAACACGCTGAGCAGATCCGATTAATTTTCCGTTTAATTCTGGAATAACTAAACCGATTGCTTTTGCTGCACCTGTGCTGTTAGGTACGATATTAACAGCTGCTGCACGAGATCTTCTTAAATCACCTTTTCTCTGTGGTCCATCAAGTGTCATCTGATCACCTGTGTAAGCATGAATTGTGCACATGATACCAGATTTGATTGTAGCTAATTTGTTCAATGCATCAGCCATTGGTGCTAAGCAGTTTGTTGTACAAGAAGCTGCTGAAATTACTGTATCTTCTGGTTTTAATGTGTCATGGTTTACATTGTAAACGATTGTTGGAAGGTCATTTCCTGCTGGAGCTGAGATAACAACTTTTCTTGCACCTGCTTTGATATGAGCTTCTGCTTTTGCTTTTGATGTATAGAATCCTGTACATTCTAATACAACGTCAACACCGATTTCTCCCCATGGAAGTTCTTCAGCGTTTGCTTTTGCATAAATTTTGATTTCTTTTCCATCTACTGTGATAGAATCTTCACCTGCTGTTACTTTATCAGCTAAAGCGTATTTTCCCTGAGATGAATCGTATTTTAATAAGTGAGCTAACATTTTTGGAGATGTTAAGTCGTTGATTGCAACTACTTCATATCCTTCTGCTCCGAACATCTGTCTGAATGCGAGACGTCCAATACGTCCAAATCCATTAATCGCTACTTTTACTGCCATGATTAATTCCTCCTAAAGTTTAATTAATTATTAATTACTGTTTCACAGCGTCTATAGTGATATTCTTTACTATGTTAAAGAATCATCAACCTATTTAAGATTGTACTAAAGATAGTACAAAAATTCAAGTCTATTTTTGAATTTTATGGAAGATGCTTAAAAACTGGCTTTCTTTCTTTAAATTCTGTATAATATTTGAATCCACATTCTCTCAGGATCGGAGCCACCTTTTCAAAATCATATGCAATATGTTCAGGCTTATGTCCATCTGCCCCGATTGTGATGATCTCTCCTCCAAGCTCACAGTATCTTTTTAAAATGTCAGGATGCGGATGACAAAAGCCCAATCCATATTTAAACCCTGCTGTATTGAGTTCAATCCCTTTTCCATGTGCGATCAAATATTTTAAAATTTCGTCAATTTCATCCGAAAATTTTGTATAAGAATAATATTTTTCTTTTTCTTTTCCGTATCGGACAATATAGTCAATGTGTCCCAGTACATCAAAATCTTTAATTGCCCGAATGTCCGTCAGTGTCTCCAAAAATGCCTGACGGTAAGCTTCTGCATCTGTCTTATCTTCAAAAAACTCTCCGTAATACGGATCCATCCGATTCACAACGTGTACAGATCCAATCACAAAGTCAAACGGATACGACGAAACATACTCTTTATATGCATTCCCCAAATGCGGTTGAAGTCCAATCTCCACACCAATTCGAATATCAATCTTGTCCTGATACATTTCCCGTAGTTTTTTCATTTTCCGAAAATAGGTATCAGTATCAAATAAGAAGAGAGTTTCTTCTCCCGGAAAGTCAAAATCCTGATGATCCGTAAAACAGATTGTCTTAAGTCCCATTCTTATTGCCTCTTCAACCATTTTTTCCGGCATCGTCTCCGAATCAGACGAAAACGATGTGTGCATATGAAAATCTGCTTTTATCATATTCTATTCTCCTATAATCGTACCCCCGCCAAGAACATAATCTCCATCGTAAAAAACAACAGCCTGCCCCGGTGTCACAGCCCTTTGCTGTTCTTCAAATGTACAACGTACCTCATCCTCTCCAATACGTTCCACTTCGCACCAAGCACCTTTGTGATTATAGCGTATTTTGGCAAATACACGGATTTTCTCTCCCTCTTTCAGATCTTCAATGGACATAAAATTCAATTGATTTGCCCGCAATGTATACGTAAGTGATTCCTCATTGCTGCCAATCACAACTTCATTCGTCTCCGGGCGGATCTCCAAGACAAAAACAGGATGTCCAAGCGACAGACCAAGTCCCTTCCTCTGTCCAACTGTGTAATGGGTAATTCCTTTATGTCTTCCGACAACAGTTCCATCCGACAACACAAAATTTCCTTCCGGAATCTTTTTCTCAATTGTCTCCTCGATAAATTCCGCATAATTTCCGTCGGGCACAAAACAAATATCCTGACTGTCTGGTTTGTTCGCCACTCGAAGCCCAATTTTTTCTGCAATTTCCCGTACTTCCTCTTTCGCATAAGCGCCGACCGGCATCAGTGTTCTCTTCAACTGCTCCTGTGTCAGATTGTAAAGCGCATATGTCTGATCCTTTGCAAGTGTGGCTGAACGTCTCAGGCTATATCTTCCATTGGGAAGTTTTTCAATTCTGGCGTAATGACCTGTTGCAATATAATCTGCTCCGATATCCATACTTCTTTTCAGGAGCGACTCCCACTTCACATAGCGGTTACATGCAATACATGGATTTGGTGTCCTTCCATTTAAATATTCATCAACAAAATAGTCAATTACATTTTCTTTGAACTCCTTCTTAAAATTCATAACATAATAAGGAATCCCCAGATCACTCGCAACTCTTCTGGCATCATCTACCGCTGTCAAGCCACAGCATCCTCCATTTTCTTCCTGTATGGCTCTGTCTTCATCCTGCCAAATCTGCATCGTCACACCAATCACATCATATCCTTCTTCTTTTAAAAGATACACCGCAACCGATGAGTCTACACCGCCCGACATCCCGACAACTACTTTCTTCTTTTCCATTTGGCTCCCTCTGTTCTACCTCTTAGTATTCTTCTTCCTCTTCTTCATCTTCATGAATATCTGATTTTGGTTTTTCCAAACCTTCAATCTTAATTCCGTGTTTTTCGGCATAATCCCAAAGCGCAGCATGGATTGCTTCCTCTGCAAGCAGTGAACAATGTACTTTTACAGGCGGAAGTCCGTCCAGCGCTTCCATAACCGCCTTGTTTGTGACTTGAAGTGCGTCGTAGATGCTTTTTCCTTTTACAAGTTCTGTCGCCATACTGCTTGTAGCAACAGCTGCTCCACAGCCAAATGTTTTGAATTTCACATCTTGAATGATCTGGTTATCATCAATGTCAAGATAGATTCTCATAATATCTCCACATTTTGCATTCCCTACTGTACCAACGCCACTGGCGTTTTCAATTTCTCCTACGTTTCTTGGGTTTTGGAAATGATCCATTACTTTTTCTGTATACATATCTGATTCTCCTTTTATTCATTTCTATTATTTATTTCTGTTTTTTCACAAAATCTTCATACAGTGGCGACATGCTGCGAAGTTGCGCCACAATTTCTTTCAGACAATCTACCACATAGTCAATCTCTTCTTTTGTTGTCTCTTCGCTCAACGTCAGTCTTAACGATCCATGTGCGATTTCGTGTGGCAAACCGATTGCCAAAAGAACATGCGAAGGATCCAAAGACCCTGATGTACAGGCTGATCCACTGGAACCGCAAATTCCTTTCATATCGAGCATAATCAAAAGCGATTCCCCTTCAATAAACTGAAAACTGAAATTTGCATTGTTCGGAAGGCGATCTGTTCTATGTCCATTCAGCCTGCAGTACGGAATCTCTGCAAGCACACGTTCAATCAAATGATCTCTCAATTCAATCTCTTTCGATGTACGCTCTTTCATTGTGCGCACCGCTCTTTCAACCGCTGTTCCAAGTCCGATAATTCCAGGTACGTTCTCTGTTCCTGCACGACGTTTTCTTTCCTGTGCTCCTCCGTGCACAAAAGAACGGATCTTTACTCCTTTTCGGATATACAAAAATCCAATCCCTTTTGGACCGTTTAACTTATGTCCACTTGCGCTCAGCATATCAACGTGACATTCGTCTACATTAATCGGTACTTGCCCGAATGCCTGCACCGCATCTGTGTGGAATAAAATTCCGTGTTCATGTGCAATCTCACCGATCTCTTTGATTGGCTGAATCGTTCCAATCTCATTATTAGCATACATCACAGAAATTAAAATAGTCGTAGGTCTGATTGCAGCTTTCAGTTCTTCCAGTTTTACCACGCCATTCTCATCCACATCCAAATATGTCACTTCATATCCGTTTTTCTCCAGGTAATCGCCTGTGTGAAGAATTGCATGATGTTCAATCTTTGTTGTGATAATATGATTTCCTTTATTTTTGTAAGCCTCTGCTGTTGCTTTCAGCGCCCAGTTATCTGATTCGGAACCGCCTGCAGTAAAATAAATTTCATTTGCGTTTGCACCCAGTGCGTCTGCAATAATCTCGCGTTGTTTTGTAATCGCATCCTTATTCTTTGCTGCAAAACTGTAAACGCTGGATGGATTCCCATAATTTTCTGTAAAATACGGAAGCATCGCCTCTACTACTTCCGGTGCTGTTTTTGTTGTCGCCGCATTATCTAAATAAATAAGTCTGTCCATGTTCTTTCCTCCTAATTATTGCAATTTTTCTGTATGGTCAAATTCTGTTGAATCTGCTTACTTTCTTCTACGAGCTGCTTTAAATCAATCTCATCGACTGTTCGATTAATGCTTTCATTGATCTTCTTCCAAACATACTTTGTGACACAGCCTCCTGCTGCCTCGCATGATTCTTCTTCGTGAAAAGCCGCACACTCTACCGGCTCCAAATTTCCTTCCAACGCTCTTAATACATCTCCGACTGAAATCTCACTGACATCTTTCGCAAGCACATAGCCTCCGCCGGCTCCCCGTATGCTTTTAATCAATCCGGCTCTCTTCAGCAAAGCCATCAGCTGCTCCAAATATCGCTCGGATATGTCCTGTCTCGCCGAAATACTGCTGATTGGAACGGGCTCTATCTCACTATATTGAGCAATATCAATCAAAGCACGAAGACCGTAGCGCCCTTTTGTTGATATTTTCAAAACTTCACCTTCTTTGGTCTATTTAATTCCTAGTGAATTACTAGGGTTTATTTCTTTTGTAGAATATCACTCTCTTCAAGTTCTGTCAAGGGCATTCTGGGAATATGTTATAAAGACAAAAAATTCAGGAGAAGACATGTCTGAAAAACACACTATTTTGAAAGGTACATTCATTCTCACTGCCACTGGCTTTCTAAGCCGTTTCATTGGCTTTTTTTACCGTATGTTCTTAAGCCATACTTTCGGGGAGGAAAGCGTGGGACTCTACCAACTGATTTTCCCCATCTACGCACTTTGCTTTTCGCTCACCACAGCCGGAATCGAAGTTGCTCTTTCCCGGTGCGTCGCAAGAAAAGTAGCTCTTTCCAGACACAAAGAAGCAAGACAACTTTTGTATGTCGGGCTTTTCCTTTCCATTGCGCTCTCTACGGTCACCGCAGCTATATTACAGACAAATGCCTCTGCTTTTTCCATCTATATCCTTGGCGATATACGCTGTGAACCATTACTCATTGCGATCTCTTATTCGCTTCCTTTCGCATCTGTCCACAGTTGTATCTGCGGATACTATCTCGGGCGAAAGCAGACAAAAATTCCGGCACTCGCACAACTTATCGAACAAATTGCACGAGTCTTCAGTGTATATGTCATATATATGATTGCACTAAAAAAAGAGCAACCAGTCACAATACTGTTTGCGGTAATCGGTCTTGTCATTGGAGAAATCGTTTCTTCACTCTTTTGTATACAATGTTTTACATACGGAAAAGTCTTTGCCCGTATTCACTTTATCTTAAAAAACAATTTTTCTCACTTAAAAGAACTTCTAAAACTTTCCGTGCCTCTCACTGCCAACCGTATTCTTCTGAATATTTTACAGAGCATCGAGGCAATTTCCATTCCCATACGTTTACAACAGTATGGGTACACTTCCTCTGATGCACTCAGTGCCTATGGAGTTCTCACTGGAATGGCTTTGCCGTGTATTCTGTTTCCATCCGCAATTACAAACGCTGTCTCTACGATGCTTCTTCCTACAGTTACAGAGATTCAAACTTCAAACAACTGGAAACAGCTAAAGAAACTCATCCAAAAGGTTATACTTTATTGTTTTTCTCTTGGTTTTTTTTGCTGTATACTCTTTCTCCTATTCGGGAACTGGATTGGAACCATCTTATTCCACAGTCAGCTTGCCGGAAATTTTTTACTGACCCTTTCCTGGATTTGTCCATTTCTATATGCAAATTCTACGCTCATCAGTATCATAAACGGACTTGGAAATACAACAATCTCTTTTCTGATAAATACTTTTGGACTCTTCATACGCATTATCGGAGTGATTGTTTTTATCCCACAGATTGGATTGAATGGTTATCTTTGGGGACTCCTTGCAAGTCAACTTTCTGTCAGTATTCTAAGCATCCTGTATTTAAGCTGTCATTTAAAAAAACGAGAGTTTGCAACCTAAGGCAAACTCTCGTTTCACAATAATCCAATAACTAATTTCATTAATATGGGATTCGTATACACTTCTAAAATCATCCCAACAGCCATAGAAATTCCTGCTGCTGCCGTCTTTTTTATATTCCATCTCCCGTTCGGATATGTGTACAGATACCATAGCAGAATCACGTATGCGAACCCATAAAAAAGAATCTGCGGCAACATTCCCACAATACACAATAGAATTCCTTTCATTCCAAGAGAAATTACAGAAGAAACTGCTACAACGCCACCTGAAAAGCCTGTCCAGCCAATGCACAGTCCAACAACTGTTTTCTTCCATTTCATACATCCTAAAATACATATCACACAAAAAGGGACAAGTCTTGCTCGCAGGATATACCACAAATATTCTTCTGCCACAATATCGGTTTTAGCATATTGCTTCAAGAAACCGTCATCGAAAATTCCGCCCGACATAATATACCTGTCAGAAATCAAATTCGCATACAAAATACCAATTAAAAAACCACCCAGCAGAAACATTGCAAAAAATTGATTTTTACTTCTGTATGACCTCACATATCTACCTCCCGTCTTTCACACTTCAACTTAGGATATTTCATTATATGCAAGGTCCATCCGTTTATGCTTTTATTTTTACTGCATATGACATCAGCGAAGCAATCGTCTTAGAATCTTCAATCTCTCCGGAAAAAATTTTCTCTTTTAACTCCTCCATTGTGTAAGCCTCTACGTCAATCGACTCATCTTCATCTAAATTCTGCTTGGATGGTATCAAATTTTTTGCGACGTATACTTCCACTCTCTCATTACAAAACGCCACCGCTGTTCTCAATGTAATCAGCCATTCCAAATCTTCTGAGCGAAATCCCGTCTCCTCCTCCAATTCCCTTGCCGCACACTCTTTGCCGGGTTCCCCCTGTGTATCCAAAGCTCCGGCCGGAATCTCCAATGTATACCTGTCCAACGCATTTCGATACTGTCTTACCATCAAAATCTTTCCTTCTTTTGTAACAGGAATCACCGCAGCTGCACCTTTATGCTGCAGATAGTCCCATTTTGCAATATGTCCGTTCACCTCAACATGATCACAATACATATCCAATATCGTTCCTCTGTATTTCAGTTCTCGTTTAATCCTTTTTACTTTTTCACCCATCTCATATCCCTCCAATATATAGAAATTCCCATATATCAACTTGATATATGGGAATCGTTTTCATTTATTGTGACTATTTTGCATAGTCTGTAACACGTGATTCACGAATCACATTCACTTTAACCTGTCCAGGATATTCCAATTCAAACTCAATTTGTTTTGAAATATTTCTAGCCATCAGTACCATGTCTGCATCAGACACTTGTTCTGGAACTACCATGACACGAATCTCTCTACCTGCCTGAATAGCAAAAGATTTATCGACACCTTTAAATTGGTTGGCGATATCTTCTAATTGTTTTAATCTGTTTGTATATGTTTCCAATGTCTCTCTTCTTGCGCCAGGTCTTGCTGCAGAAATTGTATCTGCCGCCTGAACGATACATGCAATTAACGATTCCGGCTCTACATCACCATGATGCGCTTCTACCGCGTTAATCACAACCGGCGACTCTTTGTATTTTCTACAAAGATCCACACCAATCTGAATATGGGAGCCTTCCACATCGTGATCGATTGATTTTCCGATATCATGTAAAAGACCAGCTCTCTTCGCAACCCTGACATCCAAACCAATCTCACTTGCGAGAAGTCCGGATAACTGCGCTACTTCCATGGAATGCTTCAATGCATTCTGCCCATAGCTGGTTCTAAATTTCATTCTTCCTAACAGACGAATCAGTTCTGGATGAATACCATGTACTCCAACTTCTAAAGCTGCTGCCTCTCCCTCTTCACGAATCATCAATTCCACATCTTTTTGTGCTTTCTCTACCATTTCTTCAATTCTTGCGGGATGAATTCTTCCATCTACAATCAATCTCTCGAGAGCAATTCTCGCAACTTCTCTTCTGATCGGATCAAATCCTGATAAAACGACAGCTTCCGGAGTATCATCTATAATCAATTCTACTCCTGTCATTGTCTCGAGTGTACGAATGTTTCGTCCCTCTCTACCAATAATTCTTCCCTTCATCTCATCACTTGGAAGTTGTACAACCGAAATTGTAGTCTCCGCAACATGATCTGCCGCACACTTCTGAATCGCTGTTACGACATACTCTCTTGCCTTTTTGGCAGCTTCCTCTTTTGCCTGCGTTTCCAATTCTTTGATCATCCTCGCAGTGTCATGTTTGACATCATCTTCAACAGTTTTTAACAAATAATCCTTTGCTTGTTCGGAGGTTAATCCTGAGATTCTTTCTAGTTCCTGTACTCTTTGCTGATTAAGCTCTTCTACTTTCGCTTCACGCTGCTTAATTTGCTCTTCTCTCGCCGTAAAGTTTGCTTCACGCTGCTCAATTGCTTCTGATCTTTTGTCTAAAGCTTCTTCCTTGGATAACACTCTTTTCTCATAGCGTTGTAATTCAGATCGTCTTTCCTTTGTCTCTTTTTCGAGTTCATTCTTTGTCTTGATAGACTCTTCTTTTACTTCCAAGAGCGCTTCTTTTTTCGTTGTCTCAGCAGTTTTCAATGCATCATCAATAATTTCTCTCGCCCGAGTCTCCGCACTTCCGATCTTCGAATCTGCGTCTTTTGTCAGGCTTGAAATCGTCAGGAAACGAGTGATGACCGCTGCAACAATGAATGCAACTACAGCAATAATTATAGTAATTATTGTTGGCACAGGAGCACCTCCTTATTTAATTTTCATTGTACAAATACAACACTTAAATTTTATACTCTTTTCACAATTATGTCAAGTATTCCATTCAGAAACTTGTATTACTTGACGGATGTCCTCGTAACGGAAACCTTTTCTTAGCAGATACCCGCAAATCTTCGCTTTTTCTGCTTCTGTCGCCTTCTCTGCACAAAATCTCTTTTTTTCAAGAATTTTTTGAATTGCTCCCCGTTCCTCTTCCATCTCATAACACTCTTCCATGACTTTGTCAATCGTCTCTTTTGCGACACCTTTCTGACAGAGTGATGCATAAATTTCTTTTTTGCTCTTGCTGTTCTGTCTGCTGAGCACAAATCGCCTTGCATAATTTTCGTCTTCCACATATCCAAAGGATTTTACATAAGCCATCGCCTGTTCAATAATATCATCCGGATATAATCCCTGCTTTAATTTCGTGCGAAGTTGCGATTCTGTGCGATCCATGTCTGTCAACAGATGCATTGCCCGCAGCTTGGCACGTTTTAACACAATCTCACTGAGAATCTGACTGACCAGCCTCTCGTCCACCTCTGTGTCCTGCGCGATATGATATCGGGACAGCTCTCCTTTGTATAATACAAAGGCAAACTGTCCGTCTATGAATACCTTATACTTTGTCTTTGTCACTGGCTCAATCTTCGTGACATACATTCTATTCTTCCTCTTCCTTCTCTACGGAACCGTCCAAATGATAATGCGCTCTGATCTTCTCTTCCAACTCTTCCATAATTTCCGGATGCTGTCCAAGATATATCTTCGCATTCTCTCTTCCCTGTCCAATCTTATCTCCATTATAGGCATACCATGCCCCACTCTTATTCACAAGATCAAGTTTTGTTGCAAGATCCAGAATATCTCCTTCTTTGGAAATTCCCTTTCCAAACATGATATCAAATTCTGCTTCCTTGAACGGAGGTGCAATCTTATTCTTCACAATCTTGATACGTGTACGATTTCCCACCATCTCACCATTCTGTTTTAAAGTTTCAATCCTTCTGACATCCATACGCACGGAAGCATAGAATTTTAAAGCTCGTCCACCGGTTGTCGTCTCCGGATTTCCAAACATCACACCAACTTTCTCTCGAAGCTGGTTGATAAAAATCACAACACAGTTTGATTTACTAATAACAGGAGTCAGCTTTCTGAGTGCCTGCGACATCAAACGCGCTTGCAGACCGACATGACTGTCTCCCATGTCTCCTTCTATCTCCTGTTTCGGAACAAGTGCTGCGACCGAGTCAATTACAATAATATCCATCGCGCCGGAGCGAACCATCGTCTCGGCAATCTCAAGTGCCTGATCTCCACTATCCGGCTGTGAAATGTATAATTCATCAATATTTACACCAATATTTTTTGCATAGACAGGATCAAGCGCATGCTCTGCATCAATAAATCCCGCAATTCCGCCTCTTTTTTGTACCTCTGCAATCATATGTAACGTAACCGTCGTCTTACCACTTGACTCAGGACCATATACCTCAATTACTCTTCCCTTCGGTACACCCCCAAGACCAAGTGCAATATCAAGACTTAAAGAACCTGTCGGCACCGTCTCCACAGAGACATTCGCCCCTGCATCACCAAGCTTCATCACCGTACCTTTTCCAAAATCCTTCTCCAACTTTAAAATCGCTGCATCCAGCGCTTTTTGTTTATCTTCATTTGCCATATTACGTATCTCCTTCTTCACACCGCGAACTTATGTTCGTTTTTCTAATTAATATACTATTATACTTGTCTCAAAATGTCAATACTTTTATTCTCACCTCCTGCTTACAAATTTCCATGTGGGTAATTTCAGCGAATCTGCCAATGAATGTATATAATGAGCGAACGCTCTATTGAATGAACACTTTTAGAATATCATAATTCTCATCTTTGCACAAGAAAAGAATCCATTTTCAGGATTCTTTTCTTTCTCTATTTCCGGCTTCTAACGAACGTTTTTTGCTGATAACTACTTTTTCATCATAGCATGCAAATAACTGCTTTAACGTATCTTTCTCCATTTTGGGAGTCAGGACACTGACAATCGGGACGATGACAAGACCTGCTGCCATAGCAATTGCTCCCGCATTGATTGGTGATGAGATATATTGAAAGAACATATTAGATACTGTAATTCCAATTCCAGAAAAAAAGCTTGTCCACACCGCAGCCTTTGTGACTCCTTTCCAATACAACCCATATAAAAACGGAGCTAGAAATGCTCCAGCGAGCGCTCCCCAGGAGATGCCCATCAACTGCGCAATAAAAGTCGGTGGATCAAGTGCAAGCAGCACTGAAACGACAATAAAAAACACAATCAGAATCTGCATGGTAATAACTTGCTTTTTCTCACTCATATTTTTTATGATATTATCTTTCAGAAAGTCCAAAGTCAATGTTGAACTGGATGTTAGTACGAGTGAGGACAGTGTAGACATCGATGCCGACAGGACAAGCACGACGACAATTCCTATCAGAATATCAGGTAAAGAAGATAACATATGTGGAATAATGCTGTCAAACACAATCATTCCGGATTCATCGTATAATTCTTTTCCATCAAACAAACGTCCAAAACCTCCAAGAAAATAGCATCCTCCCGATACCACAATGGCGAAGATTGTCGAAATTACCGTTCCTGTATTAATCGATTTTTCATCTTTAATAGCATAAAATTTATGTATCATCTGGGGCAATCCCCAGGTTCCAAGAGAGGTCAGTACCACAACTCCCAAAAGGTTCATTGGATCTGGTCCAAAGAAGGATGTAAATGCACCAGGTTGTCCGGCTGTCAATGCCACATCACTTTCAATCTGTGCAAGCTTTCTAATCGCCTCTACAAATCCTCCCTGATTGTTTAACACTGCCACAATAACTGCTACAATCCCTATCAACATAATGATTCCCTGGATAAAGTCATTGATCGCAGTTGCCATATACCCTCCAAGAATTACATATATAGCGGTAAATGCTGCCATAGTCACTACACACCATGTATACGGGACATGAAATGCCATCTCAAACAAACGGGACAGACCGTTGTAAATGGATGCGGTATATGGAACCAAAAATACAAATACAATGACCGATGCTACAATCTTCAGACTCTTGCTCTGATATCTCTCACCAAAAAAATCCGGCATCGTCTTTGACCGTAAATGTTGACTCATAACCCTTGTCCTTCTCCCTAGCACAACCCAGGCCAAAAGACTTCCAAGAACTGCATTCCCAATTCCAATCCATGTGGATGCAATTCCGTATTTCCATCCAAACTGACCCGCATATCCGACAAATACAACCGCCGAAAAATAAGAAGTCCCATACGCAAATGCAGTGAGCCAGGGTCCAACGGAACGTCCACCCAGCACAAACGCGTCTACACTTTTTGTATGTCTCCGAGAATAAATCCCAACCACTGCCATCACTGCAAAAAAAATCACCAGCAGAATTACTTTTACACCCATCTTCTTCCCCCTTCTTTTAAATTAGCAGTTTAAAGTGTTACGCTTTAAACTGCTAAAGTTTCTTAATAATTAAAGAATAGCACACGCGAATATGGATGTCAACAAATAGTTTACTCAAACTTCCCACACCAATAAGGTGTGATTAACCTTGAAAATTCAATATTTCA